>Ga0247735_1001014_pt1 | contig 11045 bp, 12 predicted proteins | sample UWRJL178409R2_FD_180934 | JGI IMG/M metagenome (GOLD analysis project Ga0247735, IMG submission 180934) | Plant litter microbial communities from Arlington Agricultural Research Station in Wisconsin, United States - UWRJ-L178-409R-2 | ecosystem: Environmental > Terrestrial > Plant litter >...
TTGATCCGGTCGAGTTCCTGGAAGAAGCCGGCAACCTGCGGGTCATCGGCCGGCGCAGCGAGCCGACCGATATTGACCTGTGCGAGCTGCCAGCGCGACGTCACGCCGGCTCAGCCGCCATGGACCGGCGCGCCCCAGCCACCCCAGACATAGATGGAGACGAACAGGAACAGCCACACCACGTCGACGAAATGCCAGTACCAGGCCGCCGCTTCGAAGCCGAAATGCTGCCGCGGGGTGAAGTCCCCCTTATACGCGCGGATCAGGCACACGATCAGGAAGATCGTTCCGATGATGACGTGGAAACCGTGGAAACCGGTCGCCATGAAGAAGGACGCACCATAGTTGATCCCCTGGAAGGGGAAGGGCGCCTCCGCATATTCATAGGCCTGGATCGAAGAGAAGATCAGGCCGAGGATGATCGTCAGCCACAGGCCCTTGAGCACGCCGTCGCGGTTGCCCACGCCGAGCAGGCCCCAAAGACCCGTCTTCTCGCCGCCGCGCTGATTGTGGATCAGGGCGTGGTGCGCCCAGGTCACCGTCGTACCCGAGGTGAGCAGGATGATCGTGTTGAGCAGCGGGAATTTGAACGCGTCGATCACCTCGATGCCCTTGGGCGGCCAGGTGCCGCGCGCCGCATCGGCGATCAGGCTGACGGTGCCGTCGGCGATCTGCACGGGTGCCGGGAACAACGAAAAATCGAAGAACGCCCAGAACCAGCCGACGAAGAACATCACCTCGGAGGCGATGAACAGGATCATGCCGTAGCGCAGGTGGAGTTGCACCACCGGCGTGTGATCGCCGGCATGCGCTTCCTTGATCACGTTGCTCCACCAGGAGAACATGGTGAGCAGCACGGCCGCGACGCCGATGAAGAAGATCGTGCCGCCGCCGATGCCGGCCACGCTGCCGGAATGCATCCACATGATGCCACCGATCGCCATGGTGAGCGCCGAAAACGAGCCGACGAACGGCCAGATATCGGGTGGCAGGATATGGTAATCGTGGTTCTTGGCGCCGGCCATTCTTCGGTCCCCGTTAATAGGCTGTCGACAACGCTCTAGCTTGCGGCTTTCGCGGAATCCACAGGGTAAAAAGTGTAGCTGAGAGTGATATTCTTCACGTCGACCGCATCCGGATCAGTGAGGATCTTCGGGTCGACGAAGAAGATCACCGGCATGCGCGCCGTCTCACCCGGCTTCAGCGTCTGCTCGGTGAAGCAGAAGCACTGGATCTTGGTGAAATATTTGCCTGCCTGGGCCGGCGTGACGTTGAACGTCGCGGTGCCCGTGATCGGCTTGTCGCTGTTGTTGGTCGCCGTGAAGAACGCCATGTCGCGCGCACCGATCGCGATCGTCTCCGAAGGCAGTTCCGGCTTGAAGGTCCAGGGGAGCTTGGGCGCGACATTGGTGTCGAAATCGACCCTCACCTGCGCATCGCCGACCGCGCCCGGCGCGACCAGGCCGCGCTGCGTCGTGCCGTTGAGCCCAGTCGCTTCGCAGAACATGCGATATAGCGGCACGCTGGCATAGCCGAGCCCGGTCATGAAACACACGCCGAGGCCGGCGAGCATCGCGGTGCGTAGCGTGCGGGTCAATGCGGCATCCCCGCCTTGATCTTCACGATGCTGATCGCGAACACCAGGATGACGAAGGCGCCCAGCAAGAGCGCCATGACACGGGCACGCGACCGCTGGCGGGCGCGGATTTCGTCTTCGTTCTGCATCAGCCGACCCATCTGTCGACGACCAACGCGCCGAAAAGAATGAAAAGATAAAGGATCGACCAGGCGAACAGCCGCTTTTCCGGCTTCATCGTGTCGCCCATGGCCGTCGAGCGCAGGCTGACCTGAAGCGCGAGCGCTCCGAAGATCAGCGTGGTCGCGACTGCGACGACGCCATAGATCGCGCCGGTCAGCCCGAGCGCCCAGGGGGCGATAGCCACTGCCGCCATCGGAATAGTGTAGAGCCCGATCTGCACACGGGTCGCGCGCTCGCCCGCCACAACGGGCAGCATCGGCACGCCGGCAGCAGCGTAATCGGACTTCATGAACAGGGCGAGCGCCCAGAAATGCGGCGGCGTCCACAGGAAGACCAATGTGAACAGCAGCACCGGCAGGGTCGCGACATCGCCGGTCGCGGCGGCCCAGCCGATCAGCGGCGGGAAGGCGCCCGCGGCGCCACCGATGACGATGTTCTGCGGCGTCCGGCGCTTCAGCCAGACCGTGTAGACCAAGACGTAGAACAGGATCGAGACGGTCAGGATCGCGGCGGCGAGGACGTTCACCGCCAGGCCCATCAGGATCACCGAAAAGGCAGCCAGCCCGACACCGAAATGCAGCGCCGATTGCCGGTCCATGCGGCCGGCGGGTAATGGCCGACCGGCAGTGCGCTTCATCACCGCATCGATGTCGGACTCATACCATTGATTGAGCGCGCCCGCCGCGCCTGCGCCGAGCGCGATGCACAGGATGGCGGTGAAGCCGAGCACCGGATCGATTCCGACCGGCGCCGCCAGCATCCCGCACAGGCCGGTGAAGACGACAAGCGTCATCACCCGCGGCTTCGTGAGCGCGAGGAAATCGCGCCAGTCGGCGGGAAGCAGGAGTGGCTGTGCGGTCGTCGTGTTCATCTTCATTTCAATGCGTAGCGGCGCCGGTCGAATCCGGCGCCGCTATCGGTTTATGGTGCCGCCGCGGGCGGCGCCGGTCGTCAGTCGATACGCGGCAGCGTCTCGAACTGGTGATATGGCGGCGGGCTCGACAGTGTCCACTCGAGCGTCGTCGCGCCTTCACCCCAGGGGCTGTCGCCCGCCTTCTTGCCGGCGAACAGCGACCAGATGATGTTGGCGAAGAACACCAGCATCGAGAGGCCCATGATCACATAACCGATCGAGGCCATGTGGTTGAAGTACGAGTATTCCGGATTGTAGTCGGGAATGCGCCGCGGCATGCCCTGCACGCCGAGGAAGTGCATCGGGAAGAACAGGATGTTCACGCCGATGAAGAACACCCAGAAGTGCAGCTGGCCAAGGAACTCGTTGTACATCCGGCCCGACATCTTCGGGAACCAGTAGTAGAAACCGGCGAACAGGCTGAACACCGCACCGAGCGACAGCACATAGTGGAAGTGCGCGACGACGTAATAGGTGTCCTGCATCACGTCGTCGACGCCGCCATTGGCGAGCACGACACCGGTCACGCCGCCCACGGTGAACATGAAGATGAAGCCGATCGCCCAGACCATGGGCGTCTTGAAGCTGAGTGAGCCGCCCCACATCGTCGCGATCCACGAGAAGATCTTGATGCCCGTCGGGACCGCGATGACCATCGTCGCCGCGGTGAAGTACATCTTCACGTTCACGCTGAGGCCGGTGGTGAACATGTGGTGCGCCCACACAACGAAGCCGACCACGCCGATCGCGACCATGGCGTAAGCCATGCCGAGATAGCCGAACACGGGCTTCTTCGAGAAGGTCGAGATGATGTGGCTGACCATGCCGAAGCCCGGCAGGATCATGATGTACACCTCGGGGTGGCCGAAGAACCAGAACAGATGCTGGTACAGGACGGGATCGCCGCCGCCAGCCGGATCGAAGAAGGTGGTGTGGAAGTTGCGGTCGGTCAGCAGCATGGTGATCGCCGCGGCGAGAACCGGCAGCGACAGCAGCAGCAGGAAGGCGGTTACCAGCACCGACCAGACGAACAGCGGCATCTTGTGCAGGGTCATGCCCGGCGCGCGCATGTTGAAGATGGTGGTGATGAAGTTGATGGCACCCAAGATCGAGCTGGCGCCCGCAAGGTGGAGCGACAGAATCGCCATGTCGACCGACGGCCCGGGCTCACCATAAGTGGAAAGCGGCGCATAGACCGTCCACCCGGTGCCCGCCCCTCCGAAGAAGGGCGACGAGAACAGCAGGATGAACGCGGGGATCAGCAGCCAGAAGCTGATATTGTTCATACGCGGGAACGCCATGTCCGGCGCGCCGATCATCAGCGGCACGAACCAGTTGCCGAAGCCGCCGATCATCGCCGGCATGACCATGAAGAACACCATGATCAGGCCGTGCGCGGTGATCAGCACGTTCCAGAAGTGCAGCGATTCGTCGAGGCTCTGCGGGCTGCCATGGAACCAGCTGGCCCAGGCGCCCAGATGCTGGATACCCGGCTCTGCCAGTTCCCAGCGCATCAGGCCCGAAATGCCCCCGCCGACGATGCCGGCGACGATCGCGAAGATCAGATAAAGGGTGCCGATGTCCTTGTGGTTCGTCGACATGAACCAGCGCGCGAAGAACGCCGGCTTGTGATCCGCATCGTGATGCGCGTGATCGTCATGGTGCGCATCGAACGCGGACGGGTGAAGGGCGGTGTCAGTCATTTCTTACTGTCCAGCGTTGCCGGCGCCGGCGGAGTTCGCCGAGGCAGCCTGATTGGTGGCGGGAGCGGCGCTGGTCGCATTCTCGACCGGACCGGTGGCATTTGCAGCAGCCGCATCGGCCGGGGGCGCGAGTTCGGCGGCGGACGGCTTGGCACCGCCTGGGGCCGGCATGGTGCCGCCCTTTGCCTTCACCCAGGCGGCGAACACCGCTGGCTTCACCGCGACGACGGTGATCGGCATGAAGCCGTGGCGCGCGCCGCAAAGCTCAGAGCACTGGCCGAAATAGACGCCTTCCTTCTCGATGGTGAAGCTCGTCTCGTTCAGGCGGCCGGGAATAGCGTCGAGCTTGATCCAGAACGCCGGAATTGCCCAGCTGTGGATCACGTCGTTCGCGGTGGTGATCAGGCGGATCGGGGTGTTGATCGGCAGCACGACCCGGTTGTCGGTCGCGAGCAGCTGCGGGCCGTCATCATCCGTGCGGAAACGCTCGCCCGGCTGAACCTGGTCCTTTTCCTTCAGCATGTTCGCGGTGATTTCGAACCCGCCATGGTCCGGATACTGATAGCTCCAGTACCATTGGTTGCCGATCGCCTTCAGCGTGACGGCATTGGCGGGGGCTGGCTTGAACTGCGCCGCGAGCAGGCCGATCGAGGGGGCAGCGATCAGTGCGAGGATGATCACCGGAACGCCCGTCCAGATGATCTCGATGAAGGTGTTGTGCGAGGTCTTGGACGGAACGGGGTTCGCCGAACGGCGATAGCGGAACATCACCCACATCAGCAGGAACAGCACCAGCAGCGAGATCGCGACGATCACCGGGAACAGGATGACATCGTGGAACCAGTGGGCGCGTTGCCCATTGGGCGTCACCTGATCCTGCAGTTTCCAATGGCCATCGACCGGCATGCCCACGCCGGCGACCGGCTTGATGTCCGGCCCGCCGTCAAGCACCAGCATCGGATCAACCGGTGCATCGGCCGCCGGTGCCGCGGCGGGCGCAGCCTCCGTCGTCGGCGCAGCCGCAGTCGTTGCCGGCGCAGCCGTGGTGGGCGTTACCGCCTGTGGCGCCGGTGCCGCGGCATAGCCGATACCCGCTATCGCGAGTCCTGCCGCCAGCACGATCGACTTCAACCCCTTACTGCGCATGCGTCTCGTCACCCCTGATTGCGCCTTTCCATCACTGGCGCGCGAGCGGACATACGCTCGTTGCGATGGGCCTATACGCGGGAGGTGCTGGTGTCTCAAGCGTGTCCCGGCGTTTTTTGACACACCAGGGGTTCTGGGCGTTGCGTGGCCCCTGTGGGGCTCCTATCAACCGCTCGCTTTCGCGAAAGACCGATTAGATGACCGACGACGAGATCCTGGCCGAGTTCCGCGCCGCCGACGCCCTGCTGGAAGGGCATTTCATCCTGTCCTCCGGGCTTCGCTCCTCGCGCTACCTGCAATGCGCGCGCGTGCTGATGGATCCGGCACGCGGCTCGCGCCTCTCCACCGAGCTAGCGACGCGCATCCCTACCGAGATCCGCTCGCGCATCGACGTCGTGGTGTCGCCAGCGATGGGCGGGGTAATCGCCGGGCACGAGATGGCGCGTGCGCTGGGCGTCGAGGCGATGTTCCTCGAACGGCCCGACGGCGTGTTCGAACTGCGCCGCGGTTTCCGCCTGGCGCCCGGCGCGAAAGTGCTGATGATGGAGGATGTGGTGACCACCGGCCTCTCATCCCGTGAGGCGATCGCGGCGATCGGCCGCGCCGGCGGCGAGACGATCGCGGCCGCTTCCTTGGTCGACAGGTCGGGCGGGACCGCCGATCTGGGCGTGCCCTTCTTCCCGCTGATCCGGGTAGACGTGCCGACCTATAATGCCGAGTCGCTGCCGCCCGAGCTGGCGGCGCTGCCCGCGATCAAGCCGGGCAGCCGGGCCGCGGCATGACCGATTTCCTGCGGCTCGGCGTCAACATCGACCATGTCGCGACCGTCCGCAACGCACGCGGGGCGGGCTATCCCGATCCGGTCCGCGCGGCGCTGGTCGCCGCCGAGGCCGGCGCCGACGGCATCACCGCGCATCTGCGCGAGGACCGGCGGCACATCACCGACGACGATATCGCGCGGCTGTCCGAGCAGCTGACTATCCCGCTTAACCTGGAGATGGCGGCGACCGACGAGATGCTCGCCATCGCGCTACGCCACCGGCCGCATGCCGCCTGCATCGTGCCGGAGAAGCGCGAGGAGCGTACAACCGAGGGTGGGCTCGACGCAGCAGGGCAGCATAATCAGCTCGCATCGCTGGTGAGCGAACTGGGCGCGGCGAAGATTCGCGTGTCGCTGTTCATCGAGCCCGATGCGCGCCAGATCGAAGCGGCGCTGCGTCTCGGCGCGCCAGTGGTCGAGCTGCACACCGGGCGTTACGCCGAGCTCGAAGGCGAAGCCCAGGCGGAGGAACTGCGCCGCCTGAGCGATGCCGCCGGGCTGGCGGCAAAGAACGGCATCGAAGTCCATGCCGGGCACGGCCTGACCTATGACAATGTCGCGCCGATCGCCGCGATCCGGCAGGTGCGCGAACTGAACATCGGCCATTTCCTGGTAGGCGAAGCAATGTTCGTCGGGCTGGGCGAAGCCGTGCGTACGATGCGCGCCGCGATGGATTCGGCTCGGTGAGGGATTCTTCTCACTTCTCGCCTCCCGCTTGCGGGAGGGGCCGGGGGTGGGCTCCCGACCTCCGCACAGGTTCCGCTCGTTGTGAGCGCGAGCCCACCCCTACCCCCTCCCGCAAGCGGGAGGGGAATTGAAGTGATCATCGGCCTCGGCTCGGACCTCTGCAATATCGAGCGGATCCAGGCCTCGCTCGATCGATTCGGCGCGCGGTTCGAGAATCGCGTCTTCACCGAGATCGAGCGCGCCAAGGCCGATCGCCGCCCCTTCACCAAGGCCGGCACCCTGGCCAAGCGCTTCGCCGCGAAGGAGGCCTTTTCCAAGGCAGTCGGCACCGGCTTCAAGCGCGGCGTGTTCATGAAGGATATCGGCGTGATCAACGCAGCCTCGGGCGCGCCGACGCTCGCGCTGACCGGCGGCGCCCGGGCGAGGCTTGACGCGCTGACACCCGCGGGCCACGTCGCCCATGTACATCTGACGCTAACAGACGATCATCCATGGGCTCAGGCCTTTGTGATCATCGAAGCGATCAGGGCCGAGTAGGACAGTGAATGAGTGAGGAATTGGCGTTGGAGGGAGTGCCCGAACAGGAGGCCGTGCCCGCGCCGGAGACAGCCGAGAAGCGCCCGACCACTGACTGGTGGGGCGAAGTGAAGGGAATTTTCTGGCTCGTCCTCGCGGTGCTGGGTTTCCACAGCTTCATCGCCAAGCCCTTCTATATCCCGTCCGAATCGATGCTGCCCGGGCTTCAGGTCGGCGATCAGCTGATCGTCACCAAATATGCCTATGGCTGGTCCTTCGTCTCGCCGACCATCCCTAATCCCGTCGCGATGTTCCGCAGCCTGGTGCTGCACCAGGAGGTCGAGAGCTGGGGCGTGCAGCTGCCTTTCATCAGCGGGCGCCTGTTCGGGAAGATGCCGGAGCGCGGCGATGTCGTCATCGTTACCCCGCCGACCCGCAACACCGATTACATCAAGCGGCTGATTGGCCTGCCGGGCGACCGGCTTCAGGTGATCGAGGGCACCGTTTTCCTCAACGGTGTCGCGGTGAAGCGCGGCGCCCCGCGCGACACGCTCATCCCGGTCGACAAGAAGACCGTGTGCGATCCGGATCAATATCCCGGCGCGCTCGTGATCGGGCAGGACGGCAAGCCCTATTGCCGCCTGACCCTCGTCACCGAGACCCTGCCCAATGGCCGTCACTATGATACGGTCGAGACCGGCCCGAGCGACGGCGACAATTACGGCCCGATCACGATCCGCCCGAACCATGTGTTCTTGATGGGCGACAATCGCGACCATAGCGCGGACAGCCGCTTCAGCATTTCCGCCATGGGCCTGGGCGGCGACGTGCCGTGGGAAAATCTGGGCGGTCGCGCCGAGTTCATCACTTTCTCGAAGAGCGGTAACGGCAGCTGGAATCCCTTCACCTGGGGCCAGAGCTTCCGCCCCGGCCGCGCGGGCACGTCGCTGCACGCGGCACGGGACAATCCTAAGGACTGAGCTATGGCCGACGCCGCCCCAGCGATCGATACCGAACCCGGCCCGAACGAGCTACGCGACCCGTTCGTCCGCAAGGAGTTGAAGCGCGCCTGTGTATGGCTTGGCCTCGCCGGGGCTATGGCGCTGGTGGTGCTGCTGATCCAGCCACTGCTGATCATCTTCGGTGGCCTCGTCTTCGCCGCGATGCTCGATGGCGGGGTGCGATTGCTCGGGCGCGTGCTGCCGATCGGGCGCGGTCTGAGGCTGCTGATCGTGATGCTCTGCGCCATCGCCTTCATCCTGGGCGTGTTCTACATGACCGGCGTGCAGGTCGCGGCGCAGGCCGAGCAGTTGCGGGTTACCCTGGAGGTGCAGGCGAACCGCCTGATCGACTGGGCCTCCGCCAGCGGACTGATGCCTGGCCGAGCCGATTTGAACGGGCTGGCCCAGCAGGCGATGGGCTCGTTCGGCAAGCTTACTTCCTGGGTCGGCACCGCGCTGGGCGCCTTGACCAGCCTGTTCATGGTGCTGGTGATCGGCCTGTTCGTGGCGATGGAGCCGCGGATCTACGATCGCGGGCTGCAATGGATGGTGCCGTCCGACGTGCGCGGCGAGTTCGCCATCACGATCGAACGCATGGCCGCGACGCTCCGCCGGCTGCTCGCAGGGCGCCTCGCCGGCATGTTGTTCGAGGGCGTACTCACTTGGTTATGCTTGTGGGCGGTGGGTGTGCCGATGGCGCTGCTGCTTGGCATCCTGACGGGCATGCTCGCTTTCATCCCCAATATCGGCGCCTTCGTCAGTGGCGTGCTGATGGTCTCGGTCGGTTTCAGCGCCGGGGTCGATACCGGACTTTGGGCGATCGCCGTGTATTTCGGCGTGCAGACCTTTGACGGCTATGTCGTGATCCCGATGGTCGCGCGCCGAACCGTCGACCTACCCCCTGCCCTGACCCTGTCGTCGCAGATCCTGGCCAGCACCTTGTTCGGCGTGCTTGGTCTGGCGCTGGCCGATCCGATCGTGGCGATGATCAAGGTCGCGCTGGAACGCAATTCGGAACGCGCCATCGCTGACGATTCGGGCGGCACATGATCAGGCTCTATGATTATTGGCGCTCGTCCGCGGCATATCGCGTGCGGATCGCGCTCAACCTGAAGCGCGTGCCCTATGAGCGCCAGGATATCGCGCTGCTCGAAGGCGTGCACCGCGCACCGGAAAATCTCGCGCGCAATCCGCAGGGTTTCGTACCCACGCTCGAAGTGAACGGCGAGCCGATCACCCAGAGCCTGGCGATCATCGATTATCTCGATGCGCTCTATCCCGATCCGCCGATGGTCCCGCATGATCCGCTCGCCCGGGCGCGCGTGCTGGCGCAGGCACTGGTGATCGCGGCGGACATCCACCCGGTGAACAATCTGCGCATCATGAAGCGGCTGGAGAGCCAGTTCGGCGCCGGCCAGGATGCGAAGGACGACTGGTATCGCCACTGGATCGTCGAAGGCTTCACGGCGCTGGAGACGCTGGCCGAGCCGGGCACGGGCCCATTGCTTGGCGGCGAGTCGCCCAATCTTGCGGATGTCTGCCTGGTGCCGCAGATGTTCAACGCGCGTCGATTCAACATTCCGCTCGAGGCGTTTCCGAGGCTGGTGGCAGCGGATGCCGCGGCCAATGCGATCCCCGAAATCGCCGCCGCGCACCCCGACAGGGTCAGGCCCGCGGCGTAGACGCGGCAACGACCGAATCGAACAGATCGAGATAGCGCTGCGCCGAATCGGCGCCGGGCTCGGCGATCGGATCCGGGCGGCTGCGTCCGGGTGCAAGCCAATGGTCCAGTGCGGCGATCAGCGCATGATCGTCGCCGGGCGCCACGATGCTACCCATTGCCCGGCTCGTCACGATCTCGCGTACCGCGACGCTCGATTCGGTCGAGACGACCGGCGTACCCTCAGCCAGCGCCTCGCGCAACACGCCCGGCACGCCCTCGAAATCGGACGTCAGCACCACCGCCGCCGCGCGGCCCAGCGCGACGCGCGGATCGGGGAAATAGCCCGGAAGATGCACGCGTCCCCGCAGTCCGAGCGCGTCCACCTGCGCCTCGAGCGTCGCCCGCTCCGCGCCTTCGCCCAGGATCACCAGATGCGTATCGTCAGAAGCCAGCCGGGGCAGCGCCGCGATCATCCGGTCCCAGCGCTTCTGCGGGGCAAGCCGGCCCACGCCGAGCAGGAACCGGCCGGCCGGCAGCCATGAAGGCGCCGCATCGGACACTCTCGGCGCCGGAGGATTGGGAATGATGCCAACCCGGTCGGCGGCGATATGCATCGCCCCGATCGTTTCATCGCGCATCGCCGGCGTCATCGCGACGACATGGTCGATGAAGCGCGGATGCAGGCGCAGCCAGGCGCGATAGCAGGCGGAGACGAGCGGCCCCTGGTCATTCCGGGCGAGCCGGTTCGATACCTTGGCGACGATCGGCGGGCAGCGCCGGCCAAGCCGCAGGCGCAGATAGAGCGCCACGCCGGTGTAGTGATTGCCGGGGCAGAAG
>Ga0247735_1001015_pt1 | contig 11043 bp, 16 predicted proteins | sample UWRJL178409R2_FD_180934 | JGI IMG/M metagenome (GOLD analysis project Ga0247735, IMG submission 180934) | Plant litter microbial communities from Arlington Agricultural Research Station in Wisconsin, United States - UWRJ-L178-409R-2 | ecosystem: Environmental > Terrestrial > Plant litter >...
CAGTATTGAGCGAAGGCTTCTTGAGCTTCTAGAATCACACCCAAAGGAACAAGGTCGACCAAGGTCAGGTTCCTCGAAGGCAAGCAGACCTTTAATTTACCACAGTGGTTTCTTTGGGTAACAGCAGACTGGATGGCGATGTCTCCGAGCTTTCCATTGAGTCCTTCGAAGCGGAGGACAACACTCGGGGCGTCGTTAGCAAACCGCCATTCTTTGTCGACCCCTCGAAGTTGGGTGAACCCACCTCCGACCAACTCGGTGATGGCGAAGGACAAGTAAGGCGTGGTATTGTATCGACCACATCCACACACAGCTGGCTTCACTGCCGAGGAATGGCTGACGTTATGCATACATTCTGCCTCGAAATAATTATTTGAGTTGCCAGTCATGTTATAAGAGATCTGGACGATATCGGGTTGCATTGCTGGAGATAAAGACGTCTCGTCGAGGGAAAGGGTCTGCCAGTTTTGAGCACCGGTCTTGTTTGCGGTCAAGGTATAATTGTAGTAGAATGCACGCTTTGACTGTTGACCAACGGTGGAATAATAGAAGGAGGCCGTAGAGACGTGAGAGGGGTCGATGGCACCTGTTAAAATTACTTCGCCCTCAAAAGCATCGCAGAAGTGTAACCATTGGTACTTGAGAAAAGGAGTCAGCCACGAAGGTGAAATATATGGAAGGGCATACATCTTGTGCAAGAGGCAGGGCTACAAAAGGGGAGAAAAATGGCCCCAGGCACATGATAAGTGCAATAGGGATGGTCGCGGATTTCAACCAGCGGAGCATGGTTCCCCGGCGGTCATTTAGATCGTGCCAATGCGACGGCAAGTCACCCCGCTTTACCCCCTGCTGGTTACTTTTCTCGTAATAGCGCGTCCAGATGAGTATGTTCACGCAACATATGCAGTACCCATAGATGGACACTGTGAAAGCAGAAATTAGAGTGAAGACTCTACCTCATGCGCTTCTACGTACTGGTCACCGAGAAAGCCTTCCATCTGTCATGGAAATTATTCACAACCGTTCGTGGGTTTGGAATGGAGCCAGCTCTGACATCTGTGAATTATGAGATGGGATGTCACACTGGATGTAGAGGTATGTCTCACATTCAAAGATCCACCAGATGTCGACACCATTCAATAATAGCCATAAGAAGGAAGCTATAGAGCCCTCTGCTTAGTCGACTAAGTAGCATGCTAGGAGTTGGAGGAGACGTCACTGATAATCCAAAAGCGACGCTTTCTACAGGCCGTGGAAGCTTGAAGTTTGGGGACGCGGTGGCGACTGGTGTGCATTGCCCAAGGGTTATCTGAGCCAAAAACGAGAAAGTGTGTTTCTTCGCAAAAGGACTTGGGTATAGCTTTGATGTATGCATATAGGCACTTTCTCTTTGAGGACAACAAACACAAAACCGATATTAGGGGTGGAATGGCTGAAAAGAGAGAAGCTATCTAGTTCTGATGAGATAAGAAGCAACTTTTGAGATATAGGTAATTATTCCTACCTGGCCATAGGAGAGTTGATACTTTCTGTCGCTCATCATGCCTTCGGCAATGCCCAAGGTCCAACTCCAGTGGAAACAGACGATAACGAAAAAGAACATCCATGGATGCGAATTGTTAATCACGTACCTAAACATATGCATTATGGACGCCCTAAGATTTTCCTTTTGAAAGAATGAGAAGATATACTCACCAACATGCGGCAGGAATATCATGTAGAAAGTACCACTTCCTGGAACACCAGGGCGCTCTTGCGCGGGCCTCATCTGACCTTCGGTATCGGATTTCTTCATATATATCTTGACGGTGTCGCACCAGATAAACTGCCCATATCCACATGGCCCCGAGAGATATGGCCCCAAGAACACCTCGCGCTGAAAGCATATCACTCCTTCCCATCACGTCCAAAACACCAACAAAATTCGACACAGCCTGGAATTCAAGCCATTGTGCGAAGGTCATGTTTTTACAGTAGTTGTGACTATCCTTGAATGCGTGTGGCGAAAAGGAAATAGTCAAGTTTACGCCAAGCCATAGGATGGGCAGCACAAGACCAAAGGAGCGAATGATGTTTGTGGCAGGTCCTGACTCGCGTCGTAATTCAGAAAACAGAGTGTTCGGATGACCTATGGTGTCCCTGATGCAGGAGTAGGCCAGGTAAAAGGAGACGGGAGAGGCGGTAACCGCCACTGCGAAGTGTGCGTCGAAGAGCGTGAGGTTGTCTGTGTTGATGCTCCCTGCCGTGGCGACCATGATAGGGTATACCTGAGACAAGAGCATGATAACGGACGTCCGCACATGCGCTACACTGTTTTCGTCCTCGGTCCAACGAAGGAGGATTGCTGAATGTGAATTTAGGTCAGCACTCGATCCTGAAAACGGATCCGGATACTCTGAAGCTCACGAACGGCCAGGTTGATGACAATATCTACAATATCATTAGACTCGCAAAGTGGAAAGAATCCAGGTAGAAGCTCCACTTACTAGATGCAGAAACCGCAAAGCCACCAACGTCTGGGTTTATTGCGGTATCTCCAAAGAAACCTGGTATCGTCTGCGCGATAAAACATTCACTTGGTCTATTTGTGGTCATAGCGAGCTTGGGCGAGGGTTCACTCGATCGGGAGTGAAGAAAGCGTGCCCGGGAAGGCAATTTCCTACTCAGGCTTTTATAGCAGTGGTGCGTGAAGGAATATGGGATCCTGAGAACCGAATATGCGCTAACTAACTTGAAGTGAAGGTGAATCAATCACGACATGCTTCGGGAAAGGTCAGAAATGTTGGTATTACTCACCCACTGGAAGACTGTGCATTCAACGTAATAGAAACTCTGTTCGGAATGTCCTTCCACATCGAGTAATGTATTACCGCTGAGTATGAGTTCCATTAGGGCGAAGAAGTGGGAGGCTATGCGTTGGGTATAAACTCCTAGTATTAGTGTACTCGGCCAGAGGAGCGAGAAACTCTGAGATCGAACATCTCATGATATTAGTAAACCCATTGCCGGCTCAAGATACCTCCTACCGCGCTGCAGTTCAAGCGAGGTTCAAGTTTCAGGTCACATTCGTGTTCAAGAATAGAACGTTGTTGAATCTTAGAAAAGGTGAAAGTTTCGTGGTAGGCATACCTCATGCCTGTGTTCGTCTACACTGCTCAGAGCAGAGAGACTTGCTTATGATCTGGAAAGAATCAGATCCTACAGGAAGTCATCCAGCGAAAGCCCAAAGCCAAGAAAGCCAAAACCTTATCTTATCGGTTTTCTTCAAACACCTGATTTTGCACATCCTTCGGAGTATGTGGTCGACCTCGGAACGGACCATTGGTTGACTTGCCCAGCAGTTTTTGCCTCCATGGGCAAGTATTTTGAAGTCTTGAGTTGAATGCCCCATGACTTTCCGCGCTGAAACGTGAATAGACTGGTCGGCCGACAATAGAGTTGCATCCTCGAAAGCAGTGATAATATATACAACATGGTTAGATTACAAACACTGTCATGGAGAAAAGAAAACGTAGCCGTGCAGATCGCGCCACACCGCTGGACACCTTGAAGTTAAACCGGTTGGCATCTCCTGAATGTCCGATTACGAGTCAATGGACATTGCGACCTCGTCCTCGTCCTCTCCCTCGTCTACATCCTCTTCTTCATCGTAGATATCCATTCCACGCCCGCCCCTCTCCATAAGGCCAGCAAGATCTTGTAGCCTGACCTGATGTCCGTCTTTACCAGTGTTTACCGCCGAATCCACGGCGTTCAGATCGTCCCACTTGCCATCACCGCTTTGGAAGAACCTTCGTCTCGTGCTCTTCACGGGTACTGCGCCGCACTCGTAGTGCTCGAAACCGCTTTCGTATGAAGGAATATCAAAGTACTTTCCTGTCAGCAGACTCATTCTTCGTTTCTCCTTGGAGTTGTAGTGCGGCTGTTGACCGTTGTGGCGCCCGTTGACGCGAGACACGGACGAGGAACGGTATGGTCCCCGTCGCCAGTTGTTTGCACTAGACGTTGATCCGTCGGAGTCCCATGAGTCTGATCCTTCGGACTCATCGGTTGTTGTGTCTGTATCTTGAAGGTTGTAGACATATTTCGCATGTTCTGTCAAAGAAAGGTGAGAATGAGACACAGGGGAAAACGGAGAGTGCCAGAACTTACGAGCGAGGTTCTTGTCCAGTTCATCCCTTCCCTCCTGCTTGTCTTTCCCAAATCCTAGGTGTCGTCCCAGGCTTTCTCTGGGTACATCTTGCATCTGAACTGAAGGTGCACAACTCAGCTCTTGCAGTTGTTCCAAAGCGGTTGATCTGGAGGGAAATTGTGGGTTCATTGCACCACAGCTTTCCAGAATTTGCTCACCGGACAGTATCTAAGGAACCTTCCTTTACATTCAGATCCTCCATATTGTTCTCTGGCACTTCGAGCCTATACCTTGGGCCAAACCACTCGAAGTAGTCATTCCAAGGGAGGTTGAGATCGATTTCGTTCTCAATTCCCAATGCACATGCCGTTTCGTATGTCCAGGTGCGAGCCACATTCTTAACCGTGTAGCCGCCACCTCCTAAGAGGATGAGCGGAACGTCGTATTTCCTCAGAAATTGTACGCAGTGCGCATGCCCGTGCATCGTGAGGTTGAGGCAGCCGAGTTTGTCGCCTGCAAGTGAATCTGCGCCGCATTGGAGGACTACGACAGATGGGCGATATACATCCATAATCCGGGCTATGATCTAAGCGGGAGAAGATGAACTCGGCAGCGCGGCAGCAGGAACGGACTTACGGGCTCGAACACGCTCTGAAATGATTCATCCGTAATGCCATCTTTAAATGGCACATTTACTGAATATCCTTTCCCCTTCCCTCTTCCTTTATCTTCCTGGGTTCCTGTACCGGGAAAATATTCGCCAAACTTATGGAAGCTGGCCGTCATCACTCGGTCTGTGGTGTAGAAAGCCTCTTCGACTCCGTCTCCGTGGTGGCAATCGATGTCAATGTAGAGGACGCGCGGGTAGGATCGTAGTAGTTCGAGGATACCGAGGACAATGTCATTGATGTAGCAAAAGCCTGACGCCTCTCGTTTCTTCGCGTGATGCAAGCCGCCAGCCCAATTAATGGCTATATCAGCACCTCCCGATGCTATTCGTTGTGCGGCAGCTAATGAAAAGCCTTGAGCAATACATCTACCGCCATGGGCATGCTACTCACCAATTGACCCTCCCGCCGATATTGAGCAAAACTCAAATACTCCATCAAAAGCTGGGTTATCTTCTCCTACCAAAACTTCGCGACGTTTAGTGTAGGATATAAGTTGGATATGTAAGATTCGCACAGCGTGTTCCCTGGTATGTGAGTTTCTCCGCTGTCTCTGGTGTGACCGTGTTGAGAAAGTGGACGTATTCATCGGTATGGAATGCGGTCATGGCCTCAGGTGAAGCTCGCTTAGGACGCTGAATAGAGATAAGGAAACGTTGGGCTTTTCCATTTAAAAGAATTGAGCACACCAGTATATGCATCTTATCCAACATCCCATAGGCCGTCACCAATTCATGTGTTACGCGCATCCGGTGTGGTTTCATTGGGTGCCCGAGACCATAGGTGTATGCACCCACATCCGCTGCAGCACTGTGAGGTCCAAAAGAGTGCAGAATGATGAGAGAGCTCACTATCGTAGAAATACGCCACTTTGCGTTTGGACATCGTGGTGGTAGAAATGGTGTTACGAACCGAGCCTCTCGCAGAGCGCCTTCGATGTAAGTCATCACGTGCGTGGAATACCGATCCGGTGGCATCTTCGGTCCGCCTCCCCGACGTGAGAAATAGGGGATATAGACCCTTGAAGCTTGAAGTTTGAACGTTTGAATGCCAAAGAAAAGTACGGCTAGTAATGGGTCCTACACTCTAAAAAATTATACAAATTTATGTTAATTTTTTTTTTATGTAATGGAAAGCCGACCAGCTCAGAGAAGCGCTTTAAATCTTCGAGTCTCTAATAAATACAGTACACAGCATTTGCATGTACGTTCAACCAACGTGTAGCGCAACTTCGACTCCCTAACGCTTCAGTGGTTGACGATATACAGGCTGTAGAAAGTCAGCTTGCCTTCAACGCGGAACACAGAACCTCCACATCCATTTACAACTAACATTAAGGGTATACATTGCTTTGGCGGTTCCGTGGGAACGAGTCTGGATGTAGATGAAATCAACCCTCTAGAGACGCAGAGACACCTGCCCTTGCCCATTCGCATGGCAAGCTGGGCACCCTCGATTAATTCTTGCTTTGATCATAGATTCGCTGAAAGAAAACGTCAGGTGAGGGTTGGTGAGATGGAGACGGGCAGCCTTACAACGCGATGCTTCCACTGATGCCCTTGGAGGCGCCTTCCAGTGATCGTAGGATTGGATCAACTTGAGGTAAGGGAATATTCTCGGCACCACTGACACATGTTGCGTGCACGACGTGACGACAGAGGAAAAGAAATGTAAAGGACTGTGGCGTCTCTTGCAGAGGTTTCGAGCAGACTTTACACAGTGTGGCAGCTATTGGAATGTAAGTAACGAATCCAGACGCATATGAAAGGAGGACTCACTGGACAAGAAGAAACCTCCAGACTGGTTAAGGTGCAGCCTCCGCGAGAGGTCCATGCTATCCCCATTCAAGATGGTTTGGCATCCTTCCAGGAGTGATATTTGCAAATGGAAATCTTGTAGAATCTTGATCAAAGCCTCCTTGAGGCCAGGAATTTCGAGCCCATTCTTGATTCTCCGTATAAGCCGTATAGGGCTGATTTCCACACCAACATTCTCAAGTAAGCCTCTAATGAAGGCTACGTATCTTCGTCAGTACGTGCCTTCAGTCATCATGAAAGAAGGTCATACCTGGTCGTGTCTCAGAATACTTCAGAAGATCTTCCCATAGGTCATCATCACCCTGCTCCTTCGCAAAATCGATCGCTCGATGAACGTCACCCAGTCGTTCAATGATTAGAGTCAAGGCCTTCTTATTGTTGCCCATTCTGCCAAGGAGGAAAACCATTTCTGGCACAAGGTCACGCTCTTGACACACTTTGTATGCTGCTTCGAGATCATACGAGCTGCTGGCTCGAAGGAAATCTATGAGCCGTGGCGTTGCAAACTCCGCATACATCTTGACCTGCAGATCAGCGAAACTTGCAACCAGCTGCGAATCCTTTTGCACCAGGGCATCCAGGTAGAGGAACAGATAGTAAGGTCGTTGCTGCAACTGCTGGACCACGCGCGTGATCTAAAAAGGTCTTCAGTCAAGGCGGATATAGCTAAGTTATGGTCGTACCGGAATCGAGTGGATGTTGTTCACAAGCAACTTGATTGCATCGCTCTGTACTTCTTCACCCTCTTTACCTCCACCCTCTGCCTTTGCCTTCTCCATCAGTTCATGATCAAATTCAACTAGTAGTAACACCTGGTCCTGAACGTCGGTGAAGAGATTGTTTTCTCGGATGAGATCGAATACGTTCGAACGGCGGAGCCGCAGGTAGTAAGGTAAAGCTTTCCCAGGTTGACGATTTAGAGTATATCTGCAGAGGATGCGTCAGATATGAGAGCACAGAGATGGCCCCCCTCACGTACAACTCAGCTAGACACTCCATCAGAATTGTTGAACCACCATTGGCAGATATTGTAGATGAGGTTGAGGCTGCTGCATCCAATTCCGCACGGACTGCTACAATGACCGCCGCAATATCGTATATCTCGCGTGGCCACTCTTTGATTGTATGAAGAAGAGCCTAGATTGGATGTTACTACTTACAGAAAGGATAGTTTGGGGGAACTTACGCTTCGGTCATGGCTCAGGAAATGGGCGAGCATCATCTCATAGACGAGATGTTCGAGTCTGGGGTTCTCTGTAGGCACATACGGGATAATTGCCTACATAATAAAGAGTCAGGCGCTGGCATAGGTGACATTCAGCCTCCTCACCTGAAGCTGTCTCTGCTGCGCGAACGCAAATATCCAATTCTCCCATCGCTTCGAATCGTGGGCGCAAACCTTCGGGCAAATTTTTGCAGCCTTGATAAAGTGACCTGTGGATCACAGTCAGCCAGAAGCAAACCCATTGAACGATTTGAAGAGAATAACCTTCTTTGAATAAATGCTCAAGGTATTTCTGCCCAATTTCTTGTGAGCTAAGGTGGTCCTTGGACTTCCCATTGTCGTCAGCTGAAGCGGGAGGTGGTCTTACTCCCATCATCTTCTCTTCAGCCTCGATCGTCTCAGCCGCAGTCAACGCCTCTTCGTACTTCCCCCTCCCTACAAGCCACTCGACATGGTCCCTCTTATCCCTTGGCTTAACCTTCACCAGATTCCGCGGGCTCATCACAACGTAACTTCTCTCCGCATAGGAGGTGTGTGGATCATCAAGGTCCACCGCCTCGACCACCGTGTATTCGTTGCAACCCCATCTCTCGTATTCTGCAATGCTGAGCGCGTCTGCTGAGACTTCTTCCCCTGCGCGAGAGATGATGCGTATTTCAGGTCGCTCAGCTGCTTTACGAGCCTGGCGGGTACGGTCCTCCGTCATCAGGTCTGTGTCTTCGAAAGTCTCTGGTGGAGTATAAGCCACGATGAGGAATGATGTGAGAGTCTGGGGTTGGTTCTGTTTCCCTCCTTCCGGTTTCAGAGATGTAGGTAGACCATCTACCATGATAGCTGATGGAGGAACGAGCATAGGATGCGGAACAATGCCAGCGACCATACAATCCAGCTTGAAGACGGCAGTGATTTCGACAAGGAGCGGAGGAAGGTTGGCGCCAGAAGGACCGTTGTTCGATCTTGGTCGTGCACGCACTCTGGCGACCTTGATGAAGTCTGCCCATCCAATAAGTAATGTCGAATCATCTTGCCAATGCAGTGTGCATTTGAATAGGTCTGGCCGAGGACTGTCTGCGGGCCGGTCAATGTATGTTATCCGTGCTTGGGAAACAGTGTCATAAATTTTGACACCCTGGCACGGCAAGTTAGCATTTGCTGACTACGAACTGGTAGAAATAAGACTCACATTATCGTTCGCCCATGCAATAAGCCTCCCTCTCCATCGAATCTGCCAAATTGGGCCCTCGCCAGAGTGAATTGTCGTCTCTTTATGCCCCAGCCAGCCCTTCTCCCGCATAACTAACGCACCAGAAAGGCCTCCGCATACAAATGCCCGTGTACCTTTCTTTGCGAAATTGGGTTCCATTGCGACTGTCCTCATTGGCCGCTTCATGTCAAACGAGTAGGTCTCCGGTGTAGATAGCGAGTGCACGACGACCTGTCCTAGTCAAGAGATAGGGTAAACACTTGATCAAAGTCAGAAAATTGAATATCCCACCATCTATAGAGGCGGTTGCAACAAAATCCGCAGTTGCGTCGAGCGAGATATCGACGACAGACGCCATATGAGGTTTGTACGACTTTATTCGATTTCCATTCAGGTCAAGGATGTGTATGATCCCTGCATGAGTGCCCATTGCCTACAAGTGCAATTTGTCTTCAGCACGATCAAAGTCCGGTAGATAAATGGGTGTCACCAGCAGTTTGTTCGACATTGCGAGTGCTGAGGCCGAGTCCTTCTTCAGAAGGTCCGGAACGGCACCTAGGATGAGCTCATATTTCACAGAGGGCTCGTCATCGTCATCATCGTACTCTTCATCTTCATCTTCGTCGGTTGTACTTTCATCGCCATCTTCCTCTCCGCCTTCACTCCCGCTCTCCGCTCCATCTTCTGCAGGCTGCTTCCCATGCCTAACAGCATGTCTTCCATCGTCGTTTTCGTCGTCGTCGCTAAATTCAGACATCCGAGTTGGACTGTCCGTTATACGCGTAGGAACGTCGTCCTTCTCCTCCCGTGCATGGTTTCCATTCTCGCCGTTTGCAGAAGCTGCGCCATTTAAAACCGCATCGGGTGAAGTCATGACATGCCCTGGTAAGATTAGTATGTTCGGCGTGGTGCTAAAACCTCCCTAGCAGGACCTCGTACCCACAGCAAACAGTCCGAAGCGATGGAGGTATGTGTTATGCAGGCTTGAAGAATGTCAATGTGGGTTGCAACTTGCAGTCAATGCCGTCACCTTCAGGCGTGTAACATAACTTCCTTTTATAGGTCTCACATGGGTTTGCCAGTAAAAACGAAGCCAACTAACTCTAGAATTAAAGGTGTGCAAATCTCAAAGGTACCTAATTTAAAGGTATGTCTACCGTGTCCCCCAGATCGTCATCCACTGAATCGGCGAGTGACAAGTTGCTCATGGACCGCTCTTTCTCAACAGGTGGAGGTGCCGGAACCTCGATACTCGCAGGGTTAATCACAGATGATCGTTTTGGCGCATGTTCGCGTTCAGCGGGTGGCGTCGCTGCTGACTTGTCGTCAATAGACGCAGGAGGGGAAGTCTTCGTAGGTGTGGCATTTCCTTCAGCTACGGAAGGGACCGTAGGCGTCAACGTGGGTGATGTCGGCGGGAATTTGAATTCCTTGTTCATGGTTCCTGTTCGACTCTTCCTCTTCTCAGAGACGGAAGTCGGAGTTGTGGCCGTCCTTTGCAGATCAACAGTCTGGGTGTCAGGATCTTCATCTCTTTCTTCCAATGTTGGCTCGAAGTGACGCGAACGATTTCCCTCAGTGGCAGGAGGTTGGTTAACAAATGCTGACGCGTTGCTGGGAGGCGTTGCTGGTATTCTCGAAGGTGGTGGCATGGACGCTCTGTACGACGAAGGTGTACCTTTGGGCTGATTTGGCGAAGGACTACCGGGCGAATGAGGTAAAGATGCTTGAGACATTGATTGGGGACGCCCAAAGCTCGAGGTAACGGGCGTATTTGCGCCAAGATAGAAAGACGCAATTGGGACCATCCTGAGTGTCACGTTAGGTGATTAGCAAATGGATCAATGAACATAGTGTTGCAACAACCACGCACCTCTTTTCTGCATGACATGCCAAAATCCAATAAGGTTGGACGACTGGTATGCTCAGCTGCAGTGCTCTCTGATACTGCACACCAGGAGCACCACTCAAACCCCCAGTAGCTGCAGCCCCTGTTG
>Ga0247735_1001016_pt1 | contig 11043 bp, 12 predicted proteins | sample UWRJL178409R2_FD_180934 | JGI IMG/M metagenome (GOLD analysis project Ga0247735, IMG submission 180934) | Plant litter microbial communities from Arlington Agricultural Research Station in Wisconsin, United States - UWRJ-L178-409R-2 | ecosystem: Environmental > Terrestrial > Plant litter >...
CCCTATGGAGAGGGGTTAGGGTGTGTCCTTTTTATTGTTATTTATATACTTTATATACAAGCCTCAATATAGAGGTTATATCTGTGTTACTTTATTCAATTTTTCATGTTCCAATATAAAATGCTCTATAACCCGAACTACATTCTCCGTATCCTTTAAAACCTGAAAGTCAGAGAACCGTAAAACAGTAATTCCAAACTCATTCATCTTAGCTTCTTTAACTAAATCCTTGTTATAGATTTCTATTAGTTCATGCGAGTAGCCATCAACCTCAATACCTAACATCAGCTCATGGCAGAAAAAATCCAGTATATAATTATCAACAGGTTTCTGCCTGTCAAAATCATACCCATACATTTGCCTGCGCTTTAGTATTTGCCACAAAATAATTTCTGCCTTTGTACTGCTGTTACGCAGTTGCCGCGCCAGTTCTTTAAGATGCGGATTGTAAGGAATTATATTGCGTTTCATTAATTGTTATTGTTAACACACCCCCTGCCCCTCTCAAGAGGGGAGCCAGCTACACTCAAACTCTATACTAACCCTTATGTACATTTTAAGATTAATTAAAACCTTAACTATTTAAGTCTACATCTTCACGACCGAGTGTAGCTGGTTCCCCTCTCGAGAGGGGTTAGGGGTGTGTTATTAATCTTTACCTGTAATTGTAATGTCTAAATATTCATTTGCTATATTATTTGCCAACAGAAAGTTTAAAAATTCTGTATCTCCGTTAACTATTAGCAATTTATAAATAGTAGAATCATTTGTCATTTCTAAATCTTCAATGGCTGCTATTCTTACTGTAAGTGCCAACGACTTATTAAATGGAATATTTAAAAACCAATTTTTATTGACCTTACCCTCTTTAAGATTTCCAATTAAATAAAATTCACCTCTTTGCCTGATAACAAAACTATCTATAACTTCAAAAACTCCTTCTACAATCTTCTCCATAGTATTCATTTAACCTATCCAAATATAATAATTTCCTTCTATTTCCCTTAACATAATTCTCCTTCAAAACCCGTATCTTTGCGTATTCAATTTTCGCCATGATAAAGACCGATCTTGCTACCCTAAATCCTAAACAAAACATACTTATAAAAGGTGCGCAGCTGCACAACCTTAAAAACCTTGACGTAGCCATACCGCGCAATAAGCTGGTGGTTATTACCGGTTTATCGGGATCGGGTAAGTCGAGCCTCGCGTTCGATACACTCTATGCCGAAGGTCAGCGCCGCTATGTGGAGAGCCTTAGCAGTTATGCACGCCAGTTTTTAGGCAGGCTCGATAAACCCAAGGTAGAATACATAAAGGGCATTGCCCCCGCTATAGCCATAGAGCAAAAGGTAAATACTACCAATGCCCGAAGCACCGTGGGCACGAGCACCGAGATTTACGATTACCTTAAGTTGCTGTTTGCCCGTGTGGGCCATACCTTCTCTCCGGTGTCCGGCCGTGAGGTTAAAAAAGACACGGTAACCGATATTATAAACGAAATTAAAAAACTGGAACAGGACAGCCGCTGGTTGCTCCTTGCCCCAGTACATATAGAAAATGGCCGCACTATAGAGGAGAAACTTGGCGTGCTGCTCCAACAGGGCTTTGCCCGTATATTAGTGGACAACGAAACCCTGCGCCTTGACGAACTTGCCGATGTCGATTTTGCCAACAAAGAAGTACTGCTTGTAGTAGACCGTATTGTAGTAAAAGACGAGGAAGAGTTTTACAACCGCCTTGCCGATGCCGTGCAGACTGCCTTTTATGAAGGCAAAGGCGAAACGTTTTTGCAGGAAGTAAGCACCGGCAACCGTATTGTTTTTAGTAATAATTTTGAGCTGGATGGCATTACGTTTTTAGAACCTAACGTGCATTTATTCAGCTTTAATAACCCGTATGGCGCCTGCCCATCGTGCGAGGGTTACGGCAGCATTATAGGTATAGACGAGGAGTTGGTAGTGCCTAACACAGCATTGTCAGTCTTTGAGAATGCTATCTTCCCGTGGAGGGGCGAGAGCATGGGTGAATACCGTAACCAGTTGGTTAACAACAGCCATAAATTCGATTTCCCTGTACACAAACCTTATTTCCAGTTATCTGAAAGTGACCGCAACCTGATATGGACGGGTAATAAATACTTTACCGGGCTAAACGATTTTTTTACCGAACTGGAAGAGAAAAATTATAAGATACAAAATCGTGTAATGCTTTCGCGCTACCGTGGCAAGACCAAATGCCCGGAATGTAAGGGCAAACGCCTGCGCCCGGAAGCCAACTATGTTAAGATTGCCGGCCGTACCATAAGCGACCTGGTTGACCTGCCTATAAAAAACCTGGCGGAGTTTTTTGCTTCGCTCGAATTGTCTGAGTATGATGCCAAAGTAGCCAAACGATTACTGGTAGAGATTAACAGCCGCATTGCATTTTTACAGGAGGTTGGGTTAAGCTACCTTACATTAAACCGCCGTTCGGCAACGCTGTCGGGTGGTGAGAGCCAGCGTATTAACCTTGCTACCTCTATGGGCAGCAGCCTTGTGGGGTCTATGTATATACTGGATGAGCCAAGCATTGGCCTGCACCCTAAAGATACCGAGCGCCTTATTACCGTGCTGGAAGGCCTGCGCAAACTGGGTAACACCGTTATTGTGGTAGAGCACGACGAGGACATTATGAAGGCCGCCGACATGATCATTGACATTGGCCCCGAAGCTGGTACCCTTGGCGGTGAACTTGTGGCACAGGGAACCTATGAGGAAATTTTAAAATCTGACTCGCTTACGGCGCGTTACCTTAACGGCGACCTGGAAATAAGCGTACCTAAAAAACGCCGAAAATTTAAGAACCATGTTGATGTTATTGGTGCACGCGAAAACAACTTAAAAAACATCGACGTTACTTTTCCGCTCGACTGCCTTACCGTTATTACGGGGGTTTCGGGTAGCGGCAAGAGTACGCTGGTAAAAAAAATACTGTTCCCCGCCTTGCAAAAAACACTAACGGGCGTGGGCGAAAAAGCGGGGCAGTTTACAGAGCTTCGCGGTAGTTACAGCCACATTAAGCATATTGAATATGTAGACCAGAACCCTATAGGCCGCAGCTCGCGCTCTAACCCCGTTACCTACATTAAAGCGTATGATGATATCCGCGATTTGTTTGCCAAACAAAAACTGTCGGGTATACGCGGGTACCAGAGCAAGCACTTTTCGTTTAACGTAGATGGCGGCCGCTGTGAAACCTGCAAAGGCGAGGGCGAAGTTACTATAGAGATGCAGTTTATGGCCGATGTGCACCTGGAGTGCGAAACCTGCCACGGCAAACGCTTTAAAAAAGAAATACTTGAAGTTACCTTTGAAGGTAAAAACATAGACGACATCCTGACCATGACGGTAGATGATGCCGTTGCCTTTTTTACCGAGCATAAGCAAACCAAGATCATGACCAAGCTGCAACCGCTACAGGATGTAGGCCTGGGGTATGTACAGTTAGGGCAAAGCTCTTCTACACTTTCGGGTGGCGAGGCGCAGCGTATTAAGCTGGCATCGTTCCTGGTTAAGGGTGTTACAAAAGAGAAAGCCCTCTTTGTGTTTGATGAGCCTACTACCGGTCTGCACTTCCATGACATTAAAAAACTACTGGCATCGTTTGAAGCCCTGATAGATAAAGGGCACTCTATAATCGTAATTGAGCACAACCTCGACATGATTAAATGCGCCGACTATATTATAGACATTGGTCCCGAAGGTGGCGAGCATGGCGGGCACCTCGTGGCGTTTGGCACACCCGAAGAGGTTGCTAAAAACCCTAAATCAGTAACGGGGGAATATTTGAGGGAGAAGCTTTAATTGGTTTACAGAAAATGAAGAATCATATATATTTAATTTTCGGAATATTATTGTTTGTATTTAATCTGTTATTTATTGGTTTACTTAGGTATAACGATGCAGGCGTTGCTGAATTATTTATTAAATATCGCCCTACATTAGCTTTTAATTTTTTATCGAATGACCATGACACATTATATAAGGATTTTATCATTGACCATAATATCCAGGGCAAAACAAAGTCTCTGATTCCACTTATCCTTATACAACTAATGATGTCATGCCTTTCTATCACATCAATTAAAACAGATTTTAAACGTAAATCGGTACTTTTTGTAATTCAATTTGTATTATGTGTAGGTATGTTAATAACTCTTATTTCCCACATCCTGGATTCGACAATCAGCATAGTTAACATTTTGATTATTGCGCTAATTATTGCAACTAATATTTTGATCCCTAGGCTCATGATGAAATAGATGGCAGCTTTTTTCTGAATAAAAGAATTATATTGAAGTAAAATATTTTATATATTTATAAGAGGGTAAGATTAGTTTCTTGCTCTGTTTTTTTTATTGAAAATTAGCTAAAAAAACACTAAGTAAATGGAAGATTGGGTTTCATATTTTAATGAAGAAAAGTATAATTTTTCTAATAGTTTTAAAAGAGAACTGGATATACAATTAGGATCTCAACTTAAAACAAATCTTCAATATGAAAATCTTTTTAACGATTACTTTTTCAATTTATTCATTGGCATGAAAGAGGTAAACATGGTTGAAAGTGACAACCATATATATGCTGATGTTGAAATTATCACGCCTGATTCTCAGGGAAGGGCATTTACTATTGCCTGGACGTCAGATGCCTTCGAAGATAAAATGAAAATTCACCAGTCGGAAACCGAAGGTAAAGTACAATTTTTCTTTTGTACTGACTTACCTACCGAAGAACTGAAAAATTATATTAAGCCTAAAAGGAAAAAAGCTACAGGCAAACAGAACAACAAAATTGAATTTGATGTTGATCTTACCACTTTCCCAGACCTTGCTGTTAGCATAAGTGAAAATAAAAAACTTACAGATGATGAAAAACGAGAGATAAGGAGTGTTTTTTTGAAAAATAGCGATATTTACGTTTCCGAATTTTCAGAAAATCTGATCATGCTCGATTTTCAAATTGATTCGCTAAATTTTGGAATGGAAGAGTTTAAAATTGCAGAAGCGTTTATTAATGAGTGCCTTGCTTTAATTGAAAGTTTGCCATTTAGTACTAAAATTAAATCTGTAGAAATTGCATAAAATTAAATTATGGGATGCTGTTGGTTTAGGTCTTATTATAAGCTATCCTACAGGAATATTAGTCTCAAATCAAACAGGTGGCACTGCATGCCTGCAGCCGTTTATGGAAGGGTTTTATTTGCCTGTTGGTAATGATATGATTATTGAAACTAACCAACTTATAAGCCCTGAGACAGAATTAAGTAATTATTTTAAAAGTGAAAAATATTTTGGAACTGGCGCTACAAAAGGAATTGACATTGATGATGCTATTATAATCAACGAAATACTACATAAATATGGTCTGAATAACTTTATTAAAGTTGATACGAAACAATTAGAAAAATCACATGAAGCATGGGTTTATGTAACAATTGACAATAATGCTAATAAAGATTTATTGAGTAACTTTGACCACATTTCAGAAGCAATCCTGACCTGGACCAACAGCGATTAAATTTATTTTTTTGAAAGACTATTACAAAATACTGGAGGTAAAGCCCAACGCATCTCAGGCTGAGATAAAAAAGGCGTACCGGTTATTGGCGGTAAAGTATCATCCAGATAAAAATAATGGCAGCAGGGAAAGCGAGGAAAGTTTTAAGGAAATATCTGAATCGTATATTATTCTTGGCGACACCGCCAAACGCAATGCTTACGATTATACCAAAGGGAATTATAAAAACTACAACGGGCAAAACTCAGCATCCGGTCAGCAAACGCCGGTTACGTTCCTTATACTTTTTAAGCGAATAAAAGAACGTGTTTTAAATGCCGACGGTCGTGTTAATCAAGAGGCTTTATTTAAAGTAATAAACGACTTACTGTCAGACGATACCATTAATTTTCTTATCAGCGCTCGCGATATTGCTACGAACAACCTTATTACAGACGACGTTTTAACCTGCTCAATATTTCTTGGCGAACAATTTAAAAGTGTATTGTATGCCAAGCTGTTACGCCTTTCTGACGGCGACCCCCGCTTTACCCAGAAGCTTGCATTGCTTAACAAAAAGCACGAGGCCATTAACCTTAAAACAAGCGAAGCACTAAGCAGGAATTACATAATTATTTTTATCCTGTTTCTGGTGTTTTTTGTTGTATTGATGGTCGTGGCGAATTTGTAAAATTGGTTTAAAAAAATTATAGATTTTCAATCAGTAAAGTTTCTTGAGTGCTTGCTTCATATTCTTTCAAAGTTTTTCCAGAAATCATCTTCCATTCTACCAAACCATTTGCATTTCGCCCCATAACAATCACAGCAGCTGTGGAAGGACTGCTAAAGATATAATCATCGGAAAAAACATAAACATCCCCAATTTTATTTAAAATTCCTTTATTTATTAATGAATTTCTAAAATTTAAAAAGGAAGGTGATATAGAATTAACAGTGTCAACAGAAGCTTTAGATCCTTTAAAAACAACAAAGCCTTCCGATGTTGGTTCTCCCTGCGCATCTGCACCTCTCACACCTTTTATATAAAAAGTTTCTTGCTTTATTACAGGTTTTAACTCTCTTTTTTCATCAAACAATTTATGCCCTAATGTACTCACCAACATTTTTACATTCTCTAAATATTCTTCCATTTCTGCTCTGTCAGATTCTGATATAGAAGATTGTGTTGGAGTTACAAAATTCTCAATTTTGTAGCGGTTTGCAGATGTAGCTATGTTATGAAGTCTATTCTCAAGATATTTAATATGAGCTTTATTTAAATTTTCATCTTTATTGATAAATACAATTGCCTCATACCAAAAATCTTTTTGGGTGAGATGCTGATTTAATCTTTTAAGCACTGATTCAGCTTCACCAATATAAACCTGATCATTATTCTCATTATCTCTGCCAAACAATAAATATATTCCCGTATTTTTTAAATCTTCTCTATCTGAACAATCTTTGATTTTAATACGGGGAATTTTATACGCTTTTCCTGTCCAATTAGATAATTCGCAGGTCATCCTGCCGTTAGGATCTCCATCAATCAAAAATATTTTTATTGTCTTCCCAAATTTCATATTATACTTTCTTAAGCAGTCAGTTAGTCATTGTAAATATAAACTTTTTAAATATTTTTCCAAGTACAAGGTTGTCGTAGCTTAGTGTAACAAAATAAATTACACTAAAACAATCTTTGGCACGCAAGTTGCTTTATACATTATATGAATCTGAAGGATTTGTCCTGAAAGGTTTGTTAATAATTGGTTGGTTGGTTTGTTAAGTCCCGTTATCTTCGAGATAGCGGGACTTTCTTTTTTACTGCGGTACTATACTTGCCTTTTGCCCCAGTATGTATTTAATTCTTTGTGCGGTATTTACACTGTCAGTATTCGTTTCTCTTGTAAGCAACGCACCATTAAATAGCTCAAACTTTATTTGTGGCGCAGCGGGAGTCCCGGTAATGGTAACCGTTTCGGCACACAGCAAATCTCCCGGTATGTGCGCGCCAAACCATCGCCCGTCATCTTCCTGGTTCCACGTTACAAGTGTCATCACTACCCCAACAGAATCTGCCGGAACTGCTGTCCTTGCAAATTTTTGCGCCGCGGCATTGCCATACAGTACAGCCGTGGTATTTTTTCTCTTGTTAACGCTGCTTGTTATTACATGCAGGCCTTTATTTTTAAAATTAAAATTATCCGGCAACGATGCTTTAGTGTTAATCTCTCCGGCGTGGTTATCAGGGGCATTAGTGCATGCTGTCATCGCGATTGCAATACCTGCCATTATGGCTATAATATTTATTTTAGGTAGCATGATGTTATTGTTTAAGGGGTAATGTAAATACAAAATCGTTGTTGGCAACCGGCCTGTGGCAGTTAATGCATTCGGTGGCATAATCGGTAGTTTTGCCATACGGCTCACGGTTGAAGGTCTTAAACCTACCCCAGCCCCAGCCTTTGGTGCCGGCATATTTACCAGAATCTTTAATCATAAACTCCACCTGCTTAAAAGCCCCTGTGGTACTATTTCCCTCTTTATCCTGAATTTTATCCCAGGCTACCTTCGCTATTACTGCGCCATCCGGCCACGGGTTTATCTTTTTGTCATGTATAGCTTTTATGGCAATGGCATTACCATAAATTATGCGCATTGTGTTATTGTCTGCCCTGTCGGTTGTGCTTATAATATCCCAGGATGCATAACCATTTACATAGGGCACGCCGGCTAGTGTAACGGGCACTTTTGTCATTTTGTTTGCTTTTGCTGTTAGCTGCCTGTCGCGCGCATTAATCATGGCGGTATCTTCTACCTTTTCTACCAAGAGTCCGGCAATGTAATTATGCAGCACCGCCACATCGTCTTTACTTAGTTTGGCATTGTGGTGCAGCGCAAGGTAATTAGGTAACGGCATAGTACCGGTAGTAACCTGGTTTAGTATTTCAAACAGCTTAGCCTTTTGGTCGGGCGGTGCCATCTTTCCCCATTCAGAAAAGTTAAGGCCTGCCCTGCCCTCTTTTACATCTTGTGCCACGATGGTGTAAGCCGGCTGAAATTTATCGAACCATTTTAAATTGGTCTTGTTAGAGTGGCAGTCGTAACACGACTTTTCAAAAATAGCCTTTACGTTTTGTGGTCCGTTAAAATCGGCCACTACTGGCGGGTTAGCAATTTGCGGCCTATATAGCTGAATGCCGATGAAAATAATGCCCAGTACCAGGAGCACTATGAGCATCTTTCTCTTTAATGATTGTCTTTGTGTTTTCATGAGTTTGTAAGTTTATGTAAATAAACATATATAGTAAAGAGGCTGTACAGATATTTAGCCGAGTGAGGAAAAACAATAGGTAAACACGGCTTTTTAAGCTTTGGCTGCTTAAAGATAATTCATTTTTTTATGCTGATTGTATGTATTTACTGAATAATCTTTTTTAACTTTATATCAAATTGAGGGCTTAAATACAGGACAGCCTTTTTTAACGACAGTATTTGCCTACTCACCGATTAGTAGTAATGATGATTGCGTAACTGAGAGTACTTTTACAAAACAAATCAGCACGCAAATCAACATAAAACTAAAATATCATGAGCACAACAATCATTGAAAACAACACCGCAAAAAACAGAAGTATGGAACCTAAAATTGGAATTTCTAAAGACAACAGGCAGGCAGTAGCCGATCAGTTAGCAAAACTTTTAGCAGATGAATTTGTATTGTATACCAAAACAAGGAATGCACATTGGAATATTGAAGGACCCGACTTTCATTCTATGCACATTTTCTTTGAAGGGCAGTACCAGCAGCTTGACGAACTTATGGACAGTGTGGCAGAACGTATTCGTAAAATAGGCCATTATGCACCGGGTACCCTTACACAGGTTTTAGGGCTAACACACCTTACAGAGCAGGAACAGGGCAAAAACGACAGCCTGGGCTTTATTAAAGAACTGCTGGAAGACCATGAATCTATTATAGAATTTTTGAGAGGTAACATTAACCCGTTTGCAGATACGTACAAAGATCTTGGTACAAGCGATTACATTACAGGGCTAATGGAAAAACACGAAGAAATGGCATGGATGCTTAGGGCACATTTCAGGCAATAATATACAACCCAAATACATAACGCCGAATTACCTTTTGGCAATTTAACTGATGAAAAATCCAGGCCGGCAAAAACCCGGTTTTGGATTTTTTACATTATAGTACATACCGCTGATACAAAATTTGAATACTAATATGGCTGCAAATTTACAGAATATTGTGTTGATTCTTGGCACTGCGACCTTACTTTGGGGGTGTTCTTCCTCTAAAAAAGGCCCTACTACAAATGCTGTTATGGACATTGATTACTGCTTCCCGGTAAGCTCTCAAATTGATGCGCATATAATTCCTAATACGTATAATACCGACTCGCTGCTTAAATATGACACCCAGCTAACTGCGCGGTATTCCCGCAAAGAAATTTTACTGGCCAATGCCACAGGCATAATCCCAGAGCTAAAAAAAGCGCTTACGTTTGCTGCCGATACCACCGGCGCATCTGAACAAAAGCTTATGCTGATGCAGTTTAAACTCCAGCAAAAAATAGTTTTAATACATAATGCCATGGATAATACTGCTGCAGAGTTGTATTGCGAGCAGGAACGTACCCGAAGAATCTCGGGTGTTTTAATAAACAATAATCAAAAAAGCACTAATAAGCTCACCGTGGCCTCGCTAATTGCAGGCGCTGCAACAGGGCTGGCACCTGCTCTTATCGAAAAAAAGGGCCCGCAAAATGCAGTTCTTTTAACGGGTGGTGTTATAACAGGGCTTGTTTCGTTAGCTTTAATAAAAAGCTCTAATAAAAAAATATCTTTTAAGTACCAAAGAAATTTTTTAAGCGATGTGTGGTACGGACCCGAAAAACCAAAGGCACTGCCACAGTTTATTTACCTTTTGCTTAATACAAAAGAGTTTAGTATACAGGACGGTAAATACAGCACCCGCGAAAATATAAAGAGAAGGTGGAGCTTAACCGAATTTGGTACCGATACTGATGCCAGTACCTATAAACTCATGTTTGGTGATGGGGGGAATTTTGACACATCCGACCTTAACTTGAGAATTGCGCTTTTAAACCAGCTTGAATCGACCTTAAAGCTTCTGGACACAGATATTAGCTCCGCTCTTACAAAAATGAATAATTTTAGGCCTGAGCCAAAATAAACTAAGTAATACTACCTGATAACTATAAAAGCCAAACCCCCAAGAATGTTTACTGAGGGTTTGGCTTTACACTATTTATATTTTGTAATTATTGTACATTAATGACTGGATACTGTGGCTATTTGCAGTTCTATATACGTATATAAAATAATAATGGCGGGTATAACTATAGCAGCAAGGCCTACCTCTTTAGCAACAATACCGCCCACCGCAGCACCACAAAAAAAGCCACAAACTAAAATGGCCTGTTTTTTTAAGTCGCGCCTGTTTACAGCTCCGTTTCGT
>Ga0247735_1001018_pt1 | contig 11026 bp, 11 predicted proteins | sample UWRJL178409R2_FD_180934 | JGI IMG/M metagenome (GOLD analysis project Ga0247735, IMG submission 180934) | Plant litter microbial communities from Arlington Agricultural Research Station in Wisconsin, United States - UWRJ-L178-409R-2 | ecosystem: Environmental > Terrestrial > Plant litter >...
GGCCAGAACCCCACATCGTCGATGCCATCAACAAACTTCGATCACAGTTTCCGGAGGATCGCGTATCTACCATGGACTTGAGGGAGGACACTCTCGTTCGTCGTGACATCTGACGCTACTTCAAAGTGAAGTTTCAGGAGGTCTGGGCCAAGGATAAACGCTTACCACAAGACTGGCCAGGAGAGGATGTCATCAACCAGCTAGTAGACAAAGCCTCTGGACAGTTCATCTACGCAACCACAATTATGCTATACATCATGTTCGAGTACCATTTACCGGAGGAAAGGCTCGCAGTCATACGAGGTCTATTGGACAAGGCACCTGGTGATGAACCATACCAAAATCTCGACGAACTGTATTCGCTCATTGTGCGTAATGCGAACCGCCGAGCCGACATACTGCGAATAATGGCTCTAGTTCTCGTCATCGATCGACTCATCTCCACTGCCAATGCCCCCGCTGGCGTGTTTGCACAGCTTTGCTCTCCGCAAAAGCTAGGTGATATTCTTGGCCAAGGAGATGTCCGACGATGCTTAATGGACATGCATTCAGTGGTCGAAGTCGGAGACGACGATTACGATATCGAGATTTATCACAAGTCATTTTCCGACTTCCTCCTTGATCCTTCAAGATCAAATGAGTTTGCTGTCAATGTAGAAGATGCGTATGACACTCTCTTCTCCCGTCTAATCAACACCTCAGAACACCCAGACATTGTACTACAAATCCTCGGCCAGTGCTTGGTTTCTGAAGGAATGACCTCTGACGTGGACATCCTCGGTACTCCTGCAAACACATCGTCCTCCAACCGGATCGCAGCAATCCTTGGACTAAATCCCAGCGCCATCCCAAAACTTCTCGCAGATATCCGCTTGCTGGTTGAAGTCGGAGATAACGACCAAAATATTACGATCAATGAACCCTTTCTTCGCGATTTTCTGCTCGATCAATCTAGATCGCACGAATTATTCATCGATTTGGATGATGCACTACTCACTCTCAAGCTTGCGGCACCTATCAGGAAGGTGTTTGGCACTGAAGGTATGTGAATTGGGTTGTTACTCTGAATTTATGGCTTATGTCCAATAAGTTTTCTCGAAGGTATTCCCTGGGCCGCATATGCCTTGGAACAACAATTCGTCATTGCAGCTCCAGGATATGTACGACCAGGTATACTCTCATTCCATCCGCACTTCACCATACCGGGACATTATCCTACAAATCCTCGGCCAGTGCTTGGTTTCAGACTCTGATATGGACATCCTCGTACTCCTGCAAACACTTCATCTCCCAACCGGATTGCAGCAATTCTTGGACTAGAGCCCTGCGACATCAGGCGGTCTTTCAAACGTATCCCCTGGCTGGTTAAAGTTGGAAAAGAGGACCAAGATATCAAGATCGATAACCCCTTTCTTCGCAATTTTCTGCTTGATCAATCTAGATCGCACGAACAATTCATCGACTTGGATGACGCACGGCTCACGCTCAAGCTTGCGGCACCTATCAGGAAGGTGTTTGGCACCACAGGTATGGGAATGAGATTGTTACTTTGAATTAATGACTTATGTCCAATCAGTTTTCTCGATGGTATTCCCTGGGCCGCAAATGCCCTGGCACGATAATTCATTGTTGCAGGTCCAGGATATGTACAACCAGGTATACTCGCATCTTATTGGCACCTCGAAGCATCGAGATACCATTCTACAAATTCTCTGCCAGTGCTTTATTTCTGAAGGAATGACCTCTGACGTGGACGTCCTCGGTACTCCTGCAAACACTTCATCTCCCAACCGGATTGCAACAATTCTTGGACTAGAGCCCCGCGACCTCAGGTGGTCTTTCGGACCTATCCCCTTGCTGATTAAAGTCAGAGAAATGGACCAAGATATTAAGATCGATAACCCCTTTCTTCGTAATTTTCTGCTAGATCAATCTAGATCACACGGATTGCTTATCGACTTGGACGACGCGCGGCTTACGCTCAAGCTTGCGGCACCCACGAGGAAGGCATTTGGGACTGAAGGTATGTGAATAGGATCACCTTTGGATTGGTGACTTATGTCCAATCAGTTTTCTCGAGAGTATTCCCTGGGCCGCAAATGCCTTGGAATAAAAACTCATCACTGCAGCTCCAGGATATGTACGACCAAGTATACTCGCATCTTACTGGCACTTCGAAGCATCGAGACACGCTGCTCCGAATCCTCGGCCAGGTTATCATTGCCCAAGACATGCCACCAGATGTGGACACCTTTGGTTCTCTACCAAACACGTCATCACTCGAATGGATCAAGGTAATCCTTGGCCTTGAGCACGGCAGTGTGATGCAGATCGTCACTGAATTGCACTCGTTACTCGAGGTTGGGAACGAAGATCGATGCATCAGGATTCGACATCCACCTTTCCTTGAGTTCCTACTGGATCGAACCAGGTCACAAGACCTCTTCATAGATGTCGACGAGGCATGATTGATGCTCCAGGATGCACCTGCTATTGTCGGGTGGATCTTCAGTACTGCGGGTACGTGAATGTGTCAGCTTCTATTTCTTGAAAGTAGTCGATCTCTAACCGTTCTCAAAAGTCTGGCAATTCCATCACTCATCTTATCACTCACTTCCGATGCTTGTTAAGGGGGCTCTTGCAAGATGTAATGCCGCTGGACTAACCTCCTCCCTCCCTGAAATGCTGCCAAACATTATTTTTGCTAAATACAAGTCACTTGTTCGGTCCACGCCTTTGGACCGGCAGCCTTACACCATGGTTTTGGAGCAGATATGTGCAACACTGAGAGTCCGTACATTTCGTGGCCTTCTACTACCTTGGACTGCGCTAATATTTATCCAGGATTGTGGTTTCCCTGGGTTTGGTAAATCAGATATTGACACCAAAGTACGAATGTTCTGGGACATTTATACTTGGAAGACCCTCAATTTTCGTCCTTCATCCCCCGGATTGATGGTTGTGGGGTATGTCAAGTTGATTTGATCTTTCGTATTCTGCTCACTCTCTGCAGATTATATGCTGACAAGACCTTGCTCGAGGAGGTAAGAGCGTCGAAGCTTACATCTGATTGACTCTAACCCATACTTAGTTCTTCTCCGCCTTATCAAACAACGCCATATCAAAGATTTTTTGTGCCATATCAAACAAAAAATCTTATTCTTGGTCCAATGTACTACTGTTGGGTCCTGGTAAAGATGACCCCGGCATTTGTTTCGATCTGCATAAGTAGCAGTTATCGGGGTGATGGCATCATTTACATCCAGTATGATTATAACCTCCTCATTTCATCATACCTGTCGTTGATTCGAAGCAGTTTTTCAGGGTTAGGGTCAGGTTTAAAGATGCGCTATAGTGGAGAGGAAGGGGAGATGCGGGCTTGGAAGTTGCTAGCTGTGACCCCATACATGTGCAAACTCCAGCCACCAGTTTCATAAGCAGCGATGTGATATGTGATGTATAATATACCCTTTATTTAGATATACCAGATGGTAAACTCTCGACTCTGAAACTTGATAATACTACTATCAAAACCCCACCAATCGCGTCTCCTTCCCTAACCATTTCCCTTCGAAGCCTAAATTATCACAACAGGAAGTTTGAACCCACATCCTCGTCGTCTTCTGGAGAACGTTCGCTCCGTTGTTTTGCAAGGCTGAGACGATATCTCTCCGTCTGGCGTTCTGGTGACTGTCCCCAAAGTACAGGTATATGGCTTGAAAACCTTAATGGCTGGGGCACGAGGTATGAAGGGAGACGAGTCCCCCCGATGGATATTCATTGCAAAGTTCGCAGTTCGCAGTCCAATTGAAGGAGGTAGTCGACACAGAGAAGATGCATGAACCACGCCGTACAGCATAGACCACTTGAAGCTAGATCGCGAGTTCGAGTTGACGATGGAACACGACTGACGGCGTGCTATGCGCTCCCAGTTGAGAATTTCTGGAGCTCGAGGTTTGATGTCTGAGGCTTCTATTAAGTGAGAATCGTTAGTTCAACTTCCAGAACGGAAGACGAGGACGAGGGTATAATGACCAACCTGTGGCTCAGGCTCAGGCTCATAAGGCACGAGTCTCGGTAGTGAGATCCCTGCTACAACAACTAACGACCAACCGCCTCTGTCCAGGGTGTATGCCTATGCGCAATTCCTCCCTTCGAAATCAAAATCAAAATCTGAAACGCAGGCATCTTGACATCCTACAGTAAAAAAATAACTGTCAGTTTCATAGAAGATGTGAATGTGCGATGCGCAATGTAAAACACACCATTTTAGATATACTAGATCTCGACTTGGGGACTCGAACTCGATAGCGGACAACTCTGCCGGTGCCAACACCTGACAGCCATCTCCAGCGCCTAGGCCTCCGACCTCACATCTCCCGCCCTTCTATTCTCTCGAGCCTCCTCCTGTCTTCCAACTCCTCACAAAGGGTTTCGGAAGTTCGAACCAAATCTTCGTCGTCTGGTAGGCGTTTCATTCGTTCGTTCGTTCGGTGCGGTATCGTCTTTCCTTCGAGTCGTCATCGCCGTCGTCCGGGATGTGGTCATGGTAGATGCCTGAGACGTAGACGTACATTCACTTGGATGCTAGATGATGCCGAGATCGGTTTCAGTCGCAGTGGTCTTCGTCGTAGGTTGGGCACTTGGACAAACGGAGGTATGAACGAAGGGGGGACCATAATCCATAGGGTCCATCACAGAGTGCACAAGCGTGTGGAGCCGAGAAGAACGGACGACCCTCTATATGCGCGAATATTGGATATTTGAATGAGTCGTGCTGAGTTGAAGTTGTAGTAAGTTCGAGGATGGCAGGGTATGGGGGCCAACTACCGTTGACGATGTTTGTGTGCCGCGTTGACGACGTTGTGTATCGTGCTGCTATGGAGGATGTGTATAGGGTCAAACTTGGGCTCGGGCTGAGGAGGCACCCAAGGGCGCCGTCAAGGCATTGCCACAACAGAATAGGATACGACTCCCAGAGATGTTGAATAGGGTACGCCACAGCCCAAAGTGATTGCAGGAGGGAAGGTAGCAAGAACGGATGGTGGAACTCTCCGATTCTGCAGTTGGCAGTTAGCAGCGGTGAGAAGGAACCTGGCTGGTGCGAACGAGGACAGGTCGCAATTTGGAGGAGGTTGGAACGCAACAGAAACGTTGAATGTTGATGAACAAGCGAAACGCGATCCTGGTGTTGGGTTTTGCTGGAGCTTTGAAGTTCGAACGGCTAATGGTATGCTATACCCTGGGATCGGGGTTGTGGTGCATTTCCTCTAAGGCGCATATACGGGCTGTCTGACGCGAGAGCCACGCGTTGTGGGTTTCGGTGGCACTGACAGTCTGACACTGGTGAGATGGTTGAGGAAAGAGGGAGGGAAGGCCTAGGGAGGATGGAAACCGCGAGAGTGGACTACGAGATATCAGGATGGGTAAAAGAGTCCTGTTAAAGTGTAGACAAGAGGAAGAGGGCACGAGACGAACTTGTTCCTTTCGTCGGGCGAATCTAGGACATGAGGCAGCCCGAGTTATTTCGCGTGCTCATGCGACTCGGCTGGAACGTCAAGCTTTAAGCTTTGATTGGATCTTGGGGTGCATCGACAGTGAGTGGACTAAGATATGCTGGGCTTAAGAGCCAGTAGTCAGTAATGGTATTGAAACCGAAGAGCTCGCTATCTTCATGACATACCGCCTCCAAAGCCTCGGCCAGAGGTGAAATTTCGAGCACGTTCAAACGTAGCACCAGGCAGGGCACGGAAAGCTAGTTTCGCGTTAATTGAATAACGATGGGTGCTTGGAATAATCCACCAAATCCATGGAAGCTGCTGAAGCCCGATTCAAAGATTGCAAATGCGCTATGAAGGGTCTGGGTCTTCTCTGATACATTGGCGTCTTTGGCCAGATGTCGTGGACGATCCTCCATGTTGAATGATTGACTGAGCTGGAATTGTGCAAGTTCGAATATGGCAGGTCATGGCGGCAGAAAAGGGAGGGTCGTGCCGTGCACCGTGTTGGCAATGTTCATGTGCTGTGTTGGTGGATGTCCGCTGAGTAGAACGTGTTAAGCGATGGGCGAGGGAGGGACTCGAGAGCACTGTCATTGATAATTATGTAAATAACGTGGGCTTGTGTCGAACATGCCGCATGGCAGTTGACAGTGCAGCCCGTGCGGGGCATGAACGCCTCCAAGCCCTAGGCCCTTTTCTCCAACCTTCGACATCAAGTTGCACTTTCATGCTTTGAAACCCATGCCACCTAGAGGCGATCGTGGCATACTTGACGAGTCTTCTATTCGACTGGATTTTCGCAAGGCGGCCGCCCGTAAGCTCTCATCTACTTGACGAAACTCTGCCTCATGGAATCCCTTGATTGGTAGGCGCTGGCAATGGTGCTCATGGTGGACGAGGTGGCGACATCGCCTCACATAATGGTTAGTTTCTGATTTTTTTGCCTGATGCAATTAGCTGCTAATCTTTGCACAGCTGTATATAATATTGGTCGTGCAGATTATCCAGGAGTAAAAGGCGTGTCACATACATACATGTCCGACTTCGTATCAAACTGATCGTCGAACAGGCAGGGATCTTCTTCATCAAAATACTTCTCCTGCTGCCTTTCCCGATTCTAAGGTCAGGATCAATCAACCCAGATGCATGGAGAAGACACGTGTCTTACTTGGCCAGGAGTTGCACGAATGGAAGAAGAGCCCCATCGGCGCTACGACCATGAAATGGGTGTCAGGAGGCGCTGGCGACGGAAAGACGACTCTGCTTCTCACATTCGCAGACCTCTGCAGACGGCAAAAACATTTGATCGGGGCCTTCTTTGCATCTAATCAGATCACTGACTGCAGCGACGGAAATCAGATCATCGCCACATTGGCCGTTCAGCTCATGCAAGCTCTGCCATCCACCGCAAAATACATCGACAAGGCCCTTGGTGATGATCCCTACCTCTTCTCCAAAGGACTTCAAGTGCAGATGAACGCCCTCATTGTCGAACCCATCAACCGGATTGCAACGAAGAAACGGATGCTCGCTGCCATCACCTTTGGGCTCAAAACATATCCAACTCTCATTGTCATCGACGGCCTTGATGAAATCGCAGAAAAGGACGATCAGACCGTCATCATCGAGACCATTGGCAAAGCCATGAGAGATGTTCGCCTACCTCTCCGCTTCCTTGTCTCTAGTCGAGGGGCGGACAATATCTCCGATGGCATCGAACAACTTCAAAAATCGGAATTTACGAAGGACCGCGTGTCTATTATGGATCTGAAGAAGGATACTCAAGTTGATGGCGACATCCGACACTTCTTTGAGGTGAAGTTTGGAGAGATTCGGGCCAAATACACTCACCTAAAAGACTGGCCGGGAGATCGGGCCGTTGATGATCTAGTGGGCAGGGCATCTGGGCAGTTCATCTTCGCGACCACAATCATGTCCTACATCATGGATAAACGCTTTTCACCTGAAACGAGGCTTCAAGTCATACGGACACAAGGTCCGTTGAAGGGATCACCTGGTCACAAACCTTACAAAAATCTCGACGATTTGTACTTCCTGATTGTCGCCAATGTCGGTGATGCCAACCTCCAGAAAGGCATGCTGCGAATTCTAACTCTCATCATCATCATCAATCAACTCATCGCTACCGCCAATGCACCCGCTGGCACGTTTGCAGAGCTGTGCTCTCCACGAACGCTAGGTGATATTCTCGGCTTTCAAAAGGGAGAGGTCAGACGATGCTTAAACGACATGCATTCCGTGGTCAACATTGGAGACGACGATTGCGATGTCCAGATCTATTGCAAATCATTTCCCGACTTCCTCCTAGACCCATCAAGATCACATAAATTTGCCGTCAACGTGGAGGATGCGTGCGGGCATGACCATCTCTTCTCCCATCTGATCGGCACTTCACAACACCAGGACACCATCCTCCAAGTCCTCGGACAGTGTTTCGTTTCTGAAGAAATGAGTTCTGATGTGGACATCATTGGTACTCCTGCGAATGCCTCATCTCCCAACCGGATTGAGATGATCCTTGGACTAGAGCATGGCACTATCCTTCCACTACTCCAAGATATCCGATTGCTGCTTGAAGTCGGGGATGGAGATCAAGATATTGGGATTCGCGTCCCTTTTCTTCGCAGTTTTCTGCTCGATCAATCCAGGTCGCAAGATCTATTTCTCGACTTAGACGACGTGCGGCACACGTTAAAGTTTGCAGCACCTATCAGGAAGGTGTTCGGCGCTCAAGGTATGTGAATGGGATGTGTAGATGCTGCCTCGGATTGCTGACTTGGACCGATCAGTTTTCTCCAATGTATTCCCTGGGTCGCAAATGCCCTGGAACGAGAACTCGTCGTTGCAGCTCCAGGATATGTACGACCAAGTATACTCCCATCTAATCCGCGCGTCGAAGCATCAACGCACAACGCTCCAGATCCTTGGGCAGATTATCTTGGCCCAAGGTACACCAGCCAACATGGACACCTCTGCTCCCCGACCAAACGCTTCATCACCCAAATTGCTAGTGGCAATTCTTAACCTTTGGCACCGCATCGTGATGTTGAGTGTGACTGATCTGGGCTTGTTACTCGAGGTTGGAAACGAAGACGAAGATATCAGGATTCGACATCCATCTTTCGTCGAGTTTCTGCTGGATCGAGCTAGGTCACAAGAACTGTTTGTAGACATCCAAGATGCAGCTCAATTGTTGCTCCAGAATACATCTGCTATCATTGGGCGGATATTCGATAATGAAGGTATGTGTATACCTCAACTTACATATTTACTTCATACTCAATGTTTGTGTCTTTTTGCTGCCGATTCTCCAAAGTCTTTGCAGTCCTGCCTTTAGACATGGACTCGGTTTCGAGGCGTGCAGGAGGTGCTCTTGCACAATGTAAGGCTGCCGGATTAGCCTCCTCCCTCCCTGGAGCATTGCCAAGAATCATCTTTGGTAAATACGAGTCACTTTGTCTATCCGCACCTTGGGACCGGCAATCTAAGACGGTGGAATTCAAGCAAATTTGTGCAACTTTGGGAGTCCGTACATTTTTTGGCCTTCCATTACTTTGGACCTAGCTAATCTACATCCAGGAGAGTGGTTACCCTGGTTTCGATGAATCAGATGTTGAGACCAGACTGCACAAGTTCTGGGATAATTTTACCAAGGGGCTTCCACAGGAGGAATCGGAGACATCCACTGGCCTCACAGGTCTACCTTTACTCACGGCATCCTCACAATTGGGAAGGTGATCGTCGCTTCGATTCATCACGGACATATATAGTGCGCTCGCCATACGCTCATTCTATGTTATACTATCCCCGACCCACACATCGACCGGGACCCATCTTTCGGCCAGTCACACCCTGTCACAGGCCACATAGCCTGTAGATCGCGTTTTCCAGTTAAAGCTCAGACACGTCATCTGTCGGCCTGCGTGACAGAGGCCTATTTTCGATTTCATTGTCCCCGCCACTTTACATTAAAAAAAGACCACTATTGTACTAAGAGTATCGCCTAGAAAATATACACGAAGTTTGAGTTTAATTGGGCGCAGTTTGGCGAATTTATTTGAATTGGTCGAAAGGTGGGTCGTGGTCGATGTGTGGGTCAGGCACATAATAATAATAATAATAATACTATCCCAAAACATTTCTGTCCTTGTAAGAATCACACGGTTTGAGAGCACGCACGTGTAGACTAGAAATCTAGTCCTGAACTACCATCGTTCTTTGGTCCATCATCAAACCTCATGAGCCTTTCCCGTAATGCTCAGAATACGGAACACCTCTCTCACCGCTACTGGAAGCGATCAGCAGAATAATGGCCCTGTAACGATAGCTGCTCAACATAATGGTGGCAATCAGAATATCTACCGGGCGGGTAGATTGAAAGGTGCATCGTTGTCGTTACAGCCCGTTTATTTGACTATCTAACTAACAAATTTAGGCAAGGACCTTCTGTATGAAAATGCCTCTCCTGCCTCCCTTCCTGATTCTAGCGAGAGGATCGTTCTACCCAGGTGCATGGAAGAAACGCAAGTCGAACTTCGCGCGGAGTTGGACGACTGGGAGAAGAGCTCCATCGATGCTGCCACCATGAAGTGGGTGTTGGCAGGTGCTGGTGAGGGAAAGACAGGCCTGCTTCTCACATTCGCGGACCTTTGTAGACAGCAAAAGCGTTCAGTTGGTGCCTTCTTTGCTTCAAATCGGATCGCCGACTGCAGCGACGGGAATCGTATCTTCCCCACATTAGCTGTTCAGCTCATGCAGGCTCTACCTTCTACAGCAAAATACATCGAAAGGGCACTTCGTAATGACCCCCATCTCCTCTCCAAAGGGCTTGAAGTGCAAATGAATGCCCTCATCGTCGAACCCATCAAGCGGATCGCGATGGTATCTCGTTTTCTCTCCGCCATCACTTTTGGGCACAAGGCATATCCGACTCTCATTGTCATCGACGGCCTTGATGAAGTAACAGGCAAGGACGTTCAAGCCGACATCATCAAGATCATTGGTAACACCATGAAAGACATCCGTCTACCCCTCCGCTTCCTTGTCGCTAGTCGGCCGCAACCTCACATCGTCGATGCCATCAACACACTGCGATCCCAATTTCCGGACAACCGTGTATCGATTATGGACTTGAGGAAGGATACTCTCGTTCATCGTGACATCCGACGATACTTCAAAGTAAAGTTTGAAGAAATCCGAGCTAAGGATACCTACCTACCACAAGACTGGCAGGGAGAGGACGTCGTTGACCAACTGGTGGACAAGGCTTCTGGTCAGTTCATCTACGCAACCACAATCATGCCTTACATCATGTTTGAATATCATTCGCCGGAAGAGAGGCTTGCAATCATCCAAAGTCTATTGGAGAAACCTCCTGGCGATGAGCCTTATCAAAACCTCAACGAATTGTATTCACACATTGTTCGTAATGCCAACCGACGAGCCGACATGCTGCGGATCATGGCTGTGCTCCTCCTTATCAATCGACTTATCACCACTGTCAG
>Ga0247735_1001019_pt1 | contig 11023 bp, 14 predicted proteins | sample UWRJL178409R2_FD_180934 | JGI IMG/M metagenome (GOLD analysis project Ga0247735, IMG submission 180934) | Plant litter microbial communities from Arlington Agricultural Research Station in Wisconsin, United States - UWRJ-L178-409R-2 | ecosystem: Environmental > Terrestrial > Plant litter >...
CAACTTTCTCCCTTCCCCCCAAGCCCACCTTCTCCCCTCCCCCTAAGCCATCTCACGCTTGAGATAATTGACAGTGGGTGAATGATCAAAGGTAACGGTTTTTGCAGTTTACGTTTGCATTACTTGCTGATATTAAATGGTCAAGTTGTAGGTTTCAGTGGGAAAGTCGAGTAATAGACTTGTCAAGGATCGATATCGATATACGAAGAATAAACCAAAAAAAAAGAAGTTGGAGTGGAATATCTGTTCGCGGACGTGGGGAGAGGAGAGTCGTTGAGTTCGTATGTAGTGGTCACACATGGACGTCGCTTTGCAAGCGAATTGCAATTACTTAGGCAGAGCCAGTCTTTTCATAGGCTCTACGAGCCGCCCAGAAAACACCAAGTTGGTCAGCACTGAAGATGTGAAAAAGGCACTGGAATAAGATGCGGATATGCTCGCATACGCTCAAAGTTCGATATCGGCTGAATTAAGCGGGAAGGGTTAGAATCTAGGTCAATGCACCCTGCCTCATAGCTTTAAACCGGAATCTGCTGCGATAAAATCATATTGGGTACCCACCCAGGGTGATCTATACCGGCCAAGAATAGACTAGTTTCATCAGGTCCTACGCGTGAATACCAACGGAACACGATTTGGTCTGTAATCTCCATGATCAGATTCGGCTGTGAAAGTGCGGTCAAAGAGAAGAACGTACGTCAACGTGATGATTGAAACACAGTCCAAAAGTCTGGATTTCCTCTGCTCGAACGTCTCTGCAGCGAACTGGGGTTCCTCCTTGACTGTGATTTTATATTGAGACACGAGCATTGTGAGAACCGCGATACCCTCTGTCTCAAAGAACCTATACAAAGTTATATTATTGCAAGGTGAGCGATATGAATAATGTTGCAGGAAGGAGAAATCACTGACTTTCTGCCGATGCAGGCGCGAGCGCCCGCGCTGAACGGTAAGAATGCGTCCCGAGGCCAGTCTTTGAGGAATCTCTCGGGTTTGAAGGCATGTGGATCTTCCCAATAACGCGCTTTCGAATAAATAACATCAGTCCTTACGTTTCTAGAGAGAAAAGGTTGACAGAAAATGCGCACGATTATAGTGCAACCCAGCCACGTTGAGTTGGACGAGCGATCCTTTAGGAACTGGGACGGCAGTCTTTTCACCGTTTATATTACCAACGAGTATGCTCGTGTCTTCGGCCGCCATTTTGGGAATAGCCGCTACCTGGATAAAACCTTCAAGGGGTTTGACATGTCTCCAAAGAGAAAGCCACTTACTGGTGGGAACAGACGGAGTGTCTCGTTGAAGACTCTGTAAACCGGAATGTGAAGGATAGCCAAAGTCAATTATAAGGCAATCTGAGATCCAAAATCGACTTACGCCATCGAATACACGAAAAGAGGCATTTCTTCGTAGGTCTGGCAACGAGCTCTCAGCTTGCATTTTGTTTTAGAAATCAGAGACAAATATAGACATACGGGAATGCGACCATCTGGTATAATAGATTTGATATGTTGGTATAACTTCTCTTGTTCGCCTGGGTATAAGGCCAACAGTGCAAAGACAAAGCAGAGTGTGTGCGCAGTCGTCTAAAAAGGGTTTAATAAAAGGAATAAACGTGATGTATGGGACACACCTCATGTCCGGCAAGTAGGAAAATGAAAATATTGCCTGCGTTACAATCAGCAACTCATGCAAGACGCTGTACAGAGGAGGCTCACTGATCAATTCGTTTTCCGTCAGAGCATCATCTCCAGCTTCATTAGTGTTGGCGTCCAGCAACGTTGTGAACAAGTCATGGCGCTCGACTTTCTGTGAGTTCTGCCGTTCATGCACCATTTCTTTCATGTAAAGCTATAGAATAAAGCCCATCGAATGGCCAGTAAGCACACGAGCAAGGTAGCCGAAACTTGAAACTAACGTGGATCTCATCATAGGCCTGCTTTGTATCCCTTAGTTTCTGAGTGAGGCCCATAGCCCAATCGGGGACGAGAATCCTCAAAAGATTGTTGGTCGTGGCAGTATGCAACGCATCTTTATAGCTCAGTTTATGGCCTGGTGGGATGGAGGTGTCTTCTTTCCACGAAACGTCTCGGCCAAATGCTGTGTGATTTTAAGACGGTGCTCTGGACTCAGATTGGGTAAGAGGCACGTACCAGCAACACCGATCACGAACAGCGCGATCTGAATTAGGCATGACGATCAGAAACAGAGAAAAATGCGAAAAGATATAGAAAGAAACTCACTGGCAACGTGATGTCGACACAATGATCAACAGTAATAACATCCTTATCGCCCCAGACATCCTCGAAGAGGCCTTTCATGATTTTCAAGGTTTCATCCCATACCAGCCTGTTGTTGCGCTGACAATCCAATATCAATAGTCGTATCATACGTTGCCGAAAAGGACTCACATCTGAAAAAGCAGGGGCACATATTTTTCGATACTTCTTCCACTCGTCGTGTTCTGAAGCAATAATATTTGGGCCAAAGAAGAGAACACCCCCATACAGATGAGCTGGTTTCGGGAAACGTGATCTTGAAGTGATTACTTCCTGAAATAACAGTCAAATTTCCGCCAATGCACTCCATGACTCGGAGTCTAAAGTGAGCGGCGAACCTTGATCGTCTCAGCATCCGCAAGGTTGAACATAACTTCAGGCCTCGGGAGCATGCTGACCTAGAATACGTACGCGTTTTATGAACGGGAATTTACAGCAAACAGCGCCGGGACATGTACCATGGCCGTTACATCCCATCCTGCCCGCTGGAAGACTAAGAGATTGTCCCTCAGCACAACGCCTAAAGCCTGGATTTAGATGGTGAATCTGACCTTCATGTTTGTCGGTGAACACATATTGGCTCCCCAGTCCCATGCCTCTGGCCCTAGGGAGAACATTGCTTAGGATACCGAAAGGATGAAAAAGTAGTCGGTATCCCGGATGATATCTAGAAGTCGCGTGAAAAGGTGAACATGACGTCAAGAGTATGGAGGGTTATTGATTTACTGGATAAAACGTAGGACTCCCCAAAAGCCTATCAGGAAACGGTGTATGAGATAGGCTATGAAGCCAGAGATGACCACCAGAAAAATCCCTTGCATGATGGTGGGGGGTGCGGCATTGCTGTCTTGACTCTAGATCTTTATATAAGCGCAACATGGTAACCAGGTTCCCTGGGAGTCTAGGTATGTCTTGGCATGTGAAGTGCATTGTCAGGACTCAGATCCCGTCTTACCCAGCGCCCGTCCGTTCATGTCCGGATCAACATTCTTCGAAGGTTGTAATCCTTCTCAATGTTGCACACGTGAGTTTAAGTGGAAGAACACATATTGACGCTCGTTTTCCTGGACTCGAGAGAACAGTGTTATATCGACATAATATTAATATCTGTGATGTTTTGTTCACCAACTTGAAGGCGTCACCGCATCACCCGAGGAGTGCGAAGAGTTTCACAACTGCGCACCTTGCTTTGGCTTATCAACCCTAGACAGGCTCATTCTTAGTATACACACGAACATAAGCACAGATATTGAGGCGATCTCGATTCTCGGCATCATCAATATGTTGTGTAACAAGAACAAGACTAATACGAAATGCCTATATATCGCTGCATTGTCAGTCAACCTGCATATAGGAATGAGTCTGGATGGCGCGGTGGCAATGGACGCGGAGCTAGGGTCCATTTTCTATTTTTGGTATGACAGGAAACAAGCGCTGTTTGTAGTGTTGCTGCGAGCGCGAGCCGCTAAAGGCCTAAGCTCAGCCATGGGTCTAACTATATGCGGTGGCTCAAGCCACCTTGAGCTGTACAACGTTGAGCTAGAACTCAAGTTGGTGCCTGAACAACTTCCCATTTCTGTCGGCTCGCAATCACGGTCCTCCGCATCGTGCACTCGGCCAATTTGGGATGGAGCTCGCCACACTACAACTTGTAAGCCTGCTTTTCATGTGTGTGAAATTTATGAACTTAAATATTTGTTGTATCGAATATACCATCAAAGCTCGCATGAGCCATATCATTTATGTGCCCCTTGGTGGACGGCCCTGGCTGGTATGGGTTGTTCAATGAGCCATCATGGTCGCGAGAGGTTTATTTAGGTGTAAAGACCGGTCAGAACCCAGAAGTAGTATGGGAGTATTGCTCGCGGAAGGTATGGGTATAAAAAATTTTGACTGTAGCTTCCCATACGGCAATCGGAGTATAGCTGCTGCAACCCAACTCGAGGGAAGAAATGGGTGAGGGAAGGGAAGGCAGAGGGAAAACGGGGGGAAAAGAGTACTGAGGCAATGGTGCGAGTCCAAGATATTGATGCCTACGGGACTAGGCTTGTAGTTCAGCTGGATGACGCCTGGCCTTTGGATCGTTATGATCAAGAAGACAAGTGGTTAGATTGGACATCAACGGATTGTCTGGGTTGTGACTCGGAGTCCTCTAGAGTCGCTAAAGGACCTGGCATGAGTTGTGGCCATCGAGTGTGTCGTTGGGCATCGGTGACCATAGAGCTGAGCCTCAAAGAGCAACGACTTTGCCTAGACGCGATCATGCACAAAACCAGCTTCCGAACCCGACTTCACATATGAAGCCGCGTTACTTCTACACCGGAACTCAGCCAAATTATATAGACACCCGACGAATGGTCAGGTTACCAGATCATGAGGAGCTGCAGCATGACAAAAATCAGGGGTATCAGTGACCTATTCTAGGCATAGAATATCCACGGACTCGGACATGTTGTGGGGGTACATTGAGTAGCTAGTCCTTGAGCGGTCGTTGAATGGCACCGATGTGCCGAATGGAAATGCAATACCATAATTCGATTGAGGTGAAGGCTGGGCTCCCATTGCACTTTTGTTGAGACAGTGCTGATCAGTTCTGAACCTCGAATTAACGTTGGAGTCTCGTAAGGCCGAGCTCATAATCAGTGGTTGCAAAAAGAATTGGAGCACCCCTCTCTCACCACTGGTTAATTTGCGCCGACACATATGTACTGGGCACGCCAGGTTCTATTCTACTTGAAAGCCTACTTGCTCACCTGGTGCATCTCGTGGTAACGTCAAGCAGACTACAAGGAAAGGATGGACGTTTTTGGACAAGAGGAACCCAAAAAATGCCTGCTAGAGCGGTTTCTTCTGGCTGAAAGCTCTAGTAGAGTGGAAATAGGGCATCGGATTACCTTCACGAGTGGCATGCGGCTGACATCTAAAGGTCTGCTGGGGAGCACCATTGGGAGCAGATGCTTGGAATTTTGAGGGACTTACTCACTTGACAAATCCACTGCCGCCATCTCTTCAAACGTTCTAGAATACCAAAGCTACGCTCAGCACGGTCAGCTGGTATATCGCAAGATCTACGTCTATGGACCGCCCTGCTATAAAGATTCGCAGTTTTCATTGAAGAGGGGCATCAACACAAACTTCGACCTCGCTACAACCATAAAATCTTGCCTTGAACAATGTCCAGCAAAACGATCAGTCAAGCACTTCCCGGTAAGTGTGCGATGACCGAGCTGAGAATCACTCACCAACCATGATCCCAGTTCCCACTGCTTCCCCGGGCATCGCAGATGTCGTCGGTTTCGGAACAAATGGTGTCGTCATCATGCGCAACGCCTTCAATTTCCAGCCCGTCACGGTAGTCAAAAACTTCAGCCTCAACAACGGAGGATGGAGCATCGATCGACACGTCCGTCTCGTCGCCGACACCACTGGCAATAGAGCAGCAGATATCGTAGGGTTCGGCGAGAACGGTGTCTGGATTTCTACTAACAACGGCAATAACACTTTTGCCGATCCTCCCAAAATGGTCCTCGGGGACTTTTCCTACTCTGCTGGCGGTTGGCGCACCGACAAGCACATCCGCTTCATGGCGGACATCAGGAACGTCGGCCGATGCGATATTGTTGGCTTCGGCGACGCTGGAGTCCTCGTCTCCTCCAACAACGGTAATGGGAATTTCAGCAAAGCCACACTCGCTGTCAACGACTTTGGGTATAACGGCGGAGGCTGGAGGCTTGATCGACACCTTCGCTTCCTCGCTGACGTCACGGGCGATGGACGACTCGATATCGTCGGTTTTGGCGAAAATAACGTGCTCATCGGTCGCAACAACGGTAACGGCACTTTCACCCCCGGCAGCCCTGTTATCAACAACTTCTGCTACAGTGCAGGGGGCTGGCGAGTCGACAAGCACCCACGTTTCGTCGCCGATCTGACAGGCGATGGAAGGGCCGATGTTATTGGATGTGGCGATGCTGGAGTTTACGCGTCGTTGAACAACGGTAGTGGATCGTTCGGGTCGGTCAACAAGGTGGTCGACAACTTTGGTACAGCACAAGGTTGGCAGATGGATAAACACCCCCGATTCATCGCCGACCTCACGGGCGATAAGCGCGGCGATATTGTTGGATTCGGAGATGCAGGAGTCTACGTCGCTTACAACAACGGCAACGGCACCTTTGGTCAGGCCAAGTTCGTGGTGGACAACTTTGGTGTCAAACAAGGCTGGTCAGTGCAGAAGCACCTCAGGTTCCCAGTCGACTTGACAGGCGATGGATGCGCGGACATTATTGGGTTTGGAGAGAATTCGGTTTGGGTATCGTATAATGATGGGAAGGGCAACTTTGGACCGGTGACGAAGCTCGTTGACGCCTTCGCGTTCAATGGGGGAGAGTGGTCGCTCGATAAGACGGTCCGCTATGTGGCCAACCTTTATTAGTAAAATGGATGTATCAAATACGACAGAAAAACGAAGCACCTTTGTTACTCACTCCATTAGTACTTCTGCTTTTGGTGTCCACTGTACTCTGGGAAATTCTTCCTGAAAACCTAGTCCAGTGTTCGCACGAACTTGTCGAACTGGCCATCTGCGCCAACGTGGCGAAAACATCGTCTGTGGGACCATCTCCAGAGGTATCCCCCTGTTTTATTTTGTTCGAGATCCATTCTTCCAAAGTCGAATTCCTTGAGTAGAGCAAGCTTCGAAGGCGAGCAAGGTCTGTCTGACTCAGTGGAGATGCCTCCGCGTCCTTCCTGAGCATCCGACGTGGCCAGAAGACCGAGCGTGACGCCAAGAACAATGTCAACTCCTCTTGCCGAAACGGGGTCCCAACCTTGACTGTGGAAAACGGCGATCAATGGTCGGTCCAAGTCGTGCAGGAAATCAAGTAAATCGTGTAAGGTTGAGTGATTTAGAGCTTCAACTTCATAGCCTAGAATAGATCCAAGAACGCCACCTATCAAACGCAGCAGGTATGTGACACGAAAACTAGTTGATGGATCTGGTGGATGTATCTGTATCTGAAGCGTGAATCGAATCGACTTGTCATAAGATTCTGCGAGAGCGAAGGAAGCCTTGATGAATAAGTAGATGCTTAGACATTTGGGGACCGAAGGTGGTTTGAGGAAAGGGAGGGGTTCGAAGGTTGGGAACCGAACGAAGTCAAAAGCCATAGACTCGTCTGGATATCTGAATGGGCAATGGACCCAGGTTTGGCGACCAAAGCCTGTCAGTGTGTGAAACCTGGAGTTGTACGGGTTTGAGGATAGGCTAAGCTCGCTGGTGGATAGCCATGATGGTGATGATTGGCCAGGTCAGGGAGTATGGACTAGCAGACATGGACGGAGGGACCAGGGCATTGCGGACAGTACTATTAGTATGAGAGATGTCAGACGACTTTCAGAGTCAAGAATAGATAGTGTTCTGCTGGCTAACTCGTAGTCGTGTCCAATGTCCATGGACCCTACGAGGCTAGTCGGCTGGATGTCATGTTTAAGTTCATTGGTGATACAAAAGAGAACGGCAGGTTGGAGTGAATTTATGGATTGCGAATCTGATAGCGATATGGGTCAAGATAGGAGTTATGTAGTCGAGTCCAAAGATGAAATCGATGTCGTTGGGCACTCAACTATCCATGCTCGCCGAAAACAAATGAGGATGAAGGGGGAAAGGCGAAAGGTGCACAGCATGATTATGACACGGCATCAAGTGACCGGACCGCGGGCACTAAATATTATTTATTAGAATATGTATTTCTGGTGTGAGCGAGGTGTGAATTGCTACAAGTACTGGGTTCTTCATTTTCAAATTCGAACAACTAAGTATGAGATCTTGATTATTTATGTCTCATGAAATGTACGCCGAAGCTATGGAAGCGATGCACCAAAGTACTTAGTTGAAAGAAGAAATTAACATTAGTCGACGAGTATCCCAGGCCATCCTCCAAACCTTTGTACCCTCCGTTAGGAAAAAGACCAATCGAATATGCATAACCACGAGGCTCAGGTAGTAGTGGCCATTAAATCTACATCAGATTTATGAGGATATTTGAAGCAATAGAGCTCGAGGTATTCGATATGGGTATTGAAAATGCAATGCAAGCGGTTTATGTTTACAGGCCCATTGATAGTCAATTCTTATGAATTTAGACCATTGAACGATCTATATTACAAAAGGTCGAGCGCAGGAGCAAATATACTGTGTTTGTGTCCGTCTAAATGATCTACTCTTTATCTTTGATGGGAATAAAGAAGTCGCTGCTAGCAATAGGCTAATAACACCTGCGAATCCCATCACCGGTTTTGCATAGTCGTTGGAACATTCTGAAGCCTGCAGAAATCAAGTCTCGATCCAGTAGAAAAAAAAAGTCTTTGCCACCTATCCGCCATTGCACATCACGGTGATAATGAATTTTCTTAAGATGGGCTACAGCACCGAAACCAATATAGGCCCGGTCTATTGAGGCCCCAGGTAGCTATCACCCCGACAACACCGGAGGCGGATTCGTGGAAAAGATCAGCGACTCTATGGGCGGTGGACAGTCTAGTGAAGCGAAGGAAGGTGCGTTTCAGAATTTATTTTCATATTGAGTCATTCGGAGTACCGACCGAGTCCCTCCATTTGGTCAGACTACGTTGAAAAGGGCATCCAAGAGCGCTTCCTGCGCGCTGGTCCTCAGAACGAAAATAGAATAAGCAAAGGCTTCCGTGAGTCTTCTGCGGTGGTTTTATTCGGGCGCCATGTCAGATTCCATCCCCTTTTGGTATCTGCAGCCGACGATGTCTTCAGCGCCACATTGGAAATGCCATTTCAGTAATCTTTATACCGCAAAAAATGACGAAGGACGATAGAAAATTTCCTGCGCCATGTTTTGAAAGTATCCCATAAATTGTACGGCGCACCGTATTCGATTTGGAGACCATATGAGACCTGTAGTAATAGGCGCCATAGTGAAGGCATGTTATCGTTCACACAATCCACTGCTCCGCTCGAGATGGAGAAGAATACGCCATGGAAGATCCGACCTGGATATTCCACTTCAAAACGCAGCCATCGATGACTATCACCGATGGAGCCTCCTAAATGCTTTTAGAACCTGAGAGGAGCTGTGTACAGTCCTGGGCGCATGGGGGTTAAAGCACGATGTTTTCATACTGCCATTCAATTCCTGTACTTCTAATTTATTTCATCATGCGCCCAAGGTCGGTAGTTGCCACCTAGGATGCGAGGAACCGCATGTACACTGGTCTAGATGGTTCACACTGCCCTGTGACCAACGTTCGAAGCGAGTGGAGAGGATACCGGACATGACAGGCGCCGGCAAACATGGATAGCTACAATACGTATGAGCGTCGAATTTACGTATTATCATATCAGATATATAGATTAAATTTCCAGGTATATAAGTCAGCGAATGAAAGTTCAAAACCTCAGCAAGTTCACAAATCGCAAACTCGCAAAAGCACCCAACAAAATTCTCACAGGTCAATCCACCATGCAATTCAACCTCTTCAACAAGCTCGCCGTTCTTGCTACCGTTCTCGGAGCAGTAACAAGTGTCTGCGCTACGCCCGCCCCGACCAAAGGTATGCCTTTTCCATCCATGACCAGCAGACAGATAAGTGATACCCGATCTTCCTCACAGCGGGCACCGCAGTCGCCGGCCAGGCCACCTTCGTCAGCAGCTGGCAGGAAGCTGGACTCACTCGCTACCGGTTCTACTACACCGGCGTCGACGGCGTCAACTTTGTCCATGCCTTCCAGAACTGCGGCGGCATCACTAACAACTGGCAAAACTGGAACGAGAACGGCCATGGTGTGTTCGACGATAGCGAAGTCTCGGGGATTGCGGGAGCAAGGGTTATTAGCTGTGGTATTCATGCAGTTACTGGACAGGATTGTCACTCCATCGCCGAGATTGGGTGTTGAGTGGGTTGAACGGTCGGTTGAAGTGTTGACGAAGCAGCGAGAGAAGAACGTCGGTGTCGTTGGCTAGAGTCATGATAAATGAATCATATTGTTGTGTGGCACGATTTGGCTTGAGGCGTGATACATTTTAATAGGAGCGCCACATGTGCAACAGTGTGCAACACACTGGAGTTGACAAGACTGTTGTATTGGTGATGCTGGACATGGACCCAAACGGAATCTGGATTTCTACACTGGGATAATGATTGATGATCAATGCGACGATCCTTGATGGCATCGCCAACTTATTTACTAAACGTGAACGGTTGACCTCAGCGCGCAGAACAGGATTGGAACCTTTGAGTTTGCTCCATAACATACCCATTGACGCCGAGCTGCTTTACGTTCAACACAGAATGGGGACGTAGGCTGTGCTTGATGAGCGAGCAGAGATCCGCAGCGCTCGAGAGTCTTGAGCTTGAGCACGTCAATATAAGAGAAAAAAGGTCATATGCAATGGTGGACGTACCATTTGAGTGACTTGATGTGACCATTTCCACCAACATTTAAGGATGCACGTCTAACCACAGACACTGACACCGAGGATTTGGATCGTCTGCCTGCCATATGCAATTATATCTGAATGGGCGATGCGCCAGGTGCATGGGGGACGAAGGCTCAAAGCATGTCACTGTATGCACGACTTGGGGTCTGGTGGGTTTGAGGAAGGGCGAAGCTCGTTGAGGTGGATAGCCACGGTGGTGATGTTTGACAGTTGGCCATGGTCATGGGCGGGGGGGGGGACTGGGCAAGGGATCCGGACAGCAATTGGTATAGAGTT
>Ga0247735_1001020_pt1 | contig 11014 bp, 7 predicted proteins | sample UWRJL178409R2_FD_180934 | JGI IMG/M metagenome (GOLD analysis project Ga0247735, IMG submission 180934) | Plant litter microbial communities from Arlington Agricultural Research Station in Wisconsin, United States - UWRJ-L178-409R-2 | ecosystem: Environmental > Terrestrial > Plant litter >...
TACATTTACACTTGTCTGGGTACTGCTGTGTGCTTCAGGTCCTACTGCAGCAATTCCATTCGATGGATTCTACCAATGTTGAAGCAATCAGAACACATCCGGCATGTCCATGCAAAGGTACTCGTGGCACCTGCGAGTTCTGTGTCGTTTACCGAGCCCAACCTTCGTGCCGAGGCTTTTGATGCCCATACAGATTGCGCCGTCATAACAGGCCTCTACGCAAGCGACTTTATGCTCTTTGTCCTTGGGTGCTGTGTAAACTCCATCTCCACTTCACACGCGCCGGGCCGTCTTCCTTGCTGCCATATGCTCCATTCTCCCACCGCCCGCGGCTGAAGAGGCGTCAGACCAACCACAGCTCGTCGCATCGCGCAGCCGCCGTGGCGTGGCCCACGATCCTGCAGAACAGGCGCCCACACATTGCCACTCCTCCAGGCTCCCGACTCCTTGACAATTCGATATCTGATATTCGATATTCGACATCCCAGTGCGCGGCCATCCGACCTATTGTTATCTCCTTTTGTTGTTCGCAGCGGTGTCCTTGCGTCCGCCCTAGGCCGCTAAGCCGCTTCTTCGCACCTCCGGGCTGGGTCTGCACAACCTCACCGTCGTGTAAACGTCGCGACTGCTTGCTGACTCCGCCGTTGCCTGCAAAACCACCAGTCCACCTCTATTGTGACGACTCCGCAGCTATCCCCTCGTCGTCACACCCACATCTGTCTCTCTGCCCGCTCGCTGTGCGCGACTTGTTTTGCTTCACGTAAGGCCGTGCTGTTCCCTCGTCCGACCCCTCATACGTCCCAATTTTCCTTTCATGTGCGGCGCGTCTCAACGGTGTACTGTGCAGATGTCCTTTCCAGCCTTCCCAAGACATGCTGGTGCCACACCACACCGTCGCACCGCAGCTCGATTCGCAGACTGCTTTCCCCAATGTGCAAATATGGCTTTCTCCCTAAGCGCACACGTCTAGTTGCTGGCTGAGACCTTGCGCCCACGCCTGCAATGGCCGATCGTCCTGCAGCTGGTGACGGGGAGGTCATCGCGCGTACTTGAAAACCATGACATAGTCCTCTTTGCGTTGCTGTTTGCATTTCCATTATTTCCCATTTCCATTCTGGTGCTTGACTGAGTTTCATCGCTGACATGCTTCCATTAGGCGTCATCGCTTATCCGTCCGTGGGAGCCTCCACCACTCCTTTGGGTGATTCTGCGACTATCTGGAAGACGCACAGAGCAGCCAAATTTAAGCGTGCCTTGTCAAAGCAAAAGAGACGCTCTCAGGAGTCTGCAAGTACCCTTCTTCGTACCTACCGCACGGTTTATTCGGCCACACACACTACCCAATCCGAGCATTCTTCACCTGTTGACCCCAATCATTCGCCCTCTTCCCCCAGGTCTAAGCACGTTCCCATTGTCATTCCGCGCTATGTCCCGATCGTAGCACCTGGTAGTCCCTGTACCTCTGCTGGACTCAGCCCATTATCAAGCACTTCTACTATCGTATCTAGCGGACGCCCGAGTCTTTCCAGCTTCCCTTTACCGGGTCGCAAATCTATAGTGGACTCATCCAGCTTTCGGCCGCCTAGGCATGTTGAGATCGTAATACCGGACTGGGCCATACCGTTTCAAAGATATTCTGCATCACCTATCAACTTATCCAAACATTCTCCCGCTATCGCAACTCCAGCGTCGAGTCTAAGTCCGGCCAGTATGGCTCGTCAGACGCCAAGCACGAGCCGGACAAATACTATGGATTCGCACATCTCAGCACCCTCTCCATCACAGCTTTACCCAGATACTTTTCGCAATGGGACCGGTACATACATACCGAGTGGCCTAAACAGCAGCCAAACCAGTTTGAACGGACAGGAGGCTGGGAACGAACACCCGCCTACGTCTAGTGTTCGAACTGCTCAAACTGGAGTCGCTGTGTCACCTGCGATCATGCAGACAGCGGGACTTTCAACGCCTTCAACTTCAACTTCAGGACTTTCTGGGCTTGTCTGCAATGTGCACCGAACGACTGGGCGCGAGCCTCATCCCTTGGTGGGTGCGACGACCACGATCCTTGGCGATAAACTCTACGTCTTTGGTGGGCGGAGATTGTCTAGAACTAGGCCACAACTCACCTCAGACTTGTACGAGCTTGATCTTATAAAGCGACACTGGACGAAAATCGATGCCAAGGGTGATTTGCCCCCTCCTCGTTATTTTCACAGCGTTTGTGCCCTCGGAGACACCAAGCTGGTTTGCTATGGAGGCATGTCCCCGGCAAGCTCGCAACCAGTCCAACCGGCCGTACCACAAGGGAATCCTGCAGACGCTCAACCTGAAGTGGTGGTTATGTCTGATGTTCACATCTACGATGTATCTACCCGGACCTGGATGCATGTTGCGCCACCCGATGCTCCCCAAGGAAGATACGCCCACTGCGCTACAATATTGCCTTCTTCTGCTGTGTTTACATCTCCAAATGCTACTTTAGCCGCGATACAGCATAATCCGTCATCCGCTCCGAATCAAGGCTCACTTGGCGTGCAGCTGGATGGCGAAGGTGGAGCTGAGATGGTGGTAGTCGGTGGTCAGGATAGTGCAAATCATTACATTGAGCAGATCAGTGTTTTCAATTTGAGGAGCCTAAGATGGACCGCGACCAACACATTAGGACGGAGTTGCGGAGCCTACAGGAGTGTTGTCGCACCTTTGACCAGCATCGAACCCAACAAAATAGGGACAGGGGCTCGAAATGGCACCGAATCGCAAAATCTCGAAGAAAGGAACGGGACAACAAAGGATGGGGGAGCAGCTATGCTCATATACTCGAACTACAACTTTCTGGATGTAAAACTGGAGTTACAGGTAAGACATCCAGACGGAACTCTGTCTGAGAAGCCAATGCACGGCAACTTTTCACCACCAGGACTTCGGTTTCCCAATGGTGGGGTCATTAATAATCACTTTGTCGTCAGCGGAACATTTTTGACCTCTTCGAAACAAGAGTATGCGCTTTGGGCCCTCGATCTGCGTACGTTGAGCTGGGGGCGAATAGAGGCTGGAGGCAGCATCTTTAGCCAAGGAAGTTGGAATAGGGGAATTTTGTGGAACCGTAGGAACTGTTTCGTGATATTGGGCAATCGGAAGCGGAGTCTTGTTGAAGACTACAATCACCGGCGGATCAATTTCTCGAACATATGCGTGGTGGAACTGGAGGCTTTCGGGCTCTACGACAATCCCCGCACGGTGGCCCCCAATTCAGCATTCACCTCTGTTAGCGCTCCTAGACAAACCGATCGACTCGATTTGCACGCAGGAGGTCGAATGCTTTCGCCAGCCGCTGCCGAGTTAGGCCAAATGGCTCTTGGAATGCGCGAACTAGCAGATATGGACTTTCTCGCCATTCACGGGGAACGCATTCCTGTTAATTCCCGTCTGATCGCACGCCGCTGGGGACCTTATTTCAACCAGCTCCTGAGTGAATGTAAAGCGAACGAAAACGCAGATGCCGTGACTCTTCGTCCAATGGCTATGTCACATCCGTCCCGCAACTCAAGCATTACAATCACACCTTCAATTAAGACCACCTACTCGGCAGCAACTACACTCACCAATAATACTGCCACGCCCTCCGAGTCAACGTCTACGTCATCTACCTCTACTCTCCTCTCTTCCTTAAACCCTCCAGAGCCATCAAGCCAACCCCCATCTCACAGACCGCGCACATTGTATCTTCCACATACTCACTTGACTTTACAAGCCCTCATTCACTTCTTATATACTTCATCCCTCCCTCCGCAAAATTCACCACTATGCTCTCCACAGATACTCTGCTCTCTCCTCCAACTTGCGCGACCGTACCGGATCGACGGACTTCTCGAAGCAATTATCGAGCGTTTGCACGTACTGCTAGATAATAGAAATACGGCTGCTATCTTTAACGCAGCCGCCATGGCAGCTGGAGGTGGTTCTGGAGTAGCGTTCTTGGGTGTCAATGGCGTCATGCCAAATGGAATATCCAACGGCTTACTTGAATCTTCGAATGGTATATCTATCAGCAATGGTGTAAACCCTACAGAGCGATCTCTCGACCCCGCCCTGCGCACACTCCGAATCAACACCGATCTTAATGCCAGCGAACACGATGACGAGGTCAGTTCCGCCACATCCACGTCAACCACGGCCTCGGATAATGGGTTTGGTGATGGTAGTGGCATTGGCAGCGAAAGAGAAGTTTGGGGAGGCGAAGTGAGTGCAGTCGTAGGCTTACAAAAGCGTGGCCTGAGAGGATTGATGGAAGGACGTAGGATCAGGGAGATGGGCGGAAGAGGCTCATCCAGAAGCCGAGATGATGGAGGAGGGTTATCGAGTGGAGGCGACGGCATTGGACTGGGCCTGCTGGGTTCGTGAGTATGATCAATGGAAGAGGAAGAGATGGATTGTCATGAATGCATATAAACACCTATAGCGGGCTTGGAGTACGAGGCGTTTGGCAAGCGATTTCTTTGGTCCAACTGCCTATCTTGTTTGGACTACCTGCCGGCGAACGCGCGATGCGGCATGAACTGGAATTCGATTTGCACAATTTTGCAATGCATGGATGGAGAACTACGGCTCGGATACGCATTTACTTCCTGTTTGGGGCACCTCATCTATGCTTCAAAGATAAGATTATTTGTTTCGCTACGTAACGACGATATTTGGGAATTTGGTAGATTGGTGCGAGACTGGGTCTGGCTTTATGAAATTGGATAGATTACATTCTTGTTTGAAACGAACTATTAGGATATTGACATTATGTCTCTATCGATCCTCTTGAATCAAATCTGATAACTACCGGCCAATAGTCTTCATGAACAGTCCAGCAAGGTACTGAGTCAAGAGGAAGCCGCAGTCAGTATGTTACGTCTCACTATCCGCAACTACTTCTGAAAACATGTGGTATAGAAAATTAAGCTTGCTAACTATCAATACTTAACCGATTTGGAAATTGGAATCGAGTTCAAGAGGATAGTGTAAGATTGCAGCGCCCCCCTGTCTCTGCCAAACTTCGGGTAGTCGAGACCATTCGAAGAAGGTGCAAGAGTTGAAGCCATCAAGTGCCCTTTACCCAATGCATCTCTTCTTCATGATGACAGCAGGGATCGAAATATTGCACTTTCTCATCATCGACATAACAATGCCGGTGTCGAATTTCTCAAATACGTTAACTATTTGCCTAGGAGTCTCATTAACGCCAGCGTTGTATTGACTCCAGAAACGCAGACTAATGCCCCATTGGTATCTTCGCAAATCCATGTATTATAATGCAACACCAAAGCCCAAAATAGATGCAGTCGTTACTCGTCAGAGACAAATGCGGTAGCAAGGCGAATTATTGTGCAACACCAACAGCGTCGGAAGATCTTGTGCTCACCCTACTAAGACGTCCACCATCCTGTTCCGGTGTTGCGATCCTGGCGCCTCGCATGCTCGACTTCTCAACCGCTGAGGATACCCTTCGCCAATGCTCCCGAGGATCTATCCTATATTGCTCCTCCTCTTCACCGGTGAGTATCGCGTTTTCGCTCTCTCCAACACTCCTCTCGTCTTCTGCTGGGCCTCTCTCGATATCAGCTTGATTCGCGTTGGTCTGTGTCTCCTCCTTGATTGACCCCGACCACTTCTTTAAATCCAAACCAGGATTGTACTTGCTGCTTCTGAGTGATTGTAGTGCGATGCCTGTTGGTTTGATTTTGTTTGAATCGCAGTTCAATGAGCCCTTGGAATACGAATCGGGCAATTTAGTTGAGTCTCTAGAAAATGTAGGTAGGATGTACGGGATCTTAAGGAGGAGGGGCCGGAGGACCGGCGCTGATGCGCATATCTAGAAGTTGTTAACCGGAATGAGTCTTGGGCGTTGAGGAGTGAGAAACCAAAACTTACAACGCCAAGATCGATCTCGATAGCTGCGCAGATCCAAAGCGGATATGCTTCCCATGTTTGGTCGTATGATGCGACGACACTTTGGTATATGTAGTAGGTTCGCACAACACCTGCGACAGTGACAATGAAACCGAGACTGAACAGAATGACGACTGCTATACGCTGTCTTTTCGGCATTTGGAGCTGCGAGAATGTTAGTTCTAATGATGTCGAATCAGGATGAAGAGATAGTACCCTCGCCACCATGTGCATAGGAAGTAAAGTACATAGAAGGTCCGCAACGCAATTGATAATCCCTGCCGCTAGAGTTGCAGCGCCCTCGTCAACACATGTATCTGATGGTGACCCGAAGGTCCAGTAGTTCTGTATTGGGGTGCACTGGAAGATCGATAGGAAAAAGAACGTTATGAAGATGGCGACTGAGAACGCAACGTTCGCATGAATGGCCATTACAAATCTTCGCTTCGTAGTCTCATGGACCAGCCGATAGTAGAAGCAGAAAAGTGAGAGTCGGGTGAACGTCGCTGCTGCCGAGAACATGATTTTGGCAGCCATAGCAACCTTACCAGTAGATTCTAGCTTCGTCAAGGGAATGTCTGTTGGAATTAGCGTAGTCCTCTCAGATACATGTAGACTACTAGAAGCTTTCGCATACCATATACATGGCGATCCCATCCATAATCTTGATTTGCGAGCAACACGACTGCAGTCAAACCAATCGTGGATATCTACAGTTGAATTAGTCTACGATCAGCGATATGATCGTCTGTGGTAGATGCTTACCAGCGCTAACGCTATGAACGCATCGTCTGAGCCGACCCATCTCTTTACCACTATGCGAGTATACAATCTGAGGCCGACGATCAAGATGACGAATCCGAGAAATATCGAGTTGACTATTACGAGAGCGTTGCCGCGTGTCTCTGTCAAATCAAGTCAGCGCTGAGTATTGTTAGAATCCGACGTACAGTGCCCTTTAAGTGCTACTGAAGTATTTGCCACACCATATAGTTTTTGTAATAGGGACTACGTACCTGGATTTGTGTAGTTGGGATTCGGCCACGATAGCAAAACTTCTCCTGGAACGGATCGCATCGTTGGTAAGAGATGAGGCCTGGCGACGCACTGAGCAGCAACGATACATGCAGAAGTGCCGTAGGAAGGTATATGAGGGAGAGGATTGGTTTTAACAGAATGCAGACGGGTCCTGGTGGCAGGGAACCTGGGTTAGCACTGGGCTTGCCGTAAAGCGGGCCATCAGTGAGACGGTGCTGAATCTAAACAGCGCCTAATCATTAGAAACCGTCCCAGGTCCGAACGGGCAACCCCTCCCCGCAATTCACCCTCCACATTTTGTTCCGTGAGGATCTTCCCAGTAAGTGGAAGTGACGTTGTGGGTCAAGGAGACCTGCAGAAAATGTATGTTTAGTGGTTCGGCGCAGTTCATCCGCCACAAGTCTAGACCTTGTTCCCGCCTGGCAATAATTGTATTCGGTAGCTACAAGTCTGGATTCAGTTGAATATTGTAGATCGCCACTCTTAAAGTATCCTGAGAAACAACTGTACTGGTGAAGTTATCGGACCCATCAATCGCTTGAAGAATCAATCCACTGTATGGGAAGGTTCCATCCTGAACAGATAATGTTGAAACCATCTTGAGGAAGTGTGGATCTGCGCAACTCTGAAATGCTATGTTTGTCATCCATATCGACCGTTCGTAAGTGTTTGGATCCTTGAATCGAACGATCGATCAAACTCAAATTGGGAGGATGAAACACCACTGTCTCCATGACCAATGGATGCCTTAGGCTTAAAATCTGGGCTACCAGATTGAACACACGACTCTGTTCTCTTTGGGATAACGCGACTCATTTGCCCCGCTTTCTTCTTGAAGAGAAGCTTCGATTTGTATTCCAGTAGGCTAATTGATGCTGTATAGTATCGCTATCCGAAGATCATGAACCTAAATACGCCACTGCCAAGCCGGAATGTGAATTGACCTCGGATACGTGCCGAATCCGAGTTCGCTCGTCGCTTGCAACGATCCTGCATGGTAAATTTCGGCTCGTGAATCGTGGGGGTCTTCATCCTTGGATATCGAGTCTCGGTTTGCGGATCTAAGTAGCACCTGACCCGTTCAGCGAAATCGTAGATCCTAGCAAGTATACGCGCCCCATTGAACATACTTTGTAGCACCTTGTATCATTCTTTGGCATTGGCTGACAGTCTGACAACCTCTAGATTATGCTGTCTCTTGGGTTTTTTTGCACCACGGAGGATATTCGTTGGTACCTTTGAGGTAAGAGCGTACGCCGTCATAGACTACGCGGCTGAAGCTAAGACTTGCCGATACCGCGATCTGCAAGGAACCATTTGCTTATCCTTGAAAGAGTCACTACCGGTAGGCCATACTGCGGCAATGACACGATGGATCCACACAGTCCGGGTCCCACATATTATGCTTCCTGCATCGACCTCGAACAATGGCTCCATCTTTCACCAATCAAGCGTGAGCATGGTTGCATACATGCGATGGCCCATGGCCCTAAAGTATACCGGTACCGTGCTGACAGGCCAGATGTAGTTTGCTATCTAGCCGGAAACAACGCCTTTGGGTTTTCCGTCCAGCCTGTTCCTCTTGCATTTTTTATGTTGACTCGACGCCAGATTTAGAGACTCGACTCAATAGCAGGGCCTGAAATCCCAGACCAGCAGCATAACTTTAGTTTTATACAAAGTTTGTATTTACAACTTCTATACTTCTAACGGTCTTTCCTAATTCACTCCACAATGCCCTTTATGCATACGCTTGACAGGAAATCCCAGACTGTGTGCTTTATTGAATGCTAGAATAGTACTAGTGAAGACCTGGCTAAAGCAGCAGCTTACAACCTGCCAGTGAATACCATGAAGAGACGAGAATGGTACTCCAACCTCCATTACATCGTTACTAAACTCGGCTGCATGCATCATTGCATTTGATCCAAGGCGCACATAGAGCCAAAGAGTGAAAGCAAAGAAGGTGATCAGCCGATGAAAGCTATGCGCATGGCAGAGTCACTCTATAAAGCATATGTTGACTCTGCAGTAAAGGATCCCCATTCGTCCCTTATGAATCAGTCTACAAAATCAGGATACCTTCCGCCTGCCAATACTTGAAGATAATACGGACCGTATAAACCGCTGAGATTCCTGAACAAAGAGGTCTCCCTACTCAAAAGATACTTAGTAACACCAAGGGCGCTAGTCCGAAATCTTAAAAACTTGCGAAGGATTCACCGGTTTCATATTTACTGTTCCATTCGCGCAGCTCGTGTTGACCGGTGCAAGCATGCCCAGTTGACTTCACTTCTCTATTGCTGTATGTCTTCTCAGCCTCGAACCCATGAACTGCCAATTCCATGTATATTTCACAGTCGTTTCGTTATCTCGAAATGTAAGTGGTTTGTTAACAGACTGCACATCTAACCAAATGTTCGGACTTCGCTTAGCTATGAAGTGTCTTTTCTCTTGTCCGTCTGTTCGCGTCGTATCTGTTCGCTTCATTTATGTCTTTGTCCTTATTTTCAGCGAATTAGCAATTTTTTATGAAGGCCCAGCTTTCTCACAGTATCCTCAAAGTTCAACACATCGTCCTCACTAATCACGACAAGTCGAAAGTCCAGTGCAACCAATGTCCATAACCATAACCATACTTATCTAACGAATGCGCGACCCATTTGATTCGTTCAGGATCCGCACCCCTGCTTCCAACTCGGATTCCGCCCACTCAACGTCTCACGACATCCTCAGGCCAACCAAACCGCTGCGCGCACGCACCTCAACATCGTAAAAGCAGCCCGGACCTGTGCAACATAGTGCTGACTCCAACTTCAAAGCTCCAAACCATTGGCTACGCACGAGATAATCTCACACGTTGCTAAGCGGCGCAGATGATGTTTCTCAAGGCTGTCTCATGGAGGCTGTGCGACGCCCGACTGCACGCACACTAAGCCATAAAATCCTCCGGGCGCGGACTGCGACAAGGCAGGAGTAAGGCATAGAACCGCGCCGTAGGGAGGAGGCAGAGTGTAAAATGGCGGACTTGGTGGTTAAGAGCGGAAGAAGTCCACTTTGGACTGACGTGACCTTACATTCTGTCCTCTACCCTTTTGACACATTCAAACTCCATCTATCTCTCTCTCTTTGAGGCATCCAGTTTTTACAGTACTAGAATTTAATCCGCTTCTACAAAGTCACAAACAACACAGAGTTCGAGTACGAGCACAAGATCCTTCCAGCTACACCACATCACACACACCTCAAGATGCCACCAACACTCACATCAAACCTCTCGCCTCAGCTTCCCAAACCTCTGAATCTCGACGTCCGTACTCTCACATCGAATGTCTCGCCTCAGCTTCCTAAACCTCTAAATCTCGACGTCCGTACTCTCACATCAAATCTCTCGCCTCAGCTTCCTAAACCTCTGAACCTCGACGTCCGTACTCTCACATCGAATGTCTCGCCTCAGCTCCCAAAACCTCTTAACCTCGACGTCCGGACGCTTTCCAAACGCTGGGGCTGCAGCAGTTCCTACAATACATCCTGCACTAGCCACCGAACCGTAATTCTTAGCATCATCATTGCCGTCCTGATCCTGAAAGTTTTGCTCATCATCCTGCTGGTAGCGCGTCATCGGAAGAGGAAAGCGGCACGCAAAGCGGAGAGCGCGAGAGTGCAAGGACAGATTATGAGGCAGATTGAGGAAAGAAATAGGAGTACGACTAGTGGAAGGGTTTGGGGAGAGGCGCCGCCGCCCCCGTACGATCCGAATATGCCTCGGGCGCCGGAGGTTGCAAGGACGGAGGGGTGGGGAGCGAAATAAGCATGTGTGGACGACATGAGAGGAAGAACATAGACGTATTGGTTAGAATAAAAATGGAAAGGCTTCTTACTGAGATTATTTAGTGTCAGAGACCGTGTATACCCACTTTCAATTACAGATAGAATATATATGAGCCCCATGATTATCAGCAAACCTAAACTTCGTACCAATGAGAGCTCATCGATACAACCACCCCTCAAACCGATTCCCATAATAGTCCAAACTACC
>Ga0247735_1001021_pt1 | contig 11011 bp, 10 predicted proteins | sample UWRJL178409R2_FD_180934 | JGI IMG/M metagenome (GOLD analysis project Ga0247735, IMG submission 180934) | Plant litter microbial communities from Arlington Agricultural Research Station in Wisconsin, United States - UWRJ-L178-409R-2 | ecosystem: Environmental > Terrestrial > Plant litter >...
TCGCCGCCGGCGGTGAGGCCGGCGATGCGGTCGTCGAGCGCATCCTTCGCGGTCAGGAAGAGGATGGGGGTGTCCTGCCCGTCGTCGCGGAGGCGCTTGAGCACGGCCAGACCATCGATGTCGGGCAGCATGACGTCGAGCACGACGACATCCGGCTGGAACTCGCGGATCAGCTGGATGGCACCGCGCCCCTCGGCGGCCGTGCGCACCTCCCAGCCCTCGTAGCGCAGCGCCATGCTGAGCAGGTCGCTGAGGGTGGCCTCGTCATCGACGACAACCACCCGCACAGGCGAGCCATCGGCGCGGCGGAGTTTGGGGAGCGCGGTCGCAGTCTTGTCGGTCACCCTCCCCACTATCCCGAGTTTCCTATGAACCGCCTATGTTTCGCCCATGCCTTTTCTGAGACTCTTCGACTTGAGCCATATGCAGGGTTGTCCCGCGAAACACCCTGCATGTGGCGCAAGTCGAAAGCCGATCACAACTCATGGGCGGCCCATAGCGGGGCCATACGGTTTACATAGGTTCGGTCTGCACGGTGGCCACCATGAACAGATCCCGCCGCATAGTCGTCAACACCTCGTTGGCCGTCGTCGCGCTTGGAGCCCTCGTCGGGGGCTACTTCCTCGTCGCTAATCCCTTCGCCTCCGCGAGCTCCGCCTCCGCGACCCAGCTCACCTCCACCGTGAAGGAGGGCGCGGTATCGAGCAGCATCACGGCGAGCGGCTCGATCGCCCCGGTGAGTGAGGTCGCGGCATCCTTCGCGGTCTCCGGCACCATCGCCACCGTGGACACGACTCTCGGTGCCAGCGTCACCGCGGGCCAGGTGATCGGAACGCTCGACACCACCGAACTCACCGCGGCCGTCACCAAGGCGAGCAATGCCCTGACGGCGGCGAACGCCCAGCTGACCAGCGCGAAGAGCAGCCTCACCGCCGCCACCGCGAGCGCAGCGGCGGGGGGCAACGACCAGACCAGCTCCGCCAAACAGCAGGTGACGTCCGCTCAGTCCAGCGTCTCCGACGCGACGGATGCCCTGGCCACCGCCAAGGCGAACCTCGCCTCCGCCACGCTGACCGCCCCCATCACCGGGCTCGTCACCGCGGTGAACGGGACGGTCGGCGGGAGTGCCAGCGGCTCGGCCTCGACGGCGGGCGCGGGCAGCGCCACGACCTCGACGACCACGAGCACCGGGTTCGTGACCATCGCCGACGTCAGCGCCATGACTGTGACCGCGGCCATCGCCGAGGCGGACATCGCGTCCGTGACAGTCGGCCAGGCGGCATCCGTCACCTTCCCGGCCCTCGCCGCTGTAGACGGTGCCGACGTCACCGCCACGGCGAAGGTCACGGCGATCTCGCCGACGGCGACCACCAGCAACTCGGTCGTCACCTACGCCACCACGATCACGCTCGACGCCATCCCCGCCGGCTTACGCCTCGGACAAACCGCTAATGCGACCATCACCACGGCGAGCTCCGAGGCCACGGCGCTGTACGTGCCGACCGCCGCGATCACCACGGCCAACGGCACCTCCACCGTGAAGGTCGTCTCCGCCAGCGGCACGACTAGCACGAAGACGGTCACCCTCGGCGTGGTCGGTGACACCGGCACGGAGGTCACGACCGGCCTGAAGGTCGGGCAGACCGTGGTCATCGGCACGGTCGCGGCTACCACCGACAGCTCGACCAGCGCGGGAACGGATACGCGAGGGACGCAGGGCGGCACCGGCGGTGCCCCCACCGGCGGCGCCCCAACCGGTGGGTTCCCCTCCGGCGGATTCCCGGGAGGCAACAACTGATGACGAACCTCGACAACGATCGGCCGCCCGTATTGCGGCTGCACGGCATCCAGCAGGTCTACGGCACCGGCGAGGCGGCGGTGCACGCGCTGCGCGGCATCGACCTCGACGTCGCGCAGGGCGACTATGTCGCCATCATGGGCCCGTCCGGTTCGGGCAAGTCCACGCTGATGAACCTGCTCGGCTGCCTCGACATCGCCTCCGACGGCGTCTACGAGCTGGCCGGCCACGACGTGCGCAGCCTCACCGAACGCGAACTCGCCACGGTGCGCAACGAGGAGATCGGCTTCGTCTTCCAGAGCTTCAACCTGGTGCCACGGATGACCGCGCTCGCGAACGTCGAACTCCCGTTGATCTACGGCGGGGTGCGCCGCGCCGAGCGCCGCCGCCTGGCGCTCGAAGCCCTCGACCTGGTGGGGCTGGCGGATCGCGCCGACCACCAGCCGCAGCAGCTCTCGGGCGGCCAGCAGCAGCGGGTGGCGATCGCTCGGGCGCTCGTCACCTCGCCCACCCTGGTGCTCGCCGACGAACCGACGGGAAACCTCGACAGCGCGTCGACCGAGGAGATCCTGTCGATCCTCGACTCGCTGGCCGACGCCGGGCGCACGATCGTGATCATCACCCACGAGGAGAACGTGGCCGAACGCGCGCACCGCATCCTCACCATCAGCGACGGCATGATCATCCGTGACACCGCTGCTGCGGCGGTGACGGCATGAGCTTCTTCGAGATCCTCCGCTCCGCGATGCGCGGCGTCACCGCCAACAAGCTGCGCTCGATCCTCACGCTGCTCGGTGTCACGATCGGCGTGGGTTCGGTCATACTGCTGCTTGCCGTCGGCAACGGTTCTGCGCAGACCGTGCAGAGCGCGATCGCGGGCCTCGGCACCAACACCCTCACCGTCCGCGCCAGCCAGGCTGGCGGAGGAGGAGCCGAGACCGCATCGACCGCCGGTTCGAGCGTCAAGACCATCACCACCGCGGTCGCCGATCAGCTCGACAGCGCCGGCCTCGGCCACGTGAAAGAGGTCGTGCCGCAGGTGAGCACCAGCCTCACCGTGTCGTCGACGAGCACGTCATCCACCGACGTCTCCGTGATCGGCTCCACCGCGGAGTACTTCGACGTGTCGACGGCCAAGGTCGCCTCCGGCGCCGCATTCACCGCTGCGGATGTCACGACCTCCGCCAAGGTGGCGGTGATCGGTTCCGAGCTCGCGTCGACCCTCTATCCCACCGGCTCGGCGCTCGGCCAGACCATCTCGGTAGACGGGTCCTCGTTCACCGTGGTCGGCATCCTGGCCTCCCAGTCGAGCTCGGGGTTCACCGACCCGAACACCGTCGTCATCGCCCCGATCACGCGCGTTCAGAAGTCGTACATGGGCTACGGCGCCGTCAGCACCCTCACGGTGCTGGCGACCAGCTCGGACGACGTGACGGCCGCGCAGGGCGAGGTCACCGTGATGCTCAACCAGCTGCTGGGCGTCACCGACACCAGCGACGAGCCGTTCACCGTCACCAATCAGAGTTCCCTGCTCGAGACGGCCGCGGCGAGCGCCACCAGCTTCACGGTGCTGCTCGGGGCGGTCGCCGCGATCAGCCTGCTGGTCGGCGGCATCGGCGTCACCAACGTGATGCTCGTCACCGTCACCGAGCGCACCCGCGAGATCGGCATCCGCAAGGCCCTCGGTGCGACCCGGGGCGCCATCCTCGGCCAGTTCCTCACCGAGGCCGCCACACTCACCCTGCTCGGCGGGGTGCTCGGCGTGATCGGTGCGGTGATCGGAACGCACTGGCAGATCAACGGCACCCAGCCGGTGATTCTCGGCTACTCCATGCCGCTCGCGCTCGGTGTCTCGGTCGCGATCGGAGTGTTCTTCGGCGTCTACCCCGCGGCCCGGGCCGCCCGCATGCGACCCATCCAGGCTCTCCGAGCCATCTAGCACCCCCCACCCAGCAGAAAGAAGCTGATCATGACCGACACCACACCCACCCCCGAAACCCCGGCGAAGAAGAGCGTCTTCCGTCGCGTCATCACCCCGGCCCTCGCTGCCGTCGCGGCCCTCGCCATCGGACTGTTCGGGGGCATCCTGATCAGCCACGGAACCACCAACAGCACCAGCCAGGGCGATCGCGCCGGCTTCGCCGCGGGAAGCCCCGGCGATAGCGGAGGGCCAGGTGGCGACCTGACCGCCGGCACCATCACAGGAATCGACGGCGACACGATCACCCTCACGCTCGCCGACGGGTCGACCGTGAAAGTCACTTCGAGCTCCGACACCACCGTCACCACGTCGGAGGCCTCCTCGGTCAGCGACCTGGCCAAGGGCGACACCATCACGGTGTCGGGCACGAAGGACAGCGACGGCAACGTCACTGCGACCACCGTGCGCGAGGGCGAAACCGGGTTCAGTGGGGGCGGCACGCCGCCCACCCAGTAAGCCAGCACCCTGCGGCGAACCCGAAGCCGGTCCTTATGAATCGCATAGCTTCGATTGCCAGTCTCACAACATGAGGATCTCCCGTCCGCTCGCGATCAACATCGCCCTCGGCACCGTCGTCGTCGCTGCCCTGGTCGCCGGCGTCATCGTTCTGCATCAGTTCGGCACCACGGCGGCGGTGACAGACGCCGACACGGTGCAGCTCACCGCGACCGTGCAGAAGGGTGTCGTCAGCAGCACGATCAGCGCCGGCGGCTCGCTCGCCCCCGGCAGCGAGGTCACCTCCTCCTTCGACGTCTCCGGAACCCTCACGAGCGTCGCGGTCGCCGTCGGCAGCACCGTCACCGCAGGCCAGAACCTCGGCACCATCGACGCCACCCAGCTGCAGAAGGCGCAGACCACCGCGGCCACCCAGCTCGCCAACGCGAAACAACAGGTGACGGATGCCCGCGCCGCCGCCACCGCCGCCTCGACCGTCACCTCGGCCGCCACCTCGACCGACTCGGGCAGCACGGGCGCAACGTCCGGCGCTCCCGGTGGATCCGGTGGAGGGGCGGCGCAATCCGGCGGGCAGAGCGGCGCACCCTCGTCGTCCGGCACCTCTCCCGCGCAGGCCGCGGCGTCGAAGGCCAGCGCCGTCGCGAGTGCATCCAGCCAACTCAGCACGGCGCAGGCGCAGGTCGTGGCGGCCCAGTCCGCCTACGACGCCGCAACCGCCGCCCTCTCCTCGGCGACGCTCACCGCGCCGATCGCGGGTGTGGTCGTGGCGGTCAACGGGTCCGTCGGGTCGGTGACACAGGCCGGCAGCCGGGCCGAAGCGGTGACCCCGAGTGGGACGACGAGCAGCACGACGAGCTCGCAGGGTGGGGCGGCGGGAGCCGCGGCATCCGGTTTCGTCACGATCGCCGACGCGTCGACGCTCACCATGACCGCCAACATCGCGGAGGCCAACATCGCCAAGGTCAGTGTCGGTCAGGATGCGACGGTGCACTTTCCGGCGCTCGGCGCCGAGACCGCGTCCGCGAAGGTCACCTCGATCGCGCCGACAGCGACCACCAGCAATTCCGTGGTGACCTACGCCACGACCATCGCGCTGACCTCCGCGCCGACCGGGCTGCGGCTCGGCCAGACCGCGCAGGTCTCGATCACCACTCAGACCACGAAGACCGCGGCGCTCTATGTGCCGACCGCCGCCATCACCACGGCCGACGGTGTCTCGACCGTCACGGTCGTCGGCAGCGACGGCAGCAGCACCGAGAAGACCGTGACCACCGGCGTGGCCGGGGACGTGGGGACCGTCGTCATGACGGGCCTCCGCCAGGGCGAGAAGGTCGTCATCGGCAGCGTCTCGGCGAGCCAGAGCTCCACCGGGAGCACGCCCGGGCGCACCCGCTTCGGCAGCCCGGGCGGCTTCGGGGGCGCAGGCGGCACAGGTAGCTTCAGCGGACGCCCGCCCGGCGGCACCGGCGGCTTCGGCGGAGCCCCACCCGGTGGCAACAACTAACCCCCCAGACCGACTCACACCGATTACGGAGAACACCATGAGCACCCCCGACGACACCACCCCTCCCGCGGCCGAACCCACCGTGCCGGTCACCCCGGTCGCCCCGACTCCGCCACCCGCCGCCGCGGCATCCGTCGCTCCCGCCCGACGCTGGACCCGCTTCATCACCCCGGTGCTCGCTGTGGTCGCCGCGCTCGTCATCGGACTCTTCGGCGGCATCCTGATCGGCCAGGGCAGCAGCGGGCAGCAGGGCGGCTTCTCCCGACCCGGCACCGGCCAGGGCGGGTTCGGCGGCCAGGGCGGGCAGAACGGTCAGCAGGGCGGCCCCGGAATGCAGGGCAGCCAGGGGCCTCAGGGTAGCCAGGGCGGCGAGCGCCCCGGCTTCGGCGGCTTCACCTCCGGCACCATCACCTCGGTCGACGGCGACACCATCACCCTCAAGGCCCCGGACGGCAGCACGGTGAAGGTCACCACCTCGGGCGACACCACGGTGACGACCACCGAGAAGTCGTCGCTGAGCGACCTGAAGTCGGGCGACACCGTCGTCGTGCGCGGCGAGAAGGACAGCAGCGGAGACGTGAAGGCGACCTCCGTCTCCGAAGGTGAGACCGGCTTCGGTCGCGCCCCCGCTGCGGGCCAGTAAATCGAGGCGTGCCCCATCGCACGCAAATAGCTCGGGCGCGCATCCGCAGTTCCTTCCCCTCCTCCGCTCATCTCCTCCGTTCATCTCCTCCGTTCATCCGTGGAATTCAGGTCAGACCGGCATACCAGCCGTATAGCGGGCTTGCACCCACGTCTGACCTGAATTTCGCGACAGAGGGAGCGCGCTGCAGGGTTTCGACCCGGCTGCCCCTCCGTCCGGGCTACTCAACCAGCGGCGCGCTGCTCAATCGGCGGGGCCGGTCGGCGGATGCCAGGGGCGCGGGAGACAATGGACGGGTGACAGTGATCCAGCCCACCCTCGACCTCTGGGACGAGCCCGCGCCGGATCACCGCGACCGCATCGTCGCCCGCTCCGCCGACCGCCTGGCCTGGCTCAAGGCACGCAGCCGCGGCGTCACGGCAACGGATGTCGCCCGCCTCTCGGGGCCGGCATCCGTTCGTGCCGTGGCCAACGACAAACTCTTCGGCTACGGATTCGGCGGCAACGTCTACACGGACCACGGGCGTGCCCGCGAGCCGGAGATCGCCCGCTGGGTGGAGCGTCACCACGGCATCGTCTCCAGCGATGCCCTGTTCCACGCCGCGGGTGAGACCGAGCACCTCGCCACCCCCGACGGACTCGCGCTGCGCACATCCGGTCATCTGGAACTCGCCGAGATCAAGACCACCAGCTCGCGCTGGAAGTCGATCCCCCGCTCGTATCTGCGCCAGGTCTGGTGGCAGCAGTATGTGCTCGGGGCCGAGCGCACACTGCTGGTCTGGGAGCAGCACGACGACTTCGTGCCGATCTCCAGCGAGCCGGAGTGCCGGTGGATCGACCGGGACGAGAACGAGATCTACCAGCTGGTGCGCCTCGCCGACCAGGTGCTGCACCTGATGCGAGACGCCCGCCGGTAGAGGCTCAGCCGCTAGCCCTGGTTGCTGAAGGCCGCATCGAAGGATGCCGTGGGCACCTTCCAGAGCAGCGACCGCACGAAGCCGACCGCCTCTGCCGCGCCGTGCAGCCGGTCCATGCCGGCGTCCTCCCACTCCACCGAGATCGGGCCCTCGTAGCCGATCGAGCGCAGCGCCCGGAATGAGTCCTCCCAGGGCACGTCGCCGTGCCCGGTCGAGACGAAGTCCCAGCCACGGCGCGGGTCGCCCCACGGCAGGTGCGAACCGAGCACGCCGTAGCGGCCGTTGTGCGGGCGCAGCCGGGTGTCTTTGCAGTCGACGTGGTAGATCCGGTCGGCGAAGTCGCCGATGAACGCCACCGGGTCGATGTTCTGCCACATCATGTGGCTCGGGTCCCAGTTGAGCCCGAAGGCTTCGCGGTGGTCGATCGCCTCGAGGGCGCGCACCGTCGACCAGTAGTCGTAGGCGATCTCGCTCGGGTGCACCTCATGGGCGAACCGCACCCCCTCGCCGTCGAAGACGTCGAGGATGGGGTTCCAGCGGGTGGCGAAGTCCTCGTAGCCGCCGTCGATCACCGACGTGGGCACCGGCGGGAACATCGCGACGTACTGCCAGATCTTCGACCCCGTGAAGCCGACCACGGTGTCGACGCCGAGCCGGCGGGCGACCTTCGCCGTGAGCTTCAGCTCTTCGGCGGCGCGCTGCCGCACTCCCTCCGCCTCGCCGTCGCCCCACACTCGCGGCCCGACGATCGCCTGGTGACGGAAGTCGATCGGGTCGTCGCAGACGGCCTGGCCCTTGAGGTGGTTGGAGATCGCGTAGACCTTGAGTCCGTGTCGGTCGAGGATGTCGAGCCGCCCCTGCAGATACGCGTCGTCCTCCGCCGCGCGCCAGACGTCCAGGTGCTCACCGGATGCCGCGATCTCGAGCCCGTCGTAGCCCCAGCCACTGGCGAGCTCGGCCACCTCCTCCAGCGTCAGGTCGGCCCACTGGCCGGTGAACAGGGTGACGGGGTGCGTGGATTCGGCGCGGTTCAGGTCGCTCACAGTGCTTCTTTCGTGATGGTGGTCGGTTCTGCGGTGGGGCGCATGCCCAGTTCGATCGGCACGGGCCCGGGATGCACGTCGCGGTCGTGCAGCAAGCATGCCACCGAGCGGTGCGGCTCCTCGCTGCCGTAGACGGTGGGCCCGAGCACCGGGTCGATCGTCCGGCAGGCGTCGAAGGCGTACTGGCAGCGCGGATTGAAGTTACAGCCGGTGGGCAGGTGCATCAGATCGGGCGGGGAGCCCGGGATGCCGCCCAGCTCACGGCGCGGACCGTGCAGCGGCGGGAAGGAGTGCAGCAGCCCCGCGGTGTACGGATGCCGCGGGGTGCGGTACACCTCCTGCGCCGTCGCATCCTCGACGATGTTTCCCGCGTACATGATCGCGATGCGGTCGGCGAGTTCGAGCAGCAGCGACACGTCGTGGGTGATGAAGATCACCGAGAAGCCGAGCTCGTTCTTCAGCTCCATGATCTGCTCCACGATCTGGCGTTGCATGACCACGTCGAGGGCGGTGGTCGGCTCGTCCATGATCACGACCTCGGGCTCGAGGGCCAGCGCCATGGCGATCATCACCCGCTGGCGCATGCCGCCGCTGAGCTGGTGCGGGTAGCTGCCAAGGCGGTCTTTGGCGATGCCGACCATGTCGAGCAGTTCGAGCGCGCGCGTCTTCTGGCCCGCCTTGCCGCGCCGGTTGTCGTGGGCCGCGATGCCGTCCATCAGCTGGCGGCCGATCGTGTAGACCGGGTTGAGCGAGTTCATCGCGCCCTGGAAGACGATCGCCGTGTCGCGCCAGCGTTGCGCGCGGAGTTCGGCATCCGTCATCGTCAGCAGGTCGCCACCGTGCCCATCCCGGGAGCTGGTGAAGATCACCTCGCCGCCGGTGATGACCCCGGGCGGGGGCAGCAGCCGGGTTGCCGCGTACGCCAGCGTGGACTTGCCGCATCCGCTCTCCCCCGCGAGCCCCAGCACCTCGCCCGCGTGAAGGGTCAGGCTGACGTCACGCAGGGCGTGAACGGCGTTGTCGTCGTAGCCGTAGTCGACCGAGAGGTTCTTGATCTCGAGCACCGGCTGGCGGCCGTTCGGGGTGACGAACGGGGTCGGCGGGGCGGTCGGGGTGAGCAGGGTGGTCATGGCTGGTCCTTCCTGGTCACGGTGGCGGCTCGGCGCACCGGCGTCGGGGCGTCACCGCGATAGATCGGGGTGAATCCGATGCGGGCGCGGATCTTCTTCTTGCGCAGGATGCCCGCGCTCGCGGCCGTGTTGCGCAGGCGCGGGTTGACGAACTCGTCGATGCCGAAGTTGATCAGGGTGAGGGAGGTGCCGACCGCGGCGATGCAGAGCCCCGCAGGCACGAACCACCACCACGCCCCCTGCACCAGGGCCTGGCTGCTCTGCGCCCAGAACAGCACCGTTCCCCAGTTCCAGGTGGAGATGCTGGTCACACCGATGAAGGCGAGGGTGACCTCGGAGAGCACGGCGAAGATGACGGTACCGATGAAGCCGGAGGCGATGATCGCCGTGAGGTTCGGCATGATCTCGAAGAACACGATGCGCCAGAGCGGTTCACCATTGGCCCGTGCGGCCTCGACGAAGTCGCGCTTGCGTAGCGACAGCGTCTGGGCACGCAACACTCGGGAGCCCCAGGCCCAGCCGGTGACGGCGATCACCAGCGCGATGGTGAGCCCGCCGGCCGACGGCAGCAGCCCCGAGATGATGATGATCAGGGGGAGTGCCGGAACGACGAGGAACACGTTCGAGATCAGTGAGAGCACCTCGTCGCCGATGCCGCCGATGAAACCGGAGACCACGCCGATGACCACGGAGATCGCCGTGGCGATGATGCCGGCGACGAGGCCGACCACCATCACCCCCTGCGTTCCGACGATCAGCTGGGAGAGGACATCCTGACCCGTTCCCGTCGTGCCGAGCCAGTGCTCGGGCGACGGCGGAAGCAGCGAGTCCGGCGTCACCTTGCTCGGATCGTAGGGAGCGATCCACGGCCCGATGATGGCGATGAGCACGAAGAACCCGAGGATCACCATTCCCACGACAGCCTTGCGGTTGCGCATGATTCCGAGGGTGGTGCGCCGGTGCTTCTTGGTGAGCTGCACGTCGCTGTCGACGACGAGCGCGGGATCGATGGATACGGGATCTACCTGGATCGACACGGTCATGCCTCCTGTCTGGTGCGCGGGTCGAGGAACGCGTAGGCGAAGTCGGCGACCATGTTCGCCACCAGCACCGACAGCGTGATGATGAGGAAGACACCCTGCATGAGCGGGTAGTCCTTCGACCCGATGGCCTGGAACAGCACGTATCCGATGCCGGGATAGGAGAACACCATCTCGGTGACGAGGGTGCCGCCCACGATGAAGCCGAGCGACAGCGCGAACCCGGAGAGGCTCGGCAGGATGGCGTTGCGGGCCGCATAGCCGAACATCACCTTGCGCTCCGGCAGCCCCTTCGCCTGAGCGACGGTCACGTAGTCCTCGGAGGAGACGGTGACCATCATGTTGCGCATGCCGAGGATCCACCCGGCGACGGAGCTGAGCACGATGGTGATCGCCGGCAGCGCCGCGTGGTAGATGGCCGAACCGATGAACTCGAGCGAGAAGCTCGGCGTGAGGCCGCCGTCATATCCGCCCGACGCGGGGAAGACCGGGATGGCGA
>Ga0247735_1001022_pt1 | contig 11011 bp, 14 predicted proteins | sample UWRJL178409R2_FD_180934 | JGI IMG/M metagenome (GOLD analysis project Ga0247735, IMG submission 180934) | Plant litter microbial communities from Arlington Agricultural Research Station in Wisconsin, United States - UWRJ-L178-409R-2 | ecosystem: Environmental > Terrestrial > Plant litter >...
CACCGGCGTGGAGGCGATCGTCACCTATGCGGGGCGCGTGTTCGACTACCAGGTCTCCCATCCCGAGCTTGCGCGCCTGACCTTCTGGGAAGGACTCGAACGCTCGGAGCCCACCGCCCTCGAAGCGCGGGCGGCGGGCGCGTCATCCAAGGTCCAGAGGGTGCGTGAAGCTCTGCCCTCTCTCAGCGACGACGACGCGCGCGACCTGCTGCTCACGATCCTCACGCTTGCCGACGGGTGGCAGGTGCTCTCCAACATGGACCGCATCTACACAGGCACCATCGGCCGGGATGCCACCCGCAACGCCGCACGCAAAGCCGCCGTGCTGGCTGCCGTCGAGGCGACGGTGAGGGCGCTGCTTTAGCGTCTGGCGCCTACTGCTCCCAGCTGTAGACGCGCTCGACATTGGAGGCGAGCGCGACAGTCGCGAGACCGAGCACGAGTGCGACGGGTGCGAACCAGAGGTGGCCGCGGGACTTCGCGTCGGGGCCGGAGACCGCCAACAGGGCTGCGGCGGCCGCGAGGAGTCCGACCACAATGAGGGTGGTCCAGCGCGACACAGTGCGTGAGTCCCCAGCCCCAGCACCGGCCATCCAGAACACGATGACGTGGCCGACGACCGCGACGATGAACGCCGCCATGCCGGTGAACATTGCGACGATCCAGGAGGTCTCATTGTCGACCTGCCGCGCAACGGGCACCCGGGCCATCTCCTCGCGGACAGCCTCGGGCACCTCCATCCCCGGCTGCAAGTGCATGAGGGAGCGCAGCTTGCCCTCGCCCGCGTTGAGCGAGACTGCCATGCGCGCGAAGGCAGCGACCTCCTCCGGCTTCGCCCAGCCGGGTTGCGCGCTTCCCCAGCGTCCGGCCTGGTCGGCGTGACCGAGCTCGCGGTAGAGGGTCGCGAGGGCGAGGCGTGCCTCCATGGACTCCGGCTCATTGGTTGCCCTCGTGCGCAGCGAGACGATCGCGCCGCGCGGGTTTCCGCGCGCGACGGACGCCCGGGCGGCGTCGAGGGCAGCGGAGGAGTCCATGAAGTGATTATGCCTAGTCGGAGTCCTCGTCTTCATCATCCGGCGGGAAGCTCTGCATGGTTTCGGTCGCGACATCCGTGAGCCTCGCAGTTGACTCGAGCAGCTCGCGCAGTGTCGCGGAGCGCAGCAGTTCCACCTGGTCAAGCCCGCCGAGCGGCGCGATCGCTGCGAGCTGCCAGGCCGCTGCGACAGGGTCGTCGGAGAGTTCCACGTCGACAGCCCACTGCTGGTCGACGAACTCACTCGCAACAGCCAGAGCCCGGCGCACAGTCTTCTCGGTGCTCTCGAACAGGTCGGCGAGCGCGTCATCCCATTCGAGGTCGTCAAGAAACCTGGCGTCGGCGCGCGGGAACGGATCGTCGTCGAGCCATTCGGCAACCTCGAGCCGGCGGTCACCCTGGGCGAGCAGCGCGATGAAACCCTCGCCCGCCTCGAGCTGCACGATGCGCGCGACGGTGCCGACAGTGAAGCGCTTCTCCCCGCCACCCACCTCCTGGCCGCGTTCGATGAGCACGACGCCGAACTCGGACGGTTCGTCCTGCAGAATCCCCGCAAGCATGACCATGTAGCGCTCCTCGAAGACGCGCAGCGGTAGAGGCATGTGCGGAAAGAGCACAGAGCCCAGGGGGAACATCGGAAAGCCGGTCATCCACTCACTCTTCCCCATTGGCGGTCGCGGTGCCAGCATGGGGAGCATGTCGATAATCGAAACGGTTTCAGAAGTGGATGTCACCGGGCTCGCTGCTGAGCTCTACGCAGAAGACGTGCACGATCTCGGGTACGTGCCGAGCCACACCAAAGTCATGGCGCTCAATCCGGAGGCGGTGCGCGCCTTTGAGAACCTCATCCGCGCAATTGCGGGGCCCATGGACAAGCGCCGCTACGAGCTCGTCACCCTCGCGGCAGCGCGCGGCACCCGCTCGGAGCACTGCCTGCTCGCGCACGGCCTCAAATCGCTCAAATACATGCCCGAGGAAGAGCTGACGCGCATCGCCCGCAACTACCGCGACGCCGACCTCACCGAGGCGGAGGTCGAGATGATGGAGTTCGCCGAGAAGGTCAGCACCGATTCAGACACCATGACGGATGCCGATAGCCTGCGCTTGCGCGAGGTGGGCTTCTCCGACCGTGAGATCGTCGACATCGCGCTGGCGGCCGCCGCCCGCAACTTCTACAGTCGCGCGGTGCAGGCTCTCGCGGTCGACGTGGACGTGCCGCCCGCGCTCCCGGAGGGGCTGCGGCGCGCGCTCGTGGAGAACCTCTAGCCCCACCACGTGTCGAACATCGACACCGGAAGCTGGCGCTTGTGCTCCGTGGAGCGGTAGCGCAGCTCGATGGCCTCGGCGACCTCGACGGGAACGTCGAGGCCCTCGAGGTAGTCGTCGAGATCCGCATAGGCGAGGCCGAGGTTGGCTTCGTCCGTCTGGCCGGGGTTGTCGTCGAGGAGGTCGGCCGTCGGCGCCTTCTCGTAGAGGCGCGCGGGAGCGTCGAGGTGCTGCAGGAGCGATTTGCCCTGGCGCTTGGTGAGGCCGGTGAGGGGCAGGAGGTCGGCTCCGCCGTCGCCGAACTTGGTGAAGAATCCGGTGACTGCCTCCGCGGCGTGGTCGGTGCCCACGACGAGGTAGCCGAGCTGACCGGCGATCGCGTACTGGGCGATCATGCGGCTGCGCGCCTTGACGTTGCCCTTGTTGAAGTCGGTCATCGGCTCGCCGAGAGCGTCACCGTACTCGTCTTCGAAGCCGTCGACAGCGCGGTGGATGTTGAAAGTCACCGTGCGGTCGGGCTGGATGAACTGCAGCGCGAGCTGGGCATCCTCCTCGTCTGCCTGCACGGTGTACGGCAGGCGCACGGCGACGAAGGTCGCGTCGGTTCCGTCAGCGCGGAGCTTCTCGACGGCGAGTTGGCAGAGACGGCCGGCGAGGCTTGAGTCCTGCCCTCCCGAGATGCCGAGCACGAAGCCCTTCGCACCGGTCGAGCTCAGGTAGTCGACGAGAAACTGCACGCGTCGTTCGACCTGGTCGGCCGGGTCCACGGCCGGCACGACATGGAGTTCGTGGATGATCCGCTGCTGTTCGTCTCGCATGCACTCAGGATAGATCGCGCATGTTGCGTGCGCATTACTCACGCCTCGGAACGCACTGCCCTGAGTGTCACGTGTGCAAGCCCGGAGAGGTTCATCCGTTTGATTGCGACTCGGCGGCGACCCGAGAAGTGTTGATACCTCGCACGCAACCGGAAGGACACACCATGTTGACCCTCACCGACAATGCAAGCACTGCTGTCAAGGATCTCGCTACTCGCGCACTCGGCACCGATACCGGTGGACTGCGCATCAGCTCGCCGGAGGACGGCAGCACCAACCTGTCCGTCTCGGTCGCGCCGGAACCGGCGCCCGCAGACGAGATCGTGGAGAACGCAGGGGCACGAGTATTTCTGGATGCCGCGGCAGCAGCCGTGGTCGGGGACAAGATCCTCGACGCCCAGCTCGATGACGCGGGCGCAGTGCGCTTCGCCCTAGCGGCGCAGTAAAAGCTCGCGGCGCAGTAAGAACTGACGCCTCAGTAGCTACACCCGCAGTACCCGCCCCGGCTCACCGCTCCCACGGTGGGCCGGTGGTGGTTTAAGCGCGAGTCAGGAAGCCTTGGGCTCGAGCGAACCGGCGAGCACCTTATCGAGCTCGCCCGACGCCTCGAGGTCGGTAACGCTGAGCGCGAGTGCGAGCTCGGACTCGAGAACCTGGCGGGCCTTCTGCAGCATGCGCTTCTCGCCGGCCGAAACGCCGTGGTCCTGGTCGCGGCGCCACAGGTCGCGGACGACCTCGGCAACGCGGTAGACACTGCCCGAAGCCATCTTCTCCTGGTTGGCCTTGTAGCGGCGTGACCAGTTGCCCGGCTCCTCCACAAACGGGTCAAGCAAAACCTTGTACACAGCCTGGACACCATCGGCATCGATGACGTCGCGAACTCCGACAAGCTCAGCGTTGTCGACGGGAAGCTGAATGGTCAGCTCGCTCGTGTGAACACGAAGAGTCATGAAGCTCTTCTCTTCACCCTTGATCGACTTCTGCTGGATGTCCGTAATCGTGACCGCTCCGTGGTGCGGGTACACGAGGGTTTCGCCGACGGTGAGATTCATCCGGATGTGCCTCTGTTCTGGTTTCGTGATGCTCCGAGCGCTACGCCCAAGACAACAAGTTTACCCGACTGGAGCGACCCGCGCTGACGGAGGGTTATTATGCGCGCCAGTTGCCGCAAACACGAGGAGATTTGCAATCGGAATGGATGCCACGACCACTAGCAGCGCGACACGCACACGTTCGCGCAGGGTGACACTTGTGGCTCGGGCTGCGATGACTATCCCGGTTGCGATGACGACGAGAGTAGTGACGACAACTACCAGCGCTGTGCGAATCTGCCCAGCACTCGGACCACAGTCATAGAGACAATGTGCCAGCGAGTATGCGGTGCCCCAGTGAGGGAGCGTCAATAGTGCGAGCGAAAAAGCCCACCATCCGACCAGGCACACTGTGGCGACTACGACGGTCAGCAATCGCGACGCGTGCGCCTCGCGGGCTACAACCCACGCCGCGACGATAGTGCCCAGCGAACCAGCGACCAGGAACACGATGCTCACCACGGAGAGGGCCGGCGCGTACTCGCCGGGGGCTCCTTCGGACATCAGGCTGGTGAGGAATGGGAGAGTGAACGAACCAGTGAGGGCGAACCAGACCCCCGCCGTCACGACGCCCGTGCTAGCAGTGCGTGCCTTCGCGGGTTGAATCATCCCGCGAAGGTAGCAGCTATCTACTTGCCGTAGGTGGCGGTGTACACGCCTTCGAGATAGTCGGATGCTGCGCTCGAGATGCCGCACGAGAGGATCGTGCCGTCCGACACCGCGATGAGGTAGCTCGCGCCCTCCTCGTAAACGAGGGGTCCACCGTCGGAGATCTGTCCGTCGCCCTGCGTGGTGGTGACCGTGTCGGTGACCTCCCCGGTGTAGCGGTCGGTGACCGTCAGAGTGACGGAGTCGCCCTCGATCGCCGTCGCTGTCGCCTTGAACGCGACATCCACCTGGTCGAATGATGCCGGGGTGACCTCGATGCACTTGGCCGCGATGCCCTCGACGCCGCCCGCGGTGAACGCGGTCGGCGGGGTGGCGGGGGTCAGCGCGGGCACGACGAACGCGCCAACGGCGAGCACCGCGATACCAGCGGCGAGCGCCCAGGTGGCGCGAGTGCGCGAGCGGTGGGTGGGTGTGGTGGTCTCGGTCATTGCAGTAACTCTCAGTCGTTCGAAACGGTCGGGGCTGAGGGGGGAGAGTGACGCCGCGGGGTCGGCCTTCGAGAGATCGTCATCCATGTTCATGCGCTTTCTCCTTCCTTCACTGCTGTATGTCCGGGTTCACCGGTGGCCTTTCCGATTTCTGACTGGAGTTTCTTGCGAGCCCGGTGCAGGCGGATCGTCGCAGCGTTGACCGAGATGCCAAGGGAGGCCGCGATCTGCTCGAGGCTGAGGTCGTCCCAGGCCCACAGGCGCACGACCTCGGCCTCGCCGGGCTTGAGCCGGGCGATCGCGTCACGGATGTAGTCGGTGTCGCTCGCGGCGTGATCGGGCACAGTCGCCGGCGGATCGATCGTCGCGATCCTGGCGATCAGCCGTCGTTGTCGCCTCTGCGACCTTTGGGCGTTCGCGAGCTGCAGTCGCGCTACGCCAATCGCCCACGGGATCGCGTCCGCCGGAACGTCGTCGAGCCGACGCCACAACACCACCATCGTCTCGCTCAGCACGTCGTCGGCCGTCGCCTCGTCGGTGCGCCGCGCAAGGTACCGGCGCACGGGCTCGACCACGTCACGCATGACGGCTTCGAGGCGCGCGGGCCTGCTAACGGTGCTCACGTGGGGTTATGTCCGGCACTGGGCGGGTTCTTTCTGGGTTTACGAAGATCGCCAGATTGAGAAATGGGATGGATGCCACGAGCACAGCGGCTGCGAGTTGAATCCGCTCGCGCACGTCGAGTTGGCGTGAGGCGAGGGCGACTACTACGAGAAGGACGGTGGCCGTCAGTGCGAGGGCGAGCCAGACGCGCAGCGGAAACAGATCCGGCGGGCATGGCGTCTCGCAGTAGACAAGCGTCTCGGCGTGGCTCCAGTTGTACAGGCTCACCAACGCGAAGTACGCAACGGCCCAGAACAGCGCGCTGGTGGTCATTATCGCCGCTAGCCACACCGTTCTAACCGGCGTGCCACCGACCACGCTCCAGGACGCCAGCCCAGCTCCGATTGCCCCGATGCCCCACGCAGATGGCCCAACCGACGCCAACACGATTCCGACAGGTTCGAAAAATCCGCCCAAGGACAGGATGACGATTGTGACGATCGCCCCCAGCACCCCATACAGCGTGAGCCCAAAAGCCAGCCAGAGAAATCGCGGGCGCACGACGGGGATCATCCGGCGACGGTAGCACCCCTCGGAGTCGTACTCTTGCCGAATGACTACCTCGCTTCCCCGGACCATCGCCCGTGTCATCCTCGGCGCCGTTCTGTTGCTTGCCGGAACGAGTCACCTGACCTTCGCCCGCGAGGCATTCGTCGCCCAGGTGCCAGTGTGGCTGCCGCTGCCCGTCGACTTCGTTGTTGTCGCATCGGGCATCGTCGAGCTCGCGCTCGGGCTCGCCCTCATCGTTCTGTACAAGTACAAGATCTGGGTGGGATGGGTCGTCGCCGCGTTCTTCGTCGCGATCTTTCCGGGAAACATCAACCAGTTGGTCACGCACTCCGATTCGTTCGGACTCGACACCGACGCCGCACGCTTTATTCGCCTTCTCTTTCAGCCGCTGCTCGTGATCTGGGCGCTGTGGTCGACCGGCGCGTGGAAGGCATGGCGCGAGTGGCGGGCGGCGCGGGGTTCGGCCTCGTAGCTCGGCCCCTTCTACACCCCTGAGTCCACTCGTTCGACTCTTTCCACAGGTGGTGGCCGCGCCATCCCGGATGTCGGTGGCAGGGTGCATTGTATATCTATGAGTAGCACGCAGTTCACCCTCACCGCACGGCTTGCGGATGCCCTCGGCGTCGCCGTGGATGAGGTCGCGGCGATCGACCGGCAGGTCGCATCGCTGTATGCCGCGCGGGCGCGCAAGGTTGACGAAGCGCGTCACTTGTCAACACTCGCGGCCCAGGCTGCAACGCCGTCAACAGAAGCGCACGCGTGGAGCACGTCGGAATCCGCCCGCCGCGTTCTGGTTTCGGAGCTCGCGTGTGCACTGCGGCTCACCGAGAACGCGACGATGATGCTGATCGACGAGAGCGCAACACTCGTGACCTACCTGCCGGCGACGCTGGCCGCCCTCGAGGCGGGTGACATCAGCGTGCGTCACGCGAACGTTGTCGCTGATCACGCCGCGTCGCTGCCTGTCGAGTCGCGTGCGGCCTTTGAGCAAACGGTGCTTCCCTTCGCACTGACACACACTGTGACAAGGTTCAACCGGCACGCACGCGACTACCGGGAGCGGATGCATCCGGAGTCGATCGAGCACCGCCACGAAATCGCCCTGAGTAAGCGATCGGTATCCATCGCACCGGGTGCCGACGGAATGGCCTGGTTGACGGCGCATCTGCCAGCGGAATCCGCCCATGCGATCTTCGACCGCCTCACCGAGGCCGCGGAGAAAGCCAGGCGCGAGGGCGACCCGCGCACTCTCGAACAACTACGGGCCGACGCCTTGTGTGACGGTTTGCTCGTCTCCAACTACTCAGCGTCCGAGGTTCTCGGAACGCCGAACCTCTGCACGATCCTCGCGGCAATCCGCCCGAGCGTGCATGTCACGGTGCCCGTGCTGACACTCCTCAGCCACGGCGACGAGCCAGCGATCCTCGACGGATACGGCCCCATCGACTCCGACACAGCATCACTCCTGGCCTCTAACGCCCCCAACCTCATGCGACTCCTCACCCACCCCGAAACCGGAGCAGTCCTCTCGGTCGGCCGCGACCGGTACGAGATCCCCGCCGCACTGCGACGATGGTTACAGGTTCGAGACGGCACCTGCAGATTCCCCGGCTGCGGTCGGGCCGCCCGACGATGCGAACTCGATCACACCCAGGAATGGCAACACGGCGGCGACACCGCCCACCACAACCTCGCCCACCTATGCCACAAACACCATCGGCTGAAATCTCTCACCGATTGGATGGTCGAACAGATTGGCAACGGCAAACTTCGCTGGACCTCACCCCTCGACAAGGTCTATGTCACCGAGCCCGAAGAGATCATCCGTGCCACAGAACTGAGCGAGCACCACGGCTCGGCTGAGGGAGACGAGCTGGCGGCATAGTGGCGGCGCGGTGGCGGCTGGCCACAGAATGGAGCATGCCCACACTCTTCGACGATGTCGCCACCGACGTCACCCTCTCCGACGGCCGCACCCTGCGGGTGCATGACTCGGGCGAGGTCGGGCTTGCGCTCGTCTGGCACCACGGGTCGCCGCAGACGGGGGCGTTGTTGCGTCCGCTCCAGCTCGCGGCAGCCGAGCGCGGCCTACGCCTCATGTCATTCGGGCGACCCAGCTACGGCGGATCGAGCGCGCATCGCGGGCGGAACGTTGCATCCATCGCCGCTGACCTCGGCGAAGCACTCGACACCCTCGGCGTCGACCGGTTCGCGACCATGGGCCACTCGGGCGGCGGACCGACCGCGCTCGCAACCGGTGCCCTCTTGAGGGAGCGGGTCGTCGCAACCGTGGCGATCTCGAGCCTCGCGCCCTACCGCGCCACCGAAGAGTGGTTCGCGGGCATGGCCGGCGGCGGCCCGTCGCGGCGCGCCGCACTGCTCGGGCGCGAAGCCTACGAGGAGTTCGAGCGCACCGCCGAGTTCGATCCGTCGAGCTTCAACGCCCTCGACTACGCGGCGCTGGATGGCCCGTGGTCAGCTCTCGGCGACGATGTGGGTGTGGCATCCGCCGACGGCCCCGAGGGCGTGACCGACGATGACCTCTCCTTCGTTGCGCCCTGGGGATTCGATCCCGCCGCCATCACCAGCCCGGTACTGCTCGTGCACGGCGGCGATGATCGCGTTGTTCCGGCGAGGCACAGCGAGTGGCTGCACGAGATCATCTCGGGATCCGAGTTGTGGCTGCGACCGGCCGACGGGCACGTGTCGATCCTGCGCGAGTGCGACGCCGCGATGGACTGGGTGCTGCAGCAGAGCTAGTCGCGCGACCCGCGCAGCTTGTGTTTGAGCCGCTCGACAGTGGCATCCGTGAACTCGTTTGAGAGCTGCAGCGTCTCGGTGGAGAGATCGCCGCCGCTCATGATCGAGAAGATCGTCGCCTGCGCACGCTCGAGCTGCGCTTGCGGGTCGTACTTCTCGGGTTCGGTGGCCATGCGCCCACGCTACACGGCACCGACATCCACAAAACCGGGCTTCAACGGGTCCGTGCCGAAGACCATGCGCCGGTTGGCGATCTTCTCGGTGAAGAACCGGTCGTGGCTCACCACGATCACAGCGCCGGGAAAGTGCAGGAGCGCGAGTTCCATCACCTGGGTGCTCGCCATGTCGAGGTGGTTGGTGGGCTCGTCGAGCACGAGAACCGACGCGCCGGAGAGCAGGCATTGCGCCATAGCGACACGCGCGCGCTGGCCACCCGAGAGGTTACCGATGCGCTGCTTGAGGTCGGCCTCAGAGAACTGGAACATCGTGAGAAAGCGCCCCACCGATTTGCGGGTCGCGGTGAGTGCGAGGCTGTCGGGCATCGCGTTGACGGCGTGTGTGACGGTGTCGTCGAGATCGAGGTCGGCGAGTACCTGGTTATAGGAGACGACCTTCGCGCCGCTCGCCCAGTCGGCGCGACCGTGATCCGCCTTCTCTTCCCCCAGCAGAACGCGCAGCAGGGTGCTCTTGCCGCTTCCGTTGGAGCCCAGCACGACGATGCGGTTTCCGCGACGCAGCTCGAACGTGACGTCTTCGAACAGGAGCTTGTCGCCGTACGACTTGCTCAGGCTTTCGACGCGCGCCAGCACATCCTTCACGTGCAGGCCGCCGTAGATCTCGGTGATGATCTGGTCGGTGGGCCGCGGCGCACGCGACTTCTTGATCTGGGAGAGCTGCTTGCCGAGACCGCGGCTCGCGTTCTTCGCGGCCTCGCGGCGATCGGCGATGCCCTCAGCCTCGAAGGCGAGCAGCTCGGACTCGTGCTGGAACTGCGCCTCAAGAGTCTTGAGCCGGAACTGCTTCTCCACCACGTACTCGGCAAAGTTGCCGGGGTACTCGTGCAGGTGGAAGTTCTCGACCTCGATGATGCGGGTGACCACGGCATCAAGAAACTTGCGGTCGTGCGAGACGATGATGGCTGCGCCCTTGAAGTCGCGGAACCATCCTTCGAGCCACTCAACACCCGCCACGTCGAGAAAGTTGGTGGGCTCATCGAGCAACAGCACATCGGGCTGCTCGAGGAGGATCTTCGCGAGGGCGGCACGGTTGCGCCATCCACCCGACAGATCGTCGATCGGGCTCACCCGGTGCTCGGGCGCGAAGCCGAGTGTCGTGAGCGCGGTGTCGATCTTGCGCTTGTAGTCCCACCCGTCGAGCAACTCCATCTGCTCGAACAACTCGGCCTGTCGGGTGATGAGCGGGTCGTAGTCGGCGTCGGGCTGGGCCATCGCCGTGTCGATCTGCGCGAGCTCGGCCTCGACCGCATGGATGTCGCTGAACAGCCCCTCGAGCACCTCGGTGATCGTCGCCTGGCCGTCGAGTTCAGAGAACTGCGAGAAGTAGCCGAACTTGGTTCCGGTCTCGATCGTGACAGTGCCGGAGTCGGGATGCACCTGCTCGAGCGCGAGCTTCAGCAGCGTCGACTTACCCGAACCGTTGCGGCCGATGAGCCCGACGCGGTCCTTCGCCTCCAGGCGGAAGAACGCCTCGCGCAGCACCTTCGTATTCTCGAAGCTGACCTCGACGTCGTTCAGGCGGATCAGGCTCATGCGT
>Ga0247735_1001024_pt1 | contig 10997 bp, 11 predicted proteins | sample UWRJL178409R2_FD_180934 | JGI IMG/M metagenome (GOLD analysis project Ga0247735, IMG submission 180934) | Plant litter microbial communities from Arlington Agricultural Research Station in Wisconsin, United States - UWRJ-L178-409R-2 | ecosystem: Environmental > Terrestrial > Plant litter >...
CTGACCGGATACCAAAGTGCCCAGTGGGGTCATTATTGCAAAGGCAAGCATAAACAGCATTATAGCCGTCTTGTTTAAACCAGAGTTTACAAAGAAAGCAGTAAGAATTATTGCAATAGGGAAGTGGTGTATGGCAATGCCCCAGGCCATATCATGATGGTGGCTTACCGGCATACCCTCAAGTAGCGCATGTATGCAAAGACTTATAAAAAGCAGCCAGGGCATACTGTGTTCGTGCTCATTTTTGTGGGTATGTACATGGCCATGCTCTGCACCTTTAGAAAAATACTCAAGTACTATCTGGAAAATAATACCCGCCATAATAAACAACCCAATAGGATTGTTATGCATGTGTTCACCCCCGGCATTGTCGTGGTCATGAAGGCCTTCATACACTTCGGGTAAAATGTGCATTACCGTAAGCGACAATAAAAAAGACCCGCTAAAAGCCAGCAGCAATTTTAGGTTTTTTTTGTTTTCCGGTTTAAGTATCAGGGCCATTATATAGCCAAAAATTACCGAAAGTAAGGGTATTAAATATATCATCCTTATTATTTAAAGATCATGATAAGGCGCTCTGATTCGTTCTTAAAGAATTTGCGCAGCTTATAATCGCCAAAGATATCAAGCAGGTAAATCCCGGCCTCTTCCATCATGGCTTCAAAATCCTGTAACGTTAATGCTTTTACTTTTTCAACAAAGTGGTACCTTTCGCTTTTATCTTCAAAGTCTATTTCTTTATAAATGTAGTCATCTATTACGTACCTTTTTATATGAAATTCAATGCCATCTACTGTTTTAACTTCTTTGGGTACTAAGTTTTCAATAACCTTTTTTACATTCATAAAGTCGATTACGCCAAAGCCATATTCGCTAAGGCTTTCGCATATCGCTTTCAGGGTTTTAATATTGTCGCTTTCGTTTTCAAAATAGCCAAAACTAGTAAACAGGTTAAAAATGGCATCAAACTTTTGTTCAAAAGGTTCGCGCATATCATGCACTTCAAAATGAAGGGTATCGTTACTAAATTTTTTAGCCTCGTTTATACTGTGTTGCGATAAATCGGCACCGGTTACATCATACCCAAGCTGATTGAGGTACACAGAGTGTCGGCCTTTGCCGCAGGCAAGATCAAGTATTTTAGCGTCTTCGGGCAGGTTAAGGTAACTGGTTATGTTATCCATAAAGAGTTGAGCCTCTTCATAATCACGGTCTTTATACAATATATGGTAATAAGGTGTATCAAACCATGATGCAAACCAGTTGTTTGTTTCTTTTTGCATAGTTATAAAATGTACCTGCAAATTTAGTTTTTTAAAGGCAATTGCGGCACAGTATAATGTAAAATTATGGTTTGGTATATTGTAAGTTTTTTCGGGACACTTTAACTTCAATTTAAGCTAAATGAGTCATTAAATTTATTAACTTTAGCCACCTGAATTAACCAAGGACAAAAATAACATAACACTAAAACAAACATTATGGAACAACAAGTTGCAATATTCAACTCCCATAAAGATGCTGTAGAAGCACTTAAAAAACTTAAAGCAAACGACTTTTCTCTGGATAATGTGTCTATAATAGGCAGGGCAGGAGTAGATGAAGAGAACCTGCACCTTGACGAAACAGATAAAGCGACAAATGTTCCTGCTTATGTAGGTATAGGAGCCGGTACTGTTATAGGATTACTTACAGGTATTGGCCTTTTTGCTATACCTGGTGTAGGTATACTTTATGGCGCAGGAGCCCTTGCAGGTGCTTTTGCAGGAGCCGAAACCGGATTGATAGGCGGTGGTTTTGTATCGCTATTAGCTAAATATTTTACTAAAGATGACCATATAGAAAATATTAAAGACCATATCGAGGCAGGTAAATTTGTACTGGTTGTAGGTGGCAGCGAAGAAGAAATTGCAAAAGCAAAAGAAATACTTCATACAGATACTGTACATACACATTACTACGAATAAAAATCAACAAAGATTTTATACTGAGCCTGTTTACATTGTAAGCAGGCTTTTTACATATATGGCATAATGCTTTTAATAAACTATATAACATGCAATTGTAAAATTGTATCTTTGCCAACCCTGACCAACAGGCAGGATATACAATACAGGCGTAATGGAGAATTTTAAAATGATTGCCAAAACCTTTTTTGGTTTTGAGGAGATACTGGCAAAAGAATTACAACAACTTGGTGCACAGGAAGTACAGCAGGGTGTACGTATGGTAAGTTTTGCTGGCGACAAAGGTTTTATGTACAAAGCCAACCTGGGATTACGTACCGCCCTTAAAATTTTAAAGCCCATAAACAGCTTTAGGGCTTATAACGAGCAAACTTTATATAAAGGCATACAGGCAATAGACTGGAGCGAATACATTAATGTTAACCAAAGCTTTGTGGTAGATGTTACCCTGCACAGTGAGCAGTTTAACCACTCGCAGTTTGTGGCACTTAAAACCAAAGATGCTATTGTAGACCAGTTTCGTGACCGTTACGGCAAACGCCCCGATGTAGATAAAGATTATCCTGATTTACGTGTAAACCTCCACATATTTAACGACCAATGCTCTGTAGCTTTAGACAGTTCGGGCAACTCCCTTAACCAGCGTGGTTACCGTACCGCTACAAACATTGCCCCTATAAATGAGGTTCTTGCAGCCGGCATGCTGTTACTTTCAGGCTGGGATGGGCAGGGCGATTTCCTTGACCCTATGTGTGGCAGTGGAACGATCCTGGCCGAAGCCGCCATGATAGCCTGCAACATTCCGCCAAACTTAAACCGCAAGGAGTTTGCTTTTGAGAAATGGAACGACTGGGATAATGATCTTTTTGATGCCGTGACCGATTCGCTTCTTAAGCGTGTACGCGAATTTCATTACACTATTAAAGGGTATGACAAAGCACCGTCGGCAGTAATGAAGGCAAAGGATAACATCAAAAATGCCAATCTCGACGAATATATTACCATAACGCAGGAAGACTTTTTCAGGACAGAGAAAGAAACCCGTGGGCCGTTGCATATGGTGTTTAATCCGCCGTATGGCGAAAGGCTGGAGATAGACCTTGAGCGTTTTTACCGCGAAATAGGCGACACCCTTAAGCAGGGCTATCCGGGAACCAATGCATGGTTTATAACAGCAAACCTCGAGGCGCTTAAGTTTGTAGGGTTAAGGCCATCGCGCAAAATAAAACTGTTTAATGGTAAGCTCGAAACACGTTTTGTAAAATACGAAATGTATGAAGGCAGTAAAAAAGACAAATACCTTACAGAAGAACTTTAAATCATAATTTAATAGGGCTTTATAGTCTTTGAAGCTCTAAGTTATTTTAATTAAGCACAATGAACAAAAAAGTAAAATCTATACTTTATAATTTTCTGGGGTTTGCCCCAATATTTTTACTGGTTTATTTTCTTGCAAAAGAATATACCGGGCTGCCTAACACTTTATGGGTATCAGGAGTAGCTTTTGTGGCGTCTACAATACTTTCGCCTAAATTTCAGGTAGCCAGGCTTCAGGGCGAAGAGAAGATATTTATGAGCTGGTTATTTTTAAAAGGTGTAAAAGTCGTTAAGTAATTTATACCTTTATCCAAATAAAAAATGCCCTGAACAGTAATTGTTCAGGGCATTTTTAGTATCATCTTACGGATTATTTTTTAGCTGTCGCAGCCTCTTCTATTATTGCAAGTACTTCTTTAGGGTGCGATAGCATTACTACATGGCTTGCCTCAATTTCTGTAGTTTTGGCATTTATCCTTTTAGCCATAAATCGTTCCAGTTCGGGGTGTATAGCTTTGTCGCTTTTAGCAACTATGTACCAGCTTGGTTTTGTTTTCCATGCAGGTGCTGCACTTTTATCTGCAAAGACATTTTGAGCCCCCGGAGTTTGTGTGGCAAAAATTAAGTTTTGCTCTTTTTCTTTAAGATCCTGCGCAAACACAGTTTTTACACCCTCCTGTGTTAAGTAAATAAAACCTCCTAAAGGTGCAAGATAATTACCTATTGTAACTGCAGGGCCTTTAGCTGATAATGACATTAATGACTCATCAAGATCCGGTGCCAGTGCGGCTACATAAACAAGGCCAACAACTTTAGGGTCGTTACCGGCCTGTGTAATTACAAAGCCGCCCCATGAGTGGCCTACTAAAATAACTTTTCCTTTTGCCTGCTCTATGGCACGTTTTGTTGCAGCAACATCATCGGCAAGAGAGGTTATAGGATTTTGTACCGAGATTACCGGATAGCCCTTTGCCTGCAATGCGGTAATCTGGTTACTCCATGATGAGCCGTCGGCCCAGATGCCATGTACAAAAATAATGGTTGGTTTTGCTTCCTGGGCATAAGCATTTGATAATCCTAATGATACTAATAATGCGAAGGCTAAAAATTTGATCGTTTTCATTTTTTGAATAATTTAATGTTTAATTTTACTTATTTCTTAATCACAGTACAAAGTTGCGACATAAAACCTACAAGGAAGATGGACATTTTTCCCAAAGGCTTGCCGATTTATCCCTTTGGATTAATTGTTTAAAGATTGGAAGCTGTAGCTTAGCAGCCGGATAATTACAACACTATGCACCTTACCCATATATCGCCTAAAACAAACGGGAAATTGATATTTACATACCGTGCTGCAAATGCACATCATTTGCATAAAAAAGATCCCGATGAACGCCATTTGCTTACCATTGCTATAAATGGCGAAACTTCTCAGCAAATGCTTATAAATGGTATTAATTATGAGTTTGCGCCTCACAGTATTGTACCATTGGTATCCGGTCAGTTGTTTAATTTCGAAAAGCCGGAACTTATTACAGCATGGCAATACACGCGTGATTTTTATTGCCTTATAGATAATTATTTTGAGATAAGCTGCCTTGGCCTGCTTTTTTCGGGCTTTAAAGGCAACCTGTTTTTAAATCTTGATGAGCAGTACCGTGAAAAAATATATGGGCTGCAAAAACTGTTTATAGAGGAGTATGAAACGATAGACACCATACAGACCGATATGCTGCAAATGCTGCTTAAGCGCCTCGTTATACTTACCACAAGGCTGGCTAAGGAGCAATATCTGGAAGGGGTAGTGTATGAAGATGAAAGGTTCGACCTGATAAGGCAGTTTAACCTTTTAGTAGATACCCATTATAAAAGCGAGCACCAGGTAAGCTATTATGCAGATCTTCTTAATAAATCGCCAAAAACCCTGGCACGAATCTTTAAGGGGTTTAATTACGTCACGCCCTCGCTTATAATACAGGGACGCATTATGATGGAAGCCAAGCGCCTGTTTTATTACACAACGCTATCGGTTAAGGAAATAGCTTACGAGCTTGGCTTTACAGATGCTGGCCATTTTAGCCGGTTTTTTAAAAATGCTACTGACATTAACCCATCCGATTTTAGGACGATTAATTTAGAAAAGACACAACAACTATAATAAAACAAAAACCTCCTAAAAATTGCTTTTGGGAGGTTTGTTTATTTTAGAGATACATAGCTTACTTAGCGTATGCCCTTTTACGTAAATATGTAAACACAAGCCCAAATAAACCAAGTATAAGCAATGGTAACCCAATAGTTACTATCTGGGTTGTGGTATATTCTTCCTGCACTTTTTTAGCATCAAGAAAACGCAGGTTTACATTTTTGCCCCTTATTTTTACAAGGCCTTCATCGTCCATAAGGTAGTTAACACAGTTTAGCAAGAACTCCCTGTTACTATAGTTTTGCTGTAGCCAAGGGTCTATACCTTCGGTAAGCAGCTTTTTGTTGGCATATTTATAATTCACAATATCGCCATCGGCAATAACTATCATTTTGGTTTCTTTGCCTTTATCCAGTATGTTCCTGAATTTTACGGGTTTCATCCTGTTTTCATAAACCGATGAAAATTTACCTTCAAGAAGCACACCCAGGGTTTGGTTGCCCTTATTAAATTGGCTTGGATTTATTTTATTTACAAACTCATACAGGCTTATTTGCGCAGGTATACCAACTGTTTTAGATTGCTCTGAGCTTTCCAGCAGCACGGTTTTTTTAATATTATTTTTAAGGGTATCTATCTGGCTTGCAAATTCTAACTTAACAATATTGATGTTCTTATTTATTGGGTGGTTCTCGCGCGAGCGCACCACAGGAGAAAAAGGCCAGTCTACAGGAACCTCGCCATTAGCCGACTGTACTGTTATGGGTGTACTTAATAGGTCCTGTACAAGATTTGCGTTAATACGTACACCATATTTAAAAAACATGTCATCCATATTAATATCACGTGGTATAGCCAGCGTGGTTGCCTGTTTATTACGTAAGCTGTCAAGATCTGCAGCTACGCGATCTACCATCCATAGGGTTTTCCCTCCGTTCATGATGTACTGGTCAAATACGGCTTTTTCTTCATCAGTAAAAGCTTCTGTAGGTTTGGCAATTATAGCAAGGTCAAAACGTTCTAAATTATCTAATGTTTTTTGCTTGTCGCCGTGCACAGAGTCGAGGTTAAACTCACCCAGCACATAATATTCTTTAAGGCTGATAAGAAAGTCTGACATGTATTTATCGGGCATTTCGCCATTACCTTTTATCACAGCAATCTTCTTCTTGCTGGTTATAGCCAGTTTGGTTATAGCATCAGAGAAGTTATACTCTAATAATTGCACTGATTTATTAATGTTATCATCTTTATTGGTCATAAAGTTATTGACCAATAACGGTATGTTAACCGATTTTTGCCCCATGTTTGCTATAGCCCACGGAAAAATCTGTATCAGCGATTTTTTGCCTTTGCGGGTCATATCAATGTTAGTAGGAGAGAAGCCCAGAGCATACATTTCCTGAATGTTCTTCTGCACATCTTCCTCTTCGGCAAGCGGGTCTACAAAATTAAAAGTAATGTTGCTGTTATATACCTGGTATTCTTCCAGCGTTTGGCGTATTTCGTTTTGCAGGCGTTTAAATTCCGGAGGTAGGTCTCCACCTAAAAAAATATCAATATACAGCGGATCTTTAACTTCTTCAATTACTTTTATCGATGCTTCAGATAGCGTGTAACGCTTATCATCAGTCATATCAAAGCGCTTGAAAATATAACTACCGGCAAAGTTTATAACAATAAGTACGGCAGCAATAAGCCCCAGTTGTTTAAGGTTTTTTTGTTTTCTTGCTTCCATTACCCTTTTAGCGATTTAAGTTGATAAGCGGTTAACGACAAAAAGAAAACAGCTATGCTGGCAAAATAAATAATATCGCGGGTATCTATAACGCCCCGGCTCATACTTTTAAAATGATAATCCATACCAAAAGATGCTACTACATTGCTAAAGCTACCGGAATAATTGGCAAGCTCCTGAAATCCAAAATAAAGGATAAAACAAAAGAATACAGATATAATAAAGGCTACTATTTGATTTTCTGACAGCGTAGAGGTAAATACCCCAATAGCTGTGTAGCCAGCAATAAGGAACAATAAACCAAAATATGATGCCAGTGTACTACCCATATCTATATTACCCGGTGGGTTACCTAACTGAGACACCACAACTATATAGATAACTGTAGGCAGTAATGCCAGTACAATAAGTATTAATGCACCAAAAAACTTACCATTTACTATTTCCCAAATGCTTAAAGGGCGGGTAAACAAAAGCTCTAACGTGCCTTGCTTTTTCTCGTCGCTAAAGCTGCGCATGGTAACCGCCGGTATAAGAAAAATAAGTATCCAGGGGGCGAGGGTAAAAAACGGCGACAAATCGGCGAAGCCACTGTTTAAAATATTATAATCGCCTTCAAATACCCAAAGGAATAACCCGTTCAGTATAAGAAAAATAGCGATAACCAAATATCCTATGGGCGAGCCAAAAAATGACTTTATCTCTCTGATTAATAATGCTTTCATTTCTTTTTAAAAATAATATGATCCTGATGCTCGTTAATTCCGGTAGGTGTTGCACCACTCCAGTAACCTCTCATAAAATGGGTTATTTCGAGGCCGTTAGCTTCCAGTAATTTATATATGTATTCTTTTTTGTAAGCCACATTAGCCTCCATTACGTTTTTATCCATTACAGAATAATCGCCAAAGCTGTATTTAAAAGATTTACTGCCTTTCTCAAACATTAATTGCTCACTCTCTTCATCCAGAATAAAGAACGATGCAAAGCATATTTTATCCTGTTTAAGAACGCGTTTAATTTCGCTGATGTAATTCTCTACATCTTTAGGAAGCATGTGAGTAAATACAGAAGTAAGAAAAACAAAATCGTAATAATTATCCTGATACGGAAAAGAGAATAGCGAAGCATCATCTTTAGTATCCAGATTATAAAGGTCGTTTTTAAGCGGTGTCCATTTAAATGTAAAATTGGGAAATTTAGCGGTAATGTTTTTGGTGCACCATTCTACACCCTGCTTTACAATGTCAAAACCATCATAAACACCGTCTTTATCTAAAAATTTGGTAAAGGGCACAGCCATCCTGCCAATGCCAGATCCTACATCCAGTATGCGGCTTTGCGGGATTAGCTGGCCATACTCTTTAAAATATTGAAAAAAGGTGCTGCCTGTTTTTTCAAAATCGCCACGGCCTATAAATATTTTACCCTTAGGTGGCACAAGGCTGTTTTTATCCCTGAATAAATCCTGCGGCAGGTACAACAATCTGCGTGCAGTGTAGCGCAGGTTTACAGGGAGGGCATAAAAAATTTTTCGTACTAATGCGTTCATTAATTATATCTTATGGCAGGCTTATAAGCTTATCTACGCTCCAGGCCTCTGGCTTACTATTAAATAATGGCTTTGTTACAGCCCATGTATCGCAAAACAATGCCGATTGCCGGTAGGCTTCCAGGTGTGCTTCGGTTTCCCAATAGCTATAGGTAAAAAATACCGTAGGATTTGTTTTGTCGCGATATAACTCTAAAAAACGGTTACCATCAAAGTTTCGTATATCCTGCTTAACACTATTAAAATTAGCCAGGAAAGTATCTACTTTATCTTCATGGAAACTCATTTTCACGATGCGTACAAACATACTGTTTTTTGGTTTATTATTTAAATGTAATTTATAGTGTCGTGAGTAAACACACTCCTAACCCTTTTTGATAAGTGAACAGCTACATCAAGCCGGATTATGGTGTAAATCGATGTGAAACATTGTTACTGCGACTTAAAACTGTACACTGATCACTGGCTTACCGGAGATTATCTAAACACCACGCTCACTACATCTCTAAATTTAAGGCCAAGCAACGTTTTTGCCGTTCCTACGGTAGAGGGGTTGCTACGGTAAATGGCAATTTCCAGAAACCCCGCCTCATTAAAAATGGCGAGCTTTTCGCCCTCATAATCTTTAAGCGAAAAACGCTCATTCACGGTAAAGTCAGAATAGCCAGCTTTGATTGCCCTTATGCTTTTAGTGCTAAAGGTAATTTCAAAATCGCGGCCCTTAGCAACTTCTTTAACCTGACGTTTGGTAATATTAGTAATGCAGTTGCCAAAGTGGTCTATGTAAACCACGCAACCCCTTATAGATGCATTATCTGGTGCTACAACAGGGTGCAGGTCATAAATTTGTTTAATCTCTGTAATTTCGCGCCCTATAACGTTAAGCAAACCGCCTTTACTAAGGTGGCATGCGACGGCAACAAAAACGTCCATTTCGCTGTTACCTTCAGGCAGGCGGTCGTGTATGTTTATCTCAACTATCTTTTCGGGTACAATTTTTTCGGTCAGCAGACTTAGTATGCCGTTATCGGCACAAATAAAGTAGTGTCCGTTCCATAACATGGCAATGTGGCGGTTCTCTTTTGTAAGTTCGGCATCTACCCCTATAAGGTGTACCGTTCCCATTGGGAAACTGGCATAGGCAGCACCTACTATGTAGCTGGCTTCAGATACGTTAAAGAGATCTACGTGGTGCGAAATGTCAACAATAGCCGCCTCAGCATAGCAGGAAAGTATCTTGCCCTTAAGAGCACCCACAAAATGGTCCTTAAGTCCGAAATCGGTTGTTAGGGTAATTATTGACATAAAATTGTGCAAAACTTTTAAAAAGTGCGACTAAAATTTCACTAAATTTGAATGCAAAGCTACTAATTATATAGCAACAATTTTTAAAAATTAAAACCTCTGCCTTTGAACGAACGTACGATTGAACTGACAGACATAGCCCCTAAAGACTTTTGGGGAGCACAGGATTCTCATCTTGAAACTATTAAAAAATATTATCCTAAGCTAAAAATAGTTGCCCGAGGCACCACGCTGAAAGCTTTTGGCGAAAAAGAATTGCTGGACGAGTTCGAAAAACGTTTTAAACGCCTTATGCAGCATTTTTCGCGCTATAACACTATAGATGATAATGTTATAGAGCGTGTAATACAGAGTGACAGCAATACTGAGCACATGGATCCAAGCGATAAAATACTGGTGCATGGCATAGGGGGCAAGCTTATTAAAGCAATGACACCTAACCAGCAAAAACTGGTAGACTATATGGGCAAGAACGATATGGTCTTTGCTATAGGCCCCGCAGGTACCGGTAAAACTTATACAGGTGTTGCCCTTGCTGTAAAAGCGCTTAAAGAAAAACAGGTAAAAAGAATTATACTTACACGTCCTGCGGTAGAGGCTGGGGAGAACCTGGGTTTCCTGCCGGGAGATATGAAAGAAAAGCTGGATCCATACATGCAGCCGCTATATGACGCCCTGCGCGACATGCTGCCCCCGCAAACGCTGGAAGATTATATACTTAAAGGCATTATACAAATAGCGCCGCTTGCCTTTATGCGTGGCCGAACGCTTGATCATGCTTTTGTAATACTGGATGAAGCCCAAAACACTACACACTCGCAAATGAAGATGTTCTTAACTCGTATGGGTAAGAACGCCAAGTTTATGATAACCGGAGATCCCGGCCAGGTAGATTTACCTCGCCGCACCATTAGCGGACTTAAAGAGGCCATCCTTATTCTTAAAGATGTAGAGGGTGTGGGTATTATT
>Ga0247735_1001026_pt1 | contig 10980 bp, 5 predicted proteins | sample UWRJL178409R2_FD_180934 | JGI IMG/M metagenome (GOLD analysis project Ga0247735, IMG submission 180934) | Plant litter microbial communities from Arlington Agricultural Research Station in Wisconsin, United States - UWRJ-L178-409R-2 | ecosystem: Environmental > Terrestrial > Plant litter >...
GGACTGGCAGGTTTCCTGAAAAAAAAACCTGGGTTTCCAGGATCCCAGTTTCAGCGGTTTCCGGCGGTTTTTGAGGTTTATAAACCGTTGGAATCCAATTTTACATAATCCTGATGTATTTAGATGTAGATACCGTATATAATCGTAGCTACATCAAGTCCCCCGACTTCTTGCTACCCTCGTTGGTCCCGCAACCCGGATTTCAATACGAACAAGTCGGAACTGCCAGATATGGGAAACCGTGATTATAACGTCATGGACAGCCGACGCGCCGTGTAGGCACGTGACACCAGCCTTCCAATTCCGGAGGCTGGCACGCTCGCTGCCTCCTTCCCTCGAGCCCTCGACCTCATTTTTCACTATTCTTGTGCATATTACTTAGTCTAATTACATATTTTATAACCTTCTGGAAATTATGAAATAAGTTGGAGTTTCGTGCTGTGTCTGAATTTCGCCCTGGTATCAAAGAGTTTCGCGCTGCGGCTCATTTTAGGCGCTTAATTCATACTTTAGTTTACGTACACTAATTAGGCCTAAAATTACAAAGTTTTGTAATATGTGCAAAAACCAAGAGTTTCGCGCTCATTTACTAAATCGGTATTCGGACGAGCATATATAAGCGCTCGAACGCGATGTCGTGGGGTGTCAACAAAAGATCTCGTACAGGCAAGGAAGATTCGAGCAGCGAGATTGGTTTAGTAGAACGAAGAGTGTAAATGCCCTGATCATTGACAGCAGCAACACAAGAGTTTAAACTCGGCCATAGAATCGAAGGATGGTTGGGTAAGTCGAGGCAAAAGGAATCAATGACGACCTGATTCTATTGGAGAATGACATATGTACAAGTGCGCTAGTACTCCACGCGCACGAATTTAGGTTTACACAGCCCGGACTAGGGTGAAATTGGATATTATTCCCATGGAAGGCGGAAGTCGCAGTGTGGGTGCAGTTCTAAGGACAAAATTAGCCAGAAGAGTATACTGGACCTAAGCGGGCACCTGAGAGCAAGATAAAATCGGCCAATGAACGCGAACAATAAGTCAAAAAAGTCAGCTGCTCACGGTCCATTAGGTATGTACTATCCGACCTTCTGGATCAATCAATGACGCCCCCGACCATCCTCTTGCTATTTGGCCCAGATCTTGCACTGCAACTCTATAACAAGAATGCAAAACATCGGCTGGGAGATTTCCACAGGCGGGGCGTCAGCGGTGAGCACAAGGGTCTGGAGGGTAGATGTATGAGCGCAAAAGTGAAGGACGAATGTAAATGAGTCACGAGAGAAGAACACAATTGCTCGACCTCGAGTAGTTCAGAACCATGCTGACAGCCTGAATAAATCAAGGATTACAAGGTCCTGTCAGTCTGATCAGACCAACCGAGAATTTCTTGGTGAAATGAGGTGCGAGCTGTCAGCGCGAATATTCGAATTGAGAGTGTCAAAACACATGGAATCTGTGCGGAATGCACAGATTTTCTCGACCTCGGAGTGGTACAAGACCTACGTCGGCAGCAACTAAATAACCTCGGATTTGAAACTAAAATCACGATGTCTGGTAAGATTTATATACCAGACTTACTGATAATTAGTTGTGGGAATGAGGAAGTTCGAGCTGTCGACGTGAGCAGCCAACTCTTGAGATTCAAGTTGCGAGAAGGTGAAATTTGAAATTTGGCAGGGCTCGAAGGGAGTTATCAGAGGCATAAATGTGGAAGAACGCACCTTCACTTCAATCTGACTGCATCGCGATCAGCAACAATTGATCAACTCGGCAGACGGAGGAATGTCATCATGATCGACGGTCTTCCTCACGACCAAAATCCTAGTCTTAAAATATCAGGAGTTAGTCGACTGGTAATTCTGTAAGTCTGGTGAAAGAATTGTCGTTTAAATAAGGGCATGTAAGGCTGTCGGGTTTGTCAGACGGTGTGCTGTGTGCGAGATGTGCATGAGGTGGAGGTGTGGATGTGAGAAAAGGTCAGTAGGGAATGAGCAAGAAACGGTGAGATTGGACATAACGGAAACCCTGGCAATTCTTTGGACGTGGGTGCTAGGTGCTCAGTACCATCAGTGAACCACGATCGAGTGTCATCATTGGTGGTTGCGGCAGAGCAGGCGGCGGCCAGCATAGCTTGAAAGAATTATTCGATGTCACGGTGACATTGAAAAATTAAACGGGTGCCAGTGCCGTCAGCTCCCTTCAGTGATTTCAGCGGTCAGCAGCCGTGCATGGATCATTGCTTTACAGCGAAAAAACTTTATTCCTTCGCCGACGATCTACTCAAATCTGGCTGAAAGGTGTCCACCAATGACTATGCAGTGCATTGGGGCACAGGGTGTTGAGGTGTAAAATCATCATCTAGAGTGCGAAGCTCACCTCTTAAGCTTGAAATTTTAGATCTAGTGAGAGTGAGGAAGACTCATCAGAGGTAGTGGTACTACGATCGAAGGATCGATTATCATGATGATGGTACTTATACCAACCGCGCCTTGTTTGATCCGCAGTGCGCACGTGAAGCCAAAATGTGCCTGGTTCGGTCCGGTGCTATTCTCCATCGAGCTCCATCCATCGACCTCATCGCGCGGCCAGGTTTCGCGTCTCTCACATCTGGCGTTTCTTCCTCGTCTTTTTTTCATCATGCGATCTGTCTGTGAGTTACATCCTTATCCCAATGAAGGACACCCGAAAGTACGGAATCCCTCACACCAGCGCGTTTCCTCAACCAGTAAGGCGACGGACCAAAGACCAGCGTTGTGCTCGCTCTCGTGGGGTGAGTGAATACTATGAAGTTGATAGAAACGGTCATGTTTGGTCGCTTATAGCGCGTCGTCCGCTTCAGTTTTATTCATCCTATTGGCTCGCTTTTCCATAGTGTGAAACCCAGTCTCTCTGTAGCTTTTCCAACTTTGATTCACTTTATCTCAAGGAGGTTCAGGAAGTTATTCAAGTACTCCTGTCTGTTTTATTCGCGACTGCAACAGTCCAAAGTATTACTCGTCTGTTTGAGCTGGTGTACATCCATGTGTTCTTGAGCTCTGCTCTACCGTTGTTGTCGTTGCAGTTGTGGCAGTGGTCAACCGCAACCTCTCATTTGTCCGCCGTCAAGCCGGTGATGGAAACGACCTCCAATTTCCGAGGCTCGACACCACCTAGGCCTGGCTGAACACCACATCTCTCTTTCCCGCATGTATATCCCTAGTACTGATTCTCGGGCACCCCACTATTAATGCCTATGTGATTTCTCCGTCGGCGTTGATCTATCAGGTACATATTTGATACCGTCTGGTATGAATTACAGAACGAACATCTCTTTAACTGATGTTTTTCTCCTTGGTTCTATACCCATCGTTTAATTTTCTGAGTTGGAAATTTAGTTTGACGGGACAATCAGAATAATTGGTGAACATTCCAAGCTGTAGCCTTGGTGTAATGATACTTCAAATGAACATAGCATTTTGTAGGATTTCGAATGCAGACTTGTATCTTCCAGTTCTAGATATCACCAGCCAACAACGAATAAATGCGATCGAAACAGTCTCCCCCAGTCCTTGTCTACAACAAATACAATTATCCTGCGCCAGGACTCTGCAAGGTATAAGTGGTACATACAACACCCACGCAAAAGTACCCTGAATGTGCATAAAATAGACAGAATTCTTGGAACTCCTGATCAGACATTCTCCGGGGGCAGAAGATCATTCTGCTTTTTGGAAGATAGAGAATGTTCAACTGTGTCGACAGATGCTCTTCGCTCTTTCGAGGTCACATCAGGTGCTGAGGTCGGATATTCGGTCAACGTAAAGATCTGGGTTGATGTATAGACCTTCGTGGGTTCTCTTTGATGTCTAGAATGAACATGAGAGGCATTTATGCGACCCGAACGCGACCAAGAAGAGTCAACAATTGAAGAAGGGTTTTCGGGGTCACCGAATACGCGGTACACGTAGGTAACAATGACCAGGATATTGCAGAGCAGAAGAGAGAGAGAGACCTTTGTGTGTATCACGATTAATAAGGCCAGTTCTCCAATTTAAAGGTAAGAATTGACTTGCCTCCAAATGGCCCGTAATTCTCAAGGCGAGCTCGTCGATAGAGAAAAAGAAGACGGCGTGACTTATATTGACGACTAAGAGAAGAATGCTCGTCGAAAAGCATGCGAGGAGAACCCGATGGTGAGTGGAGGGAAGCTTAATTTGGTTCAGCTGGAGAAGCCTATATCTCATTCGGATCAGAATGTATGCTGGCCATAGAATCAGCCAAGCAGTGCCGATGGAGTTGGCTGCTCGTCGATGGTAAGAAAAATAGAAAAGACTGTGGAGAACGTGACCACGTACTGGTGATGGCTAATATTGGTGTAGATTTTGAGCTGCATGTGGGTATTGCAGGAACGGGAATCCCACAAATGAATATTTTCTGAATCATGACGATGAGCCACATCAGAACAAAAGCTCCGCATCCGACTTTGGAGATCAATCGGCTGCGCCCTTGTGGCAGGATGCGTACCACCGTCATAGCGATGGACAATCGAGTAGCCCTTGAGACATGGATTAGGTTTATTACCGAAGGCGCATAATGGAAGTCACTAACCAGAGTTCTGTCGGGTTGAAGAAGAACAGACTCCATCTGAGAAAAGACAGAGTTGTCGTCGACGAAGGGGCTGGATAAGGCTGTTATCAAATCAAAAGATCTCCAAAGGTGAAAAGAATAACCTTACGCAGAGGCACGGATCTGACAATGAGGAGCACAGTGAGGAAGATGTCACAAATCAATGCTATAAATGCCCAGAGATCGTCCCAGTACAGCTGAAACCTCCGTTGTCGGTACACCAGTCGGAATATGGTGGAGATCATAGCGATGGCATGGCAGAATAGCAGTCCAACTGCATAACATCGTAAGCTCACTCGTATGTTTGTAGGAACGACACCACTCACTCGTGTACGGTTCCACTGCGATGACGGGACTGGGAGTGAGTTCATCCGACAATTGCCCAAATATTCGCATAGTCGTCCTGCCCGACTCAGAGAACAGACTGATGGAAGGCGACGAGGGAGAGACCGCAAGCGAATGCAGCAAGAGTGAAAAGGAGGATGAGAATCACATTTATATAAGTTCTCCAACCTAGCCCTGGATTTCCCTGAGCGGACTCGAGCCTCTAGGCCTCTAGGAGCGAAACTGAAATAGTTTTAATGATCAATTAACCCGACACCGCTACCTGTCACCATTCGCCGGTTTTGGTAGACCTGGCTACGAAGGCTCCTAATTTGAGTGATTTATGTGAGCGTTACTTAGCTGCAACATCAGCGTCTAGATACACCGTTTGGTAAATGAGGCAGTCACGAGCATTTGCCTATGGTTCACAGTATAGGCACCCACTGCGGCCTGTGGACGTAAGAACGTATACCAGGTTCCCCCCAACGGTATCAGCCACACGAGAATATAGGCCACAGGTGTGATAGGAACTCTCGCGAGCATTGATGCAGGTTCGTTCCCTCAGGTATCAGCACGTCATTGCAATATATCTATTGAATGAAGGACCTGGCCTGTGTTTTTCTATCCCCTTACATTATTTTCTGGGTACAAGAAAGGCTGGCTCCCACAACTCCGGGCTTGGGATTGAAGCAGGCGCCTTTCTCCGCAATTCTGAATAGATCAATACTCGGGAACAGGCCAGGAGTCTGAACCCTGAAATTCCGTAACCTGTTACCTGTGGAGTTGGACCCATAAGATGATGAGGAACCAATTAAACAGGGTCAGTCTCCTGAGTTCATCCTCGACTGAGAGTTTTCGTGTACGTTCAAGAGCATTTGAGTACTGGGTATTCCCATTTCGAGTTTAGAGAACGTCGGGTCCGTCGATATGCTCAGGAAATTATTCAAGATTCTGGTTGCTTTCAACAGTTTCAACCTCCAGATCGCGACTGACCGCCATCACTTCGCCAACTTATGTGGTATATCAATATGATTTCGACAGGGACATTGAGTGTGGGATGCTGCTATGTTAGGATGATGACAGTTAATAACAACCAACTGAATTGATTGATCAAGGGAAGGTTGAAGGGAGTTAAGCTACGCGCCGCTCCCATCTTTGAGTTGTACACAATGTGTCGGCATCCTACATTAAATCACATTGACAAGGCGATCACGCCTGTAAGTCCGTGGTGTCCCATCGCCTTCTTCGCTGTCAAATCTTGATGGAGGCGTTCCACACCCTTCCGTCGCCACCAACACGACCAATTTGACTCTTTACCAAGTGGCAACCACCTGTATTTTACACTAATATGTCGATTCTACATTTGTGATTCTGTACGTTGGGAGAGTGAATGACTACAAAGTATTCGATTTCTATGTCCATCCCAACGGATTCCGCAGTGTCAGGCTCAAAATCCGAGACTGGAAGGATGGAAGGTCCTTTGGCATGAGCGCAGATTTCCAACTCTTTTTCAATCTCGGGTGTCTACCAACATTCCACTCCATTATTCGCATTTTGGACGCTTGTTCAAACTATGTTTGGTTGGGCAATCTTGGAACATTTGGCATTCTGATGGCGGACAGCATAACAGACACGTGAGATCTCCCACCATTGGCCCTCGTTGAATGATCGCAGTCTGAATCCCAGCCGCAGGGTATTTCTATTTGTTCCGATGTGGACACTGGGAGAGGCGTGAACTGACGTGAACGTCTCCTGAACTCAGTCGATAAGATTAATTCCTGTTCAAATAGCGTCCTGAGACTTCTCTCAGAGGCGTTTTGGAGTTGGTGAATTCATCAGAAATCCTTTTTGACCATTGCTTTCCCTGAACCGCCGTTTTTAGTTTACTTTGACTTGAGTACTCAGAAAACCTGTCATCCGGGCAAACTCCACAGGATCTGAGCATTCATTTTCAGTGATTCTGCATTATTGTAAAGGGGGGTACGAGAATGATTTGGACAGGAGCTCACAGATGAATGTGCTCAAAACCGTTTATAAGATCCAATATAAATAGATGGATACTCGTATGCTATCGCGATTTACATATCCAGAAAGACGAAGGTCGGAAAAGGGGACGGAGACAAATGAAAGAAGGACTCCGAGCGCTCAGCGAAAGGCAAACCGGCAAACCAGGCAATTAGCCGGGCCGCCAATGAGCCAAACTTGAGCCAAATAAACCAGGTCCGTGACGGCGGCGACGCGCGTTTGTCCTTTATCATGGAAGGCGGCAATGCATTGATGAACCTTCCTGGACTCATTCACGTACCTAGCGATCTCCGCTGAACCGGACTGTGTCCGCCCCCTATTCTGTAAAAAAAAAATTGGTCTGGCCCATGTCTCATTTCCGACCACGTAGTTTCTGGCTTCAATTCAGCTTGGAGCTCAACTACAACTATCACAGACGCTAGCTCTCAAGTAGAGAATGGCAGTATTCCCGCCTCAGTCCGAGTCTGCATGGCAAGGTGAGTCTATATCTCAATTCTTCGTGAAGGCCATCTCACCAATTGACGTGCCCTTTCAGCTGGGAAGATCTTCATGCACTGTCTCGCCATAAGCTCGTCGGCTGGTCGCTTTGGTATTCGGTACAAGATACAACGGCTTTGGTGGGACGATCTCCTGGCATTTCTCGCCACCTCGATAGACTTATTCTTTCTCGCGACTCTCTTTTTCATCCCGATCTGTGAGTGCTATCATCCTGACATGAAGTTTAAATCCTTATCTTCCCTTCGTTGTTGTACGGCAGCTACCTACTTCGTCGGTGTAACACCCCCGAATCTTATCGAAGAAGCCACCTTCTGGTACCGACAATTTCCAATGCTATCGATTGTCTGGTGCGTCGTCGACTCGGCGCATTGAAACCCATTCATTCGCTAACAATTCGTCTCATTTCTTTTCTTTCGTCAGGTTATGCAGAACAAGCCTCGCTCTGACACTGGTCCAAGCGTTTCCTGCATTATTTTTCACCCGTAGACTCGCCGTCATATTTATCGTAGCCCTTGCAATGATGGGTATATGTACGCTCCTGGCCGTCACCTTTGGATGTGCACCCGCGCCGATTATCCATGGTCAATCGCCAGTAATTCCTTCGCTTTGCATCCGTCCGACACATGCACCACCTCGTTTGGGAATTGCTATCTCGTTATCAGGTGAGATTTTGTCCCCGATCCGACTTGTGCAGACCTGACAGTGTATTTTGCACCGTTGTCCTGCACTTCCAATACAACAGTCGATCTTTTAACCGACATAATTCTCGTGGCCCTGCCAGTTTATTGCCTTTGGAGTGTCAAGCTTCCTATGAGACACAAATGCGTTGTTATTGCCGGATTTTCAACCATTCTCCTTACATTGTGCACGACAATCTTGCTCATTATCTTCTTAATCGGTCCGTTCGAGCATAATATTGCCAGGGTTATCATCGTACATGGAATGGGTCATATTAACGTGCGTCCACGTTCTTGACTTCGCCCACATTATCTCTTGAATTTATGGATCACCATATCCTCTTTCTAGGCCGCCACGGGACTGCTAGCATGCAACGCCCTCATTATCGGCACCTTCTTATATCGTGTTACGCTTACGGCGCATGGAGGCAGGAGCAGCTCGCATTTTCAGAGCGACTGTGTCACCGTATATGCTCGTCCCCAGTCAACGATAATGAAGCTCGATAAAGGAGAAACACCTGGGCGGGAGTTTGTCACTAGTTGTATCGACACGTTCACGACCGCCGTCGACGGTAACGAAGATGAAGTGGACATAGCAAGGCCTGCTGGGCATGGGCATCAATTAGAGATATTTATACGGTCCGAGTCGACGGTTAACACTGATCCAGAATGGGGTGAATCGCGGATTAGTCGTGATGTGTAGACATAGATCACATGGAACTTCATGTGCATCTGGAAAATGACACCCGTATATTTGTCTCATTTATGGCTCAGAATTAGATGAACGTCTAAAGCTGTTCAAATAGTCTAGATATTACTGCTTAAGCTTGGTTTGTGTGAAGGATCAGTATGTTAGAAAGACAATTCTATTTCTGGTCACATATTTAGGAATTCGAAGACTCGCTAACAGATCACTCGGTTCTCATATGTCCCGGCGGCGCCTCCCGTTCGCGTAGATATCACCTCGAGTATTTCGCTGTGAGGCTATGTTCGGTATTACCGGCTTCAAGGGCAGGAAGTAGTCAATGTTTCCTCCTCACAGGTTCGTCAATTGTACTTTATATAACATAAATACAGTATGATAGTAAATAAAAACAATCACAGAAAAGTACTGTACAATTTAAATATGTATAAATATGTATAACTGAAGTCCCTGGTCTCCAGGCCCGGCGACTCAGGCCTCGGGTTCATACTGTCGACCTTGCATTGAGGTACTAGATGATGCTGCACATAACTCCCTTTCATGACCGCCAACTCTTGTGTTCCGGCTCCCAACCCCGCTTATAACATCCACGTTTACATTGATCCCATACCCCATCCTCGCCTCCAATACTGGGTCGTTTCCAAACTCATCGTGAATCGTCCACCCACGACTGTGATCGAAGTTCTCATCACGAACAGTGTTTTTCTTGAAATTCATAACACTCCCTCTCCCTTCACAGGAGATTTCACTCATATTCGTGGACTGGTCTTCCCATTCGCGGAGGTGCAGAAGAAATCGAGCAGTCATCATCCCAGAAACACTGTGAGGGTTCTTTATTCAGTGCTATTGGATGTAAATTTCGAAGGGATAATGGTACACACGGAAGACTTAATGCGTTGACGAGTTTTGCCATGAGTGATCTTGGCTATAGTTGAGTCGGAAAGTTAAGTGACCGCAGAGAAGATCGGCGACCATGCGCTTACCGAAGCAGCCTAAATCAAGGTTCAATGTTTATCATTAACTCCATGCTCTCGCCTATATAAATGTGTTCTGCTCACCACTTGAAGAATGAGAGCTGTGATCGAAAACGTAGTTACGAAGCTACCAAAACTTAGTGTTAAGGGCCAAAGATAAAGTTGAGGAAGCTCACAAGAAATATAGGAGCCCTGGAGACAGTCAGCATCACTCATCCTCGTTTCGAGAGGTTAAACATCACGTACCTTGCTCAAGAACTAGATAAGTCAATCCCTTCTTCTGCGACTGCACCCCGCCAGTTGCTCCCACTCGGAGTGCTTGATAACTCCTTAGAGTGGTAAAGAAAGCGGAGAATACTTCATAAACGACAGTGAATATAGCGAGAAGGTCGGTAACTGGCGGCCAAATGTCAGATCGTCTAACGAAAATATATGTACGATGGAAGAGGGTACCGCTAAATTTAAATGGTCAAAAGTTAGCCTTCGTCACCATGCGTAAACGTTTCGACAAGGAACAGTCACACTTGCATTTTGTCGCCTTTACTTCCGCTGCAGACTACGTTCGGGGTGTGCAACTATTGAAATTTAGGCGGCCAAATTAGTAAATGCGTTCAAGCTGGTTAATTTGACGACTTGCCGCCCCCAGCATGAATACTGTGAACCCCAACGACCCGAAAAGAGCCAAAACCCACTTGTTTCTGCTAAACACTGCATACGTTCTTGCACCCCATACAGCTTTGTAAAATGAGCATTGAGGTGGGTTCAATTTTGGTCGATGAAAGACACGATAACTCACTGAGGACGGCCGCTCTTCCAATTATGCTCAAGGCTGAACATAATTGGTACCCTGCGTCGCAGCTGTTTTCACAAGTGTAAGTCATGAACAGAAAATTGCAGAATGGCTGAAGATCTACTATAAGACCGAAAGCTTTCAGGAACTGATTTTCGCAAAGCTGATGAAGTTACTCACCCTTAGAGTTTTGAGCATGTTATTAATCGCGAGGGTGTATATGATGTTCGCGACCAACGCGTATCTACACGCAATATAGAGCGCAGTTGAAAATGTAAATCTCTTCCTCCAGAAGTACTTGACCTCACGTGTCCATGTGAGGCTGTAGTCGTAGTAGAGTAGGGCTTTCACAGTTAGTTGTCAGGTTGCGCCGCTTGCCTAA
>Ga0247735_1001028_pt1 | contig 10965 bp, 4 predicted proteins | sample UWRJL178409R2_FD_180934 | JGI IMG/M metagenome (GOLD analysis project Ga0247735, IMG submission 180934) | Plant litter microbial communities from Arlington Agricultural Research Station in Wisconsin, United States - UWRJ-L178-409R-2 | ecosystem: Environmental > Terrestrial > Plant litter >...
TCGCTTAAGGGTAGAGGTGTGCACACAAGGAGCGTCATCGCAGAGATACACTTTGCAAGAACGATGCCGATGCCTTCTACGGTTTCTAGATATGCCCATGCAGGTACTAAATGCTCAACAATGACTGTAATCAGTGGTACAAGGAAGGTATCATGCAGACTTTGCATTTCGTCATCAATTATTACACACTTCCTCATGCATATGAATGAGCTAAAACATTCTGCTCCAACCTCATACGAGTAACCGAAGCCGAAGCGAGGGATTGTCACTTTAGCTGTACCCCTCAACACATTGTTTGTTATAAACGCTGAATAAGTAGTGCCTCGCTGGTGTACGAAAAGGCTGCTGCTTCTTTGTCTTCATCCTTTCCCCTTCCTTCCACATACTCAAGTTCTCACAATGCTTCCTTCGAGATCTTTTCGGCTTAAGAATCAAGCACGATGCCCTCTCCTCACACGCGTACTACGAAGCTTCTTCGGCAAATCGCTGCCGCCCGAGCTCCAGACCACCAGCAATTTCATGACAGGCATACACCGCCTCCTCTCTCCTCCGCTCGCACCGCTATGTAAGTCTTTGGCAAGCTTCCTTCCTCCCGAGGATTGATACGCAAATCAGTAGCTGATTTTTTAGTGCTTCTCGACAGTCACGTTTTGACCATCAAGTGCGCGTGCCACAGCCAGCCAAGCTAACAAGCAACCGCCGATGCCGAAACAGCGATAATAGTTTTATCATCCTGTGCGCAGAAAAGTCCCTAGGGCACCGCCTGTATAGTTGCGCGAACATCGATCACAGCTCACTGTCAACATCACAATAGGAAGGCTTATGAATTTCAAGATTGACTTAAGAGTGATACTCGCCTTGATCTTGATGCCATAACCTTTTCGGGAGCAATGGGGAGCAGAGAGGTGACAGGAGTCGTGAATGCTAACTCCCCTAGAATGTGTACATCAATGAGATAGATGGTGGGTGTTGGAGCAACGAGTATTGTGGCCAGAGAAATAGATACATGACGTCCGATGCTAACACCCTCCTAGTCAATGAATAGCGATAGGGGAGAAGAAGGGGCATTCGCAAGGAAGGGGTGAGTTCGAGTTAAGCCGACTTTGGTTATGATCAAGGTAGTGAAAGAGCTCATGCTTACCCCAATCTTCAGTATAGTCAACTGTTGTAGAACGTATAGGGTTAGGCAATAAACACGCTATATATGCTCCTGCGTAGCACTTTTGATCGTTCAGATATGTTCCATGGGACAGTTCCATGATTCTAAGACCCCACTACTTCGAGCAGCATTTATGTGCAACACGCATTGCTGAGACATCAAAAAGCCATCTATTTCCAATGGATCAGAATATTCTACATCTCATGGACCTGCAGCCAACCGCCCAGAATCGTGTTGAACTTTTCACTCTCCACCATGTGTGAGAACGTCCCCTCCGTCAATTTATGAACCTCGTCTTGTTCCTCCTCAATCCCAATCTCCCTCTCCCATACTAGTGCCGCCTCAGAAGTACATACTGCGAGTCTCGGACATTTCCTCTTCCGCATGAAAGCCTTCGCCTCTTCACTCTGCCCCATCACCAGACCAAATACGTTCACTAACCCTTTCATACACCCAACCAGTGTAAATGAGTCTACGCCAAGTGTACGTCGTGACTGCCACGTCTTAAGCCATTCGGGCGTCTGAGGCGTATACATAGCTTTCGCGAAGAACTCGTCCGCCATTTCTGGCGCACGATGAACTTGTTCCTGCATAGCCTTTGCCATGATAGGCAACGCGTCTGGGACCCTACTATATATCGGATGGACGAGCACAATCGCCTTCACTGCGTCTGGATATTCCATTGCTAGAACGGATGTGATGACTGAGCCCATGGAGTGGCCCATCACTATAGCAGGGCCACTTTCGAGATGATTTAGCAAAGCAACCGCGTCGGATGCGAATGCGCTTAGTGAATAGCTGTCTAGTGATTGTGGCACACTTGAATGACCATGGCCGCGTTGATCGAGCGCAATTACGCGATAGTTGAGGGAGAGGAGAAATGGGATCTGGTAGCTCCAGTCGTGAGAGTCGCAGGCATAACCATGGAGGAGGAGAATGGGTGTCCCAGTGCCTTGGTCGGTGTAGAAAAGGTTCACTTCATTGTATTGGAAAAACGGCATGCTGATATACTAGATTGAATACTAGAAAGTTGAGGTGTCTAAAGTCAGTAGTGGCAAGACTGTAAATTGTGCGGGGAACGACCTCAAGAGACCTGGAGTCATTCCTAATCCGGAACAGACACGGCTAAATTCGAATACAGGGAGCCTTACAGCCACTCCCCATCTTCTTTCAACGTACCAGAGAATCTGGATGTGCATTGACAGCACATCAGTAATCTGGTGTCTCCGGGGCAATGCCCCAGTGTCGTCACAATAGGCCTTCCTAGAATGTCAGGGAGCCATGGAGACTTTTGATATACAAGTACGCTGGTCTCCAGGCCACACTGGTATCATAGGCAACGAGGCTGATTACCTCGCTGACGCAGAAGCGAAAAACCCGACCTAGCCCAGAGGGCTAGCTAATTAACTAACAGCATTAGGGGTACGTTTAGTGGCTAGAACCCTACTTAAATAGGCCATGCAAGCTCAATGGGCTATTAGGAAGGCTAATATCTCCACATAGTACACCTAGTGGAACCTCCCATGTGTTACCACAAGGACACCGCTAGACTTAAGCTACTACGCATAAATCTCGTCTATCTACTAGCAATTCAATTAAAACACGGGGACTTTACATGGTACTACTAGAAGTTTAACTATAAAGAGGCTAAACTTAAATGCACTTGTAAGCGCGCAAAAACCCTAGAGCATATTATCTACTGCTACAAAACCCGTACTACGTTTAACAAGTGGCCACTCTAACAACTCTGCCCTCTAAGCACTACTAAGGAGGGCATGCAGTACTTAGCTAAACCACTTAGCTAACCTCTAGACTTTAAGGCTCTGCTTTAACTTACTAGCTTCTACACCACTATCTGTACACGCTAATGGCTTGGAATTCTGCCGCAGAGACATTAGGCAGCTATAGGCTGCCTTAACTACCTTCGCTTATTATACATCTTTCTTTTGCTCTTTCTCTCTCTTTCTCTCTCTCCTTTAAACCTAGCCGCCTTAGGTTACACTAAAACTATCTTTCTGTTATCCATTCTTTCGAGCCTTCAAGCTCTCTAAACTACAAGGCTATAGCCCTCTAAATGTACAAGTAGTCTTTCTTCACCCGGCGGAAGTTTCCTACCAGACTGCGCTACTGCGCCTATCACCCATGAACAGGCCATCCTCGGTAGGTGCTTCATCACCACAAACCCAAGGCTTAGCCCGTCTACATACCCCCTGGGAGGTTTTACATCAGGACGCTAAACAAATCAATCAATCAATCAACACATCTTCTTTCAATACTTTTCGATGGCAAATATCTACAGAGCTGGGACGGTAGATAATCTCCAAAAGATTTTATGGCTTTCCCATGGGCACTACCCTAGTACGAGGCCTACAAAATAATCCGACCTCACGGCTGCCGAAGACTAACAAAAGTAGAAAAAGTTTTGTATTAATTCCCTATCAAGGCCGTAAGCAAAGAACTACTCTATGTTGTGTTGCAACTCTTATGTGAAAAGAACAAGTTTTATGAGTTCGATTATTTGGTCCACCAGGTGCCCAGGCTGCTCCTAGCACTGCGTTGATCTGGCCCGGTGCAATCTCGTCTAAATGCCCATCTAGCATAGGCAACCATTGTTCAATAAACTTTACGAGGCACAAGGATTGTATGGGGCTATTCCAGAGCAAAGACGATACTTCAAGCTTACTATTTACTGTAGTACGCCTGGCTATAAGAAGAAGAAGTATTTTGTAAAGACTAGAACGAATGCGCTTGGATCTGCCTTGCGATTTATTCACAGAGTGAACAGTATTACAAGACGTTGTAGACCGTCCGACAACCAACACAGGAAACTAAAAGGACAAGGTAGGAAGTCTCCGTTTACTGTTTCTCATACAAAGAGCTCGCACACTATCATGCTTGGTTCAACATTAACCATAACTCTCCATCCCTTACCGAAGTCAATTCGTTAATCATTCAAGATGTGTTTCTTCACCCCTATCCTTGCCCGCCTCGGCAGCCATTCCCACGCTGCAACCGTTCTTAGCTAAACTTCTGACCTCGGCTCCTGGACAATCAGCCAATACTGTACCGAATCTATTCCCAGTGTTGGTGTCATGTCTCGTGATCTCGTCGTTCTACACTCCGGACAAACAAAAACCGGTACTTGCCACTGGAGCTTTGTCCCTAGAAACATTCCTCAATAGAGGAGCACTTGCTTAGACCCGACATTTTCATGCTCATTGGGAACGAAGATTAGAACGACAACTGCGACTACTCAGCGTATGTATAGTTATGCCATAGGGTGATAAGCCTGATGGCCGGCTCAGAGACAGCAACCACTATCAAGCAAACTATTGCGGTCGAAAACTCCACGGCAACGATTACGGGCACTGGCTCTTTGGATCTCCGCTGTGGATTGGGTGCTGGATCTGCGTGTCAAGGATCTGGAAATGTCATAGCTACACGACCTTTTGCACTTTAATAACGTTTTGTTGAAAGGAGATGATACTGATTATGTATGCGCAAAATGTAGAACGCGGCAAGCCCTACAACTTACGTACACAAAGTTGTTTTATTTACTCAGTAGATAGAATGTTGTGTATCTTATATTGTAACAGGGTAGTGTGCAAATAGCATGCCTAATGTACAGATATTATTTATGTTTCAATTAACAAAAGGTTATCCTTAAAATGATTCATTGCTACAATCTACTTATTCTTATTTTATTATTTCTTGCCTAGTAACTTACTCTTCATAATAGCATGTAGTAAGAACTTGTTGTTATTTGAACATTTAACTAATACATTACCTATATATAGTCTATACATGACAGTTTCTACATATCAATCTATATATTATATATTGTATCAAGACGCAGGCTATAATTGCACACATACTGACAAAGCTAGTCAATCTTAAGAGTATAGCGCAATCACTTAAGTAAGCGCAACATTATTATATAATAACAAATACTTTGTATGCAATAGGAAAAGGATAAAAAAGGGAATAGCCCAGCAGACGTATGAATCGTAGTTTCTAAATCCACATTCTTGCTGAGATCGAGACAAATAATTTTACGAAAGCCGAAAACTTTTTAAGCTACAGCTCGAGAATTCTTCCGTACCCATATAGTACCCCGCCCCAACTAATCTAATTTCTCCAGTCTCTCCGCATTCCCCAGTGCCGATCGTTATTTCAGTTAAGAAGTACATGTAACAAGACTCACTGTTTGGTTTAAGAGAAAAACGTTCGCATCATTATTTAGTACATCTCAGCTCAATGCTTATAGTCAAAATGATCTCTTTACTTTTATTGTTAATACTCCCTTTCACACATGCAAAGAAGCTCTGGTCGTTTACTCCAGTGACAAACTATTCGAACATCATCAGGGAGACGTACTTACTCGGCAATGGCCGACTCGGAGGTACGATACCCATCAGGTGATATCACTTCTCCGTTGAAGCTAAATATTGAAGTCATGCCTTTTGGCTCACCTGGCTCTGAAAAGATCGTAATTAACATTGACTCGCTTTGGTCCGGTGGACCTTACAGCGCCGACGTGAGCGCTCTCGTCCAATAATTAGAAGTTCTATTTGAAGACAACTGACCATATACATGTTATAGAACTACACCGGCGGCAATCCCACAAAACCGAAGTATCAGTACCTTGAAGGAATACGAGACTGGATCTTTGAAAATAGAACAGGAAGTACGTTGTGTTGCTAGTAATGGGAATTGATCAGCGAGCTAATAGCAAAAGACGTCACTGCGCTCTATGGCAATGTCGATGATTACGGCACCTACCAAGTCATGGGAAATCTGTCCCTCTCGTACAACGTCTCTGTGAAAGAAAAATCTTACACTAGACTATTGGATTTGGATACAGGAATGTATAGCACGAAGTTTGAGGACGCGATGGGTGAGACATATACAACGACTGTATTTTGCAGTTACACTGATCAGGTTTGCGTTTACAGTCTTAATTCCAGCACGACACTTCCGGAGATTGCCGTCAAGATAGAGAATCAGTTTCTCAATGTTAGTATGGCGCAGTCGTTGTGTGGCGCAGGCTTCGCGAGACTGAAGGGTGTCACACAAGTCGGCCCCCCTGAGGGTATGAGGTATGAGAGCGTAGCAATGGTAATCGGGGCAGATAACACAACCATTTGCAATAACCAGACTGGAGTATTGATAGTTCCGAAGCTTGTGGGACGTAGAGCTATCAGTGTCGTGTTGGAAGCAGGAACGAACTACGATCAATCGAAAGGCAACGCAGCGAATAGCTTTACCTTCCGCGGCAAAGATCCCGGGGAGCACGTTCGACAGGTTACAGACAAGGCCGCTTCCAAAACTATATCTGAACTACAAGAGCGGCATCTCCAAGATTACCAATCGCTGTCGAGAGCTTTCACGCTGGAACTACCTGATCCTTACAATTCACTAGAAGTAGAGACCACACTCCTGTTCGAACGATATAATTCCACTTCCGGTAACCCTTTCATAGAGTCTCTGCTTTTTGACTACTCTCGACACCTCCTCATATCGTCTTCAAGAGAAAATTCGCTTCCCGCTAATCTTCAAGGCCGCTGGAGTTCTGAACTCAGTGCTGCGTGGTCGGCAGACTATCACGCCAACATCAACGTTCAGATGAACTACTGGGGTGCAGAGCAAACAGGCCTTGGAAGTGACGTCCAAGAGGGCCTCTGGCGCTTCATGGTCGATACTTGGGTACCGAGAGGAACCGAGACGGCGAGACTGCTGTATGGGGCTCCTGGCTGGGTGACGCATAGCGAGATGAATATCTTTGGGCATACGGCGATGAAGAATGATGCCCAGTGGGCGAATTGTAAGATACCATCTCCTTCGCCCAGACTTCAATACTGAAAGTGATCTAGACCCTGCATCCACGGCCTGGATGATGCAGCACGTCAGTGACCATTTCTCTTACTCTCAAGATGTGGCTTGGTTAAAAGAGATCGGCTACCCACTCCTCAAAGGGGTAACCCAATTCTGGCTTCCTCAAATCCAAGAAGACACCTACTGGAACGATGGCACACTTGTCGTCAATCCCTGCAACTCCCCTGAACATGGGCCAACCACGTTTGCATGCACACATTACCAGCAACTTCTGCACCAATTGTTCGCTTCCAACCTTCATCTAGCTCCATTTGCAGCTGAGCTAGACACCGGTTTCCTTCAAAATGTGAGAGAAAGCTTGATTCGCTTGGACAAGGGTTTTCACACGGCTTCGTGGGGCGGCGTCGCAGAGTGGAAATTACCACAGGAAGAAGAAAAGGCGTACGACAATGAGAACAACACGCATCGTCATCTTTCGCACCTCTGGGGTTGGTTCCCCGGCCTCACTCTCTCCTCATCCTCGCTATCTTACCTGGGAGGCTTCGCGAATGCTACCATTCAAAACGCAGTCGCGGCATCACTATACTCGCGCGGCAACGGCAATGGCGCAGATGCGAACGCAGGATGGGCAAAGGTTTGGCGCGCAGCGTGTTGGGCACGATTGAACAAGACAAAAATGGCATATAAAGAGTTGAAGTACGCGATCGAGCAGAACTTTGTTGGAAATGGGTTGAGCATGTATTCCGGGGTAGAACCGCCATTCCAAATTGATGCAAACTTTGGGCTGGCGGGCGCTGTGTTGAGCATGTTAGTCGTGGATATTGATGAGCCAGCCATGGGAAAAGAAAGGACCGTCGTTTTGGGGCCAGCCATTCCGGAGGCTCGGGGTGGTGGGAGTGTGAAGGGGCTGAGGCTGAGAGGAGGTGGGAGTGTAGACTTTGTATGGGGCGAAGATACAATTGTTAGGAGTATATCCAAAGGGGTTGAGGGAGTAAGGTTTCTTGATAAGAAGGGAATGGTGATTGACAGCCACCTGAGTGTTAGATGAGCACTTAATGAGACGATGATAGGTGATTAGTGTTAACGTCCTGCTCTTTTGTTACTTGTTGGTTAGATAAGGGGGAGAGCGTCGTGATTTTAAGCTTGTTAGGATATAGTGTAAAGGGGTCACTAGGCAGGAGGCTGCAGAAGATAGATCAGAGTAAACGAGCGGATTAGCCTAGTCTCCTAAGTAGCAAGTTAAGCGAAAATCCTGCTAATTAAATAGTAAGTCTTAAAAAGGCGCTAGCAAGATTACTTACTCCTAGCTACACGAACGTTTGTTTTTACTTCTTACTTTTTACCTTCTACTTTTACCCTGCTAGTTTCTGCCTATAAAGCCTAAAGCAAATTCTTATAAAATCCTATTATATCTTTAGTATATACAAAGAATACTAACGTAACTTTAGTCTTTAACTATTTAAGCCTGCCTGCGCTAAGTAGCAGGCTTAATTTGCTTTATAGCAATTATTACCTGCTCAAAAGCTATAAAAACTAGCTTATCTTTTTATATTATAAGCGCTTTTTCTTATAATAATTCTCTACTTATAAATACTTATAGAGAAATTAATTTAATAATATTTTTAGCGCGTATAAACTATATATATTAGTAAAATAAAAGTTATGTATATAAAAAGAATTATAATGCGCTATAGTAAAGAGTTTATTTAACAGAATTTAAGGGCTTTAGTAGCTAGTATAAGGAAGTATGCACCTATAAGGTTAAAGAGTAGTTCTTAAAGAAAGATAAGAGTATATTATAAAAAGATAAATTATTATTAAGCTTAGCTAGTATAAGGAGGTATGCACTTATATAGTTAAGAGTAGTTCTTAAAGGAAGATAAAAGTATATTATAAGAGAAACAAATTACTACTAAGCTTAGCTAGTAGCAAGGAACTGCTAGTATAGCTACTTATGTAATAATAACTATAAAGCGCTATTTATTTTAAAGACTTCGTCTTTTTATATATTACTTTATATTTACCTAGATCTATGTGCTAAGAGGGAGCCTCTAAATAGCTCTATATTTACTAATAAATTTATGTTACGTAATTCCTTAATAAATCTATATCTACTAAGGGATCTAGTTTACGTAATGTTAGGGTTTATGCGCCTAGGGTTAGGTTAATTAGTCTACGTGTAATTAAGTAGTATAAGTCTAGTAGTTACTTAAACTAAATTATAACATTATCCTCCCCTTTTAGCTTTATTGTCTTAATAATTTAACTTAATTTTAAGTTTATTTTTTGTGCGCAGCTTAGTTCCCTTTTTCTTACTTAAGGTAATCTTTTTACTAGTTTTTTATTTTTTATTCCTCCTAACTATGCCTAAGGATATTACTTGCTGTTTTACTATTAATTATTATTAGCGTATCGCTGCTATTCTTAGAAGTAGCTTAGAAATAGTTGTTCCTTATAGCTATTATAAGAAAGAGAGTTTAAAGTGTATTATTAAGTTAATAACTAAGTATTATGCTTATAACATTTGTGTAAAGGCTAGGTGTTCTCTAGTGTTCTCTAATACTAAGCGTAAAGAAATAAATAATAAGTAGTTAGCTACTTAGTTACGCATTACGCAGGCTAAAGCTAAGTTAGCTGCTGCTAAGTTGTCTTTGTTAAAGAGTAAAGCTAAGAGGCAGATGCAAGAGCTTAAGGAGATTATTATAATAAAGAATTTAAAAAGACTAGAAGATAAGGCTAAAATGCTAAAAGATTTTCTTTTTTCTTTACTAAAGCCTGTTAAGCGTGCAGCTAACCTTATTATACTAAATTCTAGACTGTTTACTAACTTAGGCTAGTTATAAGCTAATTTTGCTTTATTTACTAATTTATTTCCTTTTACCGCTTTATTTCTACTTTTTAACTAGGATTTTATACTTTTAGGTTCTTTAGATAAAAGTCTTTTACTAGGGATTAAACTTCTCGTTTTATTAGGTGCTTAATTAGTTTTTATATGTTCTTATTAGTTAGGTATTCTTCTTATTTAACTAAGTATTTCTACTAATAACTAAACTTTTGTAGGTTTATAATAGATTTAATAGTAAATTCTTTAAGGGGCACTAGTTTTAGTTCTTTAATAGTTTATACTTTTAATAGTGCTAGCTCTAAGAGTTTAACGTAGAATACTAAATGTATTTTATATAAAGCTAGTAGCTTAAGTTTATAATTTACTAGTTTTATTTAGGCTAGAACTTTAAATAGACTAATTTTAAGACTATTAAGTTTATTACTTTATTTTTGTGTTAGCAGATTTTTCCTTAAAAGGTAAACTTTATCCTCTTCTTTAAAGGTTAGTTTTATAATTATAAGGAGGTTGTTTATTCCTATACACCTAGGTAACAGTTGTTAAGCAACAGCGCTATAACTATTAAGCAAAGGCGCTAAGCGTACATGTATTTTCTGCAAGAACTCTGCATTATCTAGAAGACAGAATTTAGTCTTTATTTACTTTAAATAACTGCTCGCTGCTTATTAAAATCTTTTAATAATTCTAAATTCTCTTTAAATAAGATAAGTAGCTTAGCGTGTTTTATTTAATTTAACGTTACTATAATGCCTTTAAAGCAAGTAACTTAATAGGCGTTCTTTGTAGTAGCATCCTTAGCAGCGGCATCCTTAAATAACTAGCTAGAAGAACTAGCAAGGACCTTAATTACTAAAAAAGTAGTAACGTTAAAACAATAAAGAGATAAACTATAATTAAAAGAAGAAAAATAAGCTTTATTAGCTAATATATAATTTTAACGCTAATAGCTTAATAAACCTACACTAGCACTATTAGTAACTCTAGAACAAGCTACATTTATTTAACTATTAAATAGTATTTCTTAAGTATCCTTAAAGGCACTAGAACTATAAGAGCTTATTATAAAGCTATTGCTAGACGCGCTTTCTTACTTTAGCCTTAAGCTAGAATAAATACTTATTTATAA
>Ga0247735_1001029_pt1 | contig 10962 bp, 10 predicted proteins | sample UWRJL178409R2_FD_180934 | JGI IMG/M metagenome (GOLD analysis project Ga0247735, IMG submission 180934) | Plant litter microbial communities from Arlington Agricultural Research Station in Wisconsin, United States - UWRJ-L178-409R-2 | ecosystem: Environmental > Terrestrial > Plant litter >...
CGGTACCCCTGGGGTCTCGCCCAAGCGTAGGCGCGGGACTTTGGTTACAAGGCGGCATTGGGCACCTAGCTAGATTGCATGGGCTCGCTTGTGACGCTATTGTCGGCGCCATTGTGGTAAGTGTTGCCTCTGGCCAGATTCTCTGCGTTGGCCGTGTACCAAGCCAACACCGACCGGCTGGGGCCATTCGCGCGGAAAACGAGGCCGATCTGTTATGGGCGATAAAAGGCGCCGGAACCAACTTTGGCATTGTGGTCAGCGTGACCTTCAAGGCTTACACAGCTCCGACGTACTTAACCCGAAACTGGGTTGTCCCGCTAAGTGACAACATCGAGGCACGGAGCAGGCTCAGCGAAATTGATCTCGTCGCTACGAAGCTTCACCGGAACTGTTCTGCAGACGCGTATCTGTACTGGGATGCCGGTCAGGTGCATCTTGGAGTGACCATGATCGAAACTTCTACAGCTACGCCTGCCTCTGCAACCCCCACGACTACGCCTATAGGTGCGATTTGGGGGCTTGAAGACAACCTCAAGGCCGTAGATGGCGTTGAATTGTTCGAGACTGAGATGTACATGTCCGGAATGCACGGCGGGCATGGCGGTGGCAAGACCTCCGCGTTCAAGCGATGTATATTCTTAAAACGCATCGGAGAGGAGAACGTCGCCAATCGCTTGGTGGCGGCCATTGAGACTCGCCCCTCACCACTCTGTTATCTTCATCTGCTGCATGGTGGTGGAGCGGTTGGCGACGTTGAGGCCGATGCCACTGCTTTTGGCTGTCGAGACTGGGACTTTGCCTGCGTGATAACCGGTGTCTGGCCTCGCAATCAAGATGGCACCGAATTCGCCCGATCTGCTGTACGATGGGTCTACGACATCGCCCGAGACTTGTTGTCTATGAGTACAAGCAGTGGAGCTTATGGCGCCGACCTTGGGCCGGATCCTAGGGATGCAGCGCTGGCAGCGAAAGCCTTCGGACCGAACCACCCGCGTCTATTCCGTCTCAAACATAGCTTGGATCCGAATAATGTGCTGGCTTACGCCTGCCCGCTCCCGAAAGCGCCGATGACACAGAAGCTTATCATTCTGGTCACGGGCGAAAGTTGCGCTGGCAAGGACTATTGTGCCGACGTCTGGGTCACCGAGTTCAACAAGTGCACCCACAAAAGCCTCACGGCGCGCGCAGTCAGTATTAGCGATGCGACGAAGCGAGAATACGCAGCGGCTACCGGCGTCGACCTGAACCGCCTGCTTGAGAACCGAGCCTACAAGGAGCAACACCGGCCAGCGTTGACGGCATTTTTCCAAGACCAGGCTCGGCAACGTCCTCAGCTGCCAGAAGAGCATTTCCTGGATGTAGTTCACAGCGCCGAAGATGTGGATGTGCTGCTAATCACTGGGATGAGAGACGAGGCACCAGTCGCCACCTTGTCGCATTTGGTGCCAGACAGCAGGCTCCTCGAGCTTCACATCCAAGCGAGTGAGCAGACACGGCGAATTCGCCGAGGATGCAACGGCGTTGATGGCGAAGGTGATAACAACAGAGACAGTAATAATACAAGCAGCAGATTAAATTCGACGGCCTTGGACCACCACCCCAGTCTCATCTTCAACAACAACACAACCGGAAAAGAGGCAGTCAAAAGGTTTGCTAAACAGCATCTATTTCCCTTCTTCCACGAGGACCTGCAGCGACTGACAAACATGGCGCGTCTGGTACCTGACTTTCCCCGGCCAGGCATTGAGTTCCGCCATGTGCTCGGCATCTCGCAGCAGCGGGGTGGGCTCGCCCTGTGCACGTCTCTACTACAAACCCATTTCACCGGCGACTGGGCCAAAGTCGATGCGGTGGTGTGTTGCGAGGCCGGCGGCTTTGTCCTTGCACCGGCGCTGGCCATGCGCGTCGGTGTGCCCTTGGTGCTGATACGCGAAGCTGGCAAGCTCCCTCCTCCCACCGTTTCAGTTATCAAGCCCCCGTCGCATATCTCGTCTTTGGCATCCGGCATATTGAGCGAGAAGCGCATCGAGATGGAGCGGGATGTGCTCCCCCGGGGTGCCTCAGTGGTGGTGGTGGACGATGTGCTTTCTACGGGCGAGACGCTTTGTGCAGTGCTGCAGCTATTATCTAAAGCTGGCATTGGCGCTGATGGTGTTTGCATAATGGCTGTGGCTGAGTTCCCAGTTCATCGTGGCAGGGAACTGTTGCGCCGACGTGGGTTTGGTGGAATCAATATCCAAAGTCTTCTGGTCTTTGGCGATGCTTAGAAAAGAGAGAACAGGGTCTTCGATTTTTCTATTGTGTAATTTAGATACCTTTTGATATTTGTACTAGTACCAATTCAATCAAGCTATCTACGTGTAACATTTTTTGGAAGCTTTGAGTGTTACCGATTTCTCGATGGAGATGGTGGAAGGCCCTGCTCATGTACCAGTACGGATGCCATTATAATGACCAACCTTCCTACTGTAACGTTATTCCATACTGTACGCTTCTACCGAACCAGAAACAGGATAAACACCGCCCCAGAATACATGCATGTAGCTTTCTAAGATACGAAGTACGTCCTCTCGCCAAGTCCGTGTCAGGTGGTCGAGGGGTGTATGACACGAGATATTTATGGAAAGGGGATCTGCTGCGTCGTTTAGCAGGAGCCAAATGATAGCTAATATGCCAAACTCAGCTGCCCATGACAATAGTGTACGACCGCCCCTATCGTGAATATCGACTTTGGCCACACCGGAAACAAGAAGGATTCTCAAAGCTGCCGAGCCATTCGCAGTAGCGGCCTAGTAAAACAAGGCACCACCATATGTACCTTGCGAATTAGTGTTGCTCCAAACAATTAAATAGCATAGCAGCAGACTGTTATTGAGAACTGTAGCCCACGAGATTGGACTGCGATTGTCCTTGGCGGGTATAACTAGATCCGCGTCTTTTTCGATTAAGTATTCGACGATGCTAGCAAGGTTTTTAGTTGTGGAGCAGCAGAGAGGCGGCCTTCCTCCATTGTCACGGGAATAAATATCGACTGGGCTGCTGTATCGTGACCACAGCTTAGTGACGGTGCGAAGGGTGCTGCGAGAAGCAGCGAGAGATAGCTCTATTCCACCTACTTTCAATATTTTAACGTTCCTCATAAACTGAAATTTCTGCATCGTATGCCTGAAATGCATATTCGCCGAAAGAGTTCAAGGATCGCACATGTTCTGTATTTGAGCTGTCGACGTCGAGCTCATACGAATTAGTTGCTTCTACGGGTTTTGGATGAAATGTTTGATTTGGGAAGTCATTGATTCATGTTGATTCCTTTGGAATTGGAAAGAAGTTGCTGCTTTATTCCGAGGTGTTGCCATTGTGGGTGCCGAGGATGCATTTGGATCTACTTTTCCATCATGTGGCGCTTCGATATTACGTGAATTGAAAGTCGCATCTACGGCTTCGGCTGACGTAGTTTCTTGGGCAGGAAGAACTTTAAACATCGTGACTTCTTTCTCCGACCGGACGAGCGCAGGGTCTGAGCAGAAGCACTCGTTAGTAGTTAAGGAATCTGCGAGTACCTCTGCGGACGAAACATGTAACGGTTCAAAAACCAGGGAATTGAGGCACTCCATGCCGTGTACTAAGATGCCAGAAGTGGCCTATTTATATGGATATTTACTAGTTTTACCACCTGAAAACACACCCGCATAAAGACCGATTCTCGGCTATTTCGCCGTCACAAAACATCCTTCTCGGATCTTTCCTCAGGAGTTCTAACAGCGACGATTAATTTCTCATTAGCTGCGCATTGCTCGGCGGCAGGTCGAAATATGATAGCCTTTTTGAGTAAGTATCTTGTATGCTCTCGCGAGGCAGTGGTTCTTCAGTGAGTAAGTCCTCAATATCGACAAACTGTAGAGGGAGACAACCGCTTATTTACAAGCCCAAAAGCCACGAAGCCACCTCGATACGGTCTTCAATAAGGGCAAAGCATAAATAATGTAGTAATATTACGTTAAAAGTGAGCTGGCCGCGAGGATTTTATGTCTTCAATAGCTAATAATGACATGGTGATGTGAAGTTCCTTCTTCCACAATAAGTCAGTACTTGATGCCAATAATAAGTACATCGCAAGAGTTCCATCTATCTTTTATGTTGTAGCCACGAATCAAGGGGACCGAGATGTGATGACATTCAGTTTAGGCGTATAGAATTGCAACGAGTACTTCCGGAGACGTCTCCATCAAGTCCTCAACACTACACAGCGCTAATTGCTCTCCCGGGCGCAAACTTACTATTTATCGTCAAAACGCAGTTCCTGTAGGCGAGGGTGAAAAGGATTGTATTTTAGATTAGTAAGATATGGGAGCCATGTTATAAGTTAGCAATTCTCCACAAAGGCGTGCTTCTCTCCTACACAATAGTACTTAGTTCTATACTGTTTCTATGTGTGTTAATATACCTTGTCGCAATAGTCGAAGATAGACAGCATTTAAGACATGCTAGTGGCGAAGATCGGCGTCATCTCTATAACTAATAGCTACTACGAGGTCCTTTTGATGTTGTTTGTCAAACATAGGAGGTTGCTGCGTCCTGCTAGGTGCTGAGCCCGTAGGGCTTATGCGGATGAAATTGATGGCTATAATGATACGAGATGAAGGATGATAGGTGGAGGTTATATTGAACAGGTAAATTTGTAGAGATAAAGATTCTAGGCAGCTGGGTGTACAGTTACCTATGCAGAATTTTCATCTCAATGATAGTTGACAGCTTACCCAAATCACAGCTCCAACGATAGCTCGCAATGAGCTACAAACCCACGATCGTCAAAACGCAGACCGTAGGTTACTACAAGATATCGGTGCTTCCCGATATATCCGCTCTCACCCCAAATCCGTACTAGTGAACTCTAGCATTGTCCTATACATGTTTTACGCCCTAAAAGCTAGTTCTTTGATGTTGGGCGTTCCCTAGGGGGTAGTAAGGCCTTAGTGAATGGACCTCACATGTGATTGGCTACTGAATAAATATTTTCGATTAACATTTTAACTTTTCTTGACCATTTTGTGAGACGTAGACGTAGTGTGTGAGGTTTAAACTATAGCTAGGAGTAAGATAATCCATTAGTAGAGGCCATTAGGTTCAACTAGTAGGGCTTATTTAATCCTACACAGTTACGTTTGCATCTATAATTAGAGAATATTAATACTTCTAGGTCTATCTCACCCTGTCTACTGTCTCTAGAGTTGACAACTATTGTATTAACCTAGTAAAAGGCTTTAATGGTAAGATCTTGCAATCATCTAGATCTTGGTTGCCACTCAGCTTGATGCAAATAGAGTGAAATAATATGACAAGGAAGAAGGGAAGTAGAGCTTTTGTGTGTGTTTTGAGGTTTGTGGGTGATAAGTGCGCATATGATCTGATACCGCTACCAAATACAGGTGTGATCGGATATATCAGGGAGCATAATAAAACGTTACCCGTCTGTTCAGCCTCCCTTATTGTATTGTTTAGCAAGTCGTAGCGATTAAGATACTTTCAAAACGCCGTCTCAGCTACTTTGTGGTGCTAAATCCGAACTCATTAGTGCTACTATTCGCAGGTACTGCCATCTGTTTAGTCGTGCAGATAATGCACGGGAGAATTCCGCACTCCATGACCGAGCGGACATAACAAAACCAGAGCAGGAAAGCGACTTATATCTGCGGACTCCCTTTCACTTCTACTTCATGTGTGCGTTGCTTGTTCCTCATTTTGAACCGCATGTAAGAACCTTTTACAATTTAGTTGATTATTTACATAACAGTAGTTTGATCTGCAAGATGCTCGCTAATCCTAAATCCATTGTTAAGGAAAAGACCAGTTGTAGCAAGAGAGTACAAGTGCAGTTCTTAGATATCCTCATCATACTCATAAGCACCTGGTGGCATCGGAACTTTTAAGTGGCTTGGGTCTTTACCAACATAGTGAGTTTGGATCCACTCTTGAATTCTTGTATAATTTCTGCACTTCTTTTGCCTACATGGTCTTGTTAGTCCTACGATTTAACGGACGTTCACTGTTGCTAACATACACGCTAAAGTCTGGGTACGGATACTCTCGTCCCTTGATCCAGGCCCATGTCACTAGGCCCGCATCAGCGCGACACATCAGCTGAATTCTTTATTAGAATTTTCAAATAATGAAGTTTTGGAAGCAGTTACATTCTGTCGAAGCATATCAATGCAGTGATCTGGAGTAAATTAGTTTCCAGTCTCTCTCGTTGCTGCCATCATTAAAAGGTTACCTAAGTGATTTCGTATTGTCTTCTCACTGTCTGTGAAAATTACCGACTTGTTCTGATAGTAGTCGCGATAAGTCCATTCGCGAATGAACTGGATGCAGTGCAGCTGATGCACGATTTCAAAAGAAGCGATGTATCCACCGCCCATGTTAACAGGAAACTGAGCAGCGTGAGAAGATGCGTTGATTGAATTGAGCACGTCTTTTGAGATACGCATCACGCCGCCTGTTATGGCAGTTAGACGAAGGTAGTAGCAAAGGGAATATGGAGACTGGCCACCGTGGTTTGTGAGACTGTCCCAGGCCTCATCTCGCTCTGGATTCGGTGGACCTTTGTACTTGTTCTCCTGCCAGAAGCGGCCTTCCATTCGTATCGGCGTGAGATTATCGTCAATAGTCTCGTGGAGGGGTGAGGGCATTTCCATTTTTCTGGTACAAAAGTCGCCTGTAGGCACTGACCTGGTCAAAAGCCCATTAGACGAGCAGATGAAGAGAAAAAGCGATGCGCAAAAAAGTATAACTTGGAAGGTCCATAGTAGTTTGGATGGCAATGTTCGCTGGTATAGTGGAGGTAGAGGATCTTCCGTGTACTCGGAGTCCAGCAGATGAATCTTAGAGTCATCTGAATGCTTAAGACTTCTAAAGAAAGGAAGATGTCGGTAAACGATACTCATAGCGTATGAGTAAAAGATCTCGAGGATTTTAGTAGCTCAATCAACATATAAAGGGGGAAATGATGACACTCAAATACGGTTAGCCACCTATCTAACCGTACTTAGAGCGGGGAGTACAAACATATAGGCTATCAAGATGCTTGCATGTGGCACTGACCACCCTACTCAATGGTTCATCTGTATATTTCGATCGATCGCTTATCATTTGCCTCCTCTCTTGTTAATGCAAGTCGAAAGGTCGCCACCAGGTCGCCGACAGACTTGGGAGCTGAGCAGAGTTCGGCACCCAGAGTCAATATTAACGTTCAAAGACTTCGCATGATAATATACACTGACAAAACAAGTGAAAAGCAGTGAAGCTGCATTTATAAGACCCCTTTAAGACTATGTATGATTGAAATCCATTCCAAACTAAGCTCCCCTTCAGCTCTTTCGTTACAAAATCACACTTAGACCGTCGCCTTAACGACAGTGTCTTCGGCGGGAATCTCTTTATCAGTAGAGGATTCGTCATACGCTGCGTACCAAGGCCCACGCTTCTCAGTAGTTGTCATAGTATCTTGACCATAATCAGGATCAGGCGCATACACAGCAGCAATGACTACATACCATCTTCAGATTTCACATCGTAAGTGGGATACCAAGTAGCAGTTCGCTTTTCAAAATTGCCAATAGCACCTTTTAAAGTCATCTGTGAATTCTCGCATGGTGTTGTGATGATCTTACCTTTGCTGGCAATTCCAAGGGGAGTAGCACCAACGCAAAGGAAAAATGATGCGACGGCAACGAGAATAGTGGTCTTCATGGTTGGAAAGTAAAATGGAGGTGAGAAAAAAACTCTTTCCTGATGAAGGTGTTAAGAAAGAGATTGATGTGCTTATGAGGGGTTGTGTGATTTATACACATTGTCTAAGTGCCAAGCTCCCTACGCCTCAATTCAGATTGCGACAAAGCTCCTGGTTGCAAGCAGTCACTTCCACAAGTATATTTTTCAACTGACCATAATCGAAACGAAATGAAGGACGCAATCTGTAGGGCGTTTTTCTTCTTCTGTGTAACGATATCGTCATACTTTGTTGGCGACTCAGTCTTTGCGATATTGCCTGTGTAACATGAGAACGTTTTTAATGTAGCCACCTTCCCAGTCAGGCTTTAAAATGACCCGATAATCTTAGGTAGGTAGGCCGCTACCATCCATGGGTTTGGCTGGATTTTTATGTACGTCTCATAATGATGGGGACTGGCTGGGATTAAACGGTCCAGATATGTGCGTCTGCTAGGAGATTATACCCGAGCCCTTGGCCGGTCTAGTGGCGATCTTTGGTATGGGAGTGGAATACTGCGCATTTTCACGGCTAATCTTTGATGAAGCTAAACGCTATTCAGGTTTTATCCAGTCATGCATGTCAGCTTTGAGTCGCCGTAATAAACGAGATCGCGAAGGTCTTATCTTGACTGGCAGGGGTTTGAATTCCGTGCTATCATGCAAACGAGAATATGCTGCAAAATATAATCTTTCTCTACTCAATCAGGAAACTCATCGCGCAAAGCTGCACCCTGCAGGATATCCGTTATTAGAGATGGTCCTCCGCCGATACAAATGCAGGCATTCACAACTCGATAGGGAAAGCTTCTAGCCACCTATACTAGATACGTTTTAGATAGATCAATACAACGGCAATATAAACCAGGGATAATTATGAATAACAAGTCGTTGGTTTGATCTAATCTAGCTCTTATCACAGTGTTACCGGAGGGCATTGAAGGCAAATTTATGGGGCATTTACTTCGGAGACCGAGATATGTAGTGTAACGATAAGCAGAGATCGTTCTATATTTATGTAACCTACAAAGAAGAGGCAGTATTTTCAGCCCTGTCTTTGGCAGAGTTAGCTAGATCATCTGTCACCGCCGATTGTCGACAAAGCCCATTTATTGCTTGACATATACTTCAAGATGCCTCAGGCACTTTCCTATAACGACACCGCAGTAAGCCTTCCAAAAGAATAAACAGGTGTCATTACTGAGAAGATGTAGGCATATATGTGGACGTTGACGGCAGTATGTATTATATTAACGATTGGCCGCTACGCCATCCGATATCAAGTTCGCCAGAGACTCTTTCCGGACGATTTTGCACATCTTTCAGCTCTAGTGTGGCTGATAGCCACGATATCTATCGTTCAGGCAATGTTCGGTCCAGCCAAGTATGTGGACGATCCGAGTGCGCCACCGCCCGAAAGCCAGATTGCCAAATTTCGCCGTCTCCAAGTCTGGCTTAGTGTTTCGTTTTATCTTTCTCATTGGAGTGTAAAGTTTTCCTTCTTGCTATTTTATAGACAGCTATTTTGGGTCTCGGAGCGATTCATGCGATGCTGGTGGGGAGTTGTTGCATTTGTTTTTGTTGGGTTCTGGGTACCAATGGCTGGAATCCTTACCGTATGCGGTTCACCGGAGAATTTGTACAAGTCTAGTGGGGTCCTAACTTCTAATTCTCCGACTCTGGCTAACAAAACAGGTGAATGCAATAAGCATCGAACGTACCAGCAACATGCGCGAATTTACATGGCATCAATCAATGTTAGTACCGATCTTGCTGGTAAGTCTGAGATAATAAAACATTGTGCTATTCGCTAAAAGATCGCAGTCATGGCCCTACCTCTCTTCATGTTACAACATTTGAACATTCCCCTCGGCCAAAAGATTGGCCTTACGTTCCTCTTCTGTCTCTGCTTCGTCACCATTACGCTTGAAGTTCTGCGCGTAGTAGCAAGCTTTCCAGGAACGATTTACGACAATACGGTGCTCTATGGAAATCTTGAAAGTATTTTCACCGTTATGATCTGCTGTATTCCAACATACCGATCACTTCTCAACGCCGAACGGAGGACTAAAGTACTCGATTGTTTCAGTTGGCTTAGCTTGAAGGGTCAAAGTAGAATAAGTGTAGACCGAGGAAGAGATGTGGAAATGTTCGGCATTGGCCAAAGCCAATCCGATGTCAAGATTGTGCGGGAATGGGAACAAACCAGTGAGTCAAAAGATACGGGCAACATTCTAGCGTAGTTGAGTCTTGCTTCTGGGAAGAAGGGCGTGCGATGATATTGGTATTGTTCTACCTATGCTATAGAATATGAGTAGACACCGGTAGGTTGAGACTCTTTATGGGGAGAATAATATCATGGCATGGAGGATTTATCTGTAATTTATGAACACCAACTAAGCAATGTATAAGTTCTTTCGTGCACCAACACAAGTATCAACTCTGAAATCGAACACTCATGGTTTGGAAGCCCAATACAAGCTGTTTTCGAAACTACGACTTGGGTAGGCTGTCAACAATAGCAAGGCAAATCCAATGCGCATGCGCTGTTGAACCACTGTATTTCCCATCGCTGAATTTCGGCGGGCGTGGCTGAATTCAATATTATTTCAAGGATTAAGTATTACTATGTACACGACTAGTGGCGAGTACTTTACTACAAAGTGCCGAGCATCCCACCGTAATGGTTCGCGGCGCAGTGGGTCCTTGCCTAGTTATGTAAGCTGCTGTGCCTCGCGTGGCCCCCAAACTCGTCTTTTGATTCTTTCATGTTCCCTCACTTTTTAATGTAACAACCCCGCACATAAAAGGTTCTTTAAGCCTGCAGTCTTATAAGGTTGAAATTATACTCTGAGTGGGTATCTGACCTACAATTCACAGAGTAATGATATCTCATCACCAATTCTTTCTTCTTGTCCTACTTGCCTTGTTTATAGGTACAATGGCTCAGCAGCATCCAATTTCGCTGAATCTGCCCAGGCTTTCGCTGGATGAGATTCAAGCACTGAGCAACATTAGTGATGAGATGCAGAAAGTACGTATGGGAAACAGTCGTCTATCCCTGAACCTCTGGAACTCTCAATCTGATCCCGCAGTCTGTACTTGAGCATACCATAAAAATTAACACCGAAATAGTGGGTTGACGAGAACGGAATTCCATCTCTGGGCGACCCCCGCGACGTCTCAGGAGCACGAAAA
>Ga0247735_1001030_pt1 | contig 10955 bp, 12 predicted proteins | sample UWRJL178409R2_FD_180934 | JGI IMG/M metagenome (GOLD analysis project Ga0247735, IMG submission 180934) | Plant litter microbial communities from Arlington Agricultural Research Station in Wisconsin, United States - UWRJ-L178-409R-2 | ecosystem: Environmental > Terrestrial > Plant litter >...
AATGGGCGCGATCCCGTCGTTGCTCGCTCCAGAGGCTTGCTTAAATACGTTAGACTACCCTCTGCGTTCCTGTCTAATTTCCCCCTCCCAGTCCTAGTCTTCATTTCTTGGAGAGGTGCTCATATGTTTTTCCTTGAAAAAAATATATAGATGGCATCGGGCGACGGCAAATTGCGGCACTAGGTCTGTGCATGGACCTTGTTCCTTGAATATTGATCCCCGATCAACGTCGCAATGCTTCCGTCGTTCGCAAAGGGACTTTCCACAAACAGCCCTTGAGTCTAGGAACCTTGATTTTTAGACTCCGCGACCCCATTTCCAACCCTCTTCCCGCCAGTGTTATCAGCCCAATGGTTTAGTGGCGCCTTCGTTCTGCTCTTAACTTTTCCTACATACGGAGGCGCTTTTGCGCTGAAGAGTAGGATCAACATCGTCGCGCACCCTCGGAACCCATGGGAAATAAAAGTCCACCAATCGCACAAGCGGCTACTTGTCACCTGGACATTGACATACCCTGATGCTCCATCCTTTCAATTGCCCGGAGGTGTAGGTTAGTAGTGTATGGCACAATAAAATGACGAAGTAAACGAGAGGAAGACAAGACAATCTCCTCTTATCTTCACCCTTTCAATTGCCCCCCCCCAATGTCCGCGCTTTTAACGGAAAAATATGGTCTCAATTATCGATGTGACAGTAAATCTAGAGCCGTGTAATACCCCGCCCCATCGCCGTTACTAGTAATTTTCTACAATGCGTCAATGTTATTCTGAAGCTCATGCACTTCCTAAGCAACGCCCTGTAAGCTACGAGGATTTCTCAATGAAGTTAGACTGGGGTCCAGAGTTATATATTCTGCCTTGTGGGGGCCGGGACTTGGCAATTCTCCGTCGTTTAGGGGCTTCCTTGCCCATCTTATAGATTCCAGAAAGAATCTTTCTACAATCTTGTGTAGCGCCCACTACCGGTCTGCTCCGCGCCAATCAATAAGTAAATCACTGGGTGGGTTTGGGCTCGCTCGGGCGATGCATCGCAGCCTACTGAAAGAGTCATGAGTGGCAGAACAATTGGAAATAACCAACGAGCCCATCACTGCCTCTGATCGCCCGGGATTGTCATGGCGAATGCGCAGGTCTTCTCTAAGCATTATCTTGCCCCCTTGTTTCAGCCTCTAAAAATCCACAAAGTACCCACCAAAGCTTAATCAACAGAGGGCTTGAGCGTATTGGTCGACAACTTCCAAAATGCTACAAAGCCCCCGGGAGTGGTTAGTCGGCTACCGGAACGATCCAAAATCCTCATCCAGCAACGCCTTGGTTTAGTATCACCGATATTCCGAAATTGTAGGAGGACTGCGCTTTCAGAAAACGAAGAGGGCAGTTGACTCACTCTGCTTTGAGCCTTTGACTTCCTTCTCGAGGGGTTCTCAGGTCTCGTGGTATGTCTGTCGCACAGCCCACCTGCCTGCTAAATGGCAGGGTCAACGGCATTGTCTATGACAGACTTGGCACTACCATTTTTGAACAAAAACCCTAATTTGCTTCCGCTCCAAGAAACCCACAGGTACGCGAGTCCAACACCAACATCGACAGGGTGCCAAAGGCCAATGGATCAGGTCGACGACATATGGAGCGGGTGTCAAATATTTGAATCTATGATCATCGAAGCCATGGCTCGTTACCTCTACGTCTACCTAGGCCTGGAGCCTGGAGGGACGTCTAGGGAGCGATTACTTCCATCATCTTTGCGTCATGGTCATGACATTGGGGAATTAAATGCACTACGAATAGATCTTTTAGATACTCAATATTGGCAGGCGTTTTATGAGATCCAGCCAGTGACTGCGTGGTCGCTATCTAGCCACGACCTCAGGGATGAGTGCTGTTGAAAACATTTGCTTTCATCTCCACCACCCGTCACCGTTACGCTGACAATTAGAAAGGACTAAAGAAAGTTTATCTACCGGGGTAGCAACAGCTGGGGACATCGTTCGCCCTGTCCGATGTGATCCCTCAAGGAGCCCCTGAGCTCAAACCACTTGGATATCGACGTGTACCATTTAAATTCATTCAGATAATGCTACTTTCACTAGTTCACTACTTTGTTCTTCGGCTCTGAGCTGGTTGTGGCAGCTCGTGGCAGACAAACTCAGAACGCCACAGAACGACGTCGCTGGACACGGAGAAACGACGATCATATCCGGTGAAATACAAGGCCACGGGCTCGGGCCCACGGACAAGGCGCAAATTGAGCATGGCAGTTCTCGTATGCGCTTCCAAGGAAGAAGAAATGTGTTTTGCGTGCTGCAGTTACCATGATCACATTGAGGACACCGAAGAACCCTGCAGGAAGGCCTCGAGCTCGCTAGTCCATAAAATTGCGACGTGGCGAATGCCAACTTTGTATCAATTCATTCAATACCGGTGAACTTGAACTCCATGAAAAATGCGTTTTGGGGTTGCCATCGGGATATTTAGAAGTACGTTCATGGAAAACATATCACTTAGATCTCGAAAGCTCGTGTATTTATCTGAGACAAAACCCACGTTGCACACTTCTTATGCCCGGATAACTTCCTCGCCATGGGAGAGCACGCGCCGGGGGAATTCCTCCTAGTCCTCATCATCCGAGAGGATGAGACGTTTAGTACGCTGGACGTGTGATGCCGTTAGCACGCGCTGGGGCGCGTGTATATTACTCGGAGAGCCTGGTGACGGAGGCAGGTCACCCTCAGTGTCGTCAAAATCGGGGTCAGACGAAGGCGGAGGAGACGAGTGGGAACTCGATGTGCGTGGGTGCGCAGCTGGTTTAGGAATAGGGCGGGGTAGAGGGCGAGGTTTAGGTATCTGTGCATTTCCCTGATCGCCAGAAGGTTCGACAACCTCGACATCGCTTTCTTGCTCTCTTCTCTCGTGAGATATGCGTGCGGGGTCGCCAGAGGCAGGAGACGCCTCCTTGCCCTTTTCTCGTTTCTTGAGTTTATTGGACTCATCAGCTCCCTTTTTTCGGCGCTTTTTGGTTCCAGTGGGTTTCATTGTCGCGAGACGGGTACCATCACCCGCGGATGCTGCTGCCAGGATCGCTCGTTCTCTTGCAGCCTTCTCTTTCTCCAAGAAGGCGTCCATATCGCCGTACTCTTCGTCGCTATCTTGGATGAACTGTGCAGATTTATATGTCTCCTTCTCTTTCTTCTTCTTCTCCTTGCGCTTCTTAAGCTTGGGTTCGTCAGCAGAGAGGGCGCCCTCATCAGAGTCCGGTGACGGGGATCTCCTGCGCCTCCGGCGTCTCTTGCTAAGAAGCTGGGCGGCCTTTTTACCAACGAGGTCGAGGGGAGTAACAAGGAATTGATTGATAACGTTCAGAATCCGCTGTAGCTCTTCCACAGAGATCCCAGAGGGTATATACCACTCGAGTTCATCGGAATCTATTGTCAGAAGGGCTTAGTAAATGACGGATTATAGATGGAGATTGTCGACTCACCTTCATCCAAAATATAGAACTTAGAAAGGCGGAATAGAAGCTTCAGATGGGGATTTTTCGTCGCGGCATCAGCCTGTTCATCGGACACGTAGGGGATCACTGAAAATCCGCATCCGATGAGAAAAGACAATGCGGTGCATGCAGAAACAGCCGTTCTCACAGTAGTCTGTTATTTTTGCCAGCGCTTCCGCAGAAGCGTTCTTCAGACGAAGAGCAATGGCACCGTCAGCTTCGTCCTCGTCCTCGTCGGAGTTGACCACATTGTTGTCTTTCTTCTGTCCATCTATTTCTTGAATGATGCGCGAGCGCTGTGCGATAACAAGAGCGATGATCTACGACATTAATCAAGTTCATTTCGGGCTTGTGGAGATGGCAAATTCAATTGAAACGCACCTCTGTAGTCCATTTGATGAGCTCCGTTTGGTTGGTCTCAACCAGAGCAGCAATCACGATACCCAGCTGATCACTCCAGGAATACCCTTTCTTGACCTCAACGTCAGGTGGAAATCTCGTGTCTTCGACGGTCTTCTTCTCTTTTTTGGATTTCTCTTCGGTTGCCAAGCTCGAGTATTGTTTCCAATGACCGCGGTTCTTAGGGAAGAAAGCCTGTTAATGGGGATTAGCGATTGGGCATCGTTGAGATAAGGTAAACCTAAATTTAGCACGAACCTCGATGGCTAGGAACGAATCTTTTTCCAAAGCTTTGAAGAACTGGCGTAAAATGAAATTGATCAAGCTAATGAGGTCTTTGTAGGGCTGGTCGCGAGGTAGGGACTTCTGATCGGCCAGGATCGACCTGAAGAGGCTTAAAGTCGATGCCTACACATAAAGCACAACCTAGTTAGTATTTCATGTAACGGTGTTCAGACCATCAGTCAAAGAGGCTTAGTACGGACCTTGAAGAATAAACCTTCGGCTTTAGCCTTGATGGCTTGACGATGAAGCAAGCTTACCACCCTACGCATATTTTCAGGAGATGAAAATTCGCGATATCGGGCAAGATAAGTGAGAAGCGTATGCGTTATTTCTGATTGAGCGAATTTCTGCGTACACTGGGTAAGCTGGAATCACAGAGAAAGAAAAGAATGGTCACTCGCGGCTTCGAAAGCTTCAAAGGTGAATAAGGTCTCATTGATGACCTCCTCGTCGATGTCTTCGATTTCTTCAACGTCGGGGATCCCCTCTTCTTCGGAAGCACCTGGGGAAATTTGAGCAACTCGTAGAAATAAGCTCAAGAGACCTCACCTTTGCTTTTGCGCCTCTTCTTAGATACCCTTTTCCTGACGTAAGTCTCGCTTCCCTTAGCTTTACCCCATGATTCTAGCATGCGGAGCAAGGCATAGGCGAGATACACGCTCGAATCAAGATACGTGAGTGATTGCGTTCCTGGTTTGTACGACTTCAAGCTCTCCAACGCAATGTCGAGGACTTCTCCATTATAGATTAGTTGTTGTTGCAACACATCGGCGGCGTCTTTCAGTGTTGGGTCTGTAATTTCTGATGATGACATCTTGTCGATAAGTAGCAAGAGCTGAGTTAGACATTCAATGCCTGCCTGGAGCTCTGTCCATAACTTGGGCTAAATTTGCGTCAGTACCCGCCCATGTAGAGAGACCAATGGAATCTTAAAACCTACTTTCTCTTCGACCGCCTCACGCATCCGCTTTAACACCCAGATAATCCAGGGCCGCTCCGTGACCTCAGCGATGAGGCCAAAGCCCCAATTAATTTTATCTGTGCCAGCCAGTTTCTCTTGAGACCGCATGTTGAGGAAGAACTCAAGGAACCACTTGGTAACGAAAAGTAGGCGGAGGTTATCTTTCTCCGTTATCTTCGGTCGTTCTGACCGAATGTCCTTCAAGATCGCAGAGAGGAAAGCTGGCTGATATGAGTGGGGGACGCTTGTAGAGTGGATAGGCATAACTTACGATTAAAACACGCCTCGACGAAAGAGGTAGCTAATGACTGGAGAATCACCCTCGCTTCCATGGACAGGTTATCCACAATGCCAAAGTCATCGAGCTTGTTGACTTTTCTGGCCTTTTGGCGCTTGGTCATGTCCATGATACTTCCCGCCTCTCCAGAAATGGCCTGCTGACGATGGAGGACGAATGCCCTTGATGACGAGGCAGCTGGATGACGATCTACCGCATTGTCACCTCCTTGAGCACCAGGCGGGGGTTTAATTGGGTTGAGTTTGACGGATATAGTGGTTCCAAACCGTGAATGGCGGGAAGTTGCTTTGCGAGCGATATCACGGCGTGTAGTATTCTCGAGGGCAAGAAGTCGCTGCAAGTTTTCGGCTGGTCGCTGAACTTGTGTAAGTAGATGGCAGGTAACATGATAATCGCGACATACTCTTGCTTGATCGACTGCCAAGGACGTCGGTTTGACTCCCCGGAAAAGAAGATACAGGATTTCCAACACTAGAGTATTCCATCCATTGAAGAGTGGGTCATTGTCGGCGTTGGTCGCTATCGCGAGCAGAAGCTCGATGGTGTTACTTTCGGAGAGAGCGCGAATATACTTCGATTGCAGACTTGAATATTCTACTTGATCAGCACTGAGATGAGAGTTGCTGGGAAGGTCCTTGATGAATGCTAAGTTGCGAATGAGATGCAAGACCACATTGATAACTTGAGCATCCCGTTCCACTCTTTCTCTGGGTGATTTCGCTAGTGGTGGCAGCATGATGCCAAACAGAGCCTGGATGACCCCGGGCTTCAGGAGGGCCGACTTGTAATGAAGGTGACTCTGCAGAAGCTGAGTATAGTCGGTTCCTTTATCTAATTCCTCGTCGAGTTCCTTCAGCTCTTCCGCCATGTCAATCGGCCATGTCATTGCCGTCATGAGATCTACGCATGAGATGGCGCGTTTGTCCTCCACTAGGCCCTTCCCCGCAGTCTCCAACAGAATTGCGACCAGATCGTTCGGTAATACTCGCATCTCCCAGAACAGACGTGCCACGGTCCGTTCATCGTCTGTCTCGTCCTTGCGCCAGAGCTTCTTCAGATCCTTCAAACATCCATTCACCTGATCACCCATCACATACTTGTCGTCTTCATGCCCACCAAGCGCATCCACAACGCGTCCGACTACTGGTGCAAGAATGGCCCGACGGTCCAAATAGGCCTCCCCTTCAGATTCTCCATCAGAGATTTCTATGACCTCTCGTTCCATGTCGAAAGATAGCTCTAGGAGGAGTAAACGAACAAGAACCCTAGCGGAGGTACTGTATCAGTGTAGTATGAGATGAAAGACCACCGTGACAAGAAACAAGGTTGTCACATTGTCACCTGCTATGACATTGCGTGCCTGTGACTTGATCTATCTTATCAACTACAGTAACCTGCCAAAAATAGCGAAAGTCAACTTCAAACACCGCGAACTTGAGGACTCTCGTAAGGCATCGGTTCAAAGGCGTTCAGGTCGATGCTCAAAGTTGCGGCATGCCACGATCGTGGGCTTACGAACATGCAGGGCACACGATGATCAAGTCGTCAACTTTAGGTTGATCAAGTCATCTCAAATGGAGCATGGCAAGCCGCACCCATCGCCCTGGATCTTCCCAGCATCATTTGGATTTCCTAGTATTTCTTTCCGGACCTGCAGAAGCCTGCAGACTAACGATGCAGGAAATGAAACGTGGCGCCTGATTAATCCACGAATCGGAGGAGGCCAAGCTGGTTACCCTTTCACAACCCCATTTTTGTCGGTGACATGGACATTCCAGACCTTCTGATAGCCCTGCTAATGCAATGTCGAGGTTCAGGAGCTTCATGGTCAGAATGCGCCACAGAAGAGGGGCATTGAATCGGATAAGTCCGGAGATCCGGGTATCTCTCCAGCGGTTTCTTCGTCGGTTTCCTCCTGCTATCTGGATGGTCTTGCGGTGTTCAAATCAGGCAACCTACCGCTGGGCGGTATGCACCATCCATGGTGTGAAGTGACTCAGATCATGCATCAGCGTGAACAAGCCATATCAGTCGTAACATCATTGTGTCTGTGTCACTGTGATGTACACAATCACGGCATATGCAGTGTTAGGGTTTGTCAGACCTTAACTCCAGCATGAGAGCTGTAGACATGCGCTGGCCGGCGAGAAGATTATAATGAGAGGATACAAAAGACCGGTGTTGTGGTTTATATCGATTTTTTTTAAAAAATAGGCGCTTGCCCTTCTAAGCTCTATGACACTGTCATCCAGTGTCATCTCCTGGTCGGACGCTGCGTATCCCTGAGTAGCACTGCATTTGATCAATACATGTGAAGCACATGCAGGAAGGTGTACAGCGACAGCAAAAGCCACAAAATTTATTTTTGGGAATTGTGTACTGAAGGCGCATACAATAAAGACGCACATGTGTCACTTCGCCGCCGTCGCTCGTACATAGATAAATATAATCGCAACCAGGGAAGGACAGTATCTGTTCTTAACCTGCATCGGAATCACTTTCACCATGAATCCCGCTGTCAAGACCTTACGGACCCACCTTCAAAAGGTGTATGTCAACATCAGTGGATTAGCACCTATTGTCCAAGCCTTCGGGGTGGGTCGGTGAGATGGTCCCCGTCAATGTAAATAAGATGACCCGTATCATCAATGTCACATTTCTAAAGGATGAACACAACCGCGGATTTATGGAACATCAGCTCTTTTCTTTTATCAGTTGAATTCTGTGGCCCTGCTTAGCAGACGAGGGAGCAGTCCGCACCTCGGAATTGTCCAAAACGAAGAGAACGATTGTGACTGGGGTTCATTCTTGAGTATTCGACTTCAACACTCGCGAGAATTTCGGAGGAAGTCCATGTCAGATAATGTCACGAGCACTCAAGTAGATGTTGAGAAGGCTACTCGACATCTTTTTGTTAGAATAATGATGCAGAAATAGGCTTCACTGAACTGAAGAGCGGGGAGGTCGGGTACATTAAAACGGAAGCAAATTCTGAAGTAGGCAAGATCGCAGCCGGGTTGTTGGATCTAATCCAGCGAAGATCATGCGGAATACTACTGAATTGGTGCCAGAGCCGCTGAGCCACCGGACACAGTAGTGCTTGCTACAGAGGCGAGTACCAGAGGGCGCCCCATCCAGCCGATTCTGCCATCTCCTGTAAATCGAATCACGGTATCGCACCGAGGAGATTATTTCTCGTCTACAGGTAGTTGTTTATCTAGAACCCCATACCTTGGTCAATCCATGGCGATATTACACAACATGCACATATACCGAGGACTTACCATCTCTGCCCAGCCGTGATCTTCGTGACTACTTAGAGGGCTGCAAAAGAATCACTAGAAGAGAAGGAATCAAATAGCCTTCGTGGGTGTGGTTGAGATATGAACATAAAAACATTAGAGCACCAGAGCGAAATGTGGCGCGGATATAACCAAGTATAGGTCAACGATGCGGCATCAATTCCCAATACAATCCGGACACCAATACCGCGACAACCAGATCCTTTACCTGACCACTTCAATACTGGGAATGGCGCTGGGCATCATTATGATGTGCACCGTGTGGGTAGTTTAAACGGAGCACCTTGAAAGCTCTCTTATCCTCGGCGAAACCGTTTTCACTCAGATTGACGAATCCATCAATACCCACGTTTCTGAAGCAACAGGGAAAAACTTCAGCGCCATAACCCCAAATATTCTATCCCTTTCGGAATAAGCGCGCATGGCGATCAGCCCTACATGTGCGCTGAGCCAAAAATAGCGTCTGGGTAAGAGTATCGAAACGATGAAGATGCGCCACACAGTTTAGACTCCTGTTGCCCAATTTACAAATGGAAAGAGCGTTCGAGACATCTCCTCCGATCAGTAACACATCACCATCCCTCTGCTTGAGTATTCGCTGACTGACAGTGCTTCGACTAGATGCACGCATTGAGCTGACTCGGAATCCATATTCTAGGACTCCATCTCATGTGCACTCAACGTACAGCGCTGAGGGTGGCCTTCGCCCCTGGTTTAGTTTTTGATGTAGACTCGGTGCGCCTACCAAAGAGGTCGATGTAGCAGTTAGTACTGGGGGGCATCAAGTCGCTAGAGTGTTTCCCTGTATGCCGCTCGGAGTGGCGGACGGCTCACCACAAGACCCAAAGCGCTTCGTCCCGGCAGCCTGGAGCTCGAGCGGGGAATTTTTCTTGATAAAAAAACTCGATCGGCGTTGCTTGAACCAGAGCAAATGATATTCACAAATGATTTGGGTGACAAGGCTGACTTTGGAGTCTATAACAGTTGTCATTCGCCAAAGGTAAGTAGTATATGTCCTGGTTCCTCTCGCCTTTTCGTACGCGTCAAACAGGATCACCAAACAGTGATTACAATCCTGACCACAACGATAGCCATTCGGCATAAAAGTTGGAGCGAAGTGCCAACTAAAGTTACTCCTTTCACCTCCACTCTGCTGGGCACCTGGCATGAAAGTGACGAAGATAATTCATTGAAGCATTTTACGGTATTCTGTCATGAAGAGCAATCCGTCTAGGAACACATTGTCCACCTTGAAATCTACCCGCGCGCCATGTTAAATGTAGCGATCTGTTCTTCCCCTTAAATCTGACTATCCTGGGCATAGCGTTCTGAACATCGAATCCGACGGTCTGTACGGACGAATCTCTTGTTTCTGACTCATTTACACCGCCTGTGACCGATTGAAGCCCCACAACATGAGTGTACGATTGGGCAACGATTCTATACGCTTACCGAACGACATGGGTAAATCTCACGTCCAACAGAGCATGATTTTACCTTTACCACGGCTATCGAATCTGAATGCGTCTTGAGAGACAGATAAGAGGTGCTAAAAACAGCACGGGCACATTCTGCGATATGGAAGGAGAGTCAAATAGACTCTAAGATATCACAAACGATGCCTACGACGTTTGTTATCCAGCCCCGCCGAAGACGGAGAAACAGAGGAACGGCGAACACGAATGGCTTGATGATCAAAAGAGCCAGGAGCAGAGTGAATAAGCAAGGGTTACATCGCTATATTCATGGGGTGCCATACGGAGACGGGCTGCCTCCAGCATGGAAACCGAGCTCTCGGAACATAATGATAGGGCAATTTGGATCCTATCATGATTTGCAACTGGGAGGGCATAAGAGGATGGAGTGACGTCGCCTGGTTAAATGGGGTCGATGTCGTACAAAACACCGATTTTAGATTCAGTCTAGGCAGACAAGTAGCAGAGAGTGGCGAATAACAACCACCGTGTGGGATTGACGGAGCTGAGACGGTGGCACCGTGGTGGAGTGTCCTTGCAGAAACACCGCTGAACCCCAGGAAAGACGCCCCAGGAGAGAAAGTCGTGAGCAGGAGTCAAGCGCCATCACCGAGATTTTGTTTTTCAAATGTTGGAAGTGCACAGCACCTGTACAGCGCGTGAGGCGCGAGGCGACGGGGGTTGATCACATTATTGCTTATTACTCTGGAGGGGTGAAACAGTCGATGTCACTGGTCAATAGTCGA
>Ga0247735_1001031_pt1 | contig 10954 bp, 5 predicted proteins | sample UWRJL178409R2_FD_180934 | JGI IMG/M metagenome (GOLD analysis project Ga0247735, IMG submission 180934) | Plant litter microbial communities from Arlington Agricultural Research Station in Wisconsin, United States - UWRJ-L178-409R-2 | ecosystem: Environmental > Terrestrial > Plant litter >...
CCTGCTCGACCATCACCGCGCGATCCGCGACAGCGGCTGGAGCGGCCGCGTGATGACGGCCTATCGCCCCGATCCGGTGATGGACCCGGAGGCCTCCGGCTTCCTCGCCAACATAGCGCGCTTCGGCGAGACTGCGGGTGAGGATATCGCGACCTTCGCCGGCTATCTGCGCGCGCACCAGTTCCACCGCGCGCGCTTTCGCGAGGCGGGGGCGACCTCGACCGATCACGGCCACCCCAGCGCCTTCACCGCCAATCTCCCCGCCGCCGAGGCCGAGGCGCTCTACCAGAAGGTCCGCACCGGCCAGGCGAGCGCCGCCGAGGCCGAGCTGTTCCGCGGCCAGATGCTCACCGAGATGGCGCGCCTGTCGATCGAGGACGGCATGGTGATGCAACTCCATCCCGGCGCCTTCCGCAGCCACAATCCCGGCGTGCTCGCCCGCTTCGGCCGCGACAAGGGCGCCGACATTCCGCTGCCCAGCGAGTTCGTCCACAATCTCAAGCCGCTGCTCGATGCGTACGGCAATGATGTGCGCCTGACCCTGATCCTCTTCACGCTCGACGAGGATACGTACAGCCGCGAGCTTGCGCCGCTCGCCGGCCATTATCCGGCTCTTCGGCTCGGCCCGCCCTGGTGGTTCCATGACAGCCCCGAGGGCATGCGCCGCTTCCGCCAGCGCGCGACCGAGACGGCGGGCTTCTACAACACGGTCGGTTTCAACGACGACACCCGCGCCTTCCTGTCGATCCCCGCCCGCCACGATGTCGCGCGGCGGATGGACTGCACCTTCCTCGCTCAGCTCGTCGCCGAACACCGGCTCGAAGAAGACGAAGCGCATCAGGTTGCAAGGGCGCTGGCCTATGATCTGGTCAAGGCGGCGTACAAGCTGTGACCAGACCCCCTTGCTCTTCCCCGGCCCGATTGATGGACCTGCATAACGTGATCCCGGCCGTCGCCCGGAAAGGGAAATAATGCCACGCCTCTCCAACGAAACGCTCGACGGGCTCCCGGCCAACGTCGCTCTCCCAACCTATGATCGACATCTCGTTAAACCCGGCGTCGTCCATCTCGGCATCGGCGCCTTCCACCGCGCGCATCAGGCAGTGGTGTTCGACGCGGCGCTGGAGTCGGGCGATCTGCGCTGGGGCATCACCGGCGCATCGTTGCGCTCGGCCGGCGTGCGCGACGAGATGAACCCGCAGGACGGGTTATACACCGTCATCACCCGAGACGGATCCGGCGATGCGCTGAAGGTGATCGGCGCCGTGCGCGAGGTGCTCGTCGCGCCGGAAAACCCTGAGGCGCTGGTCGAGCGGCTGGCCGATCCCGACGTCCATATCGTCACGCTCACCGTGACCGAGAAGGGCTACAAGCTCGATCCGGCGACCGGTGCGTTGCGCACCGACGACCCCGATGTCACGGCTGATTGTGCCGATCTCTCCGCGCCGAAAACCGCGCCCGGCTTCCTGGTGGCGGCACTGTCCGCGCGGCGCGATCTGGGTTTGCCGCCCTTCACCGCGATCTCGTGCGACAATTTGCCGCACAATGGCCGCCGGCTCGAACAGGCAGTGCTCGCCATCGCCCGCGCGCACCGGCCGGAACTGGCCGATTGGATCGCAGCGCACGGCGCGTTCCCTGAGACGATGGTCGACCGCATCGTGCCCGCCACCACCCCGGCGGATATCGACTCGCTTGAAACCGCACTGGGCGCGAGCGACCGGGCGATGGTGAAGGCGGAACCCTTCCTGCAATGGGTGATCGAGGATCGTTTCTGCGGCCCCCGGCCCGCGTTCGAAAAGCTCGGCGTTCAGATCACGGCCGATGTCGCGCCGTGGGAAGAAGCCAAGCTGCGCCTGCTCAACGGCGCGCATTCGAGCATCGCCTATCTCGGCGGGCTGGCGGGCATCGACTTCGTGCATGAAGTAGTCGCAATCCCGGCATTCACGCGTTTCGTCGAGGCGCTGTGGGACGAGGCCGAGGCCAGTTTGTCGCCACCGCCCGGGCTCGACGTCGCGGCCTATCGCGCTGCGCTGATGGAGCGGTTCGCCAACCCCGCGCTCCAGCATCGCACCCGCCAGATCGCGATGGACGGATCGCAGAAGCTGCCGCAACGCCTGCTCGCGCCGATCGCGGCGCGGCGGGCAAAGGGGCTGGATGTCGATGCGCTGGCGCTCGGCGTCGCCGCATGGATGCGGTGGCAGCGCGGGCGAGACGATAGCGGCGCTTCCCATGTCGTCGACGATCCGCTCGCCGCCGTCACGGCCGCGCGGCTTGATGGCGTGACCGATGCCGAGGCGCAGGTTGCGGGCCTGCTGTCGATCGACGCGATCTTCCCGCCAGCGCTTGCTGCCGATCAGACTTTCCGGGCGGTGTTGATCCGGCACCTGACGTCGCTCGCTGCGGCTGGCGCCCGCGCGACGGTGGAGGCGCTATGACCGGTCCCGGAGAATACGCTGCAGCGGTATCGCTTTTCACGCATCAGATCATGAGGAGGGCTTGCCGATGACCATGGTCAAACGCGCGATCGCCATGTGCCTGTTGTGCGTTACGGTCGCCGGTTCCGCCGTGCCGCCGCCGCAACGCTGGCTGCGAAGCTGGGCTTCCTCCCAACAGATTCCCGAGCCGAACAATGCCCTGCCGGACGCCGATCTGAAGGACGCGACACTGCGCCAGATCGTTCGCCTCAGTACCGGGGGGCATCGGGTCCGGGTTACCTTCTCGAACGCCTTTGGCACCGAGCCGTTGCGGATCGATGCCGCGCATGTCGCGCTGTCGGCCGGCGGTGCCACGTCGAAGATCGACCCCGCGAGCGACCGGGCCCTGACCTTCGATGGCGCATCGGAGGTGACGATCCCCGCCGGCGCGAGCTACGTGTCAGACTTGGTGCAGTTGAACGTGCCCGCGCTGACCAGCCTCGCGATAACGCTTCATCTCCCCGACGCCCCCGCGCGGCAGACCAGCCACCCGGGATCGCGCACGACCTCCTATGTCGTTCACGGCAACAGGGTTGGCGATGTCGAACTGACTGACGCGAAGAAGGTCGATCACTGGTACCAGATTGCCGGTGTCGATGTGCTGGCAGGGTTCGACGGAAGTGCGGTCGTGACACTCGGGGATTCGATCACCGACGGCAACGGCTCGACCACCAATGGCAATGATCGCTGGCCCGATCGCCTGGCCGACCGGCTTCAGGCCTCGCCTGCCACCCGCAAGGTCTCGGTGCTCAACCACGGCATCGGCGGAGGGCGGCTGTTGCTCGACGGGCTTGGGCCCAATGCGCTCGCGCGGTTCGACCGCGACGTGCTGGCTCAGACCGGGGTGCGCTACCTCATCGTGCTGGAGGGTGTGAACGATCTCGGCACCTTCACCCGTGATGCGCCGCAGAGCCCGGAGGCGCATGCCGCTTTGGTCCGGCGGATCATCGGCGCTTATCGCCAGATCGTCACTCGCGCGCGCGCCGCCGGTATCAAGGTGATCGGCGGAACGATTCTGCCTTATGGTGGCAATGACTATTATCATCCCGATGCGCAGAACGAGGCCGATCGGCAGGCGATCAACGCCTGGATCCGCGAGCGCGGCAATTTCGACGCCGTGGTTGATTTCGACGCGGTGATGCGCGACCCGAAGAACCCGACGCGCATGCGCACCGATGTCGACAAGGGCGATCATCTCCATCCGAGTGTCGCTGGCCACCGCGCGATGGGCGACGCCGTACCGCTGGCGTTGTTCAAATGAGGGGAATCTCGAACAAGGGCTTTGACACTGCGACACCGGCCAAGGCACAGACTCATCTCGCCGCCGATCCCGATCGCGGCATGAAATCCATCGGTGTCGGTCGATTTGGGGCACTTTGCCCCTCGAACGCGCCGCAACCGTAACTATTTACACCCCGAACCGACCGCGATCGCGGCCAAGGAGATCATCATGACCATCAACGGCGAAATGTTCATCGGCGCGCGCGCCGTACGCGGCACCCAGGGCGAGATCCGCGCGGTGCAGGCCGAGACCGGCGAGCCGATGGAGCCCGCCTTCGGTGGCGCCACGCTCGAAGACCTGGACGCTGCCTGCGCCCTCGCCGACGCGGCGTTCGACACCTATCGCGAGACCTCGCCCGAGGATCGCGCCAAATTCCTCGAAACCATCGCCGACAACATCATGGCGATCGGCGACGATCTGATCGTGCGCGCCATGGCCGAAAGCGGCCTGCCACGCGGCCGCCTTGAGGGCGAGCGTGGGCGCACCTGCGGTCAGCTCCGCCTGTTCGCTCAGGTCGTACGCGACGGCCATTATCTCGACGTGCGCATCGACCATGCCGATCCGGCCCGCGCGCCCGCGCCCAAGCCCGACCTGCGGCTGCGCAACATCGGCGTCGGCCCGGTCGCAGTGTTCGGCGCGTCGAACTTCCCGCTCGCCTTCTCGGTTGCCGGCGGCGACACCGCCTCGGCACTGGCCGCGGGTTGCCCCGTCGTCGCCAAGGCGCACAGCGCGCATCCCGGCACGTCGGAACTGGTCGGCCGCGCTGTGCAGAAGGCAGTCGCCGATTGCGGCCTGCCCGAAGGCACTTTCTCGCTGTTGTATGATTCGGGCCGTACCATCGGCCAGGGTCTCGTCGCCGATGCGCGTATCAAGGCGGCCGGCTTCACCGGCTCGCGCGGCGGCGGCACCGCGCTGATGAAGATCGCGCAGAACCGCCCCGAGCCGATCCCGGTTTATGCCGAGATGAGCTCGATCAACCCGGTCATCCTCTTCCCGAACGCTCTGGCTGAAAAAGCTGAATCGACCGCCAAGGCGTTCGTCGGCTCGCTCACGCTCGGTGCCGGCCAGTTCTGCACCAATCCCGGCCTCGTCCTCGCGCTCGACGGCCCCGATCTCGATACCTTTGTCGCGGCAGCCGCCACGGCGCTGGGCGACATGCCGGCATCGACGATGCTCACCCCGGGCATCGCCAAGGCCTATCAGACCGGCGTCGAGGCGATCGGCAGCCACAACACGGTGGAGACGGTCGCGCGCGGCAAGCCGGGCCATCATTGCCAGGGCCAGGCTGGCCTGTTCCAGACGAGCGCTGCCGATTTCCTCGCGCATCACGAGTTGCAGGACGAGATCTTCGGCGCTGCGTCGCTGATCGTGCGCTGCGCCGATCTGGCCTCGGTAACCGAGGTGGTCGACCATCTCGAAGGCCAGCTCACCGCGGCGATCCACATCGTCGAGGCGGATCATCCCGAGGCAGCGAAGCTGATCCCGCATCTCGAGCGCAAGGTCGGCCGCATCCTGGTCAACGGCTTCGGCACCGGCGTGGAAGTGGCGCATGCCATGGTCCATGGCGGCCCTTACCCATCGACCGCCGATGGCCGTTCGACCTCGGTCGGCAGCAAGGCGATCGATCGCTTCCTGCGCCCGGTGTCGTATCAGGATCTGCCCGACAGCCTGCTGCCCGCAGCACTCCGCGAAGCGAACCCGCTGGGTATCGATCGTCTCGTCGACGGCAAGCGTTGATGGCACTGCGGCTGGTCGGCATTTCGGGAAGCCTGAGACGGCATTCCTACAATGCCGGCCTGCTGCGGGCTGCTCGGGACGCGATGCCCGAGGGTAGCGAGCTGGCGGTCCACTCGATCGTCGGTGTCCCGCTCTACGATGCCGATGTCGAGGCAGAGGGCATTCCGGACGCTGTCACCGCGTTGAAGGACGCGGTGGCCGCGGCGGACGGGCTGCTGCTCGTCACGCCGGAATATAACAATGGCGTGCCCGGCGTGTTCAAGAACGCGATCGACTGGATGTCGCGGCCGAGTTCGGACATCCAGCGCGTTTTCGGCGGCAAGCCCGTCGCAATGATCGGCGCGTCGCCCGGCAATTTCGGCACGATCCTGTCGCAAAATGGCTGGCTGCCCACCTTGCGCACGCTGGGGGCGGAGCTTTGGACCGGGCAGAGGCTGCTCGTCTCCGGCGCCGGCCAGGCCTTCGATGCCGAGGGCAATTTGGCCGACGATGCGGTGCGGACGAAGCTCGCGCGATTCATGGCGGGTTTCGTCGCCTCGCTCTGATCCTTTCGGCGTGTCCCATATCTGCCGCCGCTCGTTTCACACAGCTTGTCACGGGTCGGGATGGTGCCGCGGCAGGCCGAGGAAATGAGCCTGCCGCGACGTCTCGTCATTCGTATCGCAGTGCCCGGATCGGGCTTGTCCTCGCCACGCGATAGGCGTGTGCCGAGATCGTTCCCACCGCGATCAGCACCGCGATCAGGCCGGCCAGCAGGAACGGTACCGGCGTCAGCGCGATCCGGCTTTCGAAGCCGTTGAGCCAGCCGCGCATCACCCACCACGCGATCGGCCAGGCGATCAGGTTGGCGATCAGCACCGGCTTGCTGAACTGCCATACCAGCAATCGCAGGATATCCCGGGTGCGCGCGCCCAGCACCTTGCGGATGCCGATTTCCTTGGTGCGCCGTTCCGCGGTGAAGGAAGCGAGGCCGAACAGGCCCAGACATCCGATCACCACCGCAAGGACAGCGAAGGCGCCGAACAATTTCGCCCGTGCCTCGTCCGCGTTGTAGAGTTCGCGCACGATATCGTCGACGAAGCGGGCGCGGAACGGAATGTCCGGGATCAGCCGTTTCCAGATCGCCTCGGTCCGGTCATAGACTGCCTTGGGATCGGCGCCCTGGAACCGCACCATCTGCTGCGCGAAGCCATCGGTCAGGCCGAAATAGAAGATCGGCTGCAGCGGATCGCGCACCGAACGGAAGCGCGCATCGGCGACGACGCCGACGATGGTCGAGGGCACCAGGCCATTCTCGCTCGAGACGAGGCTGGTCATGACGACTTTGCCGACCGCCGCCTGCGGCGTGGCGAAGCCGAGCCGCTGTGCCGCTGATTCGCTGACCACGATATTGGCACCACGCCGTACTAGCGCCTGTTCGGCGGCATTGTCGGTCGGGTTCGGTGTCGTCGCGTCGTCCATCGGCTGGTTCTCGCGCAATCCGCGGCCGGCGAGCATCTTCATGCTCATCGCGTCGAAGAAACCAGGCTCTATGCCGTACACACCAAGCGTGACCCGGCCCGCCTGTCCCGGAAGCTGGACCTCGGTCATCGAGTTGCGCCCGCCATCGACCGCGATCTGGCTGCGGCCGACGGCTGTCACGCCGGGGATGCGGCGCAGCTCTTCGCGCATCGATGCCGCGACTGTTTCGGCCTGGGGACGTCCCACGCCTTCGATCTGGAGCAGGCCGTCGCGCCGGTAGCCGGCATCGGTGGTGCGGGCATAGACGGTCTGGGCATAGACGATGGCGGTGCAGATGATCAGGCCGATCGACACGGCGAACTGGGCAACCACCAGGACGTTGCGCAGCCGCCCTGACCCTTCCGCATCGGCGCCCGACTTGTTCGCCTTCAGGACGCGGGCCGGCTCGAACCGCGACAGGACCAGCGCCGGGTAAAGCCCACCGGCGAGCCCGACCAGCAGGGTAAGCAGGATCACCGGGAGGATCAGGCCATCCAGCGCGAAATAGCGCAGCTGGATCTGTGCATCGAGGAAGCCGTTGAGCGCAGGCAAGGCCAGCTCGACGATCGCCAGCGCGACCAGCATGGCAATGGCGGCCAGCAGGATCGATTCCCCGATGAACTGGGTGATGAGCTGCCGCCGCGTTGCGCCGAGCACCTTGCGCAGCGCAACCTCGCGGGCACGCTGGGTGGCGCGGGCGGTGGCCAGGTTGGTGAAGTTGACGCAGGCCATGCCGAGGATCAGCAGCGCGATGACCGCGAAAGTGATGATCGTGCCGCGGTCGTTGCCCGGCGTCATCGCGCCATTCTGCGCCTCGCCAAGATGGATGTCGCGGATATTGACGAGCTTGTAATCCTGATCGTCGCCGGGATTGTACTTGGTCTGACCATCGGTCTCGTCGGGAATATTGCGCTTTTCCCAGGCGGCCAGACCCGCATTGATCGTGTCGGCGTCGCCGGCCTGGGCCAGCCGGACGAAATAGCTGCCGTTCTGGTTGTTCCAGCTCGTCAATGCGTTCGGGAAACGCGCATAATATTGCTGGGGATCGAAACGGGCGACCAGCCCGAAGGAAAGCGCCGAATTCTTCGGCAGATCCTTGAACACGCCGGTGATGCGGTAATCCGCGGTCAGGCTTCCGCTGACCAATGTGATCGTGCGGCCGACGACGTCGTCGGTGCCGAACAGCTTTACCGCCTGTTTCACGCTCATCGTCACCGCATGAGGATCATCGAGCGCGTGTATCGGGTCGCCGTGCACGAAAGGGATGCGCAGGACCTGGAACAACGGCCCGTCGGTCAGGACTGATTGGTCGGTGAAATTGGGCTGGCCGTCCTTGATCGCGACCACGCCGGCACGGGTGGTGTAGATGGCCAGTTCGACTTGCGGGAAATCTTTCTTCAGCGCAGGGCCTGTGGGGAAGCTGGTCTGTTGCAGCTTCATCTCCTCGCCGCCCTGCTGGGTCGGGTGATAGAAATCCTGAAGCTGGAAAGTGCGGTCGGCGTCCGGCAGCCAACTATCATAGGTCATTTCATAGCGGACGAAGCCGAGGATCAGCAGGCATGCGGCGATGCCAAGCGCCAGGCCGGCGATGTTGATGAAGGCATAAGCGCGGTTCTTGGCGAGCGCTCGGATGCCGACGGTCATGTAATTGCGCCACATGTCCTTGGTCCTATTCGTAACGGAGGGCGTGGATGGGGTTGAGGCGGGCCACGCGGATCGAGTGGCCCGCGACGGTGACGAGCGCGATGGCGAGTGCCATCAGGCCGGCGAGCGCGAAGGGCGTGGGCGTCAGCGCGATCCGCGTGTCGAAGGTGTTGAGCCAGTCGCGCATCGCCCACCACGCCGCCGGCCAGGCGACGAGGTTGGCGAGCACAACGGGCTTGGAGAATTGCCAGGCGAGCAGCCGCACGATGTCGCGCACCTTGGCGCCCAGCACCTTGCGGATGCCGATCTCCTTGGTGCGTCGCTCGGTAGCGAAGGAGGCGAGGCTGTAGAGGCCGAGGCAGGCGATCACGATCGCGAGCAGCGAGAAGGCGGCGAACAGCGCGGTGCGTGCGCGGTCGGCGGCATAAAGCTCGCGAACGATATCGTCGGCGAAGCGCGCCTCGAACGGGATCTCGGGCTCGAACTTGCGCCAGACCTTGTTCAGCGCCGCCATCACATCGCCCGGTCGCGCGGCGGTATAGCGGACGAGCACCTGATTGGTGTGTTCGGGGTCATAGGCATAGACGATCGGTTCGATCGCGTCCCGCGCGGTGCGGAATCGCGTATCCTCGACGACGCCGGCAACCGTGGCCGGGACCATCACCCATCCGTCGAACGCGACCCGCACCACCTGCCCGATCGCTGCCTGTGGGGAGCGATAGCCGAGCTTGGTCGCGGCGGAGCGGTTGATCACCACATTGATGCCACGGGCGGCGAGGTCGTTCGGGCTCGCCCCGTCGATCCGATCCGCGGCAAAGCGATCGCCGAGCAGGCGGCCGGCGATCAGCTTGATGTCCATCGTCTGCAGGAACGCCGCGTCGATGCCATAGAACGCCATGGTGAGATGGTCGGAGGTGCCGGACGCCTGCATCAGGCGGGTCAGCTTCTCGGTGGGGGCGAGCCCCATTCCGGTGCGGCCGATGCCGGTGATGCCGGGAATGGCGAGGATCGCGGTGTGCGCGGCCTCATATTCGGAGCCCTGCGTGAAGCGCCAGGCATTGGCGATCTGCACCAGCCCGTCGCGACGATAGCCGGGGTCGACTGCCTCGACATGGCGGGTCTGCGAATAGATCACCGAGGTGCAGACGATCAGCCCGATCGCGATGGCGAATTGAAAGAAGACCAGCGCGGCACGGAACCGGCCGCTGCCCGGCGTCTCGACCGAGGATTTGTTTGCGCGGAGCACGTCCGCGGGCTGGAAGCTGCTGAGGTAGAAGGCCGGATAGAGGCCACCCAGCAGTCCGGTTGCGACGAATAACCCCATTGCGGGCCACAAGATGCCGCCCTTGCCCAGATACTGCATGTGGAGATCGGCACCGATCCAGGCAGCGATCCACGGAGTCGCCAGCTCGACGATGGTCAGCGCGAACAGCATCGCGAAAGCCGCCAGCATCATGCTCTCCCCCAGGAACTGGCCGATCAGTTGCCCGCGCGACGCGCCGAGCACCTTGCGCAGCGCTACTTCCCGGGCGCGCTGGGTGGCGCGCGCGGTGGAGAGATTGACGAAGTTCATCACCGCCATGCCGAGCGTCAGCAGCGCGACGATCGCGAAGGTCGCGAGCGAGCGCGGATCGCCGCCGGGAATCATCGCCGCGTCCTGCGCCGCGCCTAGATGGACCTGCTCGATCGGCACCAGCGTGAAATCCATGAGATCGGCCATCGAAGCAGGCTTGCCGTCTATCGTCTCGGGCTCGATCGCGCGCTTTTCCCAGGCCGGGAGCCCGGCATTGACCGCCGCGGCGCCCGCGCCGGCGCGCAGCTTGACGAAATGCTGCTGGTTGAAATTGCCCCAGCCGCGATCCGGGCTCTGGCCCGGATCGCGGCGTACGACGATGCCCAGCTTCAGGCTGGTGTTGCGCGGCAGGTCGCGCAGCACGCCGCTGACCCGACGGTCGCGTTTGCCCGGCCCGGCGCCGAGGCTCAAGCGCTTGCCCAGCGCATCTGCGGTGCCGAATTGGCGGATCGCCTCGCGCTCGGTCAGCACGACCGTATTGGTGTCGCGGAGCGCGGTCGCCGCCGAACCCTGGGCGAAGGGCAAAGCGAATATCTTGAAGAACTCCGGGTCGACGGTGATCACGTCGATGAACATCGGTTGGCCGTCATGCTCGGTGACGGTCTTTCCCAAGGAGACTGACGTAATGGCTTCGATCTGCGGAAAGCCGTCGGCCAGTCGGTCTTGCAGCGGAAACGGACTCGCCTGGGTGTGGACGATGGCCTGGGCGGGCGGGCGGATCGTCGTCTGGATCTGATGCACCCG
>Ga0247735_1001035_pt1 | contig 10938 bp, 10 predicted proteins | sample UWRJL178409R2_FD_180934 | JGI IMG/M metagenome (GOLD analysis project Ga0247735, IMG submission 180934) | Plant litter microbial communities from Arlington Agricultural Research Station in Wisconsin, United States - UWRJ-L178-409R-2 | ecosystem: Environmental > Terrestrial > Plant litter >...
CAGAGAAGATTGGCGACTTTATGGCCGGCGTCGAGCTCGTCGCCGAAGAACTTGGACTCCCCCAGCCGTTGCCACCGGTCTCGCTGATCGGCGTCGACTACCTGTTCGAACCCGACGTGCTCGTCGAGGTTGAAACGCACGCGATCCTCGAGTGACGGATGCTCCGCAGCACCCCCGGCGCGTCCCGGCGGCGGGGCATGCTGCCGGGGTTGCTAAGCACGCAACGCGGAGGTCAGGGCTGCGAGCAGCACAACCACCACAACGATGAACACAATAAAAACGGTGGCCGCGATGATGACGGCGAGCAGCACCGGGTTCGCGCGACTCCAGCTGACCGCTTTCGGGTACAGCTTTCGCAGCTCCTTGTAGGTGACGGGTGCCGCAAAGGTTGTCGGCGCCACCGCGTTCGCGGACCCCACCGCGGTCATCGCGTCGGTCGGCCACAGGGTGCCGTACATCGTCAGCATCCGTTTGCCGTCCGAGTCCAGCAGGAACAGCATCGGCAGTGACCGCGCGGGCAGGCGAACCATGGCCTGGATCACGGTGTGCACCTCGACAAGGTTCACGGTACGGCTGCGCCCGAACCAGTTCGTCACGGTGAGCGACGCCTCACCGAGGTCGATGCGGGTGTTCCGCAGCAGCGCGAAGTAGTAAACGAACGCGAACACTACCCCCACCACCACAACGCCGAGGTACACCCAGATGACAGCCGGGGTGGATGCTTCGCCGGCGGAGCGCGCCCGTGCCAGCTGTACCCCGATCTGGCTGCCTACCACCACCAGCAGGAGGGGAACGGTGATCAACAGGTCACGGAAAACCGCCTTGCGGTACAACTCCCGCGAGGGCAGGAGGGTGCGTGCGGGAGAGGCGACATCGTTGCTCATGCGCTCACCCTACTGAGTCCACGAAGATGGTGAGCATTCATCCAGAGCAGAAAATACCGGTGAGGAGCCGCCAACCCGGCCCGGATGGCTCGCCGGGGCACCGGCACGGCAATAGTCTTGAAACGGTCCGCCTCGCATCACAGCGAGAGTCGCGGGCACTGCACCAATCCGGCATTCAGGAGAAACCCGTGACCGAATCCGCCCCCGTTGACCCCACTTCCACCGACTCGTGGAAGCAGCTCGCCAACATCGCCGAAGGCTTCACGCCTGACCTCCGCGCCTGGTTCGACGCTGACGCGACTCGCGCCGAGCGTTACACCTTTCAGGCCGCCGACCTCACCGTCGACCTGTCGAAGGGCCTGGTGACCGAGGAAATCCTCAGCCAGCTCGTCCAGCTCGCGAAGGACACCGACGTGGCCGGCCGCTTCCAGGCCATGATCTCCGGCGAGCACATCAACGTCACCGAGGACCGCGCCGTGCTGCACACCGCACTGCGTCGCCCCAAAAACGGTGAGGGCCTTGTGCCGCCCGCCGGCTTCGTTGTCGACGGCCAGGACGTCGACGCCGACGTTCATGCAACCCTCGACAAGGTGTACTCCTTCGCCGAGAAGGTTCGCTCCGGCGAGTGGACCGGCGTCACCGGCAAGCGCATCGAGACCGTGGTCAACATCGGTATCGGCGGCTCCGACCTCGGACCCGTGATGGTTTACGAGGCCCTGAAGCCCTACGTCCAGGCCGGTCTCGAGATTCGCTTCGTCTCCAACATCGACCCCAACGACGTCTACGAGAAGACCGTCGGGCTCGACCCGGAGACCACCCTCTTCATCGTCGCCTCCAAAACCTTCGGCACCCTCGAGACCCTGACGAACGCCCGCCTCTCCCGCGAGTGGCTCTGGGCAGAGCTTGCCGCTGCCGGTGTGCTCGACGACAACGACGCCGCCCGTACGGACGCCGTCGCCAAGCACTTCGTCGCCGTCTCCACCGCCCTCGACAAGGTCGCCGCGTTCGGTATCGACCCCGAGAACGCGTTCGGCTTCTGGGACTGGGTGGGCGGCCGCTACTCGGTCGACTCCGCCATCGGCACCTCGGTCATCATCGCCATCGGCCCGGACAACTGGCGCGAATTCCTCGCCGGATTCCACACCATCGACGAGCACATGCGCACCGCTCCGATCGAACAGAACGTCCCCGTCCTGATGGGCCTGCTCAACGTCTGGTACACGAACTTTCTCGGCGCGCAGAGCCACGCGGTGCTGCCGTACGCGCAGTACCTGCACCGCTTCCCGGCCTACCTGCAGCAGCTCACAATGGAGTCGAACGGCAAAAGCGTCCGCTGGGACGGCTCGCCCGTCACCACCGGTACCGGCGAGGTCTTCTGGGGCGAGCCCGGCACCAACGGCCAGCACGCGTTCTACCAGCTCATCCACCAGGGCACCCACCTGATCCCGGCCGACTTCATCGCGGTCGCCAACCCCGCGCATCCGCTGAAGGATGCTACGGGCGACGGTGCAGGCGTCGAACCCGGCCAGGACGTACACACCCTGTTTATGGCGAACTTCTTCGCCCAGACAAAGGCGCTCGCCTTCGGTAAAACCGCGGATGAGGTGCGCGCCGAGGGCACCAAGGAGTCCGTGGTTCCCGCCCGCGAGTTCGCCGGGAACCGCCCGACCACCTCGATCCTCGCCCCGGCACTCACGCCGAGCGTTGTTGGCCAGCTGATCGCCCTCTACGAGCACATCGTGTTTGTCGAAGGCACCATCTGGGGCATCGACTCGTTCGACCAGTGGGGTGTCGAGCTCGGCAAGCAGCTCGCACTGCAGATCACCCCCGCCGTCGCCGGCGATGCCGAGGCCCTCGCGTCGCAGGACTCCTCGAGCCGGTCGCTCATCGCGAAGTACCTCGAGCTGCGCAAGTAATACAGAAGTAGCCGGCCCGGCTGCTGCGCGATATCTCGCGCAGCAGCCGGGCTTTTGTCACGGGTTCGACCGGTGTTGTAATCACCGGCAGGCCGGGTCACGATGGAGATGTGGACCGCTCGGGAAGTCACCTGCCAGAGCGACTGCACCGCGTTGTTGACGCGCTGCCGCTTGAGGCCGGCATCCGCGTCCTCGAGATCGGCGGCGCCCCGGGCGCCGCCGCCCGCGAAGTAGTTGCACGGGTCGGACCGGACGGCCACGTCCTCGTCCTCGACCGCTCCGCCACGGGAATCACCCAGACCCGGAAGTACTGCGCCGCCGAAATCGCCGCAGGAACATTGACCACTCTGTGTGCAGCAGTGGAGGATTTCGAACTGCCCACTGGCACGCCGTTGTTCGATCTCGCCTTCGCCTGCCGGGTCGGGGCACTCGATGGAAGGCATCCCGTGCTGTTCGATCCCGCGATCGCCGCCATTTCCCGCGCACTGACGCCACAGGGCCGGATGTTCGTCGACACCGGCGACCCGCTGCGGGAGATCCGCCTGTGAGTGTGCGGAACTGATTGCGTATGGGTTGGTCCCCGCGCCGTCAAAGTGATGACCGGCCGCCAAAACTAACAGTCAGCTCCCACACTTTCTGCCGGGATACTCGGTAGCGTTTTGATATGGGTTCACGCAGAAAAGTCGCCGCCGCCGTGCTCATTGCAGTCGCCGCGGTCGTGTATGGAATATCGCCGATCGATGTCATCCCGGAACTGCTTACCGGTCCTTTCGGGCTCACTGACGACCTGGCCGTTCTTGTCGGATCCGGCTTCGCGATCTGGAAGCTGTTGAGCGGCTCGCGCCAGGGCTCGCCAACGACAGGCCGCCCCCGGACCACCGCGGAGTAAACCGGCATGGTGCTGTAGAGCCTGTTACGAATTCCCACGACCAGTAGGCGTACGAGTTCCTCGAGGAATGTCTCGGGAGAGGACGCGACCGCACGTCGCGTTTTCTCCGCGCTTTTCGCTGGGTCAAGCAAACGGCATCGTGCACCCTGAGGGTTAGCGCACCAGCCGGTGCCGCCATGCCCACGCCGCGATTTCTACTCGGTTGCGTGCCCCGAGCTTGACACTGATGCTGCGGGCATGGGTCTTGACCGTCGTGACCGCGATGAAGAGATCGGCGGCGATTTCATCGTTGGTGAGTCCCCGGGCGATGTACTTCACCACTTCAAGCTCGCGCGGTGAGAGGTCGTGATCGACCGGTGTAGCAGTGACCCCGCTGGCAATTTCATCCAGTAGCCGCACCGTGATCGACGGCGAGACGAGGGCGTCCCCGTCCGCGGCGGCACGCACGGCCTCCACGAGCAGGCGCGGGCCAACGTCTTTGAGAATGAAGCCGGAAGCTCCCGCCTGCAGGGCCCCGCGCAGGTACGCATCGGTGTCGAATGTTGTCACCACCACAACGCGAGGCGGATCAGGCTCGGCCGTGACCAAGCGCGTAGCATCCAGCCCATTCATTCCGGGCATCCGGATGTCCATCAGCACAACGTCCGGCCGGTGCTCGCGAGCGGCCCGAACGGCGTCCTCGCCGGTGCCCACGATCTCGCACACCTCAATGTCGCCTTCGGCCTCAAGGATCAACTGGAACCCCAGGCGGACGAGCTCCTGGTCGTCGGCGACCACAACCCGGATCAGTGGAGTGCTCCGGTGGGGAGGACGACCGTGAGAACCCAGGCGTCCGGTTCGTCTGGTCCGGCCGTAAGGGAGCCTCCGAGCGCGGTGACCCTCTCTTCCATACCGGCGAGACCGAACCCGCTTTGTGCCGAGCCACGATCGGGGCGGAACCGTACGCCATCGTTGCGGACGGTGATCTCGAGCTGAGAGTCGGTCGACCGCAGCGCGACGGCGACGCTCGAGGACGCGTGGGCATGCCGGCGAACGTTGGTCAGTGCCTCCCGCACAACACGGTAGGCAGTCTCGCCGACGCCGGCCGGAAACATCGGCATGTCGGCAGCCATGCTCAACAGCACCTGATCGCCTGACGGGTCGAACCGGTCGACCAGCGCCTCGATGTCGTCGATTCCGGAGGCGACGGTGAGTGCGACGGTGTCGGCCTGGTCTGTCTCGCGCAGCGCACCAACCATGCGGCGCATACCGGAGAGTGCCTCGGTGCCCGCCGTCTCGATCGCGGCGAGCGCGCGGCCCGCATGGTCCGGGTTCGACTGCGCGACAACGATTGCGGCCTGCGCCTGAACCACAATGCCGGTGACCTGGTGGGCGACGATGTCGTGCAGCTCGCGCGCCAGTTCCATTCGTTCGGCGAGACGCGCCGATTCCATCGCGGATGTGCGTCGCCACTGCAGGGAGCGCGCTGCGATGCCGGCCGCAACCGCGCAGCCCCAGGCGAGCACGGCGAGGAGCGCGGGCGTGACCTCCACACCGATGCGAAGCAGGGCAATTTCGAGGGCAACAACGAGGCCCGCGCCAGCGATGATCACGGCCCCGCGGGGCGATGCATACCGGATTGCGAACACCGTGATGATGCCAAGCGCGGCAATCTCGGTCAGCGAGAGTGTAGGACTGCCGATCGCCGCGGACGTCATCGATGCGGCGGCGGACACTATAAACGCGGAGGCCACCGCCGCGACCGACAGCACGGTGCGACAGAGTGCGAGGACCGCGACGACCGCAGCGACAGCCAGGGTTGTCATGGCGGTCACCACAAACTCGGCGTCGGTCATGACGTCGGAGAACGACGCGGCAAGACCGAAGTCGGCGAGGAGCAGGAATGCGAACAACGCAACTTCGGCCACGATGAGGAGCGTCCGTATAACCACCTTCGCGCGCGGCAACGCGAGGCGACGAGAGGAACGTCGTTCCCCTTTTTGTCGCTGGCCGTCCTCATCACGTGTGCGCACAGCCCCAGTCTAGGAACGCCGTCCACCACGAAGACCGGTTCGCGTCGTGAACCGTCCGAAAGGACGAGGGCTTTCCGCAGCGTTCATCCCCGGGATCGAAGCGCCTGCCCGGCAACATCCGCAGGCTGGAAACATGAAGAATCCTGCTACCGCTCGCGCCGCTCGTCACCCCGGAACAACCGAGGCCGAACGACCCGCAGGTGCTCCGCATTCCGTGGTGCGCGCCATCAATGTGATCCGGTCCTACGGAACCGGCACCGGCATGGTGCGCGCCCTCGATGGCGTCTCGATCGACATCCCCGCCGGTCGCTTCACCGCGATCATGGGACCATCCGGGTCCGGCAAGTCCACACTGCTGCACTGCCTCGCCGGTCTCGACCAGCCCACCTCCGGCAGCATCCTGCTCGGCGACGTTGAGCTGGGCAGACTCACCGACGGCGCCCTCACCGCGGTGCGGCGCGACCACATTGGGTTCGTTTTCCAGGACGGCAACCTGCTGCCCTATCTCACCGCGGGCGAGAACATCGACCTGGCGGTCACTCTCGCCGGCCGTCGCCCGGATCGCGCCTGGCGTCGCGAGCTCATCGACCTCCTTGGAATCAGCGACCGCCTGCGCCACCTGCCCGCCGAGCTCTCGGGAGGCCAACGCCAGCGCGTCGCGATCGCCCGGGCACTGCTCGGACGTCCCGATCTCATCGTGGCCGATGAACCGACCGGGGCGCTCGATACCGCGGCGGGCCAGCGATTCCTGCAGATCCTGCGTGACCGGGTCGACCACGACGCCCAGACGGTGGTGATGGTCACCCATGACCCGGCTGCCGCCGCATTCGCAGACGACGTTGTACTCCTGCGGGACGGACGCATCGCCGGACGGATCAGCAATCCGACCCGCGAACGTATAGTCGCCGCCCTCGCCGAACTGTCCACCACCTCCGACGTGGGTGCGGTATGAATATCACCGGCCTCGGCTTCCGCAGCATGCGTCGCCGCCCAAAGGAAGCATTTTTGCTCGGGATCGCAATTTCGGCGTCCACGGCATTCGCTGCGGTCGCCCTACTGCTCTCCCTCAATGCCCATCCCGCGATTGTTGCCCTGGCATCCCCCACGCCGGATGCTGCCAGCATCGTGGTCGATCTCTCGCCCACTCTCGACCCGGCCGACGTGGCAGCTCTGGCTCAGGACGTTGCCGCTCTCCCCGGCAGCGACGAGGTCGCGGTGCAATACGAAGGCACCCTCGAGGTCGCCACGGCAACCGGTACCGGCCTGTGGCAGCTGAGCAGCGACCTTGGCTCCGGAGCGCTCTCGAAGGTCACCACGATCAACGATGGCCGCGGCCTGGCCGCCGGTGAAGTCTTCCTCGGTGCCCGCACCGCAGAGCGGGCTGGCGTCACTGCCGGGGACAGCATCTGGATTGCCGAGCGCGAATTCACCGTCGCCGGTGTCGGACCGCTGCAGGAGTTCGGCAGCGACGTTGCGATGCTCCACGCGCAGGATGCCGCCGCCCTCGGCGACGAGCTGCAGACCACTCGCCTGCTGGTGGTCGGCTCCCCCGACCTCGCTGCCGTGGAAGCTTCGGTCGCCCTTTTCGATACCGCCGTCAACGAAAGTATTGTGCGCACCGGAGAGGTTCTGCGGGAACGCGAAGCATCCTCCATCACCGAAGCCTTTGCCGGTGTCTACGCCGCCCTCGGGGTTTTCGTCGCCCTTGCCATCGTGGCGGCGGTGGTCATCGTCACCTCGACCTACCGCGTGCTCCTTGGCCGGCGCGCTACCGAGCTCGCACTGCTGCGGAGTGTTGGTGCCACCCGCCGCCAGGTGACGAGGTCAGTCACCATCGAAGCCGGATTCGTCGGACTAATAGCGGGCGCGATTGGGGCAGGGGCCGGCTTTGCGGTCGCCCGCGGAGTGCACGCAATTGCCGAGTATTTCGGGTTGATTTCCGGTTCGTTCATCGCTGCTCCTCTCGGGCTGGCGGGATGCGTTGTGCTTTCCGTTGCCAGCGCGGTCATCGCTGCCACTCCCGCCGCCCGGGCTGCCGCAGCCATGCCTCCGGTTGCCGCCCTCGGCAGCGCCCGGTCGGCTGAGGCACGCCCCATCCGCCGTCGCCGTCGACTTGTCCTGGCCGGTGCTGCGGCCTTTGTTGCCGCCGCCACCGCCGCTGCCGGGATGGAGGTCAACGACGACACGCTGGGCCTCGGCCTCGCGGCGGTGAGTGGCATTGCCGCTTTCGGCGCGCTCGTATCCTGTGCCCCGATGCTCGTCATCGCGGCTGCAACCCTGCTTCGGCCGCTCATTTCCGGTTCGGCGGCGGCACGCCTCGCGCTGTCCAACGTGCGCCGCGCGTCGAGGAGGACTGCGGCGATGACCACAACGCTGACGCTCGGAGTCGGTCTGACCGCAGCGCTCCTCGTTGGCATTGCCGGTGCGACGGCCGACGCGCAGGAGTCCGTTGATGGGAACTTCCCCGCAGAAGTGCTCATTCCCGCGTCCTATGTCAACGACCCCGACGCACTTATCGACCGTCTGGAAACCTATCCCGAGCTTGAGGTGAGCACGGACAACGGCGACATCCTCGTCGATCCAGCATCCGGTGTTGACCACGAAACGCTGCGAGCTGTCATAGCCGAAGCGACCAGCGGCATTACCTCCGAGCTGTTCTGGGCCGAGGATTCGCGGGCCGGTATCGAGCAGTTCATGGCAATTGGACAGGGCATCGGATTCGCGATGCTCGGCACAACACTCATCATCGCGCTGATCGGTGTCGCGGTGTCGTTCTCCCTCTCGGTCGCCGAACGCCGACAGGAACTGGCACTGCTTCGAGCCCTCGGGGTGAGCAAAGCGGGCGTTCGACGCTCGATCGCCGTCGAAGCGGCGCTCTCCGGAGCTGTCGGCGCCCTGGTCGGAACGGTCATCGGCGCTATCTACGGTGCCATCGCGCTCCGGGCCCTCGGCCTCGACGCGGGAATCCCGCCACTGCTGTCACTGGTACTGCTCTTCATCGGCGTGACTGCCGCCGCTGTCGCCGCGGCAGTGATCCCGCTGAGGCAGGCGGGCCGCGTCGAGCCCGCAGCGGGCCTCGCCGCTCGCTAAGCCGGCCCCGGACGTCCTCGCTGCAGTCCCACAAAACCCACAAAGGAATCTTGAAAATGTTCACGTTATCTCGCCGCACCATCACGATCACCGTCGTTGCCGCAGTCGCTGTCGCGACGCTGACCGGCTGCACGCTTGTGCAGGACACGTTCAGCGTCGGTCAACGGGAGTTTCGTTTCGACTCGACCGAGGATGCCAATACCTCTCGCGCTTCTTTCCGTTTCCAGGGTTTCCTACCCGATGACGCATCGGACATCCGCCTACGCGCACAACTCGACGGACACGCAACGGCGATGCGCTGGAGCAGCCCCATGGCCTTCTCGTCCGAATATTGCGAGACGGGCACAATCAACGGTTCACCCTCGATCGAAACGGACTGGTGGCCGGAGGAAATCCCCACCGAAGGGTGGATCTGCGGAAGCTGGTCGATCGTCCAGGATGGTGACGTTCACTATGCCTGGAATGACATCGCCGGTGACGATCACGACAACAGTGCGCCCGGCCGTGTGTTGGGCTGACAACCGCACTCGGAATCGACTAACGTCACTGGCGACCATCGGGTCTGCTTGAGATCGATCATCAGGGAGCGCGGGAATCGTGCTGGGTGAGCCACGTGTCGATCGCCGCCATACCTTCCGCGAATACCGGTTTCTTTGGCGTTCCGAGAAAGCCGTGACGGGCGTCAACAACGATCTCCTCTGCGACGACTCCCGCGTCGAGAAGTTCGCAATGAAAAGCGTGGCCGGATCGGCGCAGCCGATCGTTATTCGCGTCGAGGGTGAGCGTTGGCGGTAACCCCCTGAGGTCGGTGCCGCCCGGAAATGCGTACGGTTCAGAGAAACCCATTTCGGTCCCGACGTAGTTGAGGTACATACGCCTCGTCATCGCGGGATTGAAAAACCAGCGTGCGAGCACCCCTCTCAGCCCCAACTCAATGGTGATATTTTCCGGATGGGTGCTGTGGAATCCGCCGTAGACAAGTGCTGCAGACCGTGGAATCCATGCACCGTGATCTCGCAGCGCGAGCATTGCACCCGCGACCAGGTTCGCCCCGGCGCTCGCTCCGCCGATGCAGATGGATCCACTGCGCGCACGCAGTGCCTCGGCCACATCGAGCACATCGTGGTGAGCCGCCGGAAAGCGCCCTGGCGCCGCTCCGAGGCGCGGATTCTTAAAGAGACCAATGTTGGGCGCAAGTCGATAGTCGAGGGTGCGAACCCACCGACCGCGAGCAGCGAGGTAGCGGGCAGGCGCGTCCGACTCGACCTGGTCAAGTCCACCCAGTACAAATCCGCCGCCGTGCACCCAGAGCAGTGGCGCTGACGGAATCGGGTTCGCGGGCTCGTAATCCCGAACCGCGATATCGCCGTCCCGACCGCGCACAACGCCATCCGTTACCCGTACCTCGCTGACCATAACTACCTCACACTCTTGATGGGCAATATTGCAAACGCCGCGAGAAGCGCCATGACCGCCGCAAATCCGTAGAGCGCAGGATATCCCGCGAGACCAATAACGAGGCTCGCGATGAGGGGCGCGATCACCTGCCCGCCGGCCTGCGCAATGTTGAGGACGCCGAGGTCCTTGCCCGCGTCCGTGGAGCTGGGGAGCACCTGGGTCATCAGGGCCTGGTCGACTGCCAGGTAGATACCGAATCCGATGCCGCCCAGCGCCACCGCCACCAGGGCACCGGTCACGGTCGGCACAAAGATCGGGATGACGGCACTTACCGCAACGATGACTGAGGCGACGATGACGAATGGTTTACGGCGGCCCAGGCGATCGGAGAGCACTCCTGCGGGGACCAGGGCAACGATAATGCCTATCGCGAGGATTCCCGTCGCCAGCGGGAATACCTTGTTTGCTCCCTCGAGCCCGAGCCCGATGTAGTCATCGAGGATATAAAGCTGGAACGACACGATCGACCAATATCCCACGATGAGCACGAGGCGCGCGATGAACGCCCAGAAGAAATCCGGGTGCTTGCGGGGGTCGACGAAAAAGCCTTTGAGGGTTTCCGCCCAGGAGACTCGTTCGACCGCCACCTCGACCTGCTCAAGGTTGCGGTCGCGCAGGGCAATGGCGAAAGGTATGCCGCCAAAGAGAACGAGCGCGGCCATAACCACGAAACCGACGGTGATAGTGGA
>Ga0247735_1001036_pt1 | contig 10937 bp, 8 predicted proteins | sample UWRJL178409R2_FD_180934 | JGI IMG/M metagenome (GOLD analysis project Ga0247735, IMG submission 180934) | Plant litter microbial communities from Arlington Agricultural Research Station in Wisconsin, United States - UWRJ-L178-409R-2 | ecosystem: Environmental > Terrestrial > Plant litter >...
TGGAGACGCCGGCGCATTCGACGGATCTGGAGGCGATTGCCGATGGTTATGTCGCGGTGACGCCGTTGCATCTCGACCTGACACATGGCGAATCAATGGCTATGCTTAACGCCGCCTATAACTAAAGGGGGGCGCATGGGGGGATCTTACGAACGTCGCGCGCGCCACGTCGTGCCTGTGATTCCGCTCGCGCTTCTCGCCGGCTGTATCCCACAAGGTCAGGCCCCCACTCCCTCCTATGTGCCGCCGCCGATTCGCTATGAGCGCCATAGCGTCGACGACGATGTGCGCAGCCCACCCACCGCGCCGCCCGCCTGGCAGGCACGTCCGGTCAGCGCCACCGCGCAGGCGATCAGTGCCCGGACCTATGTGGTGGAGCCCGGCGATTCGCTGCGCGCCATTGCCGACAAAACAGGCGCAGGATCGGAAGCGATCGCTCGCGCCAACGGGCTCGCGCCACCCTTCGTGATCCGCGTGGGCCAGCGCCTCGCTATTCCGGCGGGTCGTTATCATCTGGTTCGCGCAGGCGAGACCGGCATTGCGATCGCACGGGCCTATGGGGTCGACTGGTCGCGGATCATCTCGGCGAACGACCTGCGCGACCCCTATACGTTGCGCGTCGGAATGCGCGTGCTGGTCCCCGGCGGCCCGCAGAGCGTGGCCGAGCGTGCGGCCGCCTTCCGCCTCGATGTCGACGATATCGTGACCGGCGGCGAGCCGGCCCTGGCGACGAACGAGCGCCCGGCCAAGCCGACCAGTTCGCCCGCTCGCGTCCTCCCCTCTTCCGCCGCGCTGGCCGAACCGGCCCGGCTGCGCGGCGCCTTTGCGTGGCCCCTGAAGGGCGCGATTGTCACGCGCTTCGGACCCGGCGCGAGCGGGGAGCGCTATAACGGCATCAAGATCGCCGCGCCGCAGGGCACGCCGATCCTGGCGGCCGCGGACGGCGTGGTCGCCTATGCCGGCAACGAGGTGGCCAATCTGGGCGGGCTCGTGATCCTGAAACATGGCGATGGCTGGACGACGGTCTACGGTCATGCCAGCCAGTTGCTCGTCCAGCGCGGCCAGGCCGTGAAGAAGGGCCAGACGATCGCAACATCAGGCGATTCAGGGCTGGCGGACCGGCCGGAGCTGCATTTCGAGATGCGCAAGGGGCGGACGCCGGTAGATCCGCTCGGGCAATTGCCGCCGCGCTAGCGTGAGAAGGCATGCTGGCGACGGGCGCGCACCGATGCTAAGCGCCGCCGCATCATGACCGAGCACACCTCCAATCTCCTCCGCCTGCTTTCGACGCGCGGCTATATCCATCAACTCACCGATGCCGCTGGCCTCGATGCGCTCGCGAACAAACAGGTCGTGCCCGGCTATATCGGCTTCGACCCCACCGCGCCGTCATTGCATGTGGGGAGTCTCGTCCAGATCATGCTGTTGCGGCGCCTCCAGCAGGCCGGGCACAAGCCGATCGTGCTGATGGGCGGCGGCACCGGCAAGATCGGCGATCCAAGCTTCAAGGACGAAGCGCGCAAGCTGCTCAGCGAAGACGGCATTGCGAGCAACGTCGCGTCGATCCGACGTATCTTCGAGCGCTTCCTGACCTTCGGGGACGGTCCGTCCGACGCCGTCATGGTCGACAATGCCGATTGGCTCGACAAGCTCGAATACATCCCCTTCCTGCGCGACATCGGCCAGCATTTCTCGGTCAACCGCATGCTCAGCTTCGATTCGGTCAAGCTACGCCTCGATCGCGAGCAGTCGCTAAGCTTCCTCGAATTCAACTACATGATCCTTCAGGCCTATGACTTCCTGGAGCTTTCGCGCCGCGCGGGCTGCCGGTTGCAGATGGGCGGATCGGATCAATGGGGCAATATCGTCAATGGCATCGAGCTGTCGCGCCGGGTCGATTCGACCGAGGTCTACGGCATCACCACTCCTCTGATTACCACGGCCGATGGCGGCAAGATGGGCAAGACAATGTCCGGCGCGGTCTGGCTCCACGAGGATCAGCTGCCGCATTATGATTACTGGCAGTTCTGGCGGAACACGGACGACCGCGATGTCGGGCGTTTCCTGAAGCTGTTCACCGATCTGCCACTCGACGAGATCGCGCGGCTGGAAGCATTGCAGGGTGCCGAGATCAACGAGGCCAAGAAGATCCTGGCCGATGCCGCGACCGCGATGTGCCGCGGCCCCGCCGCCGCCGCCGAGGCGGCCGAGACTGCGCGCCGCACGTTCGAGGAAGGCTCTGCCGGGGATTCGCTGCCGACCTATATGGTCGAGGGCGGCGAGATCGCCGTTGTCGACGCGCTGATCGCGCTCGGTCTGTGCACCTCCAAGGGCGAAGCGAGACGGCTGATCAAGGGCGGCGGCGCACGGGTCGGCGCGGACAAGGTGACCGACGAAGCGCTGATCATCACGGTCGGCGCTGAACCGGTTCGTATCGCCGCAGGCAAGAAACATCACGGGCTTCTCGTAGGCGCACAGGGCTAATACGTAAGCTTCCGACATAAGCCGTTGAAATACTGTCACTTCGTGAGCGCCGCAAGGTGTCGTTAAACAGTTTCGTTTCGAGCGGATTCACTCCTGCAGTGTAGCCTTTGCGCTCACAGGGAGTGAGTAATGGCAGCATTCGGGAGCGCGAGACCGGTCGACGAGCGCGGCACGCCGCGTGACGAGGTGCATTTCCGGACACGCGCCTTCGGTCCCGATGCGCGCGCTGTGAACCTGCTCATCGTCAATATCTCCGCGCTCGGCCTGATGGCGCGGTGCGAGGTGACCTACAAGATCGGCGACCGCCTGACGATCACCTTGCCCGTGGTAGGCGTGATCTCGGCCGAGATTCGCTGGTTGCTCGGCGGCAGGATCGGCTGCGAGCTCGACACCGCGATCGAACTCGCCGATTATTATGACCTGCTTGCGGTGATGCTCCGCGGTCGGTGATGCGCGGTTGAAGCGCACGCGCCCGCGTGCAAGCTAGCGTCCACGATGCGACCGTCGCTGATGACCAACTGGCTGGTGCCAACCATCGCTGCCCTTTCGGTAGCTGCCCCGGCGCAGGAGCGCCTGCCGGCCCCTCCGCTGAGGCAGTCCTTCGACCTTTCAGTGCCGCAGGCACCGGTACCGGTGCCCCTTCAGGGCAGGACCCAGCTGACATATGAGGTGCACCTCGCGAATTTCAGCGACGATCTCCTGTCGTTGAAGCGGGTCCGCGTGGTCGATCCAGCGGGCAGGCTCGTGGCGGAGTTCGCCGGCGAAGCGCTGGACCGGCGGCTGACTGGCTGGCCTGGCCCGCCGGGGGCCATTGCGCCGGGTCAGCGCGCCGTGCTGTTCGTGGAAACCGATGTCGCGCCGACGTCGATTCCGGCCTCACTGCGCCATGTCGTCGATTACGGCGTGGCGGGGAGCGATAGCGTCTTCACCACCGAGAGCGCTGCGCTGAAGGTCGAGACAGCGCAACCGCTCACACTCGGACCGCCCCTGGTTGGCGGGCCCTGGGCCGCGATTCACGACCCTTCCTGGCCGCGCGGTCATCGGCGTGTCTTCTACACCATCGACGGCCGCGCCCGCCTTCCCGGCCGCTACGCGATCGATTTCATCAGGCTGGACGCGCAAGGCCGCACGACCATCGGAGACCCGGACAGCACAAGCGCGGCGTTCGGCTATGGCGACGATGTGCTCGCCGTGGCCGATGGCGTAATCGTTGGCCTGCGTAATGACGTGCCCGAGAGTGCGCACATCTCCCGCAACCCGCCCCACCCTCTTGGCCAAGGCGCGGGCAATTATATCGCGCTACGCCTGCAGGGCGGACAGATCGCTTTTTACGAGCATCTGCGCCCCGGCAGCGTTACGGTTCGTACAGGCGACCGGGTCCGCCGGGGCCAGGCGATCGGTGCCCTCGGTTTCACGGGCGATACGACTGGCCCGCATCTTCATTTCCACCTGGCCGAGGCCAATTCGCTGCTCGGCGCGGAAGGCATTCCCTTCGTGTTCGACCGTTTCACCTTGCTCGGACGGGTCGAAGACATGGCGCAGTTCGGCAAGGCACCCTGGCGCGTGACGGCAGGCATAGCACCCGATCGCCGCGGCGAATGGCCTGGCTTCAACACCGTCCTTTCGTTCGACACCGGGGAATCCCTTAGCCCTCTTGGAACCCGGCGTTAAACGCATCCGGAGTAAGCCCCAGGACAGGCGGCGGTCTATTTGCCGCGGTCCCGAGGACAGTCTCATGGGTTTGGAACGCCATTCCATCAACGACAAACGAACCGACGAGCGCATCCCTGTCTGCCATCGCACCCGCGCTGTCGGACCGGCGGGGCAGGCGCTGTCGCTGGTGATCGTCGACCTGTCAGCCAACGGACTGATGGCGCGATGCGACACCGGGGTCGCCGCAGGATCGCGTATCCAGATCCTGTTGCCGATCATCGGCATGTGCTTCGCCGAGGTCCGCTGGTCGCTGGGAGGGCGGATGGGTTGCGAACTCGAGCAGGTGATCGAGCTCGAAAGCTATTATGAAGTTCTTGCAATGCTGACGCGCGAAGCGGCCCGCTGAATCAGCCAGAGCGCAGCAGGGCGACGCCCGCGTCGCGCTCGAACAGGTACAAGGCCGTGCGTGCCGCCTGCCCGCGCGTCCCTTCGAGCCCGCCGTCGCGATCGATCAGCAGCCGCGCATCGGCGGCAGCCGCGGGAAGCAACGCGTCGAGCGTCTCCGCCGTGGCCAGCCTGAACCCGGCCTCACCCGACTGTTTGGTCCCGAGCAACTCCCCCGCGCCGCGCAGTCGCAGGTCCTCCTCGGCGATTCGGAAACCGTCATTGGTTTCGCGCATCAGCGCGAGCCTCGCGCGCGACGTCTCTCCGAGCTGATTGCCGCGTACCAGCAGGCAGATCGATCGCCCGCTCCCCCGCCCGACACGTCCACGCAGCTGATGAAGCTGGGCCAGCCCGAAACGATCGGCATGCTCGATCACGATGAGCGTGGCATTGGGCACGTCCACGCCAACCTCGATCACCGTCGTCGCGACCAGCACGCCGGTCCGCGCGCCAGCGAATTCCGCCATCACCGCGTCCTTTTCCGGCCCCTTCATTCGCCCATGGACCAGCCCCACCCGGTCGCCGAACCGGGCACGCAGCGTCTCAGCGCGATCCTCGGCGGCGGCGAGGTCGCTCTTCTCGCTCTCCTCGACCAGCGGGCACACCCAATAAGCCTGCCCGCCATCCGACAGATGCCGCGCGAGCGCATCGACGATCTCGGGTAGCCGGTCTTCGGAGATGACCCGCGTCTCGATCGGCTGGCGGCCCGGCGGCATTTCGTCGAGCTGGCTCACGTCCATCTCGCCATAATTGGCGAGCGTCAGTGTGCGCGGAATCGGCGTCGCGGTCATCGCCAGCAGATGCGGCGGCTGGTCGGCCTTGGCCTGCAGCATCATGCGCTGCGCCACGCCGAATCGATGCTGCTCGTCCACCACGACCAGGGCGAGATCCTTGTAGGTCACCGCTTCCTGAAAGATCGCATGGGTGCCGATCAGGATATGGATCGCGCCCGACGCGAGCCCCATCAGGGTCGCCTCGCGCACCTTGCCCTTGTCGCGCCCGGTCAGCACCGCGATCTCGACCGGCAGGCCGCCGAGCTGGCGCCGGAGCGTGTCGTAATGCTGACGCGCGAGGATTTCTGTCGGCGCGAGCAATGCGCCCTGCGCGCCCGCCTCGACCGCCATCAACAACGCCATCGCGGCGACGAGCGTCTTGCCCGACCCGACATCGCCCTGGAGCAGCCGCAGCATCGGCTGCGACTGTTGCAGGTCGCCCTCGATCTCTCGCACCGTCCGCGCCTGCGCACCGGTCAGCGTATAAGGCAGCTCCAGCGCGTCGCGGAGCCGTCCGTCGCCGGCAAGCGCCCTGCCCCGCCGGGCCCTGGACGATTGCCGCACCAGCATCAGCGCGAGCTGGTTGGCGAACAGCTCGTCATAAGCGAGCCGCTCCTTCGCCTTGGCGTCGGACGGATCAGCATGAACCCGCGCCAGGGCTTCGCGCCAGCCTGGCCAGCCATGCTTGGCGAGAAGTCCCGGCTCAATCCATTCGGGCAAGTCGGGCGCGCGTTCCACCGCCTGAGCGGTCAACTGCCCCATCCGCCGCGAGGTAATCCCTTCCGACAGTGGATAGATCGCCTCGCGCTCCCCGACGTCCGGCGCTTCGTCGAGCGGCAGCACATAATCCGGATGGACCATCTGCAATTCCTGCCCGTACATCTCCAGCCGTCCGGAAACGCGACGCGGTTCGCCGGTCGGCAGCAATTTCCTTGCCCAGCCTGGATGCCCGCCAAAATAGATCAGGCTGACATAATTGCCCTTGGCGTCGACCGCGCGCACCCGCGCCGGCCCGCGGCCATTGCCCGAGCGGTGCTCCACTGCGGTCAGGGTGATGGCGATCGTCCGCCCCGCATCGGCCATGTCGAGCTCGTCGCGCGGCACCCGGTCAATCCAGCCGGTGGGCAGGTGAAACGCCATATCCAGCACGCGGTGCAGGCCAAGCTTGTCCAGCGGCTTGGCCAGCCCCGGGCCAACGCCTTTCAATGCCGTGATCTCGGCGAACAATGGATTGAGGATATCGGGCCGCATGACTATCTGGGCCCTACCTAGTCCCAGCCGACGGTTGCTCCAAGCACCGCCGGCCAATCGCCGTTGGAAATATATGGATCGAGCGACCCGCCTGAAACGTCTGCACTTCCGTGCATGGCACCGCGGCACCAAGGAAGCCGATTTGCTGATCGGCGGCTTCTGCGATGCCGCCTCGTCGGGGTGGAACGACGCGGAGATCGATCTGTTCGAAGAGCTGCTCGAGGAACAGGATGTCGACATCATGGCCTGGGCGATCGGCACCGATGTCTGCCCAGCGCGTTACGAAGGGCCGATCATGGAAGCGATGCGCGTGCTCACCTACGTACCGATTTCTCGCTGAACCAGTAAAGCCACTCGCCTTCAGGGGAGGGGTTGGGGTGGGCAGCGAGGCCCGATGCCTCGGACCTTGCTCCAACAAAGCGCCCTTGAGTCGTTATCATGCGCGCAGGCGCGCGCACCCACCCCCAGCCCCTCCCTTCCAGGGAGGGGGGAGATTGAATGCCCGACCTGAACAAAATCCTCTCGGCCAAGACGCCCCTTACCCTCGCCGGCGTGCCGACGGGGTTCGAGCCATGGCTGCTCGCAGACCTCGCCCGCGCCGCGAAGACGCGCGCGGTCTTCATCGCGCCGGACGAAGCGGCGATGCGCGCCATCGCCGCGACCGCCGCGATGTTCGCGCCGGAGCTTGATGTACTGACCTTCCCGGCCTGGGACTGCCTTCCCTATGACCGCGCCTCGCCGACGCTGCATGTGATGGCCGAGCGCATGGCCACTCTGCACCGGCTGCAGCAGCCCGCCAAGGGCCCGCAACTCCTGCTCACCACGGCCAACGCAGCCGCCCAACGTACCCTGACCCCATTCCGCATCCGCCAGCTCGTCGCCACCCTCGCGCCGAAGGAGCGTATCGGGCGCGATCGCGTCGCCGCCCAACTTCAGGCGAACGGCTATGTCCGGGTCGAAACCGTTGCTGATTCGGGCGAGTTCGCCGTTCGCGGCGGGCTGGTCGATCTCTTCCCGTCAGGTGCCGAACAGGCGCTCCGCCTCGATTTCTTCGGGGACGAAATCGAAAGCGTCCGCACCTTCGACCCTGCCGACCAGCGCACGACCGGCCGGATCGACGCCTTCACCCTGCTCCCGGCCTCGGAGACACTGCTCGACGAAGACAGCATCAAGCGTTTCCGCAGCCGCTACCGCGAGCGCTTCGGGGCCACCGCAACGGGAGATCCGCTGTACCAGGCGATCAGCGACGGTCGCCGCCTTGCGGGCATGGAACATTGGCTGCCGTTGTTCGAGGAGAAGATGGCGACCTTGTTCGACCATCTCGGCCCGGACGCCGTCGTCGTCCGGGATGCGGGCGTGCTCGGCGCGGCCGAACAGCGTTTCGAAGCCATAACCGATTACCACGCCAACCGGGTGAAGGCTCAGTCGAGCGATCCCGGCAGCTACCGGCCGCTACCGCCGGACGCGCTGTACCTGACTGCAAAGGACTTCGCCGATCGGTTGCAGGAGACCCCGGCCCATCTGACCACGCAGTTCCACGAGCCGGAAAGCGCCACAGTCCTCGATTTCAACGTCGACGGCCCGCGCGATTTTGGTGCTGAGCGGTCAAGCGGCGCGAACGTCTACGAAGCGGTCGTCCATCATATCGCGACCCTCCGCCGCGACGGACGCAAGCCTATCCTCGCCAGCTACTCGATAGGCGCACGCGAACGCTTGTCCTCCTTGCTTGCCGACCACGGCCTGAAGGGGGGCACCAAGGTCGATACCTGGCAGGAAGCGCTCGGCGCTGGTGATAAGGGTATCGCCCTGATCGTTCTGCCGCTCGACCATGGCTTCACCACGCCCGACGTCGCTCTGCTCACCGAGCAGGACATGCTTGGCGACCGCCTGGTCCGCCGGCAGAAGCGCAAGAAGTCCGCCGACGCCTTCCTCGCCGAACTGGCGATGCTCACCCCGGGCGATCTCGTCGTCCATGTCGACCACGGCATCGGCCGCTACGAGGGGCTTACCTCGATCCCGGTCGGCCAGAGCCCGCATGACTGCGTCGCCCTGACCTATGCCGGCGGCGACAAATTGTTCGTACCGGTCGAGAATCTCGAAGTCCTGTCGCGCTACGGCTCCGACAGTGAAGGCGCGAGCCTCGACAAGCTTGGCGGTGAGGCATGGCAGCGCCGCAAGAGCCGCATGAAGGAGCGGATCCGCGAGATCGCCGGCGAGCTCATCGCGACGGCCGCCGAACGCGCGCTTCGCCCCGCCGACGTAATCGAGCCCGATCAGGGCGGCTATGCCAGCTTCGTCGACCGCTTCCCCTATGAGGAAACCGAGGACCAGGATCGCGCGATCAACGATGTGCTCGCCGATCTCGCCACTGGCACGCCGATGGACCGGCTCGTCGTGGGCGATGTCGGTTTCGGCAAGACCGAGGTCGCGCTCCGCGCTGCCTTCGCGGCGGCGATGTCCGGGTTGCAGGTTGCCGTGGTTTGCCCGACCACCCTGCTCGCCCGCCAGCATTTTCAGAACTTCACCGCCCGCTTCGAGGGCTTTCCGCTTAATGTCGGGCGCCTCTCGCGTCTCGTTCCGGCCGCCGAAGCCAAGGCGACGCGCGAGGGACTGGAAGACGGCACGATCGACGTGATCGTCGGCACCCATGCGATCCTCGCCAAATCGGTCGCGTTCAAGCGTCTCGGCCTGGTCATCGTCGACGAGGAGCAGCGCTTTGGCGTCACCCACAAGGAGCGGCTCAAGGCGCTGAAGACCGACGTCCATGTGCTAACCCTCACCGCCACCCCGATCCCGCGCACCCTGCAGATGGCGATGTCGGGGCTGCGCGAGCTCTCGGTGATCCAGACCCCGCCGGTCGATCGCCTCGCGGTGCGCACCTACATCATGCCCTGGGATCCGGTCGTGCTGCGCGAGGCGCTGCTGCGCGAACATTATCGCGGCGGCCAGAGCTTCTTCGTCACGCCGCGCGTCGCCGACGTGCCGGATATCGAGCAGTTCATGCGCGAGCATGTACCCGAGGTCCGCGCCGTCACAGCTCACGGCCAGATGTCCCCGACCGAGGTCGAGGAGCGCATGTCGGCCTTTTACGACAAGAAGTTCGAGGTGCTGATATCCACCACGATCGTCGAGAGCGGCCTCGACATCCCCAGCGCCAACACGATGATCATCCACCGCGCCGACCGCTTTGGCTTGGCTCAGCTCTATCAGCTGCGCGGTCGTGTCGGCCGGGCGAAGACGCGCGCCTACGCCTATCTCACCACCCCGGCGGACCGGATCGTCACGGAGACGGCGGAGAAGCGGCTGAAAGTGCTCAGCGATCTCGACAGCCTCGGCGCTGGTTTCCAGCTCGCCAGCCACGATCTCGACATTCGCGGCGCCGGCAACCTGCTCGGCGACGAACAGTCGGGGCATATCAAGGAAGTGGGCTACGAACTCTATCAGTCGATGCTGGAAGAGGCGATCATGGATGCCCGGGCTGGCGGCATGGCGCAGCGTCCCCGTGATTTCTCGCCGCAGATCACGGTCGACGCGCCGATCCTCATCCCAGAGGATTATGTTCCGGATCTCGACCTGCGCATGGGCCTGTATCGCCGCCTGAACGATCTCGACGAAGGCCAGGCGATCGAGGCCTTCGCCGCGGAGCTGATCGACCGGTTCGGTCCGCTGCCGGATCCGACCGAGAATTTGATTCGGCTCATCGAAATCAAGCTCAACGCCAAAAAAGCGTGCGTGGCGAAGATCGATGTCGGCCCCCGCGGCGCCCTGGTCAGCTTCCACGACGACAAGCCACCGAACATCGATGGCCTGCTCGCCTGGATCGCCCGGCTCGACGGCGTCGCAAAGCTGCGACCCGACTCCAAGCTGGTGATCAATCGAACCTGGGGCGACCCCAAGGCGCGGCTCAACGGCGCGCTTCAGCTGTCAAAGGGACTGGCCAAGGCGGCGGGATAATTTCCGGCTTCCGATTCAAATCGGGCGGGGATCGGTGCAGCATTGACCTGGGCGCCTCACCGTCCGCCCCGCTCATTCTCATCGACCAAATGATTTCCCTGTTAATCGCCGGAACAGGGAAATCCGCATACTCTCTCCGCCTTCCCCGGCCTTTCCCGAAGAACATGACAGGTGAAGTCGGCCTAGAAAGTGATTTTCACCGATGGTGCGCTGCGTTGTGCCTCGCCGTGAAACACCGCCTCGATATTGTTGCCGTCCGGATCGATCAGAAAAGCCGCGTAATAGCCCGGATGATAGGGCCGCTCGCCGGGCGCGCCATTGTCCTTCCCACCAGCGTCCAGACCCGCTTTGTGAAAAGCCTCCACCGTCGCGCGGTCC
>Ga0247735_1001038_pt1 | contig 10908 bp, 12 predicted proteins | sample UWRJL178409R2_FD_180934 | JGI IMG/M metagenome (GOLD analysis project Ga0247735, IMG submission 180934) | Plant litter microbial communities from Arlington Agricultural Research Station in Wisconsin, United States - UWRJ-L178-409R-2 | ecosystem: Environmental > Terrestrial > Plant litter >...
AGGTCCGGAGGATGGGTGGAGTCCTGTTGCTGGCTCGTTCACATTCCCTCCTGGCGCTGGAGCAGGTAGAGGAAGGTCTGATTAACCTTCTTATGGTCAAATAAGGGTTGGTACGAAGCCGTGCCTCGTGAGTAAACTGTCGGCGGATTTGGTTGGGCAGGTGCTGTTCCAGCTTAGGCGGTCGGGACTCCTCACTATTCTAACCTAAACGTAACAAAGATATACTTGCTTTGCCAACGGTCCGCGACCCACCTTCTTTAGCCATGCCCACGCCCATTATAAATCACGCTCCCTCCCCTCACATACATCTTAGAGACATTTGTGTCCTACACTAGCTAGCGTCGTACCATACAGTACTTATTTAACAGATCCATCTTATAGCTCAAGTCGGATACATATTCTTTGCACTGTAATCTATCGGATTTACCTCCACTTTTACCTTCGCTCATCGTAAGCTGTGTTCTGAGGACGACTATTCCATAGATTGTAGAAAAATTACTGCCACCTATCCGGTTGCGGTCACCTTGAGTCCTTTGACTCCCTTTTGCTCGAAACTCTCTACTTATCAGTGTCCATAAAAGGCCGGTATGTTTGAAGACTGTGTCCGAGAGAGGACTGGTAAAGAAACCTGTTTAGTTGGAAGGAGAGGACCCCTTTTTTCTGCGAAACTCACTGCAATTGAGACTCTTGAAGATCACAACTTGCCTCAGGCAAGGACTTTGAAGGACTTCCCATTTTTGGAAGCTGCGTGATTTAGATCAGACACGGGCCGGGACCGGTGCTTGGCCTAATCGAGTCGTGATGCTGATCAGCAGTGGCACAGTGTATTGTTCTCGACATAAATTTACATTGTTCCCTCTCAATAACATGCAGTGGGCCATCGATATTGAATCCCCGCTGGGGCCGTACATATCTGGGGCCGATTTGCAACGCTATCGCTCTTGTTCACCAACTTTCACCATTTCTCCCCAAGAACTAACCAACACCTCTCCCTAGAACTTCCCTACCGAAGTACACCTCGAGAATTATCCACCTGGTTCTCTACTGCTTAATCAGCCCAACATTATATACGATACTCGGCTATGTCGACCACAGCACAAGGCGGGTTCAAGATCCCAGACTTTCCTAGGGCCACAGGTCCTAGCAAACGGCGTCCGATTGTAATCCCTCCACCCACAAATCCAGAACGGACGTGCATCCCTAGAGAGTACTTCCAAAATCTACACATCGATCTGTTGATGGACTATGCTCAGGTAAGGGCTCACGTTCTCATCCCACAGCGCACCACGACTGACATAGTGTACGACGGTAGCACTACAAGGTCAGGAGCCCGCAGTCACTCCCTCGCGAACAGTTGGCCGCAGTATTCTGCGCCAAGAACGAATGGATACCTGCCCTGGCGAGTCATTCGAAGACTTATACAAAGAACGGGGTCATCGTTTCCAAGCACCAGAGCGTAGTCGACGAAGACGGCATTGCCACAGCACAAGGCTCTGGATCGAGAGCGGGCCTCCGTTGGGACTTTAATCCAGATCATCTGCAGGCACCCGACGACGAGTATTCCGATGACGAAGTTGCCGCTAACGAGACGAACGCTTCAGGTTCTGGCGCTGGAAGCCAATCTTCCAATAGCTTCCCACCCATTGACTTCAATATACCCCCCAACGCACCATCAGCCTGGCCCTCCTCCATGGCTGTCCGACACACCAACCTGCTCTCGTCTCTCTCCCGCGCCAAGGAGGTTTCGTCCTCCGCCGCAGCGTCAGTAATGCATTTCAGAGCCATCCTCCAACGGGAGAAAAAGAAGCAGGACGAAGCTCTGCACCTCATGTGCGAAGTCATAGGCTCCGACGTGGCTGGAGTAATTAGGGAGGACGTGCAGAGGGCACTGAAAGAAGGCGGAATGTCTACGGAGATGATAGGCGGCAGGGGGGAGGATGAGGAACTGGAAGGAGCAAGGGGAAGAGAGGAAGAACTCGACGTTGACGCTGAAATTGAGAAGGCCGTGGAAGTCGCAATTGCGATGGAAGACGAGACCGAGAGACCGAAACCGAAGGAAAGATTATTGTCGCCAATGAAGAGTTCGAGCTCCAAGGCGCCTGTTGATGAAGACCATGGTTCATCGACACCTGGGCCGCTCTCTGCTGACCCGTAAGTGCTTTTCTATCGGGTGGGTTTATTGCTAATTGACACTTTTCACCGCCTTGCAGTCTTCCGTCTCCGTCAGAAGATACTCAGAGACAACGTCCAATAGAAGCACGGATCGAAAGGAACTCTCGATCGAATACGGCTTTATACACACCAAAAGTATCTTCTCCTCTGAAACGCAGACGGGACGCAGACGAGGATGATGAGGACCGGCCCCTTTCGCCGACAAGAGTCCCAGAAGTGCTTCCTCGACTACCCAGCGCCTTCTCATCGCAGCGATCGGTTATCAGGCGTGAAGCATCAGTTAACGATATACCAGCATTTGCGGGCATTCATCGGGTTGCATCTCCTGAGCCTGCGCTTATTCCCGAATCATCGGAAGAGAGCCTACGGCAAGCCGTACCAGGACCGTCTCCGAGAAAGAAAGCTAGGCAGGACGATAGCCTAGCAGAGGAGAATAGTCTACCATCCGGCTCTTCTTCGTCCTCTCATCGGGAAAGTGCTGTTGCGGACTCGTTCGTTGCACCTCAAGCACGGAACAACGTTGCTGCACCCCACCCGGTGCCGGTATCAGTGCGAGAACTGGAATTCACTCAGAACGAGGATGGACGACAGAATGCAGCCTATGCTCTCGCTTGGTGGCTTTCCGCGCCTCTCGATAGCGATGAGGACATGGATATGGATTCAGATTACGTCGATTCAGTTTCAGAAGCCTCGACATCCACTTCTGACGACGAATCATCCACCCCTGCATCACACCAACCACAACCGCTCCGACGGGCCCACACTCGTTTTGTCGTGTTGCCTCAAGGGGGGTTGGATGTGATTTCAGAGCCCTCTTACGCGTCTTCGGGGCCAACGCATAGGCAGTCTCACGATGACGATGGGTGCCACTTCCCGAAGCTGAGATAAGGAAGCGGGTCGCGCATGATAAAGAGCTCGATCGACGTCTATGCGCAATCATCCAGGCTGGACGCGCGGCCCATTCTCTTGGTGGACAGGTGCCTTCTGGCTTCGAGTTTGAACCTGAGCCCGAAAATTTGTTTGAGGATTGAGAGTCGGATTTCAATTTTGGGCCTGTGGGTTGAAATGGGTGTCGACTCGTTGTGTAAAAGAACTCCGGATCAAAAGGCGAACCCGATCAGGCCCGGATAGCCCCCGCAGAGGCGCCCATCATTAGCACTTGAGCTTGCATTTCACTTTACCTTTTTATATACCCGTGTTTGAAATAATTTAGATCTATTATGCGTTTTTTAGTCTGTTAGACAGCCTAAATAATGCTGTGAGCGTCGCCCAACTCGAGGATGAGGCCTGGGGCCTGAGGGTCAATGCGATCTATGTATGGTGGGCCCTGGAGAGCCTGGAGGGGTCTTCCGGTATCCTTCAGAAAAGTACATAAACGGTCTGTCTCTATCTGTGGTGCACCAGACCTCTGCCTCTTGTGAAAATGACTTGAAAGTGACTGGAGGAAAATACGATTGACTCGAATTCAAAACTGGCTGGTTCTTTATTTTGACCACAGCCAATGCCTGCGCATATGTGACAAAAGGTCCTTCTAATTATTCTGGTGTTTACCCAATTCTGACTACTAAACAATCCGATTGACCTTGCGCTGACGCCGATTAAGAGGGAAAACGCAATCCATAACGCCTATTGATCGGCAGGTCAGTTGGAACTTGGAAGAAACTCACATTTAACCAATAAGTTATATATTGGAGGCATTTATACCTAAAAATTCGAAGAATTCTTGGGGGAAAATATTTGCGATGGCGGTTCAAGGTCCCAATAACCAGGGTTGTACTATTAATTGTGCATTACGTGTCGCCTCTCAGGGTATACTAGTTATGACCTACTTCCCGCTTTGACGTTGCTGGGTTATTTAGTGATTGCTTATGGGGGTTTCAAAGTTCAGTCCAAGTCCAGACGATGATCTAGCTACCCAGTTAAGTTTTGGGATGGGTGTTGTTTTCTCTGCGTCCTCAATTCGAGCGTTCTCAGGCGGTGCTGTCTGTGTCCTGATATCAAGAGTGGCCATGGAAAAAAAAAGAGCTCGCAACACATACCAGGTCATCTCCGTAGGACTGCAACGCTGCAAAGACCGGCAAAAATAACAGGCACAACGGCAATATCTGGCCAAAACCCCAATCTTCCTCAGCATTTGGTACCACGGGGCATCCGCCGTTAGCGCCGCCAAAGAACCAGCTGCCCCACTTCAGATCAACGATCAACGCCCAAACCCCATACCCAAACCATCCCAACTGGAGTGCCAATTCCATCGTGCTCGAGTCCAGAATATCCCATGTCCACTGAAGCAGAATTTTCCACCACCGTTCCCGCGTCCTTTGAATGGCGCTTGTCAAGTTTTCCATTGCCTTTCGACCTCCTCTGAATACGGGTAAAACCGAATCGAAATAATTCCAGATTAATAGGAAGTAATTCGCGATCATCCATCGTCTTGGAACTCCCCCAGGGGTCGTCCTCAAACAACGGACAGGGCAGTTGTAACTCTCGTCCCATCGTATGTCGCTCTGCAAATACGAAAGATAGAAAGTGAAAGTGTAAAGTGCTGTTATGCAGAATACCCGAAGGAGCTGAACGAGATTGTACGCCCCTTCATGTATCGATTCCTTTCGAAGTAACCAAGGGCGCACCGAAAGGAACGTGACCGACTGCGTTCCAACAGCGATCCAGACTAAATCTGAGGCGATGGTAAAGTGATAGACTGAGATACCACCTTTATACACGCCAACGATGGCAGCAACCGAAATGGCGATTCCTGATGCAAGCTGAGTGTCATGGATGGAAAAGAGTAGAGGGGAAATGGGTTTCAACCAGCGTCTGATCCGGTATCCCTTGAAGTTAAATTGAATGTATCCGAGTTTACAACTTGAATCCACAAGTTGCTTTTTAGTCATGGTGAGCCGTGTCTTGAGCAATGCAGAAACCTTGACCACAATTGCATCCAACTTATTCGTTCGTCCCAACCAGGGGACCGAAGTTGAAGAGTCTGACTCATCTGGAAACCACGATCGAAGTTGCATAATCACAAAAATCCAGGCCAGAATGCTGTTGGCTAGGAAGGCGATTATGACCTAGGGACTTCCCATGAGTGCGAAAGAAAAGGCGAAACACATCTGTACGTACACCCCTACCAGCGATATCTGGATTAGGCTGAAGATTGCAAGAATCACTGCAATCTGTACATGACATCAGGACCAATTTGAATGGATGCGCCGGCTTAGAGACTGGAAGATAGTGGAGGTGGGGTATGGAGATTGTATTGGCGCCCGCAGTTGACGCTTTTAAGCCCATAGGCGCCGCACGTGACCATCAAGATCTGATCTGATCTGATCTGATGGCACCGTTATCAAGTTGTTGCATTTCGTTCACGTCGCTTTCGACTCTCCTCATAGGTCTTACATAAATCCTTCCATAAACGATAGCTTGTGTCAGGCTTAGTTTACAATGTCGCAACCCGCCACAACCACCCAAGGAGGCCCAGCTGCAGGCCAACAAACGATAAATGTCGCTGATCTCGATATCGCGCAGCTCTCGGAGGTCAGGAAGCAGTTAGAGGAGGTGTGTCTTATTTCCCACTAATTTGGAGCGTCTCAACTTCTTATGAGCGCCTCTCCAAACAGGAACTCAACCATCTCACCAACTCCTTCGCCCAACTCAAACAAGCCCAAGCCAAGTTCAACGCGTGTATAAGTGATGTAGGGGAGGTCAAGGAAGGGAATCGAGGTAAATTATTGTGTCTCTGGGTTTGATTCTCCGTCTCTGTGTTTCAAAATTCTTGTCTTTTGTCACCTTGGTGTGACATGGCTTGTGCTTTCCCAGGATTGACGGTTCTTATGCGCATGCATAACGGAATTGGACAGTTCCTGAAGTACGGCATAAGTATACGAGGATGAACCTCGCACATGTTCGCGCTATACAAGTTTGGAGACTTGAAAACGGCCTGTAGGATCACATTTCCCTCTCATCCCCCATTATCTCCTCTTCTCTTACAGATTTTCCATCTGACCTATGATCTATCTAACATCAGACAAAAAAATCCTCGTTCCACTGACGAACTCACTCTACGTCCCCGGGAAGCTTTCCGACCCCGAGTGGGTGATCGTTGATGTGGGGACTGGATATTTCGTTAGGAAGGTACGTTTGCATTGTCTTCTATTCTCCGAGTCTTCACATGTACTTTGCACTCACTTCGTCCCTGCTTATCTTTACATGACTTTCTTTCGCTATCCGCTATCGCATTTCGTTCCAACTCGAAACCCAACACCTACAGACACGCACCCAAGCACACACATACTACACCCAAAAAGTGTTCTACATCAAGACGAATGCCGATAAGCTAGAAGAGACGATACAACGGAAAAGGGAGAATGTGGGGTATCTGAATGGGGTTCTGCAGTCAAAGATACAGGCTGGCGTAAGTGCTGCATAAGGAGGTATAGACGTCAGGAGCTCTAGAAACGTGTTCCAGCCTTCCAGGCCGAATGTATTAAGGACGGCAGACTTCACGCAAATACCTACCCTATCTAGCCTCAAACCATGGCCATCCTTTCAGCAACCCTCGTTTTCCGGAGATATTTCACTTCCGAGATTCAAAAGAAGGATTTCAAGTTACCTCAAGGATTGCAAGGTACATGCCACTTTTAACGCCATCAGATAAGGAACTATATGATAAATAAGCGCCAGCTCCGTCCGTCGACATTTTACCTTCTGGGATTCAATGGAAGTTAGTCCCCAAGGACATGTGCTTCTTCTGTCAGATAAAGATCTGTATGGCCATAGGCGCCAGGCGCTAAGATAAGCGATCATGTTGAATTATGCGCTGTTCAAATGATCAAGAGATTCTATGTTGCCGAGTGGCTCATGACCAGCTTGTCTATGGGGTGAAGATATCGAGAACGACATCCTATGTTTAGAACAGGAGAATGTGCGGCATTAGAGGACTCTTCTCAAGCTGACAACTCTTTCTGAGCGCCGGGACCCCAAAATGCTGGACTAGAGTCTGGTGTTGGGCAGTAGCTACCCGGTACTGATTCCGTACAAACTTCCTATCCATATCTGATTGACAATTTGGGCCAGAAGAAAAATGGCCCTTATATACGGGGGCTTCAAAACCCTCGACAACGTCAAGTCCACCTTCCAAAGCCAAGGGACACTGCAATACTCGACTAACGCACATAATCATTCTACAACTGATTACAAGCTTCAGCTCTCGAGATACTACCTCCTCGAGCCTTCACTGTAAAGCTTGTTTAATAGCATGGCAGCATTCAACCGATCAACCGATCGAGCAATTGTCATTGCCAGTGGTCCTGAGGTGCAAGTCGTTTTCTCCGATCCCACAACTACCTATGAGGTAACCGTCGCTTCAAGTTGACTTTATTGTTATGAATCGCGCTGATATTTAGCTCAGACATTTGGCGATGGATTGGACAACCCTGGTGATTCTCTGTCCTCATCAGGAATCGAAGGCGCCGCCCTATCTTTTGTGAAAAAATACCTAAGAAAAACGGATATCGCCTACACCAGCGGCTATAGGATTGGCAAGATGACGTATGCGTACGTCCACCAAACATATGTGAGCCGCTTTCCTGTAAGATTGAGTTTATTCTTATCTGCCGTAAATATCAACCCCCAGAACAATAAAAAAATTTCCAACGCAGTAGCGAACATCGCATGGAAAGGAGAGCTTGTTGTTGCCTTTGGCCATTCTTTTGTGAAGATAGGCATGTTATCTCAATCGCTTGATTCTCTACGTTTCTTACTGCTGTAATAGTTTCAACCGCGGAACCGATTCCAAAATTTAAACTCGAACCCAATATCGTCACCATGGTTGAGAAGAAATTGAACGGTGCACGCAATGGCCACCCAGCTAAGTTAGAATATCTGGCGAACCCAAATGGTCATCTTTCGCTGGTGCACGTCATTCAAATTCAGAACGAGACTTCCGGGACATGGTACGAAGCATTCGTGGACGCTCATTCTGATTCTGGACAACTTCTGTCTTTGACCGATTTTGTTTCTCATGCTACGGCAAGTACACTGTCCAAGTTATCTGTTACGCAACTTAATTCACCAAGAGCAACAGTATAAGGTACTTCCTATCCCGGGAGAAGCGGTACCTCCGAATGGATTTAAGGTGTTAACGGATCCAGTGGATAAAGTATCATCTCCGTCAGGATGGCACTCTGTGTCCGAGTCTACGTCCAGCACTGTCACGACGACTACGGCGTGAGTACCTCATTTTTATTGTAATTTCCGAGGTTAATTCAACTACGTATGGTCTCTACAGCGGAAATAATGTGATCTCGTACAAGTTGGAGGGCACCGAAAAATCTACCACTTCCGAGAGCTCTTCTACTCTCAATTTCAACTACTCTTTCGATGCTTCTAAGGACCCCGCAGGAAATCTCGATGCCGCACGTGTCAATGCATTCTATGTGGCAAACACAGTCCATGATTTTTTCCACAGATATGGGTTTGTCGAGGCTGCCTTCAATTTCCAAGTGTGCAACTTCAACCGGGGGGGGAAAGGAGGTGACAGAGTGGAAATGTCAATACAAGAAACCACGATCCAAGATAGTTTTTCTGCTCCCCCTGAGTATGTTCAGGAATACAGATGCCACCACATAAGAACTAACATGCGTCAATGACAGGGGCCAGTCAGGAATATGCCACCTGTGCGTATATTCGGATGAAATTCAAAACTGCCGTCCTTTACTAGACCCCCATATTTTTAGGTCCCTGTATTATGATGATGATAAGAGGACAACTGTAAGTGATGCTCTACTTAGAGTCTCCGTATATTTTTTGATCAATTTATATAGGCCAAACGTGATGCCGCCTTTGATAACGGCATCATCATTCACGAGCTGACCCATGGGATGACTGTTCGCATGACTGGTGGTGGAACTGGGCAGTCGTTACAGACTGTAGAAGCAAGAGGTCTTGGTGAAGGATGGTCAGACGCGGTGGCTGAGTGCGTACAAACACTGCGTTTTCAGCGGTCATGATCGACTTACTTACAATACCTTCCTTCCTATCTAGTTGGGCATACCAAACTTCGGCCCCGATCAAAGATTATGCGTATGCGGTTTATGCGACTGGTAAAAGTGGAGGCAGCCGCAAATATCCCTACTCGACTTCGAAGTAGGTTTCATGAAACCGAACCGAATCTTTTTTCTTATGATAACGTTATATAGGGACACAAATCCCCTGAAATATTCCGACGTTCAAAATATGGGAAACGACGTTCATAGTATGTCAACCAACTCTGTTTTTGCGCATAACCTGCCCACTAAATAATCCCATAGTGATCGGACAGGTGTGGGCCAACATCCTTCACAATGTGCATGCTGATCTCGTCGAAAAATACGGATTTTCAACCACGGCCTTGACAAACGCTGATGGCACAGAAGGCAACGTCGTATTTCTCCGCCTTCTGGTGGATGCTCTGGCTTTACAGCCCGTCAGCCCTACATGTGAGTTTCACTTGCTCCATGTAAACTGGAAATTACCATATCGACATGGCCCAATCCCTAGTCGCATTCGCGCGTCAAGCATGGATCCAAGCTGACGCCAATCGGTACGACGGCGCTCACCAGGAAGTCTTGTGGAAGTCATTTGCGAGCCGTGGTCTGGGAGTGGGGGCGGAAAATTATAAAGACAGCTCGTTGTTGCCTGCCCACTTCAAACCAGTCGTTATCGTGCGCGAACTGATGAAACCTCGTCCTCTCATGGGCATAGTTTTTTGTTCGAGTCATCCAGCTCAGGGGAGCATTGTGTCGGTCATTGTTAACCCCAAGACCGTCGTTACTATATCCGGAGTAAGGGATTCTTCTTCTGTCCTCAGGTTCCCCTTCTTATCGATCTTTCTGACCCAAATCCAGCTTGGTACAGTAACGTGGAATCAGAAAGCCATAGTAGAGCTGATAGACGCAGATCAGAAACCGCAGGCTATCGTGTCTTTTAATGGCGCTGACAAGGCATTCTTGACCCCCGCCGGTGACTCCACGAAGACTGTGACCTGGGGTCCTTTCGACGCTACGATGACCGTTGAGCTCAGCTTTTACCTCAGGGTTCACAGAGCGTTTTGGGACATCAGTGCCATCAAAGCTGATAAGATGAAGGAGGTACGTGTATGTTTTATACATAAGGCACAAGATAGATATTGATATTCCCTGACACACGTCGATACAGTTCTTGGACAATGATCTCAAGACCGCTGTATCTGTGGTATGCCCAGTTCTCTTACAATTTCTCTCAAGCCTTCATGATATTGATAAAATAAATTTGAAATACTTAGATTCCAGTAGACGATGGGGAAAATGGCTCAGAGGACTATCAAAATACGACATTGACTGTCACCCGTATGACGTATGTTCTGAGTATAATGTTGACGAGACATGAGCATTTACTGACATTGGCGTTGATATAGGATCTCTTAAGACACAAATGGATGTGCAAAATCAAATGAACGATTACGGTCTCGGAATTGTCTTACATATCACGGTGTCATGGGCGCTTAGTATTAAGCGCTCAATATCGAGTAAAATCTGATGTCATCACACTTATTCAAAATTTGTCGTCTCTAAGGAATCATACCATAAAGGCTTCTACAAACGATATTACCAAAGCAGATGCAGATACGATTGAGTATAATACAATATGTCATGAAAATGCGTAGACCAAAATGAAAGTTCGTTCGACGATGGGGTCGGGTTCGCTAGTATCGAACCATCA
>Ga0247735_1001039_pt1 | contig 10902 bp, 13 predicted proteins | sample UWRJL178409R2_FD_180934 | JGI IMG/M metagenome (GOLD analysis project Ga0247735, IMG submission 180934) | Plant litter microbial communities from Arlington Agricultural Research Station in Wisconsin, United States - UWRJ-L178-409R-2 | ecosystem: Environmental > Terrestrial > Plant litter >...
CCCAAGGTCCACCGATCGAAAAAGATGCCTTTGGCATGTGTTGACTAGGCTGCTGCAGACCAACGAGAGGGATCGTAAAGTCGACATTCCATCTTCGCAGTCGGCGACCTCATCAGATATCTTCTCGAAGAGTTCGGCTGGAAATATCATAGACAAGATGATGGATCGTGTCGAAGGGCCGTCCGATAGCAGGAAAACGTGGTCTGACATTTCAGCATGACCAAAAATAGATAGCCGCGGCCCGCAGTGCCGTAGGAGAAACCAACGAAGTTCGAATAAGAAATAAATATACATCGTTTTGTCGAGAGCAGCCTGGCATAGCGACGAGACCATGATTTGAATTCGCGGATAATACCCATGATGACAAAGGACCCAAAGAAAAAAAATCTTCTAGTACACTTTCAAGCCATTCCACTCAAACGCTAGCGTTGAAAACGGTTTGATCAGAATTTGAGGTGGGCCGTGAAGATGGCTTTTGGAGTGTGGTCTGAGTGTCTTCGCAATCGGCGTCTCGCATGTCCCATTCCCCATATATGCCGGATTTCATCTGACAACGATTTGCGTAAGCTTGAAGGTCGACGAGATGGAGTCTCAGTGGAAGGTACAGAAAGTACGCCACAACACAAATTGAAGGCAGAAATTTGGATAGCCCCAACGATCGGAGCAGAAGTAAATCGATTGTGTGAATGAAAGGTAGTCACTCACGTCCTTAACGCAGGCAGCCGGACTGCCAAAGTGCCTTCCGTAGATATCGGCAGGTGTTGTGACACACATGATCTGCCAATTCGAGCCTGGCTGGAGATTTTCGAGTCTTGACTCAATGCGCTATGCGGAGGTGAGGGTTATCAGTATACAGGACCTAAGAAAATCGAAAGCTGAGAGGTGAGGGTGAAGATATAACTTACCCTCCGTGAACCAGGGTCCGACATGGATGTGTTCGCGGATAGTTTGTCGGCACACCCCTGATTATAGATCTGAGGGTTTACATCCGCAGGGGTCTAGATTAAAACATACCAAATCATTGAATTCGCCCCAGTGTGTCTCACACTGAGGCTCGTCAAAGTCGACGACCCAGAAACCGTACACGCCTCGCCCGAATCCCTAGCAAGAGAGAAAAGTAGGTCAGTTTGCATACGCGATAAAGCTAATCAGAGTCGACAAACCAGATCTAAACACCAATCTGTCTTCATAACCTTTCCATGAATCTCGATTGTAGTCTCTTTGCAAGCACGCATCGCCTCTGATGGGCTTGAGGACCCAGAGACGTGTAGCAAACGAGCCGTGTATTCGCGGGTGGCATACCGAAGACAGTGTTCGCCTGGCTTGATGTTATCCCACGCATACTCGTATTCATCTAGCGAGAATCTAGTAGACGGGAAAGGGAGCGCCTGCTCCTTGTCTTGAACTTGGAACATAGAAAATCGTGTTGAGAGAACCAGGAGATTCTCAGCCAACAAAGCTTTGTCGACGATGACGAAGAAAATTATGATTCCGGAGAGGAAGGTGATGAATGTGCACCCCAGTCGCCTGATGAGAATAGACGACCTATGGTGGCGGTTTATCCGAACACTTTCGGGTCTGGAAAGAATCATGTCAGCGTCAAGGCACGAGCTCACGGAATTGCCACACCTACGTTGGTAGATCCTGCATCTCGATGCACAAGCTTCTGAGCACTGCTGAGGTCTTTTCGCGCTGAGTACGTTGACACTGTGATTTGCAGGTCAGTGAGAGGTAAGGAGGGGGTGGTGAGGCAATCGACGTACCGAAACCCGAGAAGATGCGCTAATTATGCCCTTCGGAGGCTCCACGAAGGCTGAGAAGTGCAGAGGAGCAAAGGGGGAGTCCAGCTGGGCCGAGAGCCAGTGCCCCTGCCCAGGTGCCGCGCGAAGGAGGGGAAGAGAAGAAACGTCGACTGAAATGCATTTGCTGCATCCTTATGGAGGGAAGAGGAGGTAGGTGTATGAAGAAGGTGGCGCAAAGAGCTGATGGTCAATCATGAGAAGGTTGTAACAAGCTTTCATGGACATCCTGCATCCGCATTAAGGACCCTGATCCTACGTGGGCCCCCATGTACTGAATATTAAAACGGCACTCCAGCGCAGCGTTGTATGGTTCTCGCTGGCGTCCCTCCGCATGCTCTCGTCGATAAGTTGGCTCATCAATGGCCAAGACTTTCCATCTTTTTTAACCTCCCGACTAAGATTGAAAAGGAAGAGAAGGAACGAAGTGGTAGGTGAAGACTAGTGAATAGTTGATGGACGTCTAGGTCCCGAGGCATTGTGGCCAATACACGTGTACACGTGGCCTTAAAGTGCGTAAACGGTTTCTGCAATCAAAGAAGATATTCAAATTTTGGTTTAAAAAGAGGTAGAGAATGAACTAACGTCAAACCTTCGGCGGCTTTGGTGGGTGTGGTACAGTTCGTCCCAAACTTGTTGAGGGAAATGGACGAGACATGAAAGCCAACCACTGAACACGGCCAATACGCATGTTCTCAGTCGATGAGCGGCATGAAAACGAGAAGCTGTAATTGAGTCTTATCGCAGGCAACATCGCCTGTCTTCTAGCCATGCCTCCTGATCATAAAGCTTTGAAGGCCTGGGTCCTAACATGATGTGGTTAGAAGGGAAGACGCAGTGAATGGACGGACCGCCGACCCGCAGTCGTGAGAATATGACTCTGATCATGGACGATCTCAAACGTTCACTCGACAGCAGGTCGAAAGACAAATCTGGGAATCGTTTACACCCGCTTACACGATGGATTCCTTTAAATTATCTTTCGGCCTACATGGCGCAGCTTGAAGCTCATGTAGACCTCTTCGACTTCCCATTACCACTTATTTCTGTATAAGTCGGGCCTGGCCGCCTGACAGGCTTGCCTTGCTGAATGTTGATGAGACGAGTGTCTCAAGAGCGTCAAACTCGGCATTTCCACGCTTGCTTATTATACAACCTGCTATTTAAGCTGCGGACTGGTAGCGGCATGCAGATATTCCGAATGTTTTTGTACTTCAACTTCGTTTTGAACACTTGTGATATACAATAAGTGAGTCCCTACTTTTTGCGTATAAATCGAGTTCTCCGGGACTTAAATTGGATGTTACAGCATTCGTGGTCATATATATGGATGGATTCTTCAAAATGATAGTCGAAAAAGCTCATATGATTGCTGGCATCTCTAAGCCAGAGTTTTTCCTCGCTTGTGGTAGTGCTGATCAGTGGTCTGATGGATTCACTGATATTCCCACTTTGTCACCAGCCCAGCTTGAGTACGAAATCGTCGCTGAGGACTTTGGCAGGTTAGGCAACACATCCTCAGGTTTTGCTCAGCTTCAGACCATACGCATAGTGAATATCGGTGCCGAACCGGTTGAGGATTACTACGAAAGGGATGTTCGAAATCCCTTTCTGCAGACAACATGAAGGAACGGTGTGGAAATTCACCCCAAAGGATCGAGTTGGCTAATTTTTTTTTTAAAAAAAAATCACAGACGTTGGTCGATTTGCGCGAGAAATCACTGAATCTCGTCAAACATCTGAATTCACCTTCTAAGGCTTCTTGACTTGATGTTATTGATCGATTACCCCAGCGACTACAGCCTACGGCCTCTAACATATTTAACTCGTTTTTGTGCGCCAACGCCATCACTCCCTCGACATATGTATATTTTCGGTCAGAAACCATTTCTTCTCCACCCTCACCTTAGAGTGTAGTACTCCCATGGCGACGTCTCGCCAACACTTTTTGGATTCACCTAGACATCTGTTCTGAAGCTCAGTCCAGTGGGGATGGGAATTGCGATATTTGAAAGGTCTGCCGGGTGTATGTGCATTTTGTTGTGAAGTCCATTAGGTCGGGTTTGTCTGCCTGGGTCAAACTGAGTATTTTCACAAAATCGAACATCGTCTGATTTGAGTAGTTTTGGGAGACTTCTTCCGTATCTCAGTGTTAGGTTGTCTTGTCCCAGAATGGATGAGCTGTATCGGAGGTATGATGGTTGTTTCATGATGAATGATACTACTGTGGTGAGAGGCTATATATTGTGGAAAGCGTAAGCTTCTTGTACTGGTCGTAATTAATGCATCATTTCAGATACAGGGTCCGAGGCGGAATGTGGCGACTACATATCTCGGTAGCAGTACACCTTGTTAGCGCACCGCCATGAGCTTGCCTCCCGAACTGCTGGATAAGATCGTAGAATCTCTCCCAACATCTAAAGTGGGGACAGAGACCCTTCTATCCCTCTCATTAACCTCCCCTGCCTTCGTTCACCCACGTCGCGCACGTGTATTCCGTTCTTTGGAGATTAATATCCCACCTGATCTTCCCGAGAGGCCCACAAAGATACAACGTCTCGCAGACCTGTTGGAACTCTTTGCCGCTAATAAACAACTTCCCACCTACTTACGCCACGTCACTTATGTGTTCAGATGGGAGGATCTGCAGTCCCACCAACCACTATGCATTGGCGCGTCAGCCTTACTCGAAAGGCTATTACATATCGAGTCATTTCAATGCATATGGATAAAACCCGACCTAGATCCTCAACCTCTATTTTGGACATTCATTCCGACACCCCTCAGCTCTACATTCACAAGAATCCTCCAGAGTCCACTCCTCTACCGACTGCATTGAGCTTGGCCAAATATGCTCCGAAGCTGGACATGATCCGGTGGTTGGGTACGAACGTCCTTCAGCTAATTATCCGACTCGAATTTCTATGATCTGACCTTCAATCTGCAGGCGCGAATACAAATTTCAGTGGTTTAGCGGAAATACTGTCACTGTGTCCTGTAACGAGTCTCGATGTCCGGCAGGACAGAGGGTCCGATAAGGAGATCCAAGCTGTCAAAATTCTTAGGTCTTTTCTCGCCGAGATGGAGAAATTGACGTCAAAGCCATTTGAATGTAGACACTCAAACGTCATTGGAAGAATAAAGATGAGAATCCTCCTCGACTCTCCAACCATAGTTCACCTACGACAACAGTTCAGAGATCTGGATGAACTACTATCTCAACCCACTTTTGAAGTTCTAGAATCCATTGTGATTCACTTGGTTTTCTCGCAATGGCATAAAGCAGTCGGTTACCAAGACCATTTGGGACAGGCAGTGGTTGCGTGTTGTCCACGAATTTCACGTGTAGCGAGAGTAGCCTTGAATGTTGAGGTTTCATAGGAAGAACTCAGTAAAGAGAATACGAGCTTCTTGTGTATTTATCAAAAGTTGGAGCTTACAACTTTATGCGCAGGCTGAAGTGGACACGAGCGCATTGACTTTATTGATTGTGTCTATTATCATATTTCGCTTTATACCTTAGATGCAAAAAATAACCGTCCAGATTCATCTTTCGCAATCTTGTAGGCACGCGCTACCGCATTGTTGGAGGAGGAATGTGTTTAGAATAAGTACAGTCATATATCCCTCATTTGGACACCATCACTCGTTTGGACAATCGCTCTTTTCTCATCGCTCAGAGCACCGTTCTCTATAAAAACTCTCACAAAATGTTCGTAAAATTTATGCGCATGGCTGGATGGCCTTTGAGTACCCTTACATGGCGCCATTGAGTTTCAAGATAGAAAGTTGTTGGATTAAACACTTTTGCTATATAGTATTCTTCTTACTGTGTGTAAAATATAGTAGAGAAAAGATTGAACACCCAATCGGAAACCATTGGATAGTATTTATATATCCAGCATAAAAGATTTGGGAGAATTTGGTTGAGATCTCAGGTTGTAGGGTGGGTATTGGTATTCTACGTCCAGGTAAAGCTAGACGGAGTGTGAAATATTATTGACTTATTTTAATATAAGTCTAGTAAAAACGTAACGAAAGTACCGGCGTCCAAATGAGTGATATTTGCCGAAATGGCCTTCAGCGGTGTAAAAGATGTCTCTTTCAACAAATACTGCGATTCACATACTAAAATTGAGCAAGAGTAGTCCAAATATATGTTTCAGTCTGCAGATGTAATTTTTAAAAATATAAGGCCTCTTTTTATGCTGGAATTCAACTCGACTTTTTTGACCGTCCAAATGAGGGATATATTACTGTATTCTCCATTTTGTTTTGATCACCGGACTTGGCCCCTAAATAGCGCCGTACCGATCACCAACCTTTCTGTTTCTTTTCTTTCACAACGTCGACTCCCAACCTCAAAAAATCTACCCAATGAATTCTGAAAATACACAAAACCTCGCTGCAAGTAAAACCTCCCTCGTCTGTACGTCTTTCAGGTCGTAATCAATGCTGACTCTTTTAATTGGCAGAAGTTTCAGGTAAAGATCCAGAGGCAGACATGAACGTCGTCTCATCAGACGGCGTGGCCTTCAAGGTTTCCAGAAAATATTTAGAAGCTGCTACTGCTGGATTTCCATCATTCGAAGCGGTCTTACTTGATCAACAGCCAGTTGCTCTTCAAGAACCCTCAGAGGTTCTCAAACTCCTATTCAAGTTCATACACCCCTGCTCTGAGGACCAGCAATTCAGTCAACCCTTAGTAATAGAAATTAGTCAGAATCAATTTTTTGAAGTTACAGAGGCGGTGGAAAAATATCTTTTGGAGCCGTGAATCTCTTTGTTCCCCGTATTCACTAGTGCGCTCATTTGATCTTACCTTGTGTTGATGACTAAAAAATACACAATATAGTGGTCTTTCAGTGTCCCATCCATTTGAAACATTGAACCATACCTATAAGCATGGATACACAAAATTTTGTGACAAAGCTGCTTTGGCAGGACTATCACGATCAGGGCTCAGCGCCTCGGAGACACTGAAGGATTCTGGTCTTCTTTTACGTTGGGTGAGTCGAGCGACGGCTGGTTTTTGACTCGAACTGACATTTTCGCTCTGCTCTTGGCTACTCTACAGGAGTCGTTGGGAAAATTTGGCAGATTATATTCACCAGGAGTTTTCCAAGACAGTACAGTCAGGTCATGATCGCTGCCAGAAAGGTACCAGGTGGTATTCAGCATACTGCTCCTCAGTACTGCAAAATCTCAGGATGGCTTCCGTGGAAACAGCTGTCGACGATAACAGCTATGAATGTCTTTCGCGCATCAACGGTGATTGTGTCTGATGGAAAACAACCAATAGATGGGGTCTTACGCTCCGCGTGAAGGCTAATGAAATCCCCAGCTTCAGCAACATAACTCTCTGAGGAGTACAAGCTGACTGCAGGTGGACTGGGGACCGATGAGATGGAATTTTATAACCATTTTTCGAATGGGCAAGACGGCAGAATGGATGTCTCCAAGTCCTCTCTCTGTAAGTCTTTGGAACATACTCAGCTTATGATTGATTTAGGCTGACATGCTTGATTCGGATGGCGATTTAATAGTTAATGACCTAGATGCAGATATAACCATCATATCATCTGATGGCGTGGTCTTCAAGATCTTCAGGAAATACCTAGATGCTGGCACTGCCGGCTTTCCATCTTTTGAAGCTGTCGTAGTTGATCGGCAGCCTATCTCACTCTAAGAGTCGTCTCAAGTTCTGGAACTCTTATTCCAGTTTATACATCCTCGTTCCGGGGAACAGCGCTTTCGTCAACCAATGATCACCGATGTTGATACAATTTTATTTTTCCAAGTCGCGGAGGCAGCAGAAAAATAAGTTCTTTTCGGAGCAATGAACCTTTTTATTACTCGCATGCATTAGTGCGTATCTTATCTCCTGGTCAGTGGACTAACTATTTGACCCGTATTCTTTTAATAGCGAGCTCGCAGCATCTCATCCACTTGAGACTCTGAGCCACGCCTTTAAGCACGGATACCCAGAGCTCTGCGACAAAGCCGCCCTGGACGCAATCACGCGACCTAGGTCCGAATCTCTAGAAGCTCTCGTCGATCCTCAGCTGCGCTCGCGTTGGGTGAGTATTCAGATAACCGTCGAAACGTATTATGCTGTCTTACATGTTGTGTCAGCTTCTTTATAGATGTCACTGGGAAAACCCGGCAGAATATATTCACCAAGAGTTCCGCGTAACGATGTTCGCAGGATACAGTCAATGCCAGAGAGCTATCAGATGGTACACCACCTACATAACGGAAATGATCAAGGACATCAGCAAAGCCGCCGTTCTGCCACCGCTCCCGGCCAATGTCAACTGTCCCTGGAATGGCCAGGTCAATAGCTGTTGTGGAAAAATCAGCGGGATATGGTAAACCACAGTTTCCGAAAAGGCTCTGGCAATTCCGAAATTTAGTCAGATGACAATTTAGGAATACTATTACTCATGACGCTTGCGATATCTCGACACATTCATCAAGGAATTCGGATTTGCAGAGTAATTACACGAGGGCTTATTCTATAGCTTCTTTGAGATGGTTTATCTTGTACCAAATGCTGCTAAAACGGCAATCACATATCACGCGACTTGCGACAAATAAGCGCCCATAGATAATCGATCATCATCCATCGGTCGACCTTGCTCTTGTATTTCAAAAGATCTCAACTGGTCCAACGTATCACACAAATGGACTCTATGCCTGCGCCAAGGAGTATCACTGGCCGGACTTCTTCTCTGTGTGAGTATTACAGACCTTCCTTTATCGGCGTACACTTAAGTGACCTTGCTTTAGTTAGTGACCCAGATGCAGACCTAAGCGTAGTCTCATCTGATGGCATCATGTTCAAAATCTATCGGAAGCATTTGGACTCTCACACGGCCGGATTTCCATCGTTCGAGTCTATCGTGGTCGATCAGCAGCCCATTACTCTGCAAGAACCGTCAGATGTTCTTGAACTCCTCTTTCAGTTCATTCATCCTCGCGCCGAAGTGCAGCAATTCCGTCAGCCAGTGATCACAGAAATTGAACCGAAAAAGTTTTTTGCAGTTGCTGAGGCTGCGGAGAAGTATATTGTGTTTGGAGTGATGAATCTGTGTTATACTCGCATCCATTAGTATGTATAATTATTCGTATGCTCACATTATCGCTAATTTTTGCCATCAACTAGCGAGCTTGTAACGTGCCATCCGTTGGAGACTTTGAGCCACGCATACAAGCACGGTTATTCCGACCTCTGTAATAGAGCGGCGCTCATAGCACTTTCGCGCCCCCGAGATGAAACATTGGAGGCCCTCGCGGATCCTAGCCTACGCTTGCGCTGGGTAAGTTCTACAACACCCATTATTATTTCCAACCAATTTAATTCGAAACCTTTTCAGCTCCTGTATAGATGCCACTGGGAAAGGCTAGCAGATTATATTCACCAGCAAATTCACCAGTTATCGCTTTTGGGCCACGACAGGTGCCAAAGAAGCTACCGATGGTATACCACCTACACAACCGAGATTATCAAAGATCTGAAAAAAGTTGCTGAGCTGCCGCCAGTACCGACCAATGTCTCCTGTCCATGGGGTGGAGGGCCTTGCGCCTGCGGGAAAGTTTTTAATGAGTGGCAGCCTACACTTACGATGAAGGCGGCGGAAATTCCCAAGTTCAGCGAGATGATCATTTGAAAAAGAAGGCTAACGATCCTCGATCGTGAAGGAAATCCAGGTGACAGCGGATGATATAAGTGATTACGGAGCACCCATTGAGTTCACTATCTCAGCATTTATTACCATTTAGGTCCCATTCGTGTAACTTTGATTGTATGATCTGTCAGGAAATCTCGTTGATATAATCACCAAATTTGTACTTTTACAATGTAACTTGGCTATATTTTCGGATATATTTGAAAGGTTTTCGGGCTATTAGGTAGAAATCAGAGGTTTGAGGAGCTGAACTTAGGGATTTTTTTCGCTTCCTCCAGCATCTTTGTACATGTACCCCAACTTGGTATCTCCCGGCAGGCGCAGAAGGTTCCACGCTTAATCGGGCAAGAAATTCCATCCTCTGCCATGGGAAACTCGATCGCCTTCCTTGGATCTTGAGTTACTTGACGTAGGTAGAGAGCGTTGCTGATTGCAAATCTTGGACAGTTATTGAAGTTGTAATTCTCATATAAGCTGTTTCCTGTGCTGGCTAACTGGTGCCAGTAATTTTGATATATCAGCTGATTATTGATCATGTCTATGAGTTGTCAAATGAGCAGAGATTAGCTTTGAAACGCGCCCATTTCCCAACCGCCCCGGGATGAGAGAGACCAGCGACGATGTCGCTCACAGACAAAACAATAGTTTCAGGGGCCGTCTCGTCTGCAAGGTCTGGGTATTCGTGTTTTATGCAGTAGTTTAGAACTTTAATAGGCTGTGATTTTATGAGTCTTCTATAGAGATTGGGCATTTAGCGTCGGTAAAACATCAGGATGCAGGGACTCACTGCATCCCGAGGATTGCGGCGTTCATGGCGCTGAAGACTGTATACTTCTCCGCTGCCTCTGCAACTTCAAAAAAAGTATCATCTGATAGCTGCCCCAAGTCGGGCTGCCGATAACGATTAGCTTTGGTGGGGGGGTGGACGAATTGAAACAAGATCTCCAGGATATGGGCCGATTCTTCCAATGAGATAGACCCATATTCAGTGATAAATAAATTTGGGGTAGAAAGAAAGCCGCTAGCTGAATGGAGATGTGTTTTTTATACTTTGAAAAGAATGCTGTCTGAAGATTTGAATGTAAAGTCGGCTGCTTCATGCCAGACTTACCTCAATATGTGTCATTAAGATGGCGGCTCCAATATAAAGCTGGTGCACTCACATTTATCTGATATAGTTGAAGTATCCCTTCCGTCTGAATAGACCCCACTCATGTTGACCTCAGGCTGGGCTCGAGGATTTATCGAAAGGAGAGTCGAAGAGATTATTGTGGCTCCCAATGCCAACCGTCAATCCGGCAATTTAGCTGAGATCTTTCCATCCTGTAATTGTATTGTGGCTATAAGTGTTCAAAAATGTGCTCGAGACGGAAAGGCGCGTAAGTGACATCTCGAGGGTTGGTGTCGTGCCC
>Ga0247735_1001040_pt1 | contig 10901 bp, 9 predicted proteins | sample UWRJL178409R2_FD_180934 | JGI IMG/M metagenome (GOLD analysis project Ga0247735, IMG submission 180934) | Plant litter microbial communities from Arlington Agricultural Research Station in Wisconsin, United States - UWRJ-L178-409R-2 | ecosystem: Environmental > Terrestrial > Plant litter >...
TGGGTGCACGTCGAGCGCCAGCGGGCGGTGCACGTCGCTGCCGGGCGTGCGGACGTAGCAGGCGACGGCGGGCTGCCCGTTGGCCCGGGTGGCCACGCAGCGCATGGAGCCGAACCCCTCCGAGCCGAAGCCGCCGTCCACCCAGCCCTGCACCACCGCCTCGCGGCCCTCCCACACCCCGGGCTGCGGCGGCATCGAGAAGCGCAGGTCCTCGTGCATGAGCGCGACGAGCGCCGGCACGTCCGTGCGCTCGGACGCCTCGACGTAGCGCGTGAGCAGCTCCCGCTGGGCGGCGTCCGGCTCCTGGTCGGGTCGCCACTGCGCCCGCGGCGCCGGCAGGTGCTCCCGCACGCCGGCCCGCGCCCGCTGCAGCGCGGAGTTCACGCCGGCGACGGTGGTCTCCAGGATCTCGGCGGTCTCGCGGGCCGAGAGGTCGAGCACGTCGCGCAGGACGAGCACCGCGCGCGGCAGCGGCGGGAGGTGCTGGATCGCGACGAGGAACGTCAGCTCGATCGTCTCCTTGGCCACCACCGCGTCCTCCGGGCCCTCCTCGCCGGAGGGCAGCTCCGCCAGCAGGTCGTCGGGATAGGGCTGCAGCCACGGGATCTCGCCCTCGGCGGTCGGCACCCGCGGGCGCTTGTCGAGCGCGTCGAGGCAGGCGTTCGTGGCGATCCGGTAGAGCCAGGCGCGCAGCGACGAGCGACCCTCGAACTGCTCGCGCTTGCGCCACGCGCGCAGGAACGTCTCCTGCACGAGGTCCTCGGACTCCTCCAGCGAGCCCGTCATCCGGTAGCAGTGGACGCGCAGCTCACGGGCGTGGCGGCGCACCTGCGTCTCGAAGGCGTCCTGATCGGCGGTGGTGGTCATGTCACGTGTGACGGTGGCAGCTCCGGAAACTCATCACGACGCCCGGCGTCTCAGCATTCCCCCAGGATCGCGAAGTACGTTGCCCGGCATGCGCAGATCGCTCGCCGCCGCCTCCCTCGCCGTCCTCTGCGCCGTGCTGCTCGCCGCGTGCGGCGACTCGGACTCCGTTGATCGCTCGTCGACGGCCACCGTGCCCGACGGGAGGCTCGCGGCGACGGACAGCGCGACCTGCGCCAAGCCGCAGAAGAGCGGATACACGGTCACCGCGTTCTCGTTCAGCGGGAGCACCAACTGCGCCGAGGCCCAGCACATCGCCGGGAACGCGGTCGGCCGCGGCCGGTGCCAGCTGGGCTGGAACTGCCTGTACAGCACGCCGACGACGCCCTCGCACCTCCCCCTCACGAGCATCCGCATCTACGACGTCGAGCGCAAGAACGCGAGCATCGACGTCACCTACTTCAAAGCCGGCTAGCCCCCGGCCCGACGGCCTCGCGCCTCCTAGCGTCTGAGCACCGTCTTGCGCGCGACCGAGGCGCTCGTGTTGCCGGCCGCGTCCCGGGCCGTGGCGGCGACGCTGGCCGTCACCGTGCGCCGGGCCTTGAGTGCCTTGCGCACCGCCGTCCGCGCGGCCTTGGGCACCGCGATCTTGACCGTGGTCGCCTTGCCCGCCTTGAGCGAGACCTTCGTCGTCGCCTTGGCGGTCTTGGCCTTGCGTCCCGGCGGCTTCACCGCGGTGGACAGGGTGACGGTGCAGGCCTCATCGCACGTCAGCTTGGCCGTGAACGTGCCCTTGCTCGACAGCTTCTGGCGCTTGGCCAGGGAGAACGTGAGCTTGGGCTTGCGCGTGTCCGGCGGGACGACCGTCGGCGCGGTCACCGCGATGGCGCGGCTGGCGGTGACCGTCGCGCGGCCGTCGGACACCGTCACCGTCGCGGTGTAGGTCCCCGCCTTGGCGTAGGCATGGGACACGTCCGGCCCGGAGGCCGTGGTGCCGTCGCCGAAGTCCCAGCCGTACGTCAGCGGATCCTGGTTGGCGTCCGTGGCCGAGGCGCCGAGGGCCACGGCCTTGCCCGCCACGGCGTGCACGATCAGGTCGGGCGGGCTCACCGTGACCACGGGCGCCACGTTGGCCGCGGTGAGGGTCAGGTCGTTGCCGTCGCCCGCCCCGTAGCCGACGGTGAACGGGAGCCCCGCTCCGGTGAGGGTGCTGCCCTCGGGGGCGTTGGCGAACTGCCCGACGATCCCCTCCCCTCCCCCGTTCACGATCAGCGGCAGCTGCGTCGCGGTCGGTGGGACCGGCCCGGCGGCGAGCTGGAGATCGAGCAGGGCGCCGGCACCGATCGTGACGGAGCCGGAGGTCTCCACGTGCGGGAGATCGGCCGAGGGCGGCCCGGCGACGCGCAGGCGGCTCGTCGCCGTGAGCGCGAGCGTGCCGGTGTGGAGCGCGGGCGCGCTCGGCGCGAGCGTGCCCGCGACCGTCGTCCCGCCGACGGTGCCGTTCCCCGCGACGGTGGCGAGCGCCCCGACCGAGAGGGGCGTCGTCTGCGTGCCGTTCATGACCAGCGTGCCGGTCTGCACGTCCACGGCGCCGGGCAGCGTGTTGGCGCCGCCGAGGACCATCGTGCCGTTCCCGGCCTTGGCGAAGCCTCCGGGGAAGCCGGCCTGCGGAACCAGGCCGCCCGACGCTTCCAGCTCGGGGGTGACGGGGCCCGGCGTCACCGTGAACAGGCCGTTGCCGCTCGTCGCCATGCGGATCGGCGTGAGGATGCGCGCCGGGCCCGCGGCCGACGACGTCACGGAGAACGTCTTGGCCCGCAGCGCGCCGATCCCGTCGACGACGCCTCCGGTCATGCTGACCTGGTCGACGGCCGCCAGGGAGCTGTTGACGCCCGGGAGGTCCACGCTGCCGTCGTGCATGGTCAGGGACTTGATCGTCTGGCCGAAGTTGTTGGCGGCGATGCGTCCGTCCGGGCGGACGTCGACGGCGGTCGTCTGGTCGATGTCGTTCTGGATCCCGAACTGGAGCACGGCGCTCCCGGCGGCGCCGGCGTCGTCCCCCACCGTCACGGTGCCGTTGACCGGGATCGCCCGGCCGGAGGTGGCCGTCGTCTTGAGCGTCCCGTCGGCGATCGTCGTCCCGCCTGTCCAGACGTCGCTGCTGCCCGGGTTGAGCCACAGCGTGCCCGGCCCGTCCTTGCGCAGCGAGGCGCCGGCGATCGCCTCGGTGACCGCGTTGCCGATGCGCAGGTCCTCCGCCGCGGGGCCGTCGGCGACGGTGAACTGGCAGGCCCCCGTGATGGTCACCGGAGCGGTGATGGCCGCGCTCGCCGTCGCCGTCGACGTGGCCACGACGTCGCCCTTGATCGCGAGGCCCGGGGTCGGGGACACGGTGTTGCCGGTGACCGAGCCGCCGGTCATGTTCAGCGTGCCCTGGACGGTGAGCGCTCCCGTCCCGAGCGAGACGAGGCCCTGCTCGATCGTGAGGGCGTCGATGACGTCGTTCTGGCCGGCCACGTCGAACGTGCTGTTCTGGGTGACCCGCACGTCGGTCGTGTTGGCGATCTCCGAGGGCTGTGCGAGGCGCAGGGTCGCAGCCGAGAGCGAGTCCCCGACCACCACCGTCGGGCCGGTGATCGCCGCGTTGACCAGGTTGTTGTCCAGGAGCAGCGTCCCCGAGGCGACCGTCGTCGTGCCCGGGATGGTGATCTGGCCGGTGAGGCGCGTGCCGTCGCTCGGCGCCGTGCCGCGGAAGCGCAGGTTCGTCGTGCCGCTGATCGTGCCGGCGATGTTCAGCGTGCCGTTAGAGGACTGGACGAAGATCGACACGGGGCCGGTCAACCCCAGCGGAAGGGTCGCCGCCAGGGTGTTGCCCGTGCCGTCGGACTGGACGTTGTTCTGCGCGTCGGATCCGTCGATGAACAGGGTGCGGCCGGCCAGGCCGTTGATCGTGTTGCCGGTGCCGGCGAACCAGACCTGGTCGACGGTGAGCCCCACGATGTCCATCGTCGACGTCGTGCCCGTGCCGAACTTCACGACCGTGCCGCCCGCCTCGCCGGAGGTGGGCACCCCGCCGGACCAGTTCGCGGCGTTCGACCACGTGCCGCCGGACGGGCCGGTCCAGGTGTGGAGGTTCGCGGAGGCCGAGGCGGCGGACACCGCCAGGACGCACCCCGTCACGGCAACTGCAACGACCAGTCGCATTTTTCTCACGCTGCTGTCACCCCTCTTGCACACACGGACATGCGCGATCGTGACAGGAGCGCCCTCTCCCGTGCAACCCGGGCCCTACGACCGCCCGTCGACGTCGAAGCGGAACCGGCCCGTGCCGCGGCGCAGCGCCGTCGCCACCTCGCCGTCGGCCGACCCGAGCACGCATCCCGGGCACTCCGCGCCCTCACGGCGGCCGGCCGCCCAGGCAAGGCCCGCGGCGTACAGCGCGGCCCCCTCGGCTTCGTCGGCGCCGAACTCCTGGGCCGCGCGGCTGAGGATCGCCTGGAGCGCGGGGTCGTCGCGGTGCGGGTACGGCGGGACGGGGAACTCGCCGCGGTCCGGATCCGTGCCCAGGGCGTGACCGACCGCGCTCGCGTGTCCCTCCGCCCACGCGTGCACCGTGGCCGACACCACGATCGAGCGAAGATCGGGGCGGGGGAGCTCGCCCAGTCCGAGCAGCACCTGGATGAGCGGCTGGAAGTTCGGGGTCGCGGCGCGTTCGCTGATCACCGCCGCAGCGTACCCCGCTTCGACCCCTAATCTGGACCCACTCCAGATTACGTGGCATACTCCCCCACGTGCCGGCCCCGGAGCTCGAAGACCTGTTGCGTGGCGCGTCGCTGCGCGTGACGCGTCCCCGGATCGCCGTGCTGTCCGCCGTCCACGCGCTTCCGCACGCGGACACGAACGACATCATCGACTCGGTGCGCGCCGAGCTCGGCGGCGTGTCGAACCAGGCCGTCTACGACGGCCTGCGCGTGCTGTCCGACGCGGGCCTGGTCCGGCGCATCCAGCCGCCCGGGTCCGTCGCCCGCTACGAGTCGCGGGTCGGCGACAACCACCACCACGTCGTCTGCCGCTCCTGCGGCCTGATGGCCGACGTGGACTGCGCCGTCGGTGCCGCACCCTGCATCACGCCGATCGAGGACCACGGGTTCGTGATCGACGAGGCCGAGGTCATCCACTGGGGCCTGTGCCCCGACTGCGCGGCCGCACCTGATTTCCGTACACCACCAGAGCCCGGAAGGGGTTCCCTTGCCTGATAGTCCTGACGCCGTCGTCGGAGAGATGAACGAGGACAACGTGAACGAGGAGGGCCGCTGCCCGGTCGTCCACGAGCGCGCTCCTCATCCCACCCAGGGCGGCGACAACCGCGGGTGGTGGCCGGACCGCCTCAACCTGAAGATCCTCGCCAAGAACCCGGCCGTGGCCAACCCCCTTGGCGAGGAGTTCGACTACGCCGCGGCGTTCAAGACGCTCGACCTCCCGGCGGTCAAGCAGGACATCGCCGAGCTCCTGCGGACCTCGCAGGACTGGTGGCCGGCGGACTTCGGCCACTACGGCCCGTTCATGATCCGCATGGCGTGGCACAGCGCGGGGACGTACCGCACGAGCGACGGCCGCGGCGGCGCCGGGGCCGGGCAGCAGCGCTTCGCCCCGCTCAACAGCTGGCCGGACAACGGCAACCTGGACAAGGCCCGCCGCCTGCTGTGGCCGATCAAGCAGAAGTACGGCCAGGCCCTCTCCTGGGCCGACCTGATGATCCTCACCGGCAACGTCGCCCTGGAGTCGATGGGCTTCGAGACGTTCGGCTTCGCCGGCGGTCGCCCCGACGTGTGGGAGCCCGACGAGGACGTCTACTGGGGCCCGGAGACGGTGTGGCTCGACGACGAGCGCCACACCGGCGACCGCGAGCTCGAGGAGCCCCTGAGCGCCGTGCAGATGGGCCTCATCTACGTGAACCCGGAGGGCCCGCACGCCAACCCGGACCCCCTCGCCGCCGCCAAGGACATCCGCGAGACGTTCGCGCGCATGGCGATGAACGACGAGGAGACCGTCGCGCTGATCGCCGGCGGCCACACGTTCGGCAAGACCCACGGCGCGGCCGACCCCGAGCAGTACGTCGGCCCGGAGCCCGAGGGCGCCCCGCTCGAGGAGCAGGGCCTGGGCTGGAAGCAGTCGTTCGGCTCCGGCAAGGGCGCGGACACGATCACCAGCGGCCTCGAGGTGACGTGGACGTCCACCCCGACGCAATGGTCCAACGGGTTCTTCGACAACCTGTTCGGGCACGAGTGGGAGCTGGAGAAGAGCCCCGCCGGCGCCCACCAGTGGGTGGCGAAGGGCGGCACCGCGGTGGGGACCGTCCCCGGCCCCGAGGCCGACTCGCCGGCCCGCCCGCCGACGATGCTGACGACGGACCTGTCGCTGCGCATCGACCCCGAGTACGAGAAGATCTCGCGCCGCTTCCACGAGCACCCGGACCAGTTCGCGGACGCGTTCGCCCGCGCGTGGTTCAAGCTGACGCACCGCGACATGGGTCCCGTCGCCCGCTACCTCGGCCCGGAGGTCCCGGACGAGGAGCTGCTGTGGCAGGACCCGCTCCCCGCGGCCACGTACGCGCCGATCGACGCCGCCGACGTGGCGACGCTCAAGGGCCAGATCCTGGCCTCCGGCCTGTCCGTCTCCCAGCTCGTCTCGGCGGCTTGGGCGGCGGCGTCCTCGTTCCGCGGCAGCGACAAGCGGGGCGGCGCCAACGGCGGCCGCATCCGCCTGGAGCCGCAGCGGAGCTGGGCGGTCAACGATCCCGAGCAGCTCGCGACGGTGCTGCGTGCCCTGGAGGGCATCCAGCAGGCGTTCAACGGCGCGCAGGCCGGCGGCAAGCAGGTCTCGATCGCCGACCTCGTCGTGCTCGCGGGCTCCGCCGCCGTCGAGCGGGCGGCCAAGGACGCCGGCTTCGACGTGGAGGTCCCGTTCACGCCCGGCCGGGTCGACGCCTCCCAGGAGCAGACCGACGTGGAGTCGTTCGGGGCGCTGGAGCCGGCCGCGGACGGGTTCCGCAACTACCTGAGCGGGCAGGAGCGGCTGACGGCCGAGTACCTGCTGCTCGACCGCGCGAACCTGCTGACGCTCAGCGCGCCGGAGATGACCGTGCTCGTCGGCGGCCTGCGCGTCCTGGGCGCCAACACGGGGCAGTCCCCGGTGGGCGTGCTCACCGACCGGCCCGGCACGCTCACGAACGACTTCTTCGTGAACCTGCTCGCGCTGGGCACCACGTGGGCGCCGGCCGCCGCGGGCGGCGGGACGTACGAGGGCCGCGACGACGCCACCGGCGAGGTCAAGTGGACGGGCAGCCGCGTCGACCTCGTGTTCGGCTCGAACTCCGAGCTGCGCGCGCTCGCCGAGGTGTACGCCAGCGACGACGCGCGCGAGAAGTTCGTGCGGGACTTCGCCGCCGCGTGGGCGAAGGTCATGGACCTGGACCGCTTCGACCTGGCCTAGGTCCGCGCATCGGGACGCCGAGGGTCACCTCTTGCCGCGTATGGCGGAGAAAGGTGACCCTCGGCGGTCGTTGCTCCCGGGACGCTGGCCGGGGACGCAGCGCGGGTGTAGCATCACGACTCCACCCCTAGTCAACAAAGTGAGTAGGTGCACTCGTGAGTAGTCAAGCGTTCCGCGCGGCCGTCGAGGCCGGAGACATGGAGACCGCCATCGAGCAGCTCCACCCCGACGTCGTGTTCCGCAGTCCCGTGGTGCACCGCCCGTACGAGGGCAGGGACGCGGCCGCCGTGCTCCTGCGCGCCGTCGGCCAGACGTTCGAGGACTTCCGCTACACGCGGGAGGTGTCCTCCGGCGACGACCACGTGCTCGTGTTCCACGCGCGGGTCGGCGACCGCGAGCTCGACGGCGCGGACTTCCTCGTGACCGACGCGGACGGGCTGATCACCGACTTCATGGTGATGGTCCGCCCCATGTCCGGCATGCACGCGCTGGCCGAGGCGATGAAGCGCAAGCTCGAGGAGCTGGCGTGAGCGTCCTGGCCGGTCGCACCGCGATCTTCTCCGGCGGCAGCCGCGGGATCGGGCTGGCCATCGCGCGCCAGCTCGCCGAGCGCGGCGCCAACATCGTGCTGATCGCCAAGACGGACACGCCCCACCCCGACCTCCCGGGCACGATCCACACCGCGGCCGACGAGCTGCGCGCGCTCGGGGCCGACGTCCTGCCGATCGTGGGCGACATCCGCGACGAGGAGGGCGTCGCGGCGGCGGTCGCCCAGACCGTCGAGCGCTTCGGCGGGATCGACCTGTGCGTCAACAACGCCAGCGCGCTCAACCTCTCCCCGATCGGCGAGCTGCCGATCAAGCGCTTCGACCTCATGCAGTCGGTGAACGTGCGCGGCACCTACGTGCTGACCAGCGCGTGCCTCCCCCACCTGCGGGCGTCCGACCACGCGCACGTCCTCACGCTCTCCCCTCCGCTCAACCTCGACGCGCAGTGGATGGCCCCGTCCGCCTACACCGTCTCCAAGTACGGCATGTCGATCGTCACCCTGGGCGTGGCCCAGACCGAGCCCACGATCGCGGCCAACTGCCTGTGGCCGATGACGGCGATCGCCACCGCCGCGGTGGAGAACCTCCTCGGCGGCGAGGAGGCCATGGGCCGCACGCGCACGCCGGAGATCTACGCGGACGCGGCCCGCATCGTCCTCGAGCGCGCGCCCGCGACCGGCACGGGCAACACCTACCTGGTCGAGGACGTGCTCGCCGAGGAGGGCATCACCGACCTGGAGCCGTACAGCACGACCCCCGGGACGACGGAGTTCCTGCCCGACTTCTTCGTCGATCCGGCCGTCATCCGCTGAGCGCATGGCCCTGCGACACGCCGTCCTGGCGGCCCTCATGGAAGGCGAGGCGAGCGGCTACCAGCTCGCCAAGCGCTTCGACGTCTCGGTCGCCAACTTCTGGGCCGCCACGCCGCAGCAGCTGTACCGCGAGCTGGGGACGCTGGCCGACGAGAAGCTGGTGCGGGGCCGGACCGAGCGCCAGGACAAGCTCCCCGACAAGCGCGTCTTCACCATCACCGCGGCGGGCCGGCGGGAGCTGGCCGCCTTCGCCGCCTCCCCCACCCGGCCCACCGCGCTGCGGGACGACCTGCTCGTGAAGGTGCAGGCGGCCGACGACGCTTCCGCCCCCGCCGTGGCGGCGGCGCTGGACGAGCGCGCGGCGCAGGCCGAGGTCAAGCAGGTGCGCTACCGGCAGCTGGTCGACGGCCTGCTCGACGGCCGGTCCGAGGACGACTACCTCGCGTCGGCCGAGCGCGTCGGGCCGTACCTGACGCTGCAGCGCGGGCTGGCGTTCGAGGCCGAGAACGCCGAGTGGTGCCGGCGCGCGGCGGCGGTGCTGCGGGCCCGCACGGCGGTGCGGGCGTGAGCGCGCCGCTCGCCGAGCGCCGGCCCGTCCGCCGCTTCGTGGCGATCGGGGACAGCACCACGGAGGGCGTCGGCGACCCGCTGGACCCCCGGCGGCCGGCCACGTCGCCGTTGCGGGGCTGGGCCGATCGCCTCGCCGAGCGCCTGACCGTCCTGGAGCCCGGGCTGGCCTACGCCAACCTCGCGGTCCGCGGGCGCAAGGCCCGGGAGATTCGCCAGGAGCAGCTCGGACCGGCCCTGGCCCTGGATCCGGACCTCGTCGCGATGACGGGAGGCCTCAACGACCTCGTGCGTCCCAGGTTCGACCTCGACGCGGTGCTCGGGGAGCTCGACGCGATGCAGCGGGCCGTCACCGCCGCGGGCGGGACGGCCCTGACCTTCACGCTGCCGGACCTGTCGGCCTTCGTGCCCACCGCCCGCCCCGTCCGCGGCCGGCTGGCGGCGTACAACGCGGGTCTGCACGCCCTCGCCCAGCGGCACGACACGGTGCTCGCGGACGTGTCCGCCCATCCCGTCGCCGCCGACCCCCGGCTGTGGGCCCCGGATCGCCTGCACCCGAATCCGGAGGGGCACGAGCGGCTCGCCGCGGCCGCCGCCGAGGCGCTGGGCGTGCCGGACGCCGGCGGCGCTTGGACCGCCGCCCTCGCCCCTCCTCCCCCCGTCCGGCTCCCCGCGGTCGTCGCTCGCGAGACCGTGTGGACGGTGCGCTTCCTCGCGCCGTGGGTCGGCCGGCGGCTGCGCGGGACCTCGTCCGGCGACGGGCGGACGGCCAAGCGGCCGGCGCTCGCGCCGGTGGACCGCTAGGGCTCCACGCTTAGCCGGCCGGTCCGCGCCGGAACAGCGAGGTCCGGGTCGCCGGGCCGCCCGCGGCCGGCAGGCTGTACAGGTCGCCGTCGCGGGCGATCCAGATCGGCCCGGCGAAGCGCTCCGCGGCATCCCCGAGGAACGGTCCCTCGAGCGCCTTGATCGGCAGCGGCGGCACGATGTGGGTGAGCACGAGCGCCTTGGCGCCGGCCTCCCGCGCGGTGTCCGCCGCCTCCTCAGGGCTGGCGTGGTAGCCCGGCAGGTCCGAGAGGATCTTGGCCCGGTTGGCGAGTCCGGCCGCCCGGGCGGCCTCCTCGGCGAGGCCCAGCAGCGGGCCGGAGAGCGCGTCGTGGACCAGCAGATCCGCGCCGCGGGCGTGCGCTGCGACCACCGGCGATCTGGCGGTGTCGCCGCTGATGACGAGGCTGCGCCCGCGGTGGTCGAAGCGGAAGCCGACCGCCGGAGCGGCCGGGGCGTGGTCGACGGTGAACGCGGTGATGGTGACGTCCTCGTCCTGGAGGACGATCAGCGCGTCGCGGCCGTCCGGGATCGTGAACGGCTCCGCCGCCATGCCGGCGCCCGCGGCGGGGATGACCGACTCGCCGTGGTGTGCCGTTCGGTACCCGGAGTCCAGCGCGTACGCCTCGTTCAGCCCGGCGACGACCCGGTCCACCCCGGGCGGGCCCAGGACGCGCATCGGCTCCTGCGCCGTGGCCGCCGCCCACCGCTGGATCGCGAGGCTGCCGAGCCCGCCGATGTGGTCGGAGTGGAAGTGCGTCAGCAGCACCGCCTCGATGCGCTCCGGGCCGATCCC
>Ga0247735_1001047_pt1 | contig 10879 bp, 10 predicted proteins | sample UWRJL178409R2_FD_180934 | JGI IMG/M metagenome (GOLD analysis project Ga0247735, IMG submission 180934) | Plant litter microbial communities from Arlington Agricultural Research Station in Wisconsin, United States - UWRJ-L178-409R-2 | ecosystem: Environmental > Terrestrial > Plant litter >...
GTGAAAATCACATATCTGCAAATTTGCAGTGAATTAGGTGAGAATCTCGGCCGCGAATTAGGGAGTCCTGGGAGGCATTGCAAATTTGCACTGCCTGCGGCGCAAAATCCTAATTCCCGCACCACTAACGATTGTTCCCTCCACAGAGCAAGTCATTCCATAGAAATGTAAAAATGTTAGAGTGCCGTTACAAATGGATTCTCGTTCTCAGTAGGCTACGAAATGGGATCGTAAACTCACCAATATGAATTGGCAGCCTCTTGTCCGACTCATACTCCTGGGAAGCCAACTCTTACTCTGGCAAGACGGAAACCAGCTCTCCACACGCAAGACTATTCTTACATGACTTGAACCTAGGCATGGCGAGCTCGAGGAGTCTGTTTCCCAGGCGTGTCTGACGACGATGTACAACCGATGATATTAGCCCGTCTTTAGAATCTCTTCGAGATCCCCGTCGTTCCCAAATAATTCACCGAAATATTCAGTACCATTGGAGCTATCTATTTTAAAAGTACGAGGGGAGTGCCTTACACGGTGAAAATCCGTTTGCCCCTCAGAAAGTCAGCCATCTCGTGTGCTGTGAGAACTTGAGATGCGCTCAGAGTACGTTTGCGCAGATTCTCCCAAGGCTGAGATGGTACGTCACTTGTCAACTGGCACTTTCCGAAGAGATCTGGGTAGTTTACCGAGCCACCAACTCTTCGGTGGCCAATTGAGGTGGTAAATAAGGGGCATGGGCGGTAGGCGGTGCGGGGTATCAGCATTGAAGGAGGCCAACAAGGCGCGTTCTTCTGAAACAATGGAATACCAGGTACCAGGCACTCCGCCATCTCAGTGTCCCAGCCTTCAGGTTTATATCAGCCTTCTAGTAGGCTCAACCCCGCCTGTCTTTGTGTTGCATCTGCACGGGCTTGGTGGTAACGTATCCTCGATACCGACGGTGTGCTAGGGTCTAGCTTTCAAGGGAAATCTGATAAATGTCTTTCTGAACATCAAAATGTGCAAGCTTAGCTGCATAGATGTCGAACGTTGAACGTTGGTATAATTTTCCTAGAAGGACGCGATACATCTCGTGCACATGTGACCGGTTGGCTGGCCAATCTGATCAGTGATCGAATCTAGTTTCCTATTCTTCAAAGTTTCAACGCTCTTAATCTGATTGACGGAGGATCCTGCGACCATACAAACGTACCGTAGGCCAAGCACCAACTGTGGCAACTAGCCATCTACTCCTCATCGGAGGCATTCTCTAAATGACCATACTTCATCGTCCCATGAGTGACTCTGACATTTCCGGTTCGAGCCAAACTCTCTTGCGTCTCTTTGGAAATTCTTCCCTCTAAATTGTAAACCTCCATAATCGGTGCATGGACTTCAAGACGCCAAAGCAAAAACCCGACGATAGCGAAGTAAGTGGCGCGCTGGTCGATCTCAAAGTTAGTCCGTGTAAGACGTAACGAACGAAGAGTAGGAAAGAGAAGCGGTGGCAGTAGTGATGCGGATTGGAAAAGCGGAAGGAGATACAGAGGCGATCGGCCAAGAAGATTCAACACCTTGACTGCGGTGAAAGACTGCAGGCTGTCGAGCGAAGGGAACGGCGTCGAGTCGTTATTGATCGCTGCAAACTCCTCATCGATCCAAAGGTCAAGCATTGTTGTCGTCGGATATGTTGGCTCATATAGGGATAGCAGGAGTTTGAAGAAGTCGAGGGTATCTTGAGAATCGTCAAAACTGACGACAAGCCACAATAGCGGATCTGTCGAGTTTGAGGTGTGCTCCTTGATTAGTTCTTCCTCCGTCATATCCCAAATGTATCCGACCCGTCTGGAGTTTCCAAAGTGAATGCGGTCACCGCTGAGTATTTTTGCCTGAAGGTATCGATCTGGTGCATCCCGACGCCACTCGGTGAGCTGGCGATTCAGGAATGCCAAGAGCTTTGAGCGTGCCAGCCCTGAAGCTGATCTGTTGCAGGTAAGCCTTGTTCGAATACCACAAGAGGCTGGAACGTCGAGATGTTCAAGGAAGTTGGCCGCGTCATTGAACTTCGCGCCGACAGTGAGGAATAACAGGTGGGGAAGAGCGACGGTAAACATGGATTCCTCCTCCGAGCCTGGAGATGAGCTGATGGCGCCGCTGAGGGTGAGACACCGAAGTGATGGTATGTTTTCCAATACCCGCAACCACCCCATAACAGTTGGCGCCACTTTCAACGGATGATCAGGTACCCTGAGAGACAATATTGTCGGGGCAACAATATCCATAACTGACAACTCGGTCAAGTTGTGGAGAGCGCAGGAGGAAAAGTCGATGAGGCATCGCTGAAGATGGAGGCGCTGGAGATGAGGAGCCTCGTCTGAGAATAGAGGGCCAGCGTATAGGCAGTCAGGGAAGGGGCAGGAGGTGACGAGGTTGAGATATTCGAGTGTTGGTGCGGGATGCTTGAGGAAGTTCTGGCAGATAAACTCCCAAGGAGCAAGACGAATGTTCAGACTGAGTGTCTGTATTCGTAACCTGTGCTCAAAAATGGACTGCAGTACGGTCTTGGCTCGAGGATCTCGAAGTTGAACGGCCTTGAACACCGAATCCCCTCCAACTGCGAAGAGCGATGTTTTAGACCGCCGTAAGAGGTCCGCGATGAAGTCTGGATGGTGCCTTTCGAAGTCAATGATACGACTCCAAAGCATAGGGTAGTTGGAAGCTACATCATGCCAGCGTCTGCAGACTTCGCCGGTTGAAAGTAGTGTCGCGAGAGGGCTATGAGGGTTCTCCTCGTCACCGTCTTTCTGGGTGTTCAATAGGAATATATCGCAGAGAATCTCGTCGGGTAGTTGGTTTATAGGAGTCTGCTCGTTTCTTTCATCTTGTCTATCTTGTTCTCCAGACATAGAATTCATCACAAATGATAGGTCAAAGATTACTTGCGGGTGTCAATCTGCAATTGTCCAATAAGTACAACATCGACAAAGGTTTGTTAAGACTCACCCTGAGGTAAGGCAGTTCGCGTCGAGAGAGAAAGGCTATTGCCTAGAACAGTGAGGTCGGCCATGCTTTATGAGTTGAACGGACTTACTGTGCCGCAGCGACCGCAGACGATGTTGCCATGGGTGTGTGAAATAAAGCATCCAGCCTACATTCAATAATACTCATGCCCTAACTGCCTTGCACACCAGACACCAACACCGACGACGACGATACAACATCCTCCCACTTTGACCTAGCGCTCCTGGTGGCTTAGGATGGAAGATCTGGATCACCTCTATGCAAATTGTCATCATGACTCCTCCCTGCATATTGCGTATCTCACGGCCATACCTCTGCGCCTCGTGTCGAAGCAAAGACTCCCACTCTAATTGCACGGCGGGGCCCTAATAAAGCTCTATCAGGACTGCTTCCATAGCGCTTACGCGTCCATCTTACCATGAACAAATCCGGTGTCTTCAGCGACGACGACGACGACTACGACGTTATCTCGAACCCAGGTCATGACGGCTCACTTGAGGGCAGTCTGAACGCCGACGGGCTCGGACAAGGCTCCATTGCGGTGCGAGAGTTGCCTGCTTTTGAAGATGCACAAGACAGGTTCGAAACGACGCGTTGGATGGCAGAAGAAATACAAGCCTTTGTGCGTAGAGAGCTGCCTTCCCATACCAGCTCGTTTGACAACAAGAAAGTACGCATATATGTTGATGGAGTTTTCGACTCGTTTGGTGTAGGGTGCGTCTTCAAGAGCGGTGTCATAGGAGGTTCATATTATTGATAAAAACTGTTCTCTAGGCATGCACTTCAATTACGTCAAGCTAAACTGGCTTTTCCATACGTCCAGCTAATGGTTGGAGTCTTCTCGGATGATGTATTGCACAAAAACAATTGCTTCCCCGCATGGCCTGAAGTTGAACGATCAGAGCTCGTAAGGCACTGCCGCTGGGTCAACGAAGTCATCAAAGACGCACCATGGGAGCTGACGCTTAAGTTTCTGGACGAAAATGGCATAGATTTCGTTGCTATTGACGAAGGCACATCCGTTGATCCTTGTTGTGACAAGATTCGACTACGGGGTTACGACGAACTGAAAAAACATGGTGCGTACTGCGGCGTTGGGGAACCATGACACAACCTAACTTGTGCGCAGGCAAGATTATCAAAACCCGCAGAACGATTGGCCTTGTCTCGCAGCGACTTACGGCAGTCAATCAATCTCAAAGTGCAACACCTACTCTCACGGGGAGTCCTGAAACGCAAGCTCCAGATTTGACAGAACATGTCGATATGTATGGCATAGGCTACTAGAATACCCGACGCAGGTGGGACCTTGCTTTAGAGTGGTGGTTCAGGACATTTTATATGCTCTATTGCTTGTCAATCTTTTTTACAGAATGATCAACTGTTTCTTGACTATAATATTGCGCCAGTACGGACGCCTTGAAATTTTATGCACCTCGATCAATCGATCTCCTCAGACATGTCGGCATTATTATTTCTAGTCGCTACCGCTCGGCTCTCATCTGCGGGCCCTTGACTCACTCCTGTTCCTCCTAAATTCCAGGTCTTGACCTTATATGACTCTTGAAGTGGGAGATTGACCAAACACCCCGTATGTACCCCAGCATACCCTTCGCAAAAATGACATGTCCAACTAGACTTTGCGAATCAGAAACATCCACTTCGGTCAACCTACCAAACGAATTGGTAGAAAAAATCCTCACCGACGGATGGCGATCTCACATGTCTCCGGAAGAAAGGCTCGTTTATACGACCACCATCATCCTCGTCTGCGAATCTTGGCTCGCGAGTCTCACGAAAATAGCGACGAAGGATGTGTACCTGCCGACTTCGGCATCCATTTTGCAACATGGATTGGCACAAGGACGTATGACTACTATTCGACAGGAGAAGCGCCCACCTCATTCAAATTGCCGTTCGCTAACGCGCCAGATATGCCCCATAGGTGAAAACGTGCTTCAAGAAACCTATATGCGGCCACGCGAAAGACGACGCGGTATAGGCATCCAAGACATTTTTGCGACATTCCACGCACTGCCATTTCTTCAGAATCTGCAAACCGTTGCCGTCGAATATTACACTCACACACTTGAAGGTGTAAAGGCGAACCTCTGGACCAGCAAAATTTTCAACTTCTCCTATCAAGCCACAGTGCTGCGTATGGACCTGGAGTATATATTTCCTGTTGATTCGCCTTCCTGGGTCATCGACGCGGTGTGTCCTATTCACAGGACGAGAGAGACACATTCAAAACAACCTCACGTTCCTTGGGCCTTGCCGCACCTCGAAAGAGTATCTACCACCACAACCACGGAATCCTCATTGCAGGCGCAGGATGAGCAAGATGAACTTACAGCAAAGATTCTTCGGTTGTGTCCACACCTGGAATATATCGATTGTGAAGAGCTTTGTCGGGTCAAGGTGACGATCCTCTCGTCGTCACGAAGCATGCCTAGCGGTTGCGCGGTGGTACATGGAGGGCTTTGTCGGAGGCAGCGCGTACTTTCAACAAAAGATGGCTCGGTTGTTGTTCGCAGTGAAGCTATGGGCCTTGTGTTAGAGTTGGCTGGGTCAGAGAAGTCTCGATCTGAAAGTCTCGAAGGGATTCCACGGACGTTACGCATATTCGGTCAGAGGGCTTGTGGGTGGTGAGACCGATGGACACGAGGTATCTCGCATAGGTATATCGTGTAGCATATGTATGGTAGCTAAAATCTTATAAGTATCAATAGTAGTCAAACAGCGACAACAACATCTAACAGTGTACTGGAATACAATGACCTTGCTCGACAAGAGTCGTGTCCAGCATTACTCTTCAGTAGTACCTCCTACACCTCGGACTTGTTTTTTGTGAACACCTTTGTGTCGAGTCAGCTGGTCCGGGCGCGCAAACGACTTGTTGCAGCCTGGTTCAGGACATATGTACGGTTTTGCCCCTGTATGCGTCCGAAGCTGGGAGGAACGCATGTCAGAACTTTATAGGAGATCATATGAGAATCAGACGTACATGCTTCGAGAGGTTAGAAGATTCTGCGAATCCTCTAAACAGATTGTCAATTATATGCGCCTCGAACAGTCATAAACGTCAAGGAAGAACTTATTCACCTCTGACAATAGCTACAGATGAATGGTTTATCCCCGTTGTGAGTTCGTTTGTGAATCGTCAGAGCACCCGTGATTGCAAATGACTTCCCACAGCCTGGGTGGTCACAGACATACGGTTCTAAAAAAAGTTGTGGTCGGCAACAATTCCAAGACACCCCCTTAAAAGTAGATCCTCACTCTCTTGCGTGTGACGCCTAATATGTTGCTGCAACGTTGCCGCTTCCGAGAAATTCTGCTGGCAAACCGTACATTGAAACGGACGATGACCTGTATGTGACTAGCGAGCAAACATCGTCAGCATTCGAACATTTGAACAAACTCGACATCTATCCAGGGAGGACCCCGAACAGCTCATCAACGGGCGCTTACCTGAACATGCCGACATATCTTCTGCTTGCTCTGAAACCCTTGCAGGCCATTCCGAGTGCACTGATCCCAGAGACATTCGTAGTGGGCTTTCCCGCCCCCGATGTGGACGGAGGTGATGTGTGTCGTGAGTTCGTCGCAGGTGGGGAAGGTGAGCCCGCAGTCCGTCCAGCGGCATTCATGGGCGCCAGTACAGACATGTTGCTGCTGCTGCTGGGGATGTTCGTCGGTAGTAATCGGAGTCGAGGGGCGACTTGAAGAAGATGCTTGTGATTGAGGATGGTCGTGAGCGTAGGTGCTGTTGTGCTCGAGATATGGTTTAGGTACTGAATGCAACTTTGGGCTCGAATGAGCTTGGCGATCAACATGAGGAGGCGTAGCGTTCAGATGCTCGCGCATGAGATGGTGTGTTAACATTTCGGGGGTGTGCACATGCCCGCCTATACATTTATCATGTCCCACTGTGTAAACATGATCCTGAGTAGGCGATTGCATATGGTCTCGTACAAGGAGATGGGCAAGCATTTCGCGAGTGTGTGGTTGGTCTGACCCAGTGCATCGAAGCTCTGTTGGAGGAGGTTGCTCTTGAGGGGGATTCAAATGTTCGTGCAAGAGGTGAGATGCCAGTACGTCACGGTCCTGTAGGAGGGTGTCGGTGCAATCTGCCCAGAGGCAGGACAAGGGTTTGGCGAGATTCAGTTGGTTGTAAGTGTTCACTGGAGCGACAACGGTGTTGTCCACCCTTGGTGATGTTGATGATGAAATGAGATGCCTAATGTTGACGTGCCCGACAAGCTGTTCCAATGAAGGGAAGGATTCCTGACAGGCAGCCCACATGCAGGAGAACGTCTGTGTCGGTTGTTCCGGAATTGGTCGATGATATGATGACGCATGCATGGACTCCTGCGGCGAAGTAGGAGGGGCTCTGGACGCGAGCTCTTGTTGACCACTTCTTGTCTGAGGCATGTATTGATTTAAACTGGTATCGAGTGATCTATCCAAACTGGGTGGTTTAGCGCCCTGAGGATCGACACAATCACACCAGAAGTCACTTGACGACGTGTCCCAATCAAAGTGTTGGCTCGCTGAGTGCTGAGGCGGCCTCTGTGAATGTTGAGAAGCGGCAGTATATGCGTGGTATTCTTCGCAGCACTGGAGCTAGGCAATGCCAAAAAAAATGAGAAAAACTCTCGTGACACTATAGCCGAATGACCCACAAACGCATCGAAGCCATGACAGTCTGTACAGTCTGTTGTCTCATCGCAGACCAAGTCGCAGTGGTTATGAGGACCCTCTTTATCGCATATCGATAGTGCATGATTAGGATCGCTGCATGCGATAACGACACACTGGTCGGTGCACTGTGCGGTCAACACGACGTCCGTCAGGCAGTTGGGTTCCCCGCATTCAGGTGGTATGTTGCAGTCCAGGCACTGAGGTGGAGTCACGGGCAGCTGCATGTAGGGTTTGTAGGCCAACCTGCTTCCTGAGGCAAACGCCATGCTGTTGGCAGAAGTTTGCAGACCAAAGTCCGTTTCGTGAGGAATTGGGAGGAAACGAGGCCGCTCCGAATTCTGTCAAGTCCAAATCGGACGACTGGTGTGGTCCCCGGTAGTATATGTAAGCCGAGAATCTTATCTTATCTTATCCGGTGACGTCACACAGCCTTGGAGAACAATCAGCAGTCTCCTCGCACACCGACCAAATGATAACGGATGACAGTCGATCTGTTATAAGCCATCTCGTCTGATCTCGTCGAGCGTTTGAGGAAACGGACAGCTTGGAGCGTTGGTGTGATTCCGCAATTACTCGTTGATTTTACTCCATTGTTCGCCTATGCCAGTAATACATCTCCTAGATTCCAAAATGAACGTACGGAACCCATGTCAAGAGCCCATACTCCGTATCACCAACATCCTTTCGAATAGCGTACATTGCGTGATGGAGCGCATGTGAAGCATTGGCGCTGTCGAGCCCCAGATGTCCCCCATCTCTTGCCTTCTTCACAAGGTAGTCATAAAATGCCTTCGCCACCGTCGGCGCGTGAAAATCCTTGATTGACCACATCGTCGCCACTACACTCGGATACCCTACTGCCAACATTCCAGCCGCCAGATGAACTGCCTCCTCGGAGAGCTTCTCATCCCCGGTGCTTGTCTGACAGGCCGATAAGAAAGCTAGTTCGCACTCAGGAAATTTCTGCTTCATGAGCTCCGAGAGCTCAAGCCGTCCGTCGTGGAGCGAGAACCCGCTCGAGAGGGGATTATTGGCATTCTGACTCGCATGGCAAGCAAAATGTACCCAGCCATGCGATCCCATTTCCTCTTTGACTCGACTGACTGTTGCGACGGATGATTCAAGGCGTAGAGATCCCGTACCGACTACCTTGCTCACAATATCGATTTCTCGTGTGGTTGCCGGGATTGGAGGGAGGCCTGGCGTGTTCGGCTGGCTCACGAGCAACACTTTGGAAGATGGCGAACGCTCGACGGTGGCCGCCTTCGCCATATCTAACAGTGCGCTGACGGTTGGAGTGTATGACGACACAACAAAATTGGAAATACAAGACGCTGGTGACTGAATTTTCTGATCATAGATCCCAGCAGCATGAATTGGAAGGAATGCAAGGGGGCCAGTGGCGCACCACCAAATCCGACTTGGATTCGACGGGTTCGGCTACAAATCGATGATAAATGAGATTGTATTTCATCAGAGGAATCCACATGAAACTTACGGCGTATGCAAGGGCATCCAAGATCGGTTTCACGACACACAGCCAAAGCTGCTGTAAAACAATATGGATATTGCTTTTTTTCTGGGCATCAAACCTCAGAACTGGGTGTCCTGCACGATCCACCTCAGAGTCCCGCATGCGACATCCATGAGATGAAAGAAAGGTGCGCAGCCGGTCTCTGAGTTTCAATGCGTCTTCATAAGAAAATTGGTCCAAAGGAATATGGAGGGGTAGGTACGCAGGTCGATAACCCGGGGCAGCAAGGTGGGAACCAGGTAAAAGAGCTAGGGCGTCACATCGACCTTTATCGACGTTGATAAGAATGACTGGGCCATTTTGTGGGAGGTCCTTCAGGATATTTGAAGCCTGACGAGGGCGCAGGAAGTCGTGAAACCCTGGAACCCTTTGAATCTCTTGGAGGAGATTATTCCATTCCCCAGCTCGCTTGACATGGATGTGGGCTTCGCTCTCTAAAGCAATTTGCTCTGGCATTGTCGCATCGAGTGAAAAGGCTGTTGCTTCCCTACGCGAACCAGATGATTCCAGTGCTCTTGACACATCTAAGAAGCGCTCTGCAAGGAGTTCGTCGTGGGCTCGAAGTTCGTCGACTGGAGTGCGAAGTTGGTTGAGTTGGTTCCAGACGAGGCATCGACCGTGCTCGAGCCATTCGAAGGCCTTTTCGATTTCACCTTGAGCGAATGCAGTAGATGCAGCAAAGGCCGTAAAATTTGAAATGTCCATGAGCCTTGTATGACGTTGACTAATGGTTCGGTCCATGCCAGCAACCTGTGAAAGGAGATTTATGGCGACGTCACAAGCAAGTACGGATTGTGTAGGATCGTAGTGTGCAGAGAGGCGGGCCCATTGCTGGGCAGAAGTGAAGCGAGATGAGGGGGCACCGGAGACGCAGGTAGCAGATCGATGATAACAGGCTATTGCTTCGTGGATATCCACAGAATCGCGCGAGTGTTCAAAGCGAGATTCAAAGGATTGTGCAAGATTATTCAACATTGTTGGAGTATTGGAATGACTATCGGGGATGAGGTGAACTGCCCTCTGGTGGGTTGAGATAGCGCTGGAAATGTCTGCAAGATTACCGGCATTTTTGAACCTATACAAAAATGTGTTTCCAAGATTACTCAACCGGGCTGGCAGTTCGGGATGACCATCCAGAGTGAGCTGAACTGCGTTCTGATAGGAAGAGATGGCGTCGGAAATGTCAGAAAGATCACCCATGCGCTCAGAGCGATAAATGAGCGAAGTAGCGAGGTTATTCAGCCAGCAAGGCAGGTCAGTATGTCCATCCGGAGTGAGCTGAACTGCCCTTTCGTGGGCTGAGATGGCCTCCGAAATGTCTGCAAGATCACCGCCAATTTTGAAGCGAAAAGAGAATGCACTTCCAAGGTTACCCAGTTGGGCTGGCATGTCAGGATGTCCATCTGGAGTGAGCTGAACTGCTCTCTGGTGCGCTGATATAGCACTGGAAATGTCTGAGAGATCACCCATACGTTCGAAGCGACTCTTGAACGACATTCCAAGGCTCTTCAGCCAAATAGACATGTCAACATGACCCTCCGAGGTGAGCTGGACTGCTCTCTGGAGAGCCGAAATAGCGTCGGAAATGTCTGAAAGATCACCGACGTGTTCAAAGCGGCACCTCAACGAGTTTCCAAG
>Ga0247735_1001049_pt1 | contig 10875 bp, 4 predicted proteins | sample UWRJL178409R2_FD_180934 | JGI IMG/M metagenome (GOLD analysis project Ga0247735, IMG submission 180934) | Plant litter microbial communities from Arlington Agricultural Research Station in Wisconsin, United States - UWRJ-L178-409R-2 | ecosystem: Environmental > Terrestrial > Plant litter >...
TACGGCGGGCGCTGTTTCCAACATGTAAATGGTGCACATTCGATGTTTGCTCGTGGGAAAGTTGCCTAGATGCAATCTAAGCGCTCGCGGTCCGCGGTCCGCAGAGACTCCAAGAAGTGTGAACGCAGATTGACAACTTGCAGATTGGTCGAAAATCTCTTGATAGGCTGGGACCCGAGAATTCTTTTAAAGCTACTAAGGTTCTGATATGTTGAGCATCAGCAAACCGTGACGTATCATAATCGCAATCTCATTTCCACGAGAATCATTCCCAAAATTCTCCATTCTACAATTACATTATCGCAAACTGTTGGACATGATCAGAGCCTTCCTGTGGGCTCGTTCACTTGCTACGTTCGTGAACTATTTTGCTGATTCGATGATTAGGGGAAGTTGTGGGCGAGAAGGATCGCCGCCAACGAGTGCAGGTGTCGCAATTGAGTTCATCTGCCAAACAATCTCCTTGTCTTTCGGCAGATAAAATTTAAATCCTTCGATTAGCAGAAATAGGACGACCTCTGAATGAATAGGGTCAGATATGCGGCACAATTGATGATAGATGCGAACCCACTCATTTCTAGCTGAGAAAATTTGAAGCCACTGCGAAAGAAACGAGATGTCAGTGATCACTGCGGGAGATATATATTGGAAAGAAGCCCACATGCATGACCGACTTCCACCATTGAATGTCATTCTGGATGAGAATGTGAGCATACCTTAAATAGAGAAGTGCGGAAAAAAGCCTTACAGATTGGAATAAACACCAGGAATATGGGCGTCAGTGACCGTGAAGGGAAGTTGTTTGAGCCATCTCTCAGGTTTCCATTCATATGCATCAGCTCCCCATAAGTCGAGATTGCAATTAGAGGCCCGGATACCGACAACAATCTTGGTGTTGTTTGGCACAGTAACCTCGCGAATCTCCTGACCATCTACACCTCTGATAGGTGTAGAAAGGGGCAGAACGACGTCTTGCTGAGCGCTAATTGAGAGCGATCAAATGGGTTTGCGAGACACGAAATACAATGAAATATGCACTCACGTCCGTGTCATGACTGATACAGGTGCAAACCTGTAGGGCTTTTAAGCACAAAAATATTGATTTTGGGTATAAATAACTCACACCCTCAATGTTTCCCGACAGATGGCATCCAGATACGGAAGAGCAACTAACTCATCGTATGCAACGTCTCCATGCTCTGCCTTTGCTTCTTGGAGCTCAAGCCGAAGTTTATCCTGGACATCCTGATGTTTCGAAAGCAGCCAGAGAGTTCGTGCCAGTGCTGAAGACGTCGTGTCCATTGCAGCGAAAGTCAAAGAGCTGTACGTGGACTGATCAGAAGGCTACGTGGATGAAGGATTATCGCAACTCACGATATCTGCCCAAGGACCTCCTGTTCTGTCAAACTATCCTCTGCCGATGCGTTCATGTTGGCTCGCACTGTAATAATAATAAAAAATAAGTGGTGATGATCAGATACGACCAAGCCACTTACTCAGGATGCTGAGTATATCCTTCCCCTCGCCCACTTGTTGCTTTACAGCGTCATCACCTGCCTCCAGAGCCGCCTTCTTTGACTCAAAAATCTTCACTGATGTCTCATGAAGGACATCCGTGGTATTCCGAAGCTCTCGAACTGATTTCCAAGGCATTAAATTGACGAGGAACCGCCTGAATTGAGGTGAACCAACTCTGATCAGTGTGGGAAGGAAATACGTCGACACAAAAGACCATTTGGAGAGTGTAGGCCTATCATGTTTGGTTAGTACAGAAGATTATATGGTGATGCTGGATATTATACACTATCTGTTTGGCTGATTGTGTATATGGGTGTGGCACGGTGTCATCCGTTAAGGTGTCGAACGAATATCCAAGTCCACTTTGGCCGACCAACTCGAGCGCAGTTCTAGACATCCACGACAAAACCTCGACCTGTGCATGCCCGTCAATTAACGGAGGGAAAAGAAGGCTCCAATATCACCTCTTGAGGTCCATCCTTGACTCTGGCAGCAAACGCGGCATGGAGCTGAAACAAACACGTTGAAATTATCGAAAACTCTGGATAGTTTTCAAATACCTTATGAGCAATGCCATAAAACGTAGGTACTAATTAGAAGCAATATTAGATCATTTCAATACTGTGGATGAAATCAACTCGCCCATCTCGCGCATGTGTTTGATAGAGAAGACTGGATTCAGCATCTTTCTTTGTTTCCGGTGCTGTTCATCTACAATTGGAGGTCAATTGACTTCGGAAGAGTAATAGTACAGTATACTCGCCGAACGTTCCGAAAATGCCATGACCCAACAAAAGACGAGCGGTTCTGCATTGAGATCAGTCAAGACACATGTGTCCGTAAGGAAGTGAGGACAGACTCGATAGATGCGGAGGACCGTTGAAAAATATGTTGATCCTGTAACAAACTCAGTACGTTGATCATAGCTCACTTTTAAAACAGGGCTGACCTTAACAATAATATGTTGTAGCGCCTTGGGATCGAAAATGTACAGCAGATTCTCCTGCGCCAATCTCAGTGTCGGGGGATTATTTCACAATAAAATTCCGAACGTACTCCAAACAGGCCTTTGAATTTGACAACGCCACCGTCTGTTAAAAAGAAAAATGTAAGTGCGGTGAAATTCATGGGAGCATAAAAGCACGGCCTACAGGTCTCGGCTATTTCCTGCTGGAATTTCCATGCATTGGGGTTGAAGACGTCGCGGAAGTTACCTAGAGAGGTACTTACTTGTAAGCAGCAGAATCAAATATAATACCGACAATACCGCACCCTTCCACAACGATCGTGAGGGTGGTCCTCGAATGTTGTCGAGAGCCGTCCGTGCAAAGACAAGCTGACAGAGTTTCCAGGCCACATATATTACTGCCGAGAGCAGGAAAGCTTGTATCAAGGTCGCCATAACGTTGGCCGTGCGTTCGAGCATAAGTAGGAATCTGAGAGGACGTTAGGGGACACACTGCGCACATTACCTGTATTTAAAGCTGGAGTTGCGATAAGAAATTCATCATCCAGTCACGTACATCGGGCCCCGTCGGGAGAACAATATGCCGCTGACATGCTAGTCAATACGTTTCTGGAGTTCTGAGGGACCTTTATATTTCCAGATAGGTGCAGAAGGTCATGACTCCAGACCATGGTCGTGTAACACCAGTCTACAGGCATCAAGTTGGCCCGTCTAAACAAATGTGCTATTTCTGTAGAAGAAGTTTGTGGACGTAATAGCAATGTTGTCAAGTGCGAGAGAAACCCTCCGGCCGATCCAAGTCGTCAGCTGCCTATGAAAGGCCCAAGTGAGGTCCTGCATGTTTTCGTAGAATCGGTTTCTGGCCCAGTCTGCTAGAGATATAGTGGCCATAAAAGCATCCAGATCGATGCCGCGAAGCACCTAATGAGACGGCAAGAGCTTTTCACAAATGCGAAGGCGATAGGAATTTTTGTGAGTGCAAGAAGCTGATGTGACCAATTCACAATAACGAGTGCCGGCCTCCGATTCTAAAAGCGTGAGATTCTGTCAATAAGATAATAAAAGTTTGGGAGAAGTGTACGAATTGAGAGTTTAAGAAGATAGCCGTGGATTTTCTGGTGTATCCCCTCGTGATCACCCTAAGCGCTTCTTTGACATCGAGCGTATTCGGATATAAAAGAAAACTCACTCATTTTCAGCTAGGGCGAGCTTGAATCTACTTGCAAGAAGTGATCAGGTCCTCCGCCATAAGAGGACAGTCTCGTTTAAAACGTGAGCATACTGTTGAGAGATAATTTGGAAGATTTTATAGATCGGAGTAGACTCTTGGAATATGTGCGTCACTGACGGCATTGAAAAGCGGCTCAAGCCATCTCTCAGGCTTCTACCCGTATGCGTCAGGACGCCATACTTTAGTATTGCAATTTGAAAGCTAGATTCCCACAAGAATACTTGTGTCCTTTGGGACTGCGATTTCGCGAATTTCTTTACCATCTAGTCCCCTGATCGGGGTCGAAAGAAGGAGCATGAATTCTTGTTCCGATCTGGTTGAGAGCTGTTGAATCAGTCTGAGGCGTTGAAATAATGTGGGATAGTTACCAGCCTTCAGAACCGCCATTCTGGAGTCGAAGACCTCCACCGAAGTCCCATGGAGGATATTCACGACATTCAAGTTCCGAGCTCTCGAGTTGGCTTCCATGGTAACGAATTAAGAAGGAGCCGCAGGCCTAGGGAACGAGGTGGACGCATTTTGACGATTGCGAGTAGGAAAAATATGCCGGGCCTATCGTGTTCTGTCAGCGCGGAAGTCAATCGAGAGATGCAAAATATATATTAGCTGTTTGGCTACTTGCGTATATCGTACTCCAAGCAAGCCTTTGAATCTTATGAGACCGTCATCTGTCAGATAACCAAAGATGAGGCCAGATAATTGACGACGACAATGTCGTACAAGTCTCCGCCATTTGCTGATGGAATGTTCAGGGATTGATGCTGAAAATGTCCAGGAAAGCCCATAGAGGAAGGTTTGTAAGCAGGTGAGGCGTACAGGGCATAAACAATTCCATACCTTTCCAAACCGATCGTGAGGGCAGCCCAAGAATTTTGTCAAGGGCTGTCTTGCCAAAGATGTGTTGATATAATTTCCAAGTCACCCATGGCAGTGCCGAGAGCAAGAGGGCTTTCAGGAAGGTTGTCGTGTTGGCAGTGTGTTTGTACACATACAGATTTGCCCAACTGAGAACTCTTTGGTATTTCGAGGCCGTTAGCGGTCTCGCTTTCTAGACCCAAGATTCGTTCAGCGAAAATAGTCAAAGAATATATTATGATGGTACACGTGTACAGAGACATCGGGATTGAGTTCTTGGTTGCTTTCATATGAAAATCATCTCGCTAATTCGACCACCAAGGGAAGTTGTGGGCGAGACGCATCTGCCCCTACCACCATAGGTGATACAATGCTATTCATCTGCCAAGCAATCTCTTTACCCTTTGATGGAGAGAATATAAATGCTTCAATCAGGAGAGATAGTACAACCTCTGAGAAACATTCAGATATACAACAAGTCTGAGATTCATGGACATGAACTTACTCATTTCCAGTTGAGAAAACTTGAAGCCGCTGCGAATAAAAGGTCAGGGATACCATACCAGAATTTTTTCGAGAGGAATACCGTACATGCAAGACCGCCCTCCGCCAAGAAACGTCATCCTGGATGGAAACATGAGTGGGGATTAGATACAGGCAGTAAGATCGTACAGATTGGAATAGACACCCGGAATGTGGGCATCAGCGACCATGTTGGGAAGTGGTTCAAGCCACCTTTCAGGCTTCCATGCGTATGCATCGGGCCCCCATATCTCAGGATTGCAATTTGAGGCCCAGATACCGACGATGATATTTGTGTTTTTCGGTATAGATATCTCGCGAGTCTCTTGACCGTCTAGACCTCTGACTGGTGTTGAAAGGGGCAGCGCAACGTCTTGCCGGGTCCTAATTGAAAGTTGCTCCGTTAGTTTGGGAGAATCTAATATATTGGGGGTAGCTCACGTTCGCGTTACCATAGGTAGAGGCGGGTACCTGCAGCCAGGTGAGCATCAAATATACTCTAGTATCGAAGAACGTACACTCTCAAGGTTTCCCGACAGACAGCATCCAAGTAAGGTAGTGCCACCAGCTCGTCATATGCAGCGTCCCCATGCTCCGCTCTTGCTTCTCGGAGCTCGAGGCGAAGTTTGTCCTGAACATCCTGGTGCATCGAAAGAAGCCACAGAGTGCGTGACAATGCCGATGATGTTGTGTCCATTGCAGCGAACGTCAAAGTGCTATGCAGTTTAGCCTTAGCAAGATATGCATATGCTGAGTGATTGTACGTACGACACCTGGCCTAGGAGCTCCTGATCAGTCAGACTATCTTCTGCTGACGCATTCATGTTGGCCCGCACTACAACAGATCGATTATTTGATGGGTACCATATGAATAAGACACATACTGAGGATGCTGAGTATGTCTTTCCCTTCACCGACCTGTTGCCTTACAGCTTCGTCACCTGCCTCAAGGGCTGCCTTCTTGGACTCGAGGATCTCCACGGAGGTCTCGTAAAGGACGTTGGAGAGATCCCGAAGCTCGTGAAGTGACTTCCAAGGCAGTGTATCGACAACAAATCGCCTTAACCGAGGTGAACCGATTTTGACGAGAGTGGGTAGGAAATATGTTCTGGCGAAGATCCACCTGTACGACGCAGGCCTATCATGTGTCAGCATATCGGCGTGATAAAGGGGAAATAGGTAACTTACACCAGCTGTTTAGCGGAAAGAGTGTATCGGTGTGGGACGGCGTCGTCCGTGAGAGTGTCAAACGAGTATCCGAGACCGCTTTGGCCAACCAACTCGAGTGCGGTTCTTGTCATCCACGACAGAACGTCGATCTATGGTCGTTCGTCAATCGATAGTCAGAGGCAGTGAAGTGGAGTCTAAACTCGCCTCTTGAGGTCCATCCTTGACTCTAGCGGCAAATGCACCACGGAGCTGGGGAATATATTAAAATTGATATTATTAAGGGTGTTGAAGAGAGACCTAAAGATACCTTGTGCGTGATGCTGTAGAATGTAGGTACTACGAGGAACATTTGGATTATTTTGATGTCGTTAAATAGAACAACGGACTCACCCATCTCGCGCATGTGTTTGACGGAGAAGACTGGGTTTAACATCTTTCTCTGCTTGCGGTGCTGTTCGCCTATTTGAATGAAAATCAGTCAAAATCAAGTGAGTGATTATCCAAACACTTGCCCAAGGTTCCGAGAAGACCATGGCCGAGCAATATGCGAGCATTTCTGCATCAACTTCAGTTGGAAGCCCATAATATAGCGAGGGAACAGATATAAACTCAATGAAGGCGGAAGATTGTTCGAATATATGTTGATCCTACGACGAAGTCAGCGCGTTCGTCGCCTCTTTGTGAAGAACTGACACTACCTTGACAATGATATGGTGCAGCGCCTTGGGATCGAAAATATACAGCTGGTTTTCCTAGATGAAAGCGTCGAGGATCAGCGCAGTATCACTATGACATCCTTGGACGTACTCCAAACAGAGCTCTGAACCGTATGACACCACCATCTATCATAGAGGTAGATATGAGCCGGGCATAAGAGACTACAACGACGCAGCTAGATCGTACATGTTTCTGCCATGTGCCTCTGGAATTTCCAGGCATTGGCATTGAAAATATCAGGGAAAGCGCCTTGACAACGGGATGGTGAGTCAGACTGGCATGGAATGTAGACCTTGCTTACCTTTCCAAAAAGATTGATAAGGCGGTCCTGGAATATTGTCGAGGGCTGTCTTTCCGTAAAAGCGCTGGAAAACCTTCCAAGTCACCCAGGATAGCACTGAGAACAAGCAGGCTTGTGCAAAGGTCGTCGTCATGCTAAGACAGCGTACGCGGTGTATTTGAGCACAAATGGGAAGGTGGCGTGAAATATACACCTACCCACCTTATATAGAGCTCAATATCAGTGAGGAGTTTGAGAGCCTCTACATGCGGTTTTGGATAGCTGACGTGCCAGTCAGTACGTTTTATCGGTTTGGCTTGTTCCGAAGAGTCTTCCTTCGTTGCACTTGGCGCAGGTGACCACGATTCATACCACATGAATCCAACATCGAATTCGCGGCCGTCAAGCTGAAGGGTGAGCCGTATGACGCACCTTCCTCATAAATAAAAAGAAGTCCGTGGTTGGAGGAGGAGCTGGTTGACAGTCGGGGAACATTTGTCATGCCCGAGGGAAACAAGACAGTCGCCGAAAGTCTGCTACTTACAATGGGGTTGTAGTATAGTAGAGGGACACAACCTCACCACGAGATGAATAGTAGCCGAAGCAACCAAACAGCTTCTTGTCTGGTATCCTCGATATCGTGGACCAAGACCATTTATCACCAACAACTGAGGGAGTTCGGAGGGCACCCGGCAAGAGTCTTTTGACACATGCAGTCGCCTTACCAGGCTGGTAGGTGCGAGAAGCACAATTGCCCTATGACGAATGATGGACTTCAATCCTAAAAACAAAGCATGCTGTCGATGGGGATGTCAATGGATGTGAAAGCTTGCGTATTGAAAACTCGGTGCGTGGTGTATTTCCTTGTGGCCTTCGTATTTGCAGCTGGCCTCCGCTGATATTTTCCCTATGTCAAGACAGCGTTTTATTTTATTTTATTTTTAGAATCCAAGTTTATTGTCCGTTGAGGGCGTGCCTTATGTCGGACGACTGTGTGGACTGTACTCAGGTGTAAACTAATGCTATCCTCTGCCGCTGTAGGTTGGCTTCTTTGTGTAGGGTTTGGTATAGTAATTGTGTAATATATAGTAGATGTGCGAATGTAAAAATGAACAATGGAACGGAGCATGTTGAAGAAAGAGAGAGGGAAGTTATGTACAATGTATCACTGTTCCCTTTTGGACTTTGCACTGCGCGTTCGATTTGAACAGCGTTTATAGTAGCGCTGGCAGTATAATTATTAATAGGGTCATTTTCAAGATCTGGACCGAGGTCGCAGAGTACCCTGTCGCAAGTAATCGTGCAGTACCGGAGGCCGAGTTAGATTGTGCATAGCAATTGTGCTGGCAGACCAAATTGGCAAGATGGGGTTAGAAACTTAAGAGTATGGAAAGATGCAACTGAAGAAGTTCCGTGTCGAAAAGGTAATAAAGATCAAGGAAAAGCATTGTTACTAAAGGATCGTAGGGCACTACTTGAGCTAGAGCACAAGTGTCTATGATAGGCTAAGAAGGGCAACAAAGGTAGGTTATAGAATGTTAATGAAAGGCATAGGTCGTTCAGAGAGGACGAAAACGCCTCCCAAGTACCCGGGAAAATTATGATACATGTTTGCGGCAATGCATCATCCTAGGCACTGCAATTTATTTCGTCTCTTTCTGAACAGCGCAATTGTGCAGCTATTTCTCTTCTTCGTCGGGTATCTCGAGGAGGTCATCGGGTATTTCAGGCGCAGTGTCAGCAGTAAGCTTCGAGATGGGCATGGCCTGGAGGAGGTTGACGATATCTTCGAGATCGTCCTTGCCGTGAGTAGCAGGAACTACGATATCTTCTTCCTCAGTAGTTGTTTCGTCGGCCACGGCGGTATCCGATTCAACAGCAGGAGATGGTGACCTGGGAGTGGCAGAGTTGTCCTCCCCCTCGATGGCCTCATGCTCGGCCGACGCCTCGAGCTCACTGGCAAGCTCCTCCTGAACTTCTTCCTGAGGCTCCTCGACGACCTCTTCGGTGGATTGTTCATCATGCCCGTTCTCGACGGCCTCTTCCGCCTTCGTCTCTTCCTCGGCATCCACGACCGCTGCAATAGCACCAATCGTCGCAATCGTGGCCGCGGCAGTAGCTCCTGCCGCTGCCCTGGGTCCAGGCGCTGTTTTCTTGACCTTCGAAGGCGAAGAAGGTGCCGACGTCTTAGGCTTCACAGCACTTGCCCGAGGCGATACTGCCGGGGTACGAGGCTTCGATGTAGTAGGCTTCGATATAGTAGCAGCAGGTGCATCCCTTGCTTTAGAAAGAGACGCAGCAGTGGGTTTGCTCAATCGATCCATAGAGCTGCTGCTCAGAGTGGCTTTCTTGACTGGGGTGGGCAGCTGAGGTTGTGCATTGCGAGCTCGTGCAAGAGACGCGGCCGTAGGTGCGAACAATCCAGTCGATGGCGTTTTCGGGCGAGCCGATGTGGGTGTTTTAGCTCGAGCGGCTGAAGCGGGGGTCTTGGCTCGAGCGGGTGTGGTCGGAGGCTTGGTGATTGGTTTCCTCGCTGCTGCACTCGACGCGACAGATTGACCCGTATGCTGAGGGCGAAGGGGTTGGGCAATCGACGGAGTCACGGGTTGTTTAGGCGCCGAAGATTTTATTGGTGTCTTGAGTGGCGGCTTGGAGGAAGAAGCAGCACTTGGCCGCCCAGCAGGTACCTTGCTAGCAGATGTCTTGGAGGCAGGTGTACGAGGCGTCGTAGAAGCACCCATCTTCTGAACGGAAGCTACTGTCGGCGTCGCTTGGCCTGCAGCCTCCTCGGGAGGTGCCTCAGCACTGCTGGGTGTGGGCACTGGCTCCATCTCCGCTGGTTCTGCTGGTAGGTCCTTTCTCCAGTTCTCCAGGAAGCTATTGGGCTCCACCTGCTCACGTCTTTGAGAGGCATTCAGTGCCTTGGCAGTCAACGGTACTTCCTGATCGTCGGCAACCACAGTCGGAATAGGTTGGGTACTGAGGGCAGGAGGAAGATGTCGAGTAGTGAAAGACGAAGGGGGTGGCCTGTCTGCACCTCCAGTGACAGACTTTGGCGGCCATTCACGCTTCTCTTTGGCGTCCTCCTTGGCCGAGTCTCCAGTTATGTGCGAAACGACACTTGAACTACGCGAGGGTGAACTCGCCGTGAGCGACAGGCGCTTCGTCTGGGTCTCGAATCGGCCTATAAGGTTGGCAACGCTCTGTCGTGGACGCTCATCTGGTAGCGGCCTGTTCCGCATGAACGGCGATGAGCTCGACTGATGACGCGACGAGGAAGTGGCTCAATACTCACATTGGCCCCCCTGTCTAGAGATCTAGACCTTGCCTTGCGTATTTGAACGAGAAAGAATGATATGAATAGAGATCAAGAGGTGTTGAGGGTAAAAGGTTGAAAAAATGAGCCCACAAGGCAGCTTAGGCTCCCGGGTGGTTGGTCGTCGTTGTCGTAAACTGAGAGTGAATGGTCTGGTTTAGGTAACGCCGTACTGAAGCGATCAGTTACAGTTGTTAGGTCTCCTTGTAACACTTTCCAGAATCTCCGAAGTTGTCCATTCTTATGCATGTTTATACTATCTAAAAAGTAATTCAAGGCAGAAATCGACAGAAATTATA
>Ga0247735_1001051_pt1 | contig 10871 bp, 6 predicted proteins | sample UWRJL178409R2_FD_180934 | JGI IMG/M metagenome (GOLD analysis project Ga0247735, IMG submission 180934) | Plant litter microbial communities from Arlington Agricultural Research Station in Wisconsin, United States - UWRJ-L178-409R-2 | ecosystem: Environmental > Terrestrial > Plant litter >...
GTCGACCGGCGGTCGAGCAAGCAGGATCGCGCCCTGCAGACGGTCCAGATGGACCAGCGGCACCAGCGCCCAGGCGGTGATCTCGTCGGTCATCCACAAGGGCACGCTGACGAGTTCGCCCGGATCCGCGGTATCCCCGCGCACCGTGTCAAGCTCGACGATCCGCCCGGTGGTGGCAAGATAGTTCGCGAGCGCTTCGTCGCCGCCGATAGACGGCAGGCCGTCGCACGCCCAGTTCCAGTCGGCGCCGATGCCAAGGCCCGCCCCTTCTGGCACCAGCAGCAGCCCGGCGGGAGAATCAGTGAGGTCGGCCACTGCCTTGACGATGCGCTCGTCGAGTGGGGCAGCGCCTTCGCCGGGCTTCCCCAGCGTATCGGTGAAGCGAGTCCATTCGGCGCGGTAATCATAACGGTGACGGAAGAAATGCTTGGCGACCTTCACCTTCGCCCAGGCGCGAACCCAGGGTGAAGAGAGTATGGTGAGCACCGCGGCAGTCGACCCGAACACGAAAGCGGTCTGCAGCACCCGCGCATTGTCGCCGCCAAACGCCGCGATCGCGCTGGTCGCCGCCAGCATGGCCACCGCATAGAGCAGGGTGATGGCGAAGGTCAGCGTCTGCCACGCGACCGTCCGCGAGAGTTGGAGCGTCCAGTCGCCGTTGCGCTGTACGGCGATGGCGAAGACTGGCGCGGCGAGCGCCATGACAACGCCGCGCCCGGCGATCAGCTCGTTCGGCGCATGGCCGGTGAGGTAGGTTGTCGCATAAAGCAGCAGGTCGATGCCCCACATTCCGGCCAGGGAGATCACCACCAGCGAGATGCCGCCCCGCGCGCGGGGCGCAACCGCCGAATAGAGATGATTGACCAGAACGAGCGCGCTGATCGCAACCATGGTGCGAAGCAGAATCCGGACGGTGCCGAGCTCGGGCACCACACCCGGGCCGATCGTCTCGTCGGTTATCGCAAGGCCGGCGCCGAGGATCACCAGGATCGCCACGACACCGTAGATGATCGCTACGGCGCGCGCCTCTGGCCCACCACCATCGCGGCGAACCAGCACGAACATAAAGCCGAGCCAGGCGATGTTGCGCGCGCTTTCGGCGATGCGCGTCACCAGATCGAACGGGCCGATGCCCGCCACGGCCAGCGCCCAGAGCGCGGTGACGCCAAGCGCGACGACGAACGTGAGGCGGGGCAGCGCCGTTCCGGCATCGCGCAGCCGGGTCAACGCGACGCCGGCGAAGAGCAGGGCAGCGAGCGCGTGGCTCCACAGGATGGCCGTCACCGGCATCGGATCAGCGCGCCCCCTCCGGCCAGAGCACGACGCGGATCGTCTGCAGCAGGATCAGCACGTCTAGGAAGGGGGAGTAATTTTTCGCGTAATAAAGGTCGTATTCGAGCTTCTGCCGGGAATCGTCGATCGACGCGCCATAGGGATAGTTGATCTGCGCCCAGCCGGTGATGCCGGGCTTCACCATATGGCGCTCGGCATAATAGTTGAGCTGCTGCTCCAAATCCTCGACGAACTGGGGACGTTCGGGGCGCGGGCCGACAAAGCTCATCTCGCCCTTCAGCACCGACCAGGTCTGGGGCAGCTCGTCGATGCGCGTCTTGCGGATGATCCGCCCGATCCGGGTGATGCGCGGATCGTCCTTTTCGGCCCAGACTGCCTTGCCGTCGACTTCGGCATCCTGCCGCATCGAGCGCAACTTGATGACGTCGAAGCCGACGCCGTACAGGCCGACGCGGCGCTGGCGGTAAAAGGCTGGGCCCTTGCTCTCGAGCTTGATCGCGATGGCGGTGATCAGGATGAGCGGCAGGCTAAGAGTCAGCAGGAGGAGGCTGGCGGTGATGTCGAACATGCGTTTGAACATGCTCGACAGCATGCGCCCCGAGGAGAAGCCGTCCGAGAAGATCAGCCAGCTCGGGTTGACGCTCTGCAGGTCGACGCGGCCCGTCTCGCGTTCGAGGAAGGTCGAGATTTCGTTGACGTGCACGCCAGTGGTCTTGATCCGCAGCAGATCCTTGAGTGGCAGCGCGTTGCGGCGCTCCTCCAGTGCCAGCACCACTTCGCTTGCGTTGAGCAAAACGACATGGTCGGCGAGATTGTAGATGGCGTCTCGCGCGATGGCCTCGGGGATAACGCGGGCGGGTTCGCTCATCGAGACATAGCCGACCACGACGAAGCCCGCGCCGGGCGTGGCGGCGAGCGCCTTCAGCCGCGCGGCGCGCGCGCCCGCGCCGAGCACGACGACGCGGCGCTTGAAGACCTGCCCGCCAAGCGTCTTGCCGAGCAGGATACGCAGAATGATCAGCAGGCCTATCGCGATGATCATCGAATAGAGCAGGTTCGACCGCCAGAAGGTGATTGAGGGCACCAGAAAGAAGATGACGCTAAGGAAGATCACGCCGAGCGATATAGCGACGAGCAGTCGGGCGGCGGCAAAGCGAAGCGACTGGAGCGCGCCCGCGCCATACACGCCGACTGCGATCATCGCGAGCTCGACCGAGGCAGCGAAGGTGATGAGCTGGGGGATTCGGTTCTGAATCGGATCGAGTAGGCTGCCGATCTGATGGATGCGCAGCGAATAGCCAAGCTCCCCCGCCACGACCAGCAGGATGAGGTCGAACAGGCCGAGCAGCAGCACGGCGTTGGGAATATAGTGCTTGAACAGCCTTATCATCGTCGTCCAGCCTCTACGACCCACGTGTAAACAAATCCGACACGCGGGACTGGCTGTCGCAGAAATTGACAAACAAAGGCTGAACGTCGCGAACTCAAGGGGTTCGCCACCGTCTTCAGCTCCTCCGCTTCCCGGTGGGGCGTAAATATCGCATCGACGGACCTCGATTAATCCACGACAGTTTCTATGCCGCGCTTCCCGGGGTAAGGGGGGCACCTGCAGGAGACCAATGCATGCCGCTTTCCAAGCCGATCATCCCTGTCATCCTATCGGGCGGATCGGGTACGCGCCTATGGCCGATGTCGAGACCGGAACGACCCAAGCAGATGCTGGCGTTGACGGCGGAGGATACGATGCTTCAACTGACCGCACGGCGCGCATGCGGGGAGCGGTTCGCGGCCCCGATCGTCGTCGCCAACGCGTTGCACGCCGATATGGTCGAGGAGCAGCTTGAGGCAGTCGGGTCAGCCGCGCAGTCGCTGATCCTCGAGCCGATGGGGCGCAACACCGCACCCGCCATCGCTTTGGCGGCATTGGCGGCGGGGGCCGGATCGGACCCGCTGCTGGTGATGCCGTCCGACCATGTCATCGCAGATGTCCCGGCTTTTCACGCCGCGATCCACGCGGCGATGCCGCTCGTTGCCGAAGGATGGCTGGTAACGTTCGGGATCGATCCGCACGCGCCCGAAACGGGCTATGGCTGGATTCATGTCGGCGAGGAAATTTCCGGCGGCGTCCACCGCGTTGCGAAATTCGTCGAGAAGCCGCCCCGCGATAAGGCAGAGGCAATGCTGGCGGCGGGCGACCATGCCTGGAACGGTGGTATATTCCTGTTCCGCGCCGACATTTATCTAGGTGCGCTTGCGGCCCACGCGCCCGAGATGCTGCTGGCCTGCCAGGAGGCGATGGCTACGGCCCGCACCGAGGGCTGTCGAATCTATCCCGATACGGACGCCTTTGCCGCGTCGCCGGCGGATTCGATCGACTATGCCGTGATGGAAAAGGCGGAGCGCGTCGCGGTGGTGCCGGTCAGCATGGGCTGGAGCGATGTCGGCAGCTGGGATGCGCTGCACGAGATCAGTGCGGGCGATGACGACGGCAACGTCCATCACGGCGAGGTGATCGCGATCGACACCGCCAACTGTCTGGTGCGCAGCGACGGCGTGCGAATCGCGATCGTCGGGGTGGAGGATCTGATCGTCGTCGCCAGCGGCAACGATGTGCTGATCCTGCCGCGCGGGCGCAGCCAGGAAGTGAAGAAGCTGATCGAGGCGATGAAGGGATAAGCGGGCGCACGACCGGTTGGAGACTTTTGTCATACCCATATGAGAGTTTTTGTCGGAAATCCTCATATATTATCGATGTATCTCAGTAGGTTGTCGGGATCGGTCATATTGACCGTGTGACAAAAATCGTCTGTTTGCGTGCCACTTGCATATCAAATGCCGTGTTATATAACGCGTTATGTGATGTGAAGGAGCGACCCATGGCTGGCGATATCGTGGCTGAACTTGGGCATCTGTTCCTCGGAACCCGGCTGAAGCGGCTGGCGGAACGAATGCAGGCGGACGTGTTGAAAGTCGCGGTTGAGGCCGGTCTGCCGATCCAGCCCAGCCAATATCCGTTGCTCGCCCTTATCGAACGCGAAGGCAGCGTGACGGTCGGCCAGATCGCCGAGACGCTCGGCATCAGCCAGCCCGGGGTGACGCGCAACATGGCCCGGCTGATCGATCTCGGCCTGGTCGAGGTGACACGGGATGGGCGGGACCAGCGCCAGAAATCATTGTCCCTGAGCGATGCGGGCAAAGCGGCGATGGAAGTGTCGAAGCGTGAAGTCTGGCCACGGATCGACATGGCGGTCGCCGCGATGTGCGGGCCCTTGTCCGGCCCGTTGCTTGGCCAGATCTCGGCGATCGAGCGCGCGCTCGACGAAAAGCCGCTCGATCGGCGCGCTGCCGATCTCAGGCTGACGATCCTGCGCTACGACGATGCGCTGGCGCGCCATTTCCACGACATCAACGCCGAGTGGATCGAGACGATGTACCGGCTCGAGCAGACCGACCGCGATGTGCTGGAGAATCCGCGCGAACGGATCATCGATCCGGGCGGCGACATTTTGTTCGTAGAGGCCGAGGGACTCGGCATCGTTGGTACCTGCGCCCTGCAGAAGACAGGGCCAGGGCGGTTCGAGCTGACCAAGATGGGCGTGCTCGCCTCGGCGCGCGGGCGCAAGGCGGGGGAATTCCTGCTCCGCGCCGTCATATCGCGCGCTGCGGACATGGGTGCCGAGACGCTCTACCTGCTCAGCAACCGCAAGAGCGAAGCGGCGATCCATCTCTACGAAAAGCTCGGCTTCGTGCACGATGCCGGGATCATGGGCGATTTCGGCGAGCGTTATGCGCGGTGCGATGTCGCCATGCGCTACCGGCCGGCCGAAACCGGCCGGTAGCGGCACGGTCAGCCCATCAGGGCTTCGGCCTGGTCGAGCGTGTCCTTGAACGTCGCGACCACTGCCTGGTACGGCGCGGGGCTGGCCATATCGAGGCCGGCGCGCTTCAGGATGTCGACCGGATAGTCCGATCCGCCGGCCTTCAGCACGCTCAGATAATTGTCCCGTTCCTTCGCGCCGCCCTTCAGGATCGAGCGGGCGAAATAGGACGCGGCCGAGATGCAGGTCGCATACTGATAGACGTAGAAGCTGGTGTAGAAATGCGGGATATACGCCCATTCCGAGGCGTAGGACGGGTCGATCGCGACCTTGGGCCCGTGATAGCGCTTCAGCAGATCGAGATAGATCGCTGTGAACTTCTCGCCCGACAGGCCTTCGCCCGCTTCGGCCTTGTCGTGCACGGCCAGCTCGAACTCGGCGAACATCGCCTGGCGGTAGAAGGTGCCGCGCATCGCCTCGAGCTGCTGGCCGAGATAGAAGAGCTTCTCTTCCTTCGTCTTGGCCTGCTTGACCATATAGGCGGCAAGCAACTGCTCGTTGCAGGTCGACGCGATCTCGGCGAGGAAAATCGGGTAGTCCGATTTCTCATAGACCTGGTTCTTGTTCGACAGCAGCGAGTGCATCGCATGCCCCCATTCATGGGCATAGGTCGTCATCCCGTCGTAATTCTCGCCGAGATTGAGCAGCAGATAGGGGTGCAAGTCGTAGGACGCGCCCGGGTTCATATAGGCGCCGGATTTCTTGCCTGGGCGGGGCAGGGGATCCATCCACTTCGCCGCGGTCGCCTTGGCGAACAACGCGCCATATTCCGGTCCGAGCGGTTTCACCGCCTCGAGCGTCGTGGTGCGCATCTCCGCCAGCGTCACCTTCTTGTCGAGCTGAACCAGCGGCGGATAAATGTCGTAATAGGCCATGTCGGGCAGCTCGAGCATGCGACGGCGCAGCTCGAAATAGCGGTGGAGCTGGGGCAGGCCGTTGTTTGTCTCGGCCACGAGCGAGCGGTACACTGCCTCGGGCACATTGGCGCCCGACAGGTACATCGCCAGCGACGTCGGGTATTTGCGTGCCTTCTTGCGGAAGATGTCGGCCTTCACATGGCTGAGATAGGCGGTGCCCAGCGAGCTCTGGAACCGGCCATATTCCGCCCAGAACGTGTCGAACACCAGCTTGCGGTCAGCCCGGTTGGGCGCGTCGCGGGTAAGTGTATAAGCCTGGTCGTCCAGCCGCACTTGCTTGCCCGTCGACAAGGTCACGGTCGGCCAGGGAATGTCCGAGCCGACAAGCTGCTCGCGCGTATCGCGCGCGCCGGAAAAGGGTGACGAGGTGCCGGCGAGGAGATTCTCGCCCTCCGGCGAAAGCGTATGTTCTTCCTGGCGCAGGATGTCGGCGAGATAGAAATCGAAGCGCTTCTTCAGCACGTCATTGGCGGCGACGAAGCCATCGATCTTCGCCTTGCCGATTGCGAGCAGCTCGGGCGCGATCCAGGAGGTGGCCTCGCCAAACGCCGTGAACATGTCGTTCGCCTGGGCCTGCTTCTCCTGCGCGGCGGCGACGCGAAGGTCCTCGTCGGCCTTCAGGCTGATATAGGTATAGACCCTGCTGGCGACGCGACCGAGATCGGACTGGGCGACCAGCGCCGTGGCGAGCGAGTCGGCGCTGGTGCCGAGCGTGCCTTTGAACTTGAGCAGCCCTGGGATCTTCGCCAGCACGTCCTTGCGCGCTGCGTCCCAGGCGGCGTCATTGGGATAGAGCTCGCTCAGGTCCCAGGCGGCGACCGCTCCGGCGGTGCTCTTATCCTGCGCCCAAGCGGGCATGGCGACGGCAACCGAGGCCAGGGCCGCGGCGGCGAGGGCTTCGCGGCGCGAAAAATCAGTCATGTGACGGGAATCCCCAAAGTATCGATTGCAACGACTTTGTCGCGCTTCACCGCGCTTGGGAAGGGGGTGTGCTGATAAACTAATGCACGCCTGCTGCGAACGGCACGCCCAGTCCCCTCAACGACACAAGGTCGGTGGCGGTGCGGGGTTTGTCGGTGGGATGAAGGCGATGCCGTCGAGCATGCGCATCCGCGGGGCGAGGGCCGCCGGCACCTGCTCGCCACGATAGAGGATGTAGAGCCGCGTCGGATCGATCCGCCCGGCTAGGAAGGCGCGGCGATCCTCGTCGATCCGCGACTGCACCGAACGCGGGATGCGCGCGACATACATGTGGCGCATCGGGCGGCAGGCCAGCATGGCGCGCCAGCCGATCTCCTCGGTCACGCGCAGGTCGCGGTGCGGATCGGGCGGCTGAAGCTCGATCGCCGAAGCGCTGGCGACCAAAGCCTGCCAGCGCGGATCGCGCGTCGCGCCATAGGTGCCGGGTTTGCTCGCCAAGGCAGTCTGGGGCCGGATCGCCGCGAACATCGCCGACATGTCGGCGACCTGCAGCACCAGCGCCGCGGCAAGCACCAGCGTGCGCCGCTCGAGTCGATAAGCGGCGAGGATGGCGGCATAGACCATGGTGTAGGCGACCGGCCAGAACAGCCGGCCCGAGCCGCGGACCAGATCGAGCGCATCCACCATCGGCTGGGGCAACGGCACGAACAGGATGCGCTGGCCGTGCAGAACCAGCACATTGGTGATGGCGAGCAGGGTCAGCACGGCGAAGGCAGGCAGCAGCCAGCGCAGCTCGCCTGGCTCGGCTTTCCGTGTGCGGATCGCGGTGACGATCGCGATGAGGACGAGCAAGATCAGCCCGGCGCCGAGATACTGGAAGCCCTCATAACCCATGGCGCTGTTCGGCGTCGACGGCAGGAACAGGGTATAGCCGGGATTGGCCGGGTTGATCAGTGCGTCGAGCGCCATCGGGAAACCGCCATAGGTGCCGGTCGAAACGGGCGGGTCGAGCAGGCCGTGGAGCAGCGCGAGGCCAGCCACCATGGCTCCGACCACAGCGGCCATGGCGATGGCGCGCCGCCGGTCGGATGTGCTGCCAGTGACGAACTCGCGCAGCATCGCGCTGGCCCAGATCGCGCCGACCATCAGCAGCATATAGCTGTGCACCAGCCCCGCCGTGCCGATCACCGCGAGCCAGGGCAGCCAGCGCCGCGACCGCTCGCGATCGATGAAGATCCACAGCGCCCAGAGGATCAGCCAGTGCGCGCAGAGATTGGCATGGCCATAGCGGTTGTAGAGCGTCGGCAGCAGGGTGAGCAGCGCAGTGCCCATCCAGGCGCTCGGGAAGTCTGGCGCGTGCAGCTTCACCAGCAACCAGGCGAAACGGACGTGCAGCGCAAGGCTGATCAGCAGCCACCAGCCGATGAACTGGACGCCGGCCGGCAGGAACGGGGCAAACGGCTTGAGCAACAGACCGAGCAACGGGTTGCCGTCCATCATCAGCAGATGCACGCCCTCCGGCGCCAGGATCAGCGGGGTCGCAGTGCCGGGCCAGTCGCCCGACTGGAGATAGGCCGCAAGCCCAAGCGCGGTCGGCCCCCAGTCCTGCCCGGCCAGCACCCAGCCGACATTGGTGATGTCGAGGATGGCCGGATTCATCCAGGCGAGAAAGGCAGAGACCATAATCGCCGCGAGCGCGAAGAAACGAAGGACGGAACTGGCCATGATGCGCTTCTGCCCGATCAGCGCCACCATATGGTTAACGCGGCGGCGGGCCGGGCGCGATGATCGAGACGCCGTCGAGTTTCGTCACCCGGCCGGCCAGCACCGGCGGCGCCTTGCCGTCGAGCAGGACATAGAGGCGGCGCGGATCGGTCTGGCCGAGGATGAACGCCGCGCTGTCACGCTGCAGGCGCCGCCGCAGCGCCACCGTCTCGCGCGAGGCATAGAAGAATCGCACCGGCTTTCCCGCAATGATCGCGCGCCACGTGACCTCCTCCATCAACGCCAGGTCGCGGTACATTTCAGGCGGCTCGAACTGGATCATGTCGGCCTGCGCGATCAGGCTATCCCAGCGCGGATCGAGCGTGCGGTGATAGGGGCTGGCCCGCTCGGCCCATCCGCCGCTCCCTCGCGCCGAGGCGAGCAGCGGCACCAGGTCGACGACCTGCAGCAGCAGCGCCCCCGCGAGCAACCAGGTGCCGAAGCGCATCCGCCCGACGACCACGATCGCCGTAAAGGCGAGCGTGTAGACCACCGGCCAGAACATCCGTCCCGAAGCGCGTATCGGGTCGAGCGCCGCCCCGACCCAGTCGGGCATCGGCAGGTTCGCCGCGATCGCGCCATGCCAGATGAGACGCGGGCCGACCGCGACAAGGGTTAGCACCAGGAAAGCCGGCAGCAGCCAGGCGAGGCGCCGGAACAGCAGGTCGTCTCGGATCTCCGCCCATCGGCGAACGCACTGGAACAGTGCGACGGCGACGAGCGCGAGCAGCCCGGCACCGAGATAGTTCATTCCTTCGAGCGCCTGACCGGGATCGAGCGCGCTGGCCGGCAGCAATGCGGAATAATGATGGTCGTTCGGATTCCACAGCGCGTCGAGCGCCATGGAGAAACCGCCATAGCCGCCGACTGCGATGGTCGGTTCGCTTACCGTGCCAAGCAGGATCGGCACGATCAGCAGTGGCGCGACCACGATGGCCACGTCGCCGAACATTCTGGCGCGGGTTTTCCCATCGCGGGCGAGCAGGAATTGCCGCAGCATGGCGCTGGCCCAGATCGCCGCGACCATCACCAGAATATAGGGATGGATCAGGATCGCGGCGGTGATGACCGCCACCCACCAGGCCGGTCGCGCCGATCTTTCCGCGTCGATATAAATCCACAGCGCCCACAGGATCAGCCACTGCGCGCACAGATTGACATGGCCGAAGCGGGCAAGGAGCACTGGCATCAGGGTCAGCAACGCCGCACCGATCCAGGTGGCCAGCGGGTTCGGGGTGAAGCGCCGCATCAGCGCCGCGGCGAACGCGGTGTGCAGCAGGATGCAGGTCAGCAGCCACCAGCCGATATACTGGATCCCCACCGGCAGCACCGAGGCGAGCGGGCGCAGCAACAGCCCGAGCAGCGGATTGCCGTCGGTCAGTGAAAGCGGAATGCCGTCCGGCGCCATCAGCAGGTTCGAATGAAGCGACGGCCAGGGCGGCGGTGCGCGCAGATAGGCGGCCATGCCGATGACGGCCTGGCCATGGTCGTTTCCGTCGAGCAGCCAGGCAATGCGCGTGGGGTTGAGGACGTTCGGATTCTGCCAGCCGAAGAACATGGCGAGGCTCAAGGCGAGCCAGGGCAGGATCCATATGAACAGGCGGCGCATCGGGGGAGGTGATGGCGGAGAAGGGACCGAAAATCCATCATACTATTCCTCCCCCGGGAACCGGGGGAGGGGGACCGCGCGCTTCTTCAGCGCGTGGTGGAGGGGCTTGGAGCGCGGGACGTCCGCCCCGCGCTCCAAGCCCCTCCACCATTCGCCGGAAAAGGCGAATGCTCCCCCTCCCCGTGCCGGGGAGGAACAGAAAAGGGCCGGAGGTTTCCCTCCGACCCTTCTCGTTTCCAGCCGGTTGGCCGGGCAGTCCTGGAATTCCGGCGCGGGCAAAGCCCGCGCTGTCGTCGGCCGGGTTCGACGGCACTGCCGCCGAACCCGCCGTCCGTCCTCGGGCGAGTCCTGCGCCAGCGTGGAGCAGGCCGCCCTTCGGATCAGAAGTCCATGCCGCCCATGCCGCCCATGCCGCCGCCGCCCATGGGCATGGCGGGCTTGTCTTCCGGCAGCTCGGACACGGCGGCTTCCGTCGTGATGAGCAGGCCC
>Ga0247735_1001052_pt1 | contig 10869 bp, 8 predicted proteins | sample UWRJL178409R2_FD_180934 | JGI IMG/M metagenome (GOLD analysis project Ga0247735, IMG submission 180934) | Plant litter microbial communities from Arlington Agricultural Research Station in Wisconsin, United States - UWRJ-L178-409R-2 | ecosystem: Environmental > Terrestrial > Plant litter >...
GAATCGGCTGCGAGTAGCCAAACATGACGATTCCGCCGGAACGTAGGCCCGTGGACTTCGTTCGAAACCGAAGAGCCTCGAGCTAGTCGAGCTTCTTCTTGGCCGACGGCTTCCCGTACTCGTCGACGTATTCCTGACCGCTCATGGCGACGATCGCGTCCATGATGCGGTCGGTCATCACGCGCAGGATCGCGTGGTCTTGCTTGTGGTCGGCGAACTCGCTGAAGTCGAGCGGCGGGCCGAAGGAGATGCCGATGCGGCGGATCTTCACGCCGCCGCTCTCGGACATCACCTTTTCGGTGTCGATCATCGCTACGGGAACGACGGGGGCGCCCGACTCGAGCGCCATGCGCGCGACACCGGTGCGGCCGCGGTGGGCTTTGCCGTCGCGGCTGCGTCCGCCCTCAGGGTAGATGCCGAGCACGCGGTCCTTGGTGAGCACGGACATGCCGGCTTTGAGCGACGCCTCGGAGGCTTTGCCGCCCGAGCGGTCGATCGGGATCATGCCCGTCGCCTTGAGGAATCGCGCTACGGCCCACTTACCCAGGCCTTTGCCCTCGAAGTAGGTGCTCGCGGCGAGGAAGTAGATGCGGCGCTTGATCACGAGCGGCAGGATCACCGAGTCGATGAACGAGAGGTGGTTGCTGGCCAGGATCACCGGCCCCGACTTCGGTATGTTCTCGACGCCTTCGAGGCGCGGGCGGAACAGCATGCGCAGCAACGGGCCCGCCACGATCGTTTTCATGAACCAGTAGAACATCGAGACTCAGACTATCCAGCTTTGGCGGTGGTCGTTCGACCACCCTGCTCACAGACCGGCGCAGGGCCCCATCGGGTTTGATGACTCGCGCCTACGTTCAGTGGTGCCCCTACAGGATGCTCTCTACAACTTAAGTACAGGGATGAAGCGGCTCTTCGTCCGGTTTAGCCAACGCGAACTGGCCGCCCTCCCAACGAGAGCAGAGCGTGAGCTTCCAAGTGCTCCAGCTCCACAGAGACGACTAACTGCCCCGCAGGTTACGCAACTCATCCTCGACTACAAAGCGGGAGCAGGGTCGATTTACTTACTAGCCCGCAGTTACGGCGTCGACCGGAGCACTATTTCGCAACACCTTCGCGCAGCCGGGCTGAAGCTTGGACGACTACCGCTGACCGATGACGAAGTGGGAAGAGCCGACAAGATGCGTGCTGCCAGGAACTCGTTCAATGCAATGGACGGGCCATGCGACGAGATCCGAAAACTATAAAGAAGGCCTTGGCATGAAGTAAACCGATTCGATTCTGGATGGAAATGTGGGGAAAGTCAGCTAGCGTCGGGTTGGACCTCCGAGAGATCAGCGAACATCTGGATCGCTTCGGACATCAATTTCTCGATGTATTCAGGCTTGCTCAATCCGCCAAGTTCTTCAGCCAGGAACGCTTGCCCGCTTGTCCCGGAGGTGTGCGCTGCAATCCGCGACCTGAGGTTCTGAACGCGGCGTAGAAATGCGATGTCGCGGTCGACGTGCTGGTAGCCATGAGCCTGGAGGAAGCGCTTGAGCTTCGATATACCCTTCTCGTCCCTAACTGGAGGAAGGTCGGCTGCGATCCCGGCTTCGTTCAACATGTCAACTAGCAGCTTCGCAAGAGGAAGAAGTTGAGCTTCGAATTCGGTGTCAGTGGCATTTAGCGGGATGCGAACGCGCTGAATCAGTTTCGCGTCGCTTCCTTCGGCGTCTCGATAAAGCCCCCAGCCCCATCGTTCAATCCAGTCCCGTTGGATTGCTAGGTACGCGTTCTTGAATACGTGCTCCGTGTTTTCTGTTGCCGCGAACTGAGCCAGAAACGACCGCCGAAACGTCGACTCACTCATCTGGGAGACTGGCGGAATATTGTACGCACGCCAATGGCCACGATGACTACTTGGGATGTCGCGGCCAATATCACCAAGAAATACCATGACTGCCGCTGTATTGCCATTGTCAATCTGGACACCCCAAAGATGACCACAACTTAGACGGCCATCGGAGACCGAGTACAAACTCGGGTCGTCGTAATACCGCTTGAGCACCTCAGGCTTGAAGAAGACGGGTGTCAGATAGTGCGGCGCATCAGGATTCTTGCCAAAGTAATTTGCGAGTTTGTCCTCCTCGCAAGTGAACTTGACTGGGTGCCCATCCCCGTCCTCGTCGATGATGAATTCGGGGTACTCCTCGTCATCGTCGTCCCAGGGCCAGATACCGCTTTTCTCACGAGGAGGCGGGGGGAGGACCCGCTTGACCAGCAGGCGTGAAAATACTCGATTCCGCGCAAGCCCAATGTCGCCGACGCCCACGAAAACGACCGAGTCGTCCTCGACGTGGTCTTCCTCTTCTAATTCAGCAAAGGACTCTGGTTTCTCATCGGTCTTTGCGAATGCGCGAGTGTCCGAGAAAAGAAGCAGATCAAGTTGACGGGCAGCTTGATATCGGCGTAGGAGGGGCGTCCGTATTCGGATTTGGCGGCCGACGAATTCGATCGCGAGTTCCTTCGATCCATCGTCACTAATTACGTAGAAATTACCGGTGGTCTTGTCTTCCCAGAGGTGCATGAGAAGTCTGAATTCTTCCGAGACTAAATAGGCGTCCGGTACAACGCCATACATTTCTTGAACCAGAATCAGCGGCTCAAGCTCTGGGCCATCGGTGTTGCGATGGTATTCACTGACCCATTCTTCGTCTTCCCAGTGCTGGGAAAAGCCGGGAAAGCCACCACCAACTGACATGTCCCAAGCTGCACTCTGCATCACACGTTCACGACGGCTTGGCGCTGCGAACACCGCGAAACGCCCGCCATTTCGATCGCTCGAATCATGCCAACTGTCGTAGACGACGGTCCAGGGGCCGCTCCCATTAGTTCGGCTCGTTTTTCGCTCGTTGGCCTGACGAAGTACGTCTAGGGCTTCATCACGACTCTGTTCGATTCCCATATTGCTGTTGATTATGGCTTATGCCATCGACACTGCCTATGGTGCGATTTACAACATCATCGCTTCACCCAACGGGTCGCGGGCCGATGCGGTAATAGCCGGCCCTCTCGCGTCTGTTGCCTCGCAGGATTGATGGTGGACGCGATCGGCAGCGAGCTAGGCTCGTTACGTGTATGCACTCGCCTCCGCTGCGCCAACCACCTTTGACATAGTCAATTTGGTCGTTGGTGCGATCACGGCGATCGGCAGCATCGTCGCGATCATCGTCGCGATCATCGCGATACGAGGCAGCCACCGATCAGCGTCCGCTGAACAGCTCTTCACCGCCGCAGGCGAGATGATCGCCGCTCTGCAACAGATAGAGCGTGAGGGTGGGAAATTGGGACAGATCGAGGATGGTGAGCACCTGAGCCGTGACGTTATCAATGATCCGTTCTCCCGATTCCTGGCGGCCCGAGCTCGCGTTGACCTTTCGATGAGAGCGCTCGGGACAAATGGGCCGTACGAGAGTTCTCCTTCCATACAGGACGACAGCGATTAACCCAGAGGTTGAACTCGATCGGACACGTACCATCACGGTCAACCCGAAGTAGTCAACCCATTAGGGCGTTTCGATGGACGAGGGGGCGAGGCCTCAATAGACGTCGTACGCAAAGGAGAGGTCCCGCAACGCAATCGACGTGTCGTAATCGGGGAAGCTACCGCCCCGTGGTCTGCCACGCTCTGCGATAAGGTGAAGATTCTTTCGGGCCCGAGATCCGATTACGTACAACAACCGCTTGGCACTATCGAGTTGGTCTGCGTCACTGAAGTGCGGAACCATTCCGTCCATCAAAGCGAATGCGATCATCGTATCGAACTCTGCGCCCTTGACCCCATGAATCGTGGAGACTGTGATTCCCGCCCTCGGGCGGAAGACCTTCCTAAACACGTCGATGTTCGTAGCGAACGGTGTGCCCTCTCGAACAAGTCGGTCGACGCGCGTTTGCGCTTCCCGAAAAAATGCTTCCCGTTGACCGACGAGCGTTGAAACGGCCGTGAAATCGATGTTGAGCAGTCGGAAGACTTCGTCGAAGTACTCCCCAAGGTAGGCCAGCCCGTCAGTCTCGATTAAGTGAATGCCGTTGGAAAGCCTCAGCAAGGATCGTGGAGTGGCCTCGCCCGTAGAAACCGAAGCCGCATTCAATTCGTTCAAAATGTCGCGCGCCCACCTTAGGCGCGAAACAAACATTCGAGGCGATGCTTCTGTCAGACCTATGCGGGCTAGCTTGTACCAAAAATTGTCGTGATCCCGAGCAAAAGGCATGAGGCCTGGTCCATCGAACTCAAACTCGGGGAGTGCAGCCACGAGTGAGCGAGTGAGCGATGCCAGGTGCACCCACCAAGGCGCAACCACGCATATTTCATCCGGCGAAATACCAAGGTCATCGACGTTGTGACGAATAAGCCGGACAATCTCTGACTCGAGGTCTGACCGGTCTAGGGCGTTGTCAAACGTTATTTGACTTGCATACAGGGACTGACGAGATGAGGGCACGATTGGGCTACCCGCCACCTTGTAGTGGCTGAAGTAGTCGATAATTCGAGTCGATGACCGATAGTTTTTCGACAGTTCCATTGTGTCGAGAGTCAGCCCTGTGCGACTCGAGTAGTCGGTGGGATCGACGGCATATCCACCGAGGGAGCTAAAGATTGCCTGATTAGGGTCGCCAACGATCATTGTGCGAACCCGGCCGGCCCCAGCGCGCAGTATGGTCGCGATGATTTCGTACTGGATCTCGCGGGTGTCTTGGTACTCATCGACCGCGATGTAAGTGAATACCTTGGAAAGTATTTTGCTGATTTCCGGCCGTAGCTGAATGAGCTCCAGCGCATAAAGGAGGATGTGCTCGAAATCGAGCATTCGGCTGTCTTCCAACTGCGCGAAATAGTCGTCCAAAATGTCGTTGACGCCCGCCCACTTTCGGGCATCACGAGACTCTAGAACGAGGCCTGTCGACGTGAAATGAAAACCGCAATCGAAGTTTGTGATTCGTGGGCTGCGCCCGGAGCACAAAGGTGAAATCATCTGCTCCGTCTCATGCGAGTTGATGACCTGAAATCCGCTTTGAAGTTTTGGATGGTAAATGCCGTAGGGGCGAATGATCCATTCGAGACAGAAGGCGTGTATCGTCCCGATCCAAAGCTGCTCCGTATCAACCCCTAACTCAACGATGCGTGCGTCGATCTCATCCGCCGCTCGATGGGTGTAGGTAATCGCGCAGACATACTCGCGCTGAGAGGTGATCTTCTCGACCTCGGACGCAACTTTGTAAGTCAACGTTCTCGTCTTACCGCTTCCTGGGCACGCGATAAGGATTATGTTTCCCGGAGCGGATATTGCCGCTTCCTGCTCTGGATTTAGCGAACCTGGCGCCCAAAGCGTCATGAGTTGTAAACATCCAGAAAATCTACGATCTCGTCGTCTTCAAAAAGCTCATTTGCAAGGTCAGTTATATCTCCGAGCGTTTTGTCGCCGTTGCGAAATTCGATGAGCGCTCGAGCGAATTGGGTCTGGTCGTCCTGATCGCACGCCCCCTCATCAACCAGGCACCCCAGGCGGTAGGTGAGGATGTTGAACCATGTTTCATCAGAAAGGTGTGGATTGGCAAAATGTATTGCCCTGATGACGTATTCAGGCACCGACACGTGCTTGGAGATTGTGGACGCGAGCAATACGGCAAACCATCCTTTTCCCTCTCGTTCAGCCATCCGAAGGACTACATGCCCAAAGCGCGCGAGATCGCCAGAAGTCAACTCCGCGGTCGCGAAATCGCGATTCGACTGCTTCGTCCAGACATCGTCAACGAGTGCTTCGACGATGCTTTCGTTTCCGCTGTCGACGAAGTCGACCTCAAAGGTATGCGGCGCATAAAAAACGTCGACCCACTTGTTGCCGCTCGCGAAGGCATCAAGACGAGTCTTCCTTTCCCGGCCACTCTTCTCGGAGCGCGCCATCCGATCGCGACGTTGAGCTCGCTTGTCGTCCTCTTCGTCATCGTCAATTTGTTCGATCGCCGCGTCCAGGTCAGTGATGATCGCGCAGCGTTTTCGAACGCGGTCGTCGTGGAACACTGCTGCAATGTTCTCGAAGCCCGTGCTTCGAATGTTGACGAGGCTCATCCCCAGTTCGTCGAGCCCGACGCCAAGCATTTGCTTGATCATCGCCGGGATTAATATCTCTTCCGCGTCGCCTTCCACGAGGACCACGCTTCGAGCAAAAAGCAAGTTGCTTCGTACTGCATCTAAGTACCTCTGGATGTTGCGGACGAGTGTCCTGTCTAGGCCCTTGGCTGGCTGGAATGCTTCGACTACTCCTGATTCACGGCCGAGAATATTCATGTTCTCAACGTTGCTCACCTCGGAGATCTGGGTCGAGTGCGTTGAATAGATGATCTGCGTTCCTACGTAATTCAGGCGGTCGAACAGTGCCTTTTGGATGTGCGTATGGATATGCGCTTCGGGCTCTTCGATGAGCAGAAAATTGGCGATGGGCTGGGTCGCCTGTGAGTACTTAAACTCGAGCAGCTTCAGGGTGAGATAAATGAGGTTGGCACCTCCGAGACTAAGTTCGTTTATACCGCCTTCATAGTCTTCGCCGTCCTCTCCGACGAACAGTTTCAGCGATTGAAACAGGCGATCCGCATCTGAAGGAAGGTCAGAGCGGATCGAAAGTGAGGAGGGTGAGTAGGCGTCGCCGACCGTGTCTCGGATGGTCTGCTTGATGTCGCCAGTGATCACGCCGACGTCTGGCAAATCTTCGATCGACTTATTGAGGTCTGCGACCTGATCGGCGACCGCCTGAAATGCGACGAGGTCAATTGCACCACTCTTACTTCTGAGTAGGTTGCGGAGAGGATTGGGTCGGTTCTCTTGAAAGTCTCGCACTACATCTCTGAGAGCCGGGACGAATGAAAAGGAGATCTCTTTGGCGACTGAAAGCTGCTTAGGCAAAGTCACACCAATCTCGGGATGCTCGAGTTCGTCGTCGAACTCGACAGCGTCGAAGTCACCGACTACCGATTTGTAGAAGTCTGGATCGACGAAGTCGCTCGTGCTCTTGCCCGTGAATATCGTTTCGTAGTCAGCGATAGTGATGGTGTCGCGAATGGCTGCGAGGCCGGTAACGTCACCGGAAGCGAGCTGCGCGAGCTGATGTCGAACCGCTTGCCGAGGCCGAAAGATCAGGTTGTATGCCGCCCGGTCAACGCTACCGCCACCTGCCAGGCCGGCCCCGTGCAAGAACAGGGCCTGGATCGACTCGTCATCACTCACCTCGTCAAACTCGATACTGATAATGATCCAGTGACCACGCCAATTTCCGAGAGGACGATGGAAGTCATCTTCGTTCAGTCGGTATGACGACGGAAGCATGTTCGCATCGAGAAGAAGACGAACTGCACGGAAAAGATTGCTCTTACCTGCACCGTTCTCGCCGATTACTGTATTCACACCTGCGTTAAACTCCAACGTAGTCCCTGCGAAGTTGCGGTAATTAACCAGACTCAATCGAGAAATGTGCATGCGCGCGTTCTTCCTTCCGGCAAGCGCCGTCTGACGAAACGCAGGGATAAGCAAGCCTCACGTTCGTTGCCCAGTATGACACTGTCGGGAATGTTTGAAGCGCGAAACACCTCCAACTCTTCTGCCTCGTAGGGCCCCAAAAACCTCGATCCGTTTAGGCGGATCATATGAGTTGGCTCAGCGGCGTTCCACACTTCCGTCTCCCAGGCCAGATCACTCAAGAATCGGCGCATCGTGGCACGATCCGGGAAACACGAAACGAAGACCAATCCCGGTTTCGCGTTCGCAAACAATTTGGTCAGCTCGCCGTAACGCTTCGCGTCTACGGGCCCGTGTGAGCTCGCGGCTTCCATGAGAAAGAGCCAGTCCTTCGCAGGCTGGTAAACAACCAAATCCGGTAATTTGCCGTGATGGTCGACCGTCACACCGAGATCTGCCAACTTGTGCTCGTCGAAGACTGCAAGCTTGGCGTCCGCGTCGCCAATGTAGATGACCTCGCCGCCGGGAACGTAGTAGCCGCAGAAGTCTTCCACCATCGCTTTGATGAGTACGTTGAGGTCGACGCTCCTGCGACATGTCCGCCATCAGGATTGGGTTGATCGAGTCCGAGGTCGCCAAACTTGCGAATTTCGCTCGCCCCCGAGCTCCGCGAAGAGATCGAAAAGACGCTCCGCGAAGAGCTAAGCGCGACAAGTGAGGAGTCACGCCGCGTCCAGAAGGAACCACTAGTCGAGCGCGCCAGACTCCATGCCCGATCGAAGAAGCTTCTGGATGGCCACCTCGACGGTGTTGTACCGATGGACCTGTACCGCGCGGAGCGGACATCGAATACTCAGCGGCTCAGCACGATGGATGAACGACTAGCTGCCGCAACGATGGAGGTCGACGAGATCAACCGCAATGTCGATCTCGCTCTGACGCTTTCGCAAAACTGCTATGACGCCTACCTGCGTGCCGACAACCCGACTCGCAAGTCCTTCAACCAAGCTTTCTGGGAACGGGTGTACGTGGATATCGACGGCTCTGCGGGCGGCGAGCTGGCGCAGCCGTTCAAACTCATCCAAGAGGTCGGGGACCAAGTTTCGGCTTCGGACGCAAGAGCCCCCGGACGTGCGGAAACGTCCGAGGGTTGTAGAGAGCTTGGTGTGGTGCCCCTGGAGGGACTCGAACCCCCAACCTGTTCCTTAGGACGGAATTGCTCTTCCATTGAGCTACAGAGGCTGGCTCCCCGAGTTTAGCGCGACCCGGGGAGCCGACGAACTTACTTGCGGTCGCTGAACTTGTGCTCCCAGGTGGAAGTCGCACCCTCAGCGATGAAGTACCACTCGAGCGGCACCGCCGTCACCTTCACGGTCGTCGCGCGGTTCACCTTGTACGTCCCCGCCTTCACAACCTTGCCGTTGACCACGTACTGCACACCCGGGGTCGCCGGAATCGTGTAACTGTCTTTACGACGGGTGTCTGAGAACGTCACCTCGGCCGGCGTCACCGCCACGGTCAGCAGCGGTACCTTCGTGAAGTCCGTGTCCGACGCGAGATAGAACCCCGGATACGACGGCTGGTTGTACGTCGTGTTCTGACGGGCCACCTCCGCACGGTACTGCTTGTCGTGCATCAACGTGTACAACTTCGTGTCGGTCACCTCTGTGGAGGAATAGATGCGGATGGCGCTGGAGTCCGCGGTGCGAACCAGCAGCTCCTCACGCCAGTCGCCGAACAGGTCGGCCACCAGCGATGCGGTGCCCTTTGTGCCGTTGTTCGACCGGGTGCCGGTGGCTGCGAGCAGTCGTCCGGCCGTGGGGCTGTCGATCGTGACATCCGCATCGGCCGTTCCGTTCACGAGCTGGGTCGTGCCGTCCGCCGCCCACCGGATGCTCTGGTTCGTCCCCGGCACGGCCGCCGCCAACGACTCCCCCGAAACGGCGCGCACGCGCGTCGCCCAGGTCTCGAGGCCGGGCACGGTCGGGTCGATGTCGCCGATCATTCCGCGTCCGGTGTCCTTGCCGGTGTACTCGCCGTAGAGCACCTCGCCTGTCGCCGCATCGCGCAGCGCGTAGCCGTAGGGCGCGAACGTGCCGCCCTCGTGCACGGTGAAGATCTCGAGTCCGGCGCGGTTCGGGTCGATGTCGGTGACGTGCATCGCATCGCCGTGGCCCAGCCGCGCCTCGGTGCCGGGCGCCGCCGACCCCGCGGGCAGCGTGTCCGTCGAGCTGTAGAGCAGGCGGCCGTCGTCGTCGATCGTCGCCGATCCGTAGACCACCTCGTGCTTGCCGTCGCCGTCGACGTCGGCCGCGCTCAGCGAGTGGAAGCCCTGCGTGGTGAGCGTCGCGAACTCGGGGTTCGAGCCGTCGCGGCCGTGGGGCGAGTCGTTGAACGGGTTGGTCATCGCCGGGAACCCGCTGTCGACGTACCAGCGCTCGGTGAGGTTCTTGCCGTTCCAGTCGTACGCCACGATCGTCGAGCGGGTGTAGTAGCCCCGCGCGAAGATCGCGCTCGGACGCTCGCCGTCGAGGTAGGCGACACCGCCGAGGTAGCGGTCGACGCGGTTGCCCGGCTCGATGCGCGCCATCGCGTAGTCGCCCCAGGCGAGCCCGTCGTCGTAGCGCGCGGTCTTCACCGGGATGGTCTGCAGCTCGCGACCGCTGGCCCCGTCGAACATGGTCATGTATTCGGGACCGCTGAGGATGAAGCCCTCGAACGTGCGCAGCAGGTTGCGGGGGCTGCGGGCGGGCGCGTAGACGTCCATGAAGTAGTCGGTGAGCTCCGCAGCATCCTCTCGACTGAGCGGATATTCGTGCGTCACCTCGATACCGAACGCCTCTTCGAGCGTCGCCGGCCACTGGCCGCTCGCGACCTCGGGCAGATCCTGCCAGCCGACGAACATGTCCACCACATGCTCGTAGTAGCCGTCGGCGCTCACACGGTAATCGTCTTGGTTGGTGACGCCCGCTTTCTTGTCGTCCTTGGGCAGGCTGATGAATTTCTCGGATGCCACGTTGCCGCGCTTGTCGAAAGCGGTGGTCTTCGTTCCGGGGGCCGTCTTCAGCAGCAGCTCGCTCTTGCCGTCGCCGTCGTAGTCGTAGGCGAGCACCTGCGTGTAATGGGCGCCCGCGCGGATGTTGACGCCGAGGTCGATGCGGTTGAGCAGCCGGCCGTCGGCCTCGTAGGTGTCGACGTAGACGTTGCCGGTGTAGCCGATCTGCGAGACGTCTTTGGCGTTCGACGGGTCCCATTTCACGATGTACTCGTACTGGCCGTCGCCGTCGACGTCGCCGACACTCATGTCGTTCGCCGAGTAGGTGTACGGCTCGCCCTTGGGTGTGACGCCGTCGGCGGGCTTCTGCAGCGCGAGGTCGACG
>Ga0247735_1001054_pt1 | contig 10840 bp, 8 predicted proteins | sample UWRJL178409R2_FD_180934 | JGI IMG/M metagenome (GOLD analysis project Ga0247735, IMG submission 180934) | Plant litter microbial communities from Arlington Agricultural Research Station in Wisconsin, United States - UWRJ-L178-409R-2 | ecosystem: Environmental > Terrestrial > Plant litter >...
GGCCGGCGACGGCCGCCTGCCGCGGGTCGAGCACGGCCGAGAGCGGGCTCGGCGGCTGGCGGTGGGGGAAGTCGCAGACCGCGCCGTTGACGGGTAGGAAGGCCACGTGGATCGGGCCGACCCGCATGGGGATCGTCCACCACGAGCCGTGGAACAGCGTGTCGCCGGCGTGGAGGATGCGCTGCCCGTCCGCCTCCACGACCCACGAGACCTGGGGGTCGCCGAAGCCGTCCACGGCCGGGACGGCGGTGACGGTGAACGGGCCGAGCGTCCGCCGCTCCCACACGTCGACGACGTCGGTGGCGAGGCCGTGCTCCTTCAGGCCCGCCTCGGCGCCGAGGGTGCCGGCGGGGTCCAGGCCGGTGCCGGTCGAGGCGGCCGGCCGCAGCACCGGGGCGCCCGGCTTCAGGGCCCGGGCGAGCGCCGTGGGGTCGGCGTGGTCGACGTGCAGGTGCGTGACCAAGGCGGCGTCGAGCGGCCGGCTCGGTGGGGGCAGCGGCTCGCGCGGCGCGCCGATGAACTGCTCCATCGCCCCGATCTCCTCGAGCAGGTCGATGGCGATCGTCGTGTCTCCGCTGGTGATCTCCAGCCCGGCCCAGCCCAGTCGTCGAATGTCCATGGCGCGGAGCCTATAGCAACCTATTGGTCTCTATCAAGGGAGCAGGTGGTCGCTATCGCTACGATGGGCCGGTGAGCCCGAGACGATCCGCCGCCGACGCCCAGCGCACCCGCGAGACGATCGTCGACCGCGCCGTGGAGATCGGGTCGACCGACGGCCTGGCCAGCCTCAGCTTCGGGCGCGTGGCGGAGGACCTGGCGCTGAGCAAGTCCGGCGTCATCCGCCACTTCCCCACCAAGGAGGACCTGCAGCTCGCGGCGATCGAGGAGGCCCGGCACGTGTTCCGCGCCACCGTGTGGGATCCCGTCGCCGACCGGCCCGCCGGCCTCGTGCGGCTCCGCGCGATCATGCGCAGCTGGCTGGCCTACCACGAGCGCTGCCCGTTCCCCGGCGGCTGCTTCCTGGCGGCGGCGAGCGCCGAGGTCGACGGCCAGCCCGGCCCCGTCCGCGACGCCGTCCGCGCCGACGACGCGCAGTGGGCCGCCGTGCTGGAGCGCGACATCGACGTCGCGATCCGCGCCGGCGAGCTGCCCGCCGACACCGACCGTGCGCAGCTCGCGTTCGAGCTCTACGCCATCGCCCTGATGACCAACCACGGATTCCAGCTCCGGGGTGATTCGCGGTCCGGCACGCGGGGACGAAAGGCCGTGCAGCGGTTGTTGGGGTGAGGGGCGGTGCGCGGTGAAGGCGCTGCCTACGCCGGAGCGACGACGACAAGCGACCGGCCGCGTGCCGCCTGCATCATGCGGACGTCGTAGGTCACGATCGTTCCGAGCCGGTCGCCGATGCTCAGTGCCGCCGCCAGATGGATCGCGTCGAGCGTTCGCAGATAGGAGTCGGCCAGTCCGCTGGCGATCTTCAGCTGGCCCGCGTCGAGATCGATGAAGTCGATCGCGTCCAGCACCGCACGAACTGCCGAGTCCGGTACGACCTCGCCAGACTGACTCCGCGCGCGGACGACCGTTCGCGCCACCTCCACGTCGAGCAACGCGCTCGACACGAGCGAGGGCGATGCGTCACGGAACCAACGACGCAATGCATCGCTCTCCGCTTCCGCGAACAGCAACTTCACGATCGCCGACGTATCGACGTAGGTCAGCGTGCCCGCGGCGTCAGGCACGGTCGGCGCGGACATCCTGCAGCGCCGCGGTTCCCGCCTCACTCGGGCGAGCGACAGGCGGACCGATCTCGGTGAGCACCTCACCGATGCTCCGCGTACGCAGACGCAGCTTCCCCTCCCGAGCCAGTTCGAGTTCGTCAGGGGAGTACACGGGCGTCGGTGAGAGCGGGTGCGTCGCCATCACGCTTCACCGTAACGCACGCGACATCTCGGTTCCAATCGCTACAACCCGTGCTTGCGCGCGTACATCTCACCGAGGAGCCGGCGCTGGGTCTCGATCTTGCGTCCCGGACGATCGCCATACCGCGCACGCGTGTCCGCCCATGGCCGGCAAGCCTACGCTCGGGCCGGGTCGTCTCCAACCCCCACGCGCGACGCAACCCGATACCGCCCCGGCGGCTGCTCGCGGGCCCGGCGGAACGCCCGGCTGAACGCGTAGACCGACGTGTAGCCGACCGACCGGGCGATGGCTTCCAGCGGGTCGTCGGTGTCGCGGAGCCGGCGGGCGGCGAGGTCCATCCGCCAGTCGGTGAGGTACGCCCCGGGCGCCTTGCCGACGACCGCCGGGAACCGGCGCGACAGGGTGGCGCGGGACACCGAGATCTCCTGGGCGAGGGCGGCGGCCGTCCAGCCGCGGGCCGGATCCTCGTGGAGCTTCGCGACCGCGGCGCCGATGACGGGATCGCTCAGGACGCCGAGCCAGGACGGCTCCTCGGGCTCGGCCGGCCGCGCCTGCAGCCACGCCCGGAGCAGCTGCACGAGGAGGATGTCGACGAGGCGATCGAGCACCACGGCGGTCGCGACCTGGGGCCGGGCGAGCTCGCGCCCGAGCAGCCGGACCGTGTCCTGCAGGCCGTCGCCGCCGTTCTCGGCCCGGATGTGCACGAGGTCCGGGAGCAGCGCGAAGAGCTGCGTGGTCATCGCCGGGTCGTACGCGTAGTGGGCGCACAGGATGTGGGTCTGGACGGGGCCCGACCCGATCCGCACGACCCCGGTGCCGGCCTGCTCCCAGTCGTCGGAGGCGTGCTCGCCGGTCCGGGCGATCGCCGCCGGGTCGCTGCCCAGGACGTGCTCGGCGCCGCCCGGCAACAGGAGGACGTCGCCGGGCATCAGCTGCTGGGGCGGCTGGCCCGGCCGAGCCAGCCACGCCGTCCCCGAGGTGACGGCGTGGAACGCGGCGCCGGGCGTGGGCGCGGCCCACCAGCCCCAGTCGGAGCCGGCGTCGATCCGGGCGCCGAGGGTGCCCCGGACCCCGGAGACCGCCAGCACGTCTGCGAGCACGTCCATCCACGGAACCTAGCTGACGATTCCTGTCCTGAGGCGATTGGACATGAATCTGCCGCAGATCGTCATCGATACGCGCACCGAGGCGCTCTACCGTCAATCGCATGAACATCACCGGAAGCACCGCGCTGGTCACCGGCGCGGGTCGCGGCATCGGCCGCCACTTCGTCCAGCAGCTCCAGGAGCGCGGCGCGCGCAAGGTCTACGCGACCGCGCGCGACGCCGCGTCGATCGACCTCCCGGGCGTCGAGGTGCTGCAGCTCGACATCACCGACCCGGCATCCGTCGCCGCCGCGGCCACCATCGCCACCGACGTCACGCTGCTGATCAACAACGCGGGCGTGTCGACCGGCCAGGACCTCGTCACCGGCGACCTGGACAAGGTCCGCCTGGAGATGGACACCAACTACTACGGCACCCTCTCGATGGTGCGCGCGTTCGCCCCCGCCCTGGCCGCCGGCGGCGGGGGCGCGATCCTCAACGTGCTGTCCCGGCTGTCGTGGCTCTCCTACGTCGGAGCGAACGCCTACAGCGCGTCGAAGGCCGCCGCGTGGAGCCTGACCAACGGCGTGCGACTGGAGCTCGCCGAGCAGGGCACGCTCGTCACCGGCCTGCTCCTGAGCAGCACCGACACCGACATGATGGCCGGCTGGGACATCCCCAAGAACGACCCGGCGGACGTGGTACGGCTCGCCCTGGACGGCATCGAGGCAGGAGCGCTCGAGGTGCTGGCCGACGCGGACACGGTCGAGGCCAAGGCTGCGCTCAGCCTCGATCCGGGGGCGGTGTACGCGGTGGGGGCGTAGGCGCGGGTGGGGCCCATCGCCCCGCGAACGCTGGGCCCCACCTCAGCCGCCGTGACCGGCTTGCCTTCGGCTCAGCCAGCAGCGTCTTCCGAGTTCGGCGCTCCGCCCCGCACCCGACGTCCCGGCGCGGACGTCGGTTCCGTGAGTGCCCGCACAGCCGCCGCGCCGACCTCCTTGGCACCCGCGGCCGCGAGGGTGAACTCCCCCGAAATCTCCTGGCGTACCGTCTTTCCCTCGACCTTCCGCATCACGACCTTCGGGGAGACCTTGCCGGCGATGCCCTGCCACACTCGACTCACTCGCCAGTCGATCTCTCCGAGGGCCTGCTTGTGCTCAGCCTGCTTCGGCAGGTTGATCTCGAACCACGGATAGCCCATCACGCCCAGGGCGACCTTCACCGGCACCGCACGAACCACCCGATCCCGGTCGGTGAACACCCGCGCATCACACATGTCATCAGGTGTCCTCTTCGCGCCAAAGTGATCGAGCACAATTCCGAACCAGGCCACGCCCGCGGCCACCAGCCGGTCGTAGTCCTTCGGATCCTTGATGACGTCCTCGTACGACGTAGCCGACACCGCCTTGCTGAAGCTCCCGAGCCCCAGCCCTCGAACCATGGTGACGGCCTGCCCGATGATCAAGTGCTTGTGTTCCGCCTGGCTCACCGCGGTGACCTGACGACCGGTCGTCTCGAGGGGCACGTCAAGCTGGTCGAAGATCTCCTTCGTCGCCTTGGTCCAGAGATCCCTGATGTTGAGGCCTTCCGCTTCGTTCTTCGTAAGCGGGACGCCCTTGCCGTTGAGGTCGGCGAACATCTGGCCCATGGCGGGGGCCGGAACGCCGTGGATGACATCGACCGACACCAGCGTGCCCCGCAGCTTCTCCTGCCGGGTCCCTGACAGCTTCGAACTCGTAGACAGCGCACGGCGGATCGCCAGGAGACGAGACTCACCGTCAGCCTCCATCGCCTTCTTGGACGTATCGATGGTGTACAGATGGAATTCGCCGCCCATACGGGCGTTGAAGTCCGTCAGCTCCTCGCCCTCGAGATACTCGGGAAAGTAGATCGTGAAGGCGGGCAACGTCGCCTCGAGGGGCGGGGTGTCCAGAAAGGGCCCCTCGATGTACTTCTGCAGCTCGCCCGTCGCGTTCCTGTACTTGCGGGTGGGGCTCCAGGCGCTCGACCGCCGCTCGGTGCGCTTCTCACCGGTCTCGGGATCGACCACCCGCACGTTACGCATCGCCCGATGGAAGAACGCGCGCTGGATGGTGCCGCGCGCGTCGAGGAGATCACGCACACGATCGTTCAGGTGGTCGTAGCTCTCACCCCCGACCTCCTTCGGTTCGAACGCCATGCCCGGCACCGTCAGACTCACCAAGAGCGAGATCGGAACAACGGTGGTGAAGATGTTGTCGTGGCGGCGAATGCCGCCCAGCTGCGTCGTGATAGCCATGGGCTACGCTCCGTCTGTAGGACCGAGGCGGCCCCTCTTCCCACCAAGGACACGGGGCCGCCTCGAATTTATGCTTCCTCGAGGCAATCTAACAGTAAGCTCGAGCTTTGCAAATACTGCCTCGAGGTAACGGAGGGAACGCTGGAAACGCTCTCATTCCAAGGCCAGTACGTCCGTGCAAGGCCGAGAGTCGCCGGTAGCTGATCTTGTTGGGAGTCCCGGCCCTCAGGCGGCATCCGGTCAGCCGAGCGACCGTGGCTCCGCCTCCACCCGTCCCACCGAGCCGTACATCGCGTCCGCCCAGCGGGCGTGATGTACGGCTCGCCGCCGCGCCGGGTCTCAGGCTTCTCCCAGGCCGACGCGCTAGCGTCCCGTCCTGCCGCACGGGGTTGCGGAACGAGCTCACCGATTCAGGGGACGTCATGGCGGCAGGGCTGGTTCTACGTTCGACGGTCGCGCACCTTCACGACGCCGGCCTCCGGATGGCGCTGTGCGTCGCCGCGGTCGCGGCGACCGTCGCCGTCCTGGCGCCCGTGGACGGTGCGCAGGCCGCGATCACCTTCCAGGCGTCCTCGCTGGGCTACATCGGCAACCAGCCGTACGGGGTGGCGATCGGCGACCTCGACGCGGACGGCAAGCCGGACATCGCGACGGCCAACCACTGGGACAAGCAGGTGGGGATCCTCACGCGCAACGCCGCCGGCACCGGATGGGACGGGCCGGCCGCGGCGGGCACGCTCGCCTACGGACCGTACGCGGTGGCGATCGGCGACCTGAACGCGGACGGCAAGCCGGACCTGGCGATGGCCAACGCGGGCGAAGGCACCGCCGAATCGCGCATGTCCGTGATCATGCGCAACGCCGCGGGCACGGGCTGGGACGCGCCGGAGATGCTCGGCCAGACGGGCTACGTCCCCACCGACGTGGCGATCGGCGACGTGACCGCGGACGGCAAGCCGGACCTGGTGTCGGCCGACGCCAGCTCCGGCACGATCACGGTCATCGCCCGCGACGCGGCCGGCACCGGATGGTCCGCCCCGGTCACCACGGGGGCGGGCAACGGGACGCACAGCGTCGCCCTGGGTGACTTCAACGGGGACGGGAAGCTGGACGCGGCCCTCCCCAGCGCCAACACCGCCACGCTGACCGTCCTCACCCGCAACGCGGCGGGCACGGGCTGGAACGCCGGGGTGGACCTCGCGGTCGGCGTCTTCCCGGCCTCCGTGGTGACGGCGGATCTGAACGGGGACGGAAAGCTGGACCTGGCGACGGCGAACGCGAACTCCGCCTCCAACACCGTGTCGGTGATCACGCGCAAGACCGACAACACCGGGTGGAACGCCGCGACCACGATCGCCACCAACAGCGATGGCCCGTACGGCCTGGCGGTCGGCGACCTCAACGGGGACGGCAAGCCGGACCTGGCGACGTCCAACATCCGCAGCAACGACGTCACGGTGATCACGCGCAAGGCCGACGACACCGGGTGGAACACGGCGGTGACGGCCGGCACGACGGGTGCGGATCCCCGCTCGCTGGCGATCGACGACGTGACCGGCGACGGCCGGCCGGACGTCGTCACGGTCAACCTCGACGACAACACGGCGACGCAGCTCACCGCGGTGTACGACAACGGCCCTCCGACGACGACCGACGACGTCGACGGCGCGTGGCATCCCGCGCCGGTGGCGGTCACGCTGACCGCGACCGACGACGTGGGCGGCTCGGGCGTGGACAAGACCTACTACACGACGGGCGCCGCGCCGGCGACCCCGACCACCGCCAGCGCGGAGTACGACCCGGCCGCCAAGCCGGTCCTCGCCGACGGGGAGAAGATCAAGTACTTCAGCGTCGACAAGGTGGGCGAAGTGGAGGCCGTGAAGACGTCCGCGGCGGCGAAGGTGGACCTCGCGGCCCCGGCCACGAGCGACGACGTCGACGGGAGCGCGTGGCATCCCGCCCCGGTGACCGTCACCCTGACCGCGGTCGACGCGAAGTCCGGCGTGGCCGCGACGTACTACACCGTGGGCACGACCCCGGCCACGCCGACCACCTCGAGCGCGGAGTACAGCGCCGCGCTGAAGCCGACGCTCGCGGACGGCGAGAAGATCAGCTACTTCAGCGTCGACGAGGTCGGCCACGCCGAGGCGGTGACGACGTCTCCCGCGGCGAAGGTGGACACGACCGCCCCGGTGACGACCGACAACGTCGACGGCGCGTGGCACCCCGCACCGGTGACGATCACGCTGACCGCGACCGACGCCCAGTCCGGCGTGGACGCGACGTACTACACCGTCGGCGCCTCCCCCGCGACCCCGACGACCTCCAGCGCGGAATACGACCCGGCCGCCAAGCCGACCCTCGACGACGGGGAGCGGATCAGCTACCTCAGCGTCGACGAGGTCGGCCACGCCGAGGCGGTGCGGACGTCCGCGCCCGCCAAGGTCGACGCGCGAACGCCCGACACGGCGATCGACGCCGCGCCGGCGGACCCCGGCTCGGACAGGCGCCCGCCGATCACGTTCTCCACCCCGGCCCCCGACGCGACGTTCGAGTGCGCGGTCGACGACGACGCGTGGGCGCCGTGCACGTCGCCGGCCCGGCCCGACGCCGATCTCGCCGACGGCGCGCACACGTTCGCGGTGCGGACGGTCAGCCGAGCCGGTGTCCCGGACGCCTCGCCCGCGGTCGCGACCTTCACGGTCGACACGGCGAGCCCCGACGCGCCGGTGCTGCTCGGCGGGCCGCCTCCGGCGGGCACGTCCACGTCGGCGAGCATCGCGTTCTCCACCGAACCGGCGGCCAGCGCGACGTGCGAGGTCGACGGCGGCGCGCCGGCGGCGTGCACGAGCCCGCTGGCCCTCACCGGACTCTCGATCGGCCAGCACGCGGTGGTCGTCCGCCAGCGCGACGCGGCCGGGAACCAGAGCGGCCCGCTGACCGTGGCGTTCGAGATCGTCGCCCCGGACGTGGCCCCGCCCCGGACGGACCTGCCGACCAGCGTGTCCGCGGTGCTGGGGTCCACGCCGGACCGCGCCGGCCGCTATCCCGTGATCGTGCGCGACGGCAGCGGGTCGCTGGGCTGCCGCGCCGACGTCGGCGTCCTGGCGTCGTGCGCCGTCTCCGCGACGAGCATCACCGCGCTGAAGGCGTCGCCGAGCAGGCTGACCGAGGGCACGCTGCTCGCGCGGGGTACCAGCGCCCCGGGCGTCTCGGCGTCCCGGTCGCTGGCGGCGACGCTCACGCTGACCCGCCAGGGCCGCCGCGCGCTGGCGCGCCGACCGCTGGGCATCACCGCGCGCCTGACGGTGACGTCGCGCACCGCGGACGGTCAGGAGCTGACGAGCACGGCGCGGGTGCGGCTGCAGAGCGCCAACCGGCTCATCCTGCCGGTGAGCGGCCATCGCACCTCGCTGTCGGCGCCGATCAAGCGGATGCTCGCGCGCATGGTGCGGACCGTGACGGCCGCGAAGACCGTCCGCTGCGTCGCCGACACCGACCGCCACGGCACCGCGGCGAGCGACCGCGCCCTGACCCGGACGCAGGCGAGGATCGCGTGCGCCTACCTGCGCACGCGCGGCATCGACGCGCGCGTCAGCAGCAGCGGGAACGGGCACCAGCGGCCCCGGGCCTCCAACGGCACCGAGCGTGGCCGCAAGCTCAACCGCCGGCTGACGATCACCACGACGTACTGACGGGTCGGCGCCCCCGGCGGGCGGGGCGGCGATGAGTTTCCGACGTGGGCCGGGTCCCTGTGACATGACCATCGTCATCACCGCCTTCGAACGGTCGCCCGACGGCGGCAAGGGCCTGGCCCGCGACACGCGCGTGCGCTGGGCGTTGGAGGAGGCGGGGCTGCCCTACGAGGTGCGCCTCGTCTCGTTCCAGGCGAAGCAGGAGCCGGCGCACCTGCGCCTGCATCCCTTCGGGCTGATCCCGACCTACGAGGAAGGGGACCTCGCCCTGTTCGAGAGCGGCGCGATCGTCCTCCACATCGCCGAGCGCCATCCGGGGCTGTTCCCGGCCGACGCCGACGCGCGGGCGCGGGCGATCACCTGGATGTTCGCGGCGCTCAGCACCGTGGAGCCGCCGATCCTCGAGCTGGTGACCGTCAAGTTCGCGGAGGGCGACCGGCCCTGGGCCGACGAGCGCCTGCCGCTGGTCAAGGACCGCATCCGCGACCGACTGGCCCAGCTCTCGGCCCGCCTGGGCAACGCCGACTGGCTCGACGGGGACTTCAGCGCGGGCGACCTCATGATGGTGTCCGTGCTGCTCCGCCTCCGGCCCTCGGGCCTGCTGGACGAGTTCCCGCCCCTGGCCGCCTACGTCGCCCGCGGCGAGGCGCGACCGGCCTACCAGCGGGCGTTCGCCGCGCAGTGGGCGGTCAACGGGCCGTCCGAATAGCGGGTGGGTCGGCCCACCCGTACATCGCGCCCGCTGGGCGGACGTGATGTACGCCTCGGCGCGGGGTCAGCGTGCACCGGCCCTCCGTGCCCGGACGGCCCACACGAGGTAGAGCACGGCGCCGAACGCCGCGTAGCCAGCGAGCACCGAGAGATCGGCGTCCTGCTTGCTCGACGCGGCGACGAAGGTCAGGCCGGCCACGCTCGAGAGCGCGCCGCTCACGATCATCGGCCACTGGCGGTTCCCGGTGCGGCGCTGACGCAGCGCGCGGGAGAGCTGCAGGACGCCGGACACGATCGCCCACGCGCCGAAGACGGCGAGCGCGGCGCCGGCGTCACCGGCGAAGGTCGCGACGGTCAGGCCGATCGCCGCCACCGCGCTGACGGCGGCGTTGACCCTGAGGACGTTCGCCGGGCGGCCCGTCCGAGCGGCCGCTTCCACGAGCGACGACACCACGTCGACGAGGGGATACGCGCTGAGAAGGACGGCCACCGCCGTCGTCACGTCCGACGCGGTCGTCGGGACGTCGTCGCCGACGGCCACCGCGAGCGCCGCGGCCCAGACGAGCGCGATGGCGGCACGCGCGACGGCGATCCGGCGCGTGACGTGGTCGAGGCCGACGGCTTCCTGGTCGTTCAACGGAGACGACATGGGCGGCAGGACAGATGCAGACATGGGGGAGCTCCTTGTGATCCGGACGTAGAGAGAACGTTCGTTCTCTCTCTGGACGGCAAGTAGATCACGGCCCGGCCCACGTCAAGAACGAACGTTCTTCCTGTTATCGTCGTGGCGGTGACGACGATCGCGACGCTTCCACCGGCGAAGGTCTCCGAGGCCCGTGAGCGCCTGCTGGCGACGGCGACGCAGATCTTCTACGCCGAGGGGATCAACACGGTGGGCGTCGATCGGATCGTCTCCGACGCGTCCGTGACGCGGGCGACGTTCTACCGGCACTTCCCGAGCAAGCAGGATCTTGTGCTCGCCTACCTGCAGAAGGTGCATGACGCGATCGAGGAGCGCCACGTGGCGCTCGTGGCCGCGCACGAGCCTCCGGACGTGCTGAAGGCCCTCGGGGAGGACATCGCCGCGCAGCTCGAGCGGCCCGGCTTCCGCGGATGCGCGTTCATCAACGCCGCCTCGGAGTTCGAGGACG
>Ga0247735_1001055_pt1 | contig 10829 bp, 7 predicted proteins | sample UWRJL178409R2_FD_180934 | JGI IMG/M metagenome (GOLD analysis project Ga0247735, IMG submission 180934) | Plant litter microbial communities from Arlington Agricultural Research Station in Wisconsin, United States - UWRJ-L178-409R-2 | ecosystem: Environmental > Terrestrial > Plant litter >...
CCAGATCGATAACTGGCGCTGGGCGGGCGTGCCGTTCTTCCTGCGCACCGGCAAGAAGCTCGCCGAGGGGCAGCGCATCATCTCGATCGCGTTCCGCGAGCCGCCCAAGAGCATGTTCCCGGCCGGATCGGGCGTGGGGTCGCAGGGGCCGGACCATCTGACCTTCGACCTCGCCGACGCCTCGCGCGTGTCGCTCTCCTTCTATGGCAAGCGGCCCGGGCCGGGCATGCGGCTCGACAAGCTGTCGATGCAGTTCGCGTTGCAGGAAACCGGGCGGATCGACGAGGTGCTCGAAGCCTATGAGCGCCTGATCCTCGACGCGATGCGCGGCGACCGCACCTTGTTCACCACCGCCGAGGGGATCGAGCGGCTGTGGCAGGTCTCGACGCCCTTGCTCGAATCGCCGCCGCCGGTGCGACTGTACGAGCCGGGTTCGTGGGGGCCGAAGTCGATCCACCAGTTGATCGCGCCGCACGCATGGCGGCTGCCGTTCGAACGCGCGTGGCGTGGCGGGGATATGTCGAAGAAATAGGCGATCAAGCCGTAGCGAACACATGGATGCTCCGCTCACCCGCCGCGCGATCTTCGCGCAGGCCTGGCCGATCATGCTCGGCCAGGCGACGATCCCGCTGGTCGGGTTGGTCGATACCGCGGTGATCGGCCGCACCGGCGATACGGTGGCGCTGGCGGGGGTGGCGCTCGGCGCGACCGTCATCAACTTCTTCTTCTGGAGCTTCGGCTTCCTGCGCATGGGCGTGACCGGGCTGACCGCGCAGGCGCACGGCGCGGGTGATGACGGCGAGGTCGCGGCCTTGCTCGCGCGCGGGGTGGCGATGGGGCTTGGCTTCGGCGTGGCGCTGCTCGCATTGCAGGTGGTGCTGATCCCCGCGGCGTTCGCGATCCTGGCCGGCGGCGCGGATATCGACCGGGCGGCGCGCGCATTCGTTTCGGCGCGCTTCCTCAGCGCACCTGCGCTGCTCGGCGTCTATGCGATCAACGGCTGGCTGCTCGGTCTGGGGAGGACGCGCGAGGCGCTGGTGATCCAGATCGTCGCCAACCTCGCCAACATCGCGCTCGACGTGCTGTTCGTCTGGCATTTCCATTGGGGCGTGCGCGGCGTCGGGCTGGGGACGGCGGCGGCGGACTGGATCGCGTTCGCTTGCGGACTTGCGATCGTCGCGCGGCGGCTTGGGGCGGGGGGCCGCGCGGGGTTGCGTCGGGCTGGTCTGTTCGGCGCGTCCGCGATGCGGCGGCTGGTCGCGGTCAACGCCGATATCATGATCCGAACGGTCGCCTTGCTGGTGATGTTCACGTGGTTCGCCAATGCCGGCGCGCGGCTCGGTGCGACTCAACTTGCCGCCAATCAGGTGCTGATGCAGTTCGTGTCGATCTCCGCATTCGTCCTCGATGGCTTCTGCTTCACCGCCGAATCGCGGATCGGCCAAGCGATCGGCGCCGGGTCGCGCGAACGGTTCTGGCGCGCGATGCGGTTGACCGGGGAGTTCTGCCTCGCCGCCGCCGCCGTGTTCGCGATCGTCGTGGCGGTCGGCGGCGGCGCGATGGTCGATGCGCTGGTGGCGAGCGCCGACGTCCGCCACGCCGCCTATGCGCTGGTGCCGCTCGTCGCGTTGGTGCCGCTGATCGGCGTGCCGGCATGGCTGCTCGACGGCGTGTTCATCGGCGCAACCGAAGGCCGCGCGCTGCGCAACGCCGCGATCGTCTCGACGGCAGCCTATATCGCGACCGATCTGCTGCTGCGGCCGTTCGGCGCGAGCGGGCTGTGGCTGGCGCTGATCGCCGGTTACGCATACCGCGCGGCGGCGCTCGGCGCGTTCCTTCCCCGCCTCGCCGCACGCATCACGGTTGCGAAGCCGGCAACCGCCGCCTAGAGGCGCTTGCGTTTCCTTCAGTCGCCGGAGCCACGCATGTCCGATCAGATCAACCGAGTCGTCCTTGCCTATTCGGGTGGCCTCGACACGTCGGTGATTTTGAAGTGGCTCCAGCAGACCTATAAGTGCGAAGTCGTCACCTTCACCGCCGATCTCGGCCAGGGCGAGGAGCTCGAGCCGGCGCGCAAGAAGGCCGAACTGGCCGGGGTCAAGCCAGAGCATATTTTCATCGACGATCTGCGCGAGGAATTCGTCAAGGATTACGTTTTCCCGATGATGCGCGCCAACGCGCTGTATGAGGGGCTGTACCTGCTCGGCACCTCGATCGCGCGGCCGCTGATCGCCAAGCGCCAGATCGAGATCGCCAAAATGGTCGGCGCCGACGCGGTCAGCCACGGCGCGACCGGCAAGGGCAACGATCAGGTCCGCTTCGAGCTCGGCTATTACGCGCTCGCGCCCGACATCAAGGTGATCGCACCGTGGCGCGAGTGGGATCTCACCAGCCGCACCCGCCTGATCGAATTCGCCGAACAGCACCAGATCGCCGTCTCGAAGGACAAGCGCGGTGAGTCGCCGTTCTCGACCGACGCCAACATGCTGCACACCTCGTCCGAGGGCAAAGTGCTCGAAGACCCGTGGCAGGAAGTGCCCGACTACGTCTATTCGCGCACCGTCAACCCCGAGGACGCGCCGAACGAGCCCGAGGTCATCACGATCGATTTCGAGGGCGGCGACGGCGTCGCGATCAACGGCGTCGGCATGTCGCCGGCGACCTTGCTCGAAACGCTCAACGAATATGGCCGCAAGCACGGCATCGGCCGGCTCGATCTGGTCGAGAACCGTTTCGTCGGCATGAAGTCGCGCGGCATGTACGAGACGCCGGGCGGCACGATCTATCACCTCGCGCATCGCGGTATCGAGCAGCTCACGCTCGATCGCGGCGCCGCGCACCTCAAGGACGAACTCGCGCCGCGCTATGCCGAACTGGTCTATAACGGCCTGTGGTTCTCGCCCGAGCGCGAGATGCTTCAGGCCGCGATCGACCATAGCCAGACCAAGGTGACGGGGACGGTGCGGCTCAAGCTCTACAAGGGCAATGTGTCGGTGACCGGGCGCAAGTCGCCTTACTCGCTCTATTCGGAGAAGGTCGTCACCTTCGAGGACGATCAGGGCGCCTACGACCAGCGCGACGCGGCGGGCTTCATCAAGCTCAACGCATTGCGGCTGCGCCTGCTCGGTCGCCGCGACCGCTGAGGCGGCTTGGGGGTTCGCGGTTCGCCAGAGTGGCTCTGCATTGAACGCGCGAACCCTGCACACGAGCGCCGCCACGCGTATCCCGCCGCGCCCCTGGTGGGAGACGTGGTGGTGCATCGTGATCGCGCTGCTGCTCGTCGCGGCGCCGCCGCTGTGGCCGCCGGTTCCGCCGCGCTTCCAGGCGGTGTTCGGGAGTGATGCGGCGGCGCTGTTCCCGTGGCGGCCAGCCATCGACCTGCTTGCCGCCGCGCTGACACCGATGCTGGGACTCGAACTGGCGATCAAGGCGATCGTCATCTCGATCCCGGTGCTGACGGCTGCGGCGATGCTGTGGGTGTCGGGCCAAGCGCATGGCCGTGTGCAGCCGAGCGCCTATTTCGCGCTGCCCTTCGCCTATAATCTTGGGCTCCTCCACGGCTTCCTCAACGCGACGCTGGCGATGGCGCTCGCGCTCGGCGCCGTCGCCGTGTGGCTGCGGCTGGCGCGACAGCCCCGGGTACGGGCGGCGGTGTTCGTGATTCTCTCGGCGTTGATCTGCGCGACGCATGTGTTGGGCTGGCTGTGCCTGGCGGTCATGATCTTCGCCGCCGAACTCGCGCGCGAACGCGCCGTCGAGCAGGACATTGTACGGCGCGGCTGGGGCGAATGCGGATGGCGCGCCGCGCTCGCCTGCCTGCCGCTCGCGCCGCCCGCCCTGATGCTGCTGACATGGCGTGCGGGCGGGGCGGACGACTGGCCGGCGAGCCTCGCACTCAAGCCGGGCTGGCTGACGATGGCGCTGCGCAACCGATGGCCGCTGTTCGATGCCGGCTGCATGGTCGTCATCGCGCTGGTGATCTACAAGAGCTACCGCGACCGGCGTTTCGTCCATGCGCCGATGCTTGTCGCCGCGGCGATCGGTCTGCTGGTGCTGTTCGTCGCGATGCCGGCCGGCGCGGACATGACGGTCGCGCCCTATGCGATCATCCTCGCCTTGCTGTCGATCCGCTGCAATGCGCGCGTGAAGCTGCACCGCCGCGGCGAGGTGGCGTGGGCGGCGCTCGCCTTCCTGGCGATACGCACGGTTGCCGGCACCGCCAGCTTCGTGGCCGAAAGCGCGGACGTCGCCCGCCCCGTCGGGGCGGACACGCGCGATTTCCCGGTCGCGGACTCCCAACGCGGCTTGTCGCACCCACCTGCCGCCCGTTAGAAGCGCGCGGATGGTCGAACCCCAGCAAGCGCCGCGTTGGTGGCAGACACGTCTGTTCGTGATCGCCGCGACGCTGATCGCGATCATCCCGTTGCTGCGCCCGGAAATTCCGCCGCTGGTCGATCTGCCCGGCCATATGGGCCGCTTCCGCGTGCAGATCGCCATCGCGGATCACCCGTTCCTGAAGGAATGGTATGATTTCAACTGGTCGCTGATCGGCAATCTCGGCATCGACCTGCTCATCATCCCGATGGCCAAGCTGTTCGGGCTCGAACTGGGCGTGAAGCTGATCGTGATGGCGATCCCGGCGCTGATGGTGTCGGGCCTGCTGTGGATCGCGCGCGAGGTGCATGGCCGCATCCCCGCCACCGCCTTGTTCGCGCTGCCGCTCGCCTACAGCTATCCATTCCACTTCGGCTTCGTCAATTTCGAGCTGTCGATGGTGATCGCGCTCAACCTGTTCGCTTTGTGGCTCAGGATGGCGCGGCTGGGGCATGTGCGGTTGCGTGCGGCGATCTTCGTGCCGATCTCATGCCTGCTGTGGCTGTGCCACACCTTCGGCTGGGGCACGCTCGGCGTGCTCGCCTTCTCGGCCGAGCTGATCCGCCAGCATGATGCCGGGCACCGCTGGTACAAGGCGTTGATCCGCGCGGGACTGGCCTGCGTGCCGCTCGCGCTGCCGATGGCGCTGATGATCTTCTGGCGCAGCGGCGATCATGTCGGCGGGCAGACCACCGACTGGTTCAACTGGCGCGCCAAGATCGGCTGGATGGTGATGGTGTTCCGCGATCGGTGGGAGCTGCTCGACATCGCCAGCGTCGCGGTGGTGCTGATGATCCTGGTCCGCGCGGTGCGCGACCCGAGCATCCAATATTCGCGCAATCTCGGCCTGTCCGCCGCGTTCCTGCTGCTCGTCTACATCCTGCTGCCGCGCATCGTGTTCGGCTCCGCTTATGCCGACATGCGGCTGGTGCCGTTCATGCTGGCGATGGCGGTGATCGCGATCCGGCCCAAGACCGAACTGTCGGTGCTGGGGACATGGGTGCTGGCGACGCTCGGCCTAACCTTTTTCCTCGTGCGCATCGCGGCGACCACGGCGAGCTTCTGGATCTACGCACAGACCTATGAGCGTGAGTTGAAAGCGCTCGATCACGTGCCGGTCGGCGCGCGGCTGGTCTCGTTCGTCGGCGAGAAATGCTATGGTGACTGGACCGCCTCACGGCTCGAACATCTTCCCGCGATCGCGCTCGAACGCAAGATGGCCTATTCGAACGATCAATGGTCGATGGCGGGCGCGCAGTTGCTCACCACGCAATATGCCAAGGCAAAACGCTACGCGCATGATCCGTCCGAGATCGTGACGGCGGTGCAATGCCCGCGCGAATGGTGGCGGCCGATCTCCACCTCGCTGGCGCGTTTCCCGCGCGACGCGTTCGATTATGTATGGCTGATCCAGCCGCCGGCCTATGACCCACGCCTCGCGACCGGGCTGGTCGAAATCTGGCGCGACGGCACCAGCGTGCTGTACAAGGTCGATCACAGCCAGCCCGGCCCGGTGGTGAGCGACGTCGAACTGCGCGCGCCGGTGTTCCGGCAGCACTGACCGCTTCGTCTATTCCGCCGCAGCCAGCGCAAGCGCGACTGCGCCGAGCGGCCCGGCATCGTCGCCCAGCCCGGGGGATACGACCAGCCGCTCGATCGCGGCGGCATCGCTGCCCGGACCATAGCCGGCGAGCCGCGCCGTCGCCGTGGCGCGGATGCGCGGCAGCAAACGCGCGTTCGACCCGACACCGCCGCCGATGACGATCCGCTGTGGTGGTACGGTGAGCATCAAGGTCATGACCAGTTCGGCGATTTCGTCGGCGATCCGGTCCCACAACGGATCGTCGGGCGCGAGCTGCTCGGCAGGCTTGCCCGCGCGCTTGGCAATCGCGGGGCCGGACACCAGCCCTTCCAGACAGTCGCCGTGGAACGGACATGCGCCGGCGAACGTATCGGCGGGGTCGCGCCGCACGCGGATATGGCCGACCTCGGGATGTGCCGCGCCGTGGAGCGGTTTGCCATCGACGACGATGCCCGCGCCGACGCCGGTGCCGATCGTCACGTACACATGCGTGCCGCACCCCTGCGCCGCGCCCCAGCGCCCTTCGGCGAGTGCGGCACCCGCGACATCGGTGTCGAACCCGATCGGGACGGCGAAGCGCGCCGCCACCGCACCGCGCAGGTCGAAGCCCGACCAGTGCGGTTTGGGGGTCGTTCCGATCCGCCCGTAATCGTCGTGCGCGGGATCGACCACCAACGGCCCGAACCCGGCGACGCCGATCGCGGCGAGCGGCTCGCCTGCCGCCTCCGCGATCCAGTCGAGGATCGCCGGCAGCGTCTCGGCGGGCGAACGCGTCGGCCAGCGCTCGCGGCTGAGGATGTCGCGCCCGCGTGCTATCGCCGCGATGCACTTGGTCCCGCCAAGCTCGATCGCGGCGACGTGCGCGGAATCGGCCATCAGCGGCAACGGACCTGGCTGTTGTTCTGGTCGATCGCCTTGCCCGCGAGCGCGCCGACCGCGCCGCCGAGCAGCGTGCCGACGATGCGCGAATGGCCGCCGTCGATCACATTGCCGAGAATGCCGCCGCCAGCCGCGCCGATGATGAGGCCGGTCGTGCCGTCGTTGCGCTTGCAATAATAGCGGCCGTCATTGCCGCGATAGACACGGTCGTTGGTGCTCAGCACGCGCTCCTGGTAGACCGGCCCGTCGCGGTAGTAGCGCGCGGGATCGTAATCACCCTCGTCGCGATCGTCGGTATAGGGCTGAACGTAGGGCGGCGGGGCGTTGCGCGGGCCATTGTAATAGCCCTGGTTGCTGTAACCGCGCGCGCGCGCCGCCTGATACCGGTCAAATTCCTGACGGAAGATGTTGAGCTCGTTGTCGAAACGCTGCTGAGCAGCCTCGAAGCGGGCATCGTCGTCGCGGGTCTGCGCGATGGCAGGCGCGGCGAGCGCGAGCGACGCGGTCACCGCGATGGCGGCGAAGCGGAAAATCGGATTCATGGCTTCCGTCCTTTCATTATGCAGTCGTAACGACACGAGAGGAGCTTGGTTGCACGCTCTGGCTGAACCGGAGGTTAGCCGGCCTGACCGCAGAGTGTTTCGACGGCCTTCGACCAGGCAAGTCGCTCCGCGTCGAAGCGCGCGGTCACGACGAGATCGTGCGCGCGCGGGATTGCGGGATCGACCGTGATCGTGCCCGCCCATTCGACCGTGGCGTTACCCGATAGCCGGACCATGCCGTCGACTTCGGCTTGTGCGCGGACCAGCCCGCCGCGGTTGAACACCGCGATTTCGCGTCCGAATGCGGCGCGGTCGGTGAGGCAGGCAGCATAGGTCGAGGCGGCCATCGCGCTGCCGCAACTGTTGGTGAGGCCCACGCCACGCTCGAAGGTTCGGACGAACAGGCCGGCGTCGCGCACCTCGACGAAACTGACGTTGGCGCGGTTGGGCAACCAGTCGGGCGCGGCCTCGCAAATGGCGCCGATCGCGACCAGTTCGGCTTCGTCGACCGCTTCCACGAAGGTAATCAGGTGCGGGTTGGGAATCGCGATGGCGGTGAAGGCGCGGTCGCTGCCGAGCATCGCGATCGGCGCTTCGACGATCTCCGCGCCGGCACCGAGCAGCGGCCAGCGGTTCACGTCGCGCGTCGCCGGGCCGGCAGTCTCGCGGATCGTCACCACGCCGGGCGCGAGATCGGGATCGCGCGCGACCCTCGCTTCCGATGTCTTGAGCATGACGTTCGCGGTATCGAGAGCGAGCCGCTCGAACCCTGCGCGCGCGACGCAGCGCAGGCCATTGAGACACGTCTCCGCCTCGCTGCCGTCACTGTTGAACATCCGCATGCCGAACGCGTGGTCACCGTCGCCAGCCGTCAACAACAGCAGTCCGTCGCCGCCAACCGGCCCCGCACGATCGGCAAGCGCGCGCGCTATCGCGGGCCAATCACCCTCGGCGACCGTACCGTCGCGCGCGTCAACCAGCGGGAAGTCGTTGCCCGAACCGTGGCATTTGATGAAGTTGACCTGCATGGGCGCCGCATAGCGCAAGGCGATGCATGCCGATACTGCCTGCGAAAGTTCGTGTCGTGCGTTAGGCGTGCTATGCCCCGGCACGAGCGGGCTGGAGTGACGATGACCGGAGTGTTGCTGATCGCGGTCGTCGCGCTGGGGTTGGTGGTCCGCAACCTGCTTGTTCGCATGCGTGCGCTGGAGGCACAGATCCGCGACCTGCAGCTCGGTGGGGTGCCGCGCGAGGCGACGACGTACGAGCCGGTTGCGGTGGTCGAACGCCCGGCGGAAAGGTCGTCTGCCCGCGTGCGATTGCCCGAGGTCACGTTCGAGGCGCCGACAGCCGAGACCATCGCGGCGCCCGAGCCTGCACCGCCTTCCCCTCCCCCACCGGAGCCCGCACCCGCACCTGCCCGCGAGCCGGTGCGGATCAGCTTCGAGAGCCTTGTTGGCGGCAAGCTGCCGATCTGGATCGGCGGTGCGGCGCTGGTGCTGTCGGCGTTCTTCCTGGTGCGCTATTCGATCGAGAGCGGGCTGCTGGGTCCGGCGGCGCGTACGCTGCTCGCCGGGCTGTTCGGGTTGCTGCTGATCGCCGGCAGTGAGATCGTTCGCCGCCTGCCGGCGTTCCGGGACGATCCGCGCGTCGGACAGGTGCTGGCGGGCGCAGGCACCGCGAGCCTGTATGCGACGCTGTATGTCGGCGCGGCCTTGTACCATCTGATCGGTGCGGGTTCGGCGTTCGCGCTGATGGTGGCGGTGACGCTCGCCGCGCTCGGCCTCGCGCTGCGGCATGGTTCGCCGACGGCGATCATGGCGCTGATCGGTGGCTTCGTCGCGCCGCTGCTGGCGGGCTTCGCCGCGAACGGGGTCGGGCCGCTACTGGTGTATCTCGCGCTGCTGATTGCGGCGTTGTTCGGCCTGGCGATCCGGCGCGGCTGGGCATGGCTGGCGCTGGCGGCGTGCGGAGGTGGCTTCGCCTGGGCGAACCTGCTGATCGTGATGCTGCCGCGCGGCGGGCTCGCCGGCGTCGGCGGGTTCGTGCTCCTGCTCGCGATCGGCGCGACTTTGGCGCTGCCGAGCACCGGTGCGGCAACGCGGCGCCCGTGGCTGCGGCTGGTGCCGCTGATCGCCGGGTTCGTGCAGTTGCTGGTGCTGGCGCCCGCGCTCGATTTCTCGGCATTGTCTTGGGGCCTGTATCTGCTGTTGAGCGCGGCGGCGTTGTGGCTCGGCTGGCGTGACGCGAAGCTCGTCCCCGGCGCGGGCGCCGCGCTCGCGCTGGTGTTGATGCTGCTCGCCACTGCCTTGCTCCAGCCAGTGCATATGGCAGCGGCGTGGGCGGCGGTGGCGATCACCTTGCTGTTCGCGCTGCCGGGCCACGCCTTGCTCCGGCGCGGCGCGATTTGGGCGGTGATCGCGGTTGGCGGCACGGCCGGGCCGGCGCTGGTGAGCGTCGCTGTCGATCCAGCGCTGCTGGCGCCCGCCGGCTGGGGGGCGCTGCTGTTCGCGCTGGCGCTGGCATGTGCCGCGATCAGTTGGCGCGCGCGGGCATCGGCGAGCCCGCTTTTCCGGGTGTCGCCCGGTCTGGTCGGCGGCGCGGCGGCCGCCGCTTTGCTCGCGGGTATTGCGGCGGCGGAGGTGCTGCCCGATCCGTGGTGTTGGCCGATATGGCTGGCGATCGGCGTTGCGCTCGCGGGCTGGGCGCGGCGCGTGGGCGATGCAGCGCTTGGGCAGCTCGCCGTGACACCCTTGTTCGCGACCGCTCTCGCGGTCGTGCTGAACAGCGAAGAAACGCACGCATATGTCGCGAGCATCTTCACCGCCGCGCCCGCCGCGCCGCTTGCCGACCTGCTCGCGCTCGGGCTGTTGCCGGCGGTGCTGATCGCCGCAACCGGCTGGCTGCTGAACGATCGCGTGAGCCGCGTGGTGCTGGGCTGGATTGCGTTGGCGATCGGTCTGTCGCTGGTGCCGGCGATGTTGCCCGCGCCTTGGCATGCCGCCGGGCTCGGGTTGGCGACGGCGCTCGTCATCGCGGCGCGGCTGCCGTTGCCGGGCGCGGCTGCGGCGGCGGGGATCGCGACGCTGGCGTTCGCGTGGCATCCGATTGCCGAGCTGCTCTGGCTTGCCGGGCGGTCGATCCTCGGCGAGCGTTTGCCGTTCCTGTTGCTTCCGCCGATTGCGACGATCCTGCGCACATTGACGTTGCCAGCGGCGCTGATCGCGGGCGCGCTGGCGTGGCGGCGGCCGGTTGCGACGGTGTGGCAGCAGCGTGCGATCGTCGCGGTGGCGGCGGTTGGCGTCGTCACGCTGTACGCACTCGCCAAGCAGCCGTTGGCGATCGGCGATGCGGCGCGTTTCGCGTCGCTCGGGATGGCGGAGCGCGTGGCGATCACGCAGGCGTTGCTCGTCGCGGCCTGGGCGATCGGGGCGCGGCAGCGCGTACTGTCG
>Ga0247735_1001057_pt1 | contig 10821 bp, 11 predicted proteins | sample UWRJL178409R2_FD_180934 | JGI IMG/M metagenome (GOLD analysis project Ga0247735, IMG submission 180934) | Plant litter microbial communities from Arlington Agricultural Research Station in Wisconsin, United States - UWRJ-L178-409R-2 | ecosystem: Environmental > Terrestrial > Plant litter >...
ATGACTCGTATAGACCCATCGCGGCGGATGGTGACTTTGATGAGATCGCAGTAGCCGGCGAGTGCTTCGTCAACTGAGTTGTCTACGACTTCGTAGACCAGGTGATGAAGACCGCGGGGACCCGTTGAGCCGATATACATACCGGGTCGCTTGCGAACCGCTTCGAGGCCTTCCAGAATCTGGATCTGGTCTGCCCCGTAGCTGTCATCGGGAAGTTTGCGTGCCATAGGAGTGGCATCGACTGCGGAAGATGCGCCCGGGGTTGCCGGAATCTCCTCGAGATTTGTGGACAGGTCCTCTGGCGATTCCGGTGTCATCTGAAGTTAGGCTCCTGCCGCGTTGTTGTGTCGCGCCATCCGGGGGAAGAATCCGTAGACAGGATGTTCCCGAAGGCAAACCCATTCTACCAAATTGCGAGCCTGCCTGCGGTCACAGGAGCCCGACTGAGGACTTCACGCTCCAGATGGACTGTTTTCTTTCCCTAGCCGTAAGTATCGCGCGGGCCCCGGCCTGGAATTGATCTGAGACCCCGTTTCCAGGAGGGAGCGTTCGGTCCGTCGAATTTGACCGACAGAATTCCGGCTTCTGGAAACCGCTGCGCAATCTGGGTGGTGATGGCGCCGCGCATCAGCCGCAGCTGCGTGGCCCACGCGGTCGAATCGCAGTGCACCGTCAGAACGCCTTCTTCAATACCAACCGGGGTCGAATGCTCGGCCGTTTCTGCCCCAGCGACTTCGCTCCACGACGCGAGCAGGTCTGCCCGCGCCAGCGGTGAGCTCCATCCCATTCGATTAGTGAGCGCATCGAGAACGTCGTCGATACCGGACGGATCTCGGCCCTCACCAAAGGGCACGCTTTTACCGCCCTCTTTTTTGTTTTTCACCCGTTTGCGGGCGTCAGCGCTCCGACCGCCGGCTTCACCAAAAACAGACCGGAAACGCTGGTACACCGCGATATGTTCGGCGTTCTGGTCGTCGGATTGCCAGCCGTCGTTCTCGGATCCGGTCATCCCGGCGCCCCCAGTTCATCTTCCTGGGTCAATTCTTCTACAGATTCGTCAACCACGATCTGTCCGGCGCGGATCTGGACAACATGCGCAGCAAGTTTCGGAGGGACATCCCCCTGCACCGCGGCGGTAATCAAGACCTGCTCGAATCCATCCACCGCGTCGGCAAGCCGGACCCTGCGGTTTTCATCGAGCTCCGCGAATACGTCATCAAGAATGAGGACGGGATCGCCCGACTGGGTTTGCGCGCGAAGCACCGCGGCAGATGCCAACTTCAGGGACAGGGCAAAGGACCAGGACTCTCCGTGGCTCGCGTACCCCCGGGCCGGAAGACCATTCAGAGTCAGCACCAGATCGTCCCGATGTGGGCCCACGAGAGTGAGTGCGCGTTCCAATTCGGCACGGCGCAACCGCACAAGCGAGTCGCGAAACGCGTCCGCTGCGTCGGCGGCAGTGATCGTAATGACAGGCTCGGATTGACTCGAGGAAGAAGTTCCATCGCGATCGGAACCGAGAATGCTGAGTGTCGAAGACAGTTCGGCGCCATGATCGGCCCCGGCAATCGCCGTATACGCAGCGCGTACTTCCGGGAGCAGTTCGGCGACAAGGGAACCTCGCGCCTCGATGATTTCCGAGCCCAGCATCACCAGACGCTCGTCCCAGATATCGAGAGTGGCAAGCTGACCGCCACGCACGCCCGATGCTCGCGCCGACTTCAGCAGCGTGTTGCGTTGTTTGACGACTCGGTCGTAATCGGCCATAACGCCGCTGAACCGCGGAGCACGGAGAACGAGGAGTTCGTCAAGAAACCGGCGTCGCCCGGACGGATCGCCACGCACAAGAGCGAGATCTTCCGGGGCGAACAGAACGCTGGAGAAGTACCGCGGGAGCTCGCGAGTTTTTATTGCCGATCGATTGATCTGCGCACGATTGGCACCGACTCGGTTGATCTGCACTTCGGCGAGAATCGACCTCTCGCCGTTCTGCAAACGAGCCCGCACAATTGCGGCGTCCTGGCCGGAACGAATCATCGCGTGATCGGTGGAAACCCGGTGGGACCCGAGAGTGCTGAGAAAGCCGAGAGCTTCGACCAGGTTTGTTTTTCCCTGGCCGTTGCTCCCGACAAACAGATTGGGGCCCGCCGACAGCTCAAGTTCGGCGGTTTCGTAATTACGAAAGTCGCTCAGGCTGAGGCGGGTAACCCTCATATCAGTTCGAGCGAACCGCGTGCCCACCGAACTGCTGGCGCAGAGCGGCCACGGCCTTCATCGCGGGCGAGTCGTCCTGGCGGGAGACGTACCGGGCAAAGATGGACGCACTAATTGTGGGGACGGCAACCGAGTTCGCCAGAGCTTCCTCGACGGTCCAACGGCCCTCGCCGGAGTCCTCGACATAACCCGAGATGTGAGCAAACGTGGGGTCCTCGTCCATGGCCTTGACCATAAGTTCGAGCATCCAGGAGCGCACGACGGTGCCGCGCTGCCACGCCTTGAACGTTCCGGGAACGTCTTTGACAATGTCGGTCGCGCTGAGGAGTTCGAATCCCTCGGCCCAGGCCTGCATGATCGCGTATTCGATGCCGTTGTGCACCATCTTCGCGTAGTGGCCAGCTCCCGTGCCGCCGGCGTGAACAAAGCCCTCTTCGCGAGGACCTTCCGGACGCAAAGCGTCGAATACCGGCATCGCGTACTCAACGTGCTCTGCGGTACCGCCGACCATCAGTCCGTAGCCGTTAGCGAGGCCGTAGATTCCGCCGGAAACGCCACAGTCAACGTAGTTGATGCCCTTCTCGGCGAGGATTGCCGAGTTGGCGAAGTCATCCGTGAAACGTGAGTTGCCACCTTCGATAACCAGGTCACCGGGCTCAAGTACCTCCGCGAGGTCATTGATCACGCCAGTCGTGATTGCTCCCGAGGGAACCATGACCCAGACAACGCGGGGCGAAGGCAGTGCCGCAGCGAGCTCGGCGAGGGTGGGAACGTCGGAAACATCAGGGTTGCGATCGAAACCGGTGACCTCAATTCCGTTTTCCCGAAGGCGGGCACGCATGTTGTTGCCCATTTTTCCGAGTCCGATGAGGCCAATGTGCATTTCGTATATTCCTTCGAGGAGGGGGAAGTGTTGCTGCGGTGGTGGTGCGGTGTTACGTGTGGGGGATGCTGCGCGCCGAGGTGTCAGCGAAGCAGCAAGTTGGGCTGCAGGAGGTAGCGATAGTTATCGGTGCCGGCCTGGTCCTTCGTCGACTGGCTCGTGATCAAGACCGGACCCGGCTTGTTCGGGTTGTCGGTCTTGGTGAACGAGATACGCACGAATTCCGAGTGCACCGCACCGAGGCCGTCGAGAAGAAACTGCGGTTTGAGCGACACAACCGTGTCGCTGCCGGTGAGAAACGCATCAATCGTTTCCGAAGCCTGAGCCTGTTCGGAACCGATGGCTTCCAGAGTTACCCCGTCAACGGTGAAGCTGAAACGCAGCGCGGCCTCGCGCTCGAGCACTAGCGACACACGCCGGGTAGCTTCAATGAGCTCGGCGGTGTTGAGAACCGCGAAGTTGTCCACCGTTTCGGGGAACAGGCGCTTGACCGGCGGGAAGTTTCCCTTGATCAGCAGCGACGTGACGGTGCGTCGATCGGCCTGGAAAGCGATGAGTTCACGCTCGTCGGTGCTAGTGATGGCGACAGAGATAGAGCCGCTGTGGCCAAAAGTCTTGCCGATTTCCGTCAGAGTGCGTGCGGGAACCAATGCGGTGATGGTGTCCGTCACTGAATCATCTGATGCCCATTCGATCTCGCGAACGGCAACGCGGTACCGGTCCGTCGCCACGAGGGAAAGGCTGTGGCTTGAGACTTCGAGCTGTACTCCGGTGATGACCGGGGTCACATCGTCACGCGACGCGGCAACGGCAACCTGGGCTACCGCGGCGGCAAATGCTTCGGCGGGAAGCACGCCTGAACTCTCCGAGACCTGAGGAAGGGTGGGATATTCCTCGACCGGCATGCTCAGCAGAGTGAAGTTCGCCGAGCCGCATGAGACAACAATCTTGCCTTCGTCTGTACTGAATCGCACAGGCGCATTGGGCAGCCGTGCAGAGATGTCAGCCAGGAGGCGTCCCGAAACCAAGATCTTTCCTGGTTCCTGAACCTCAGCGACGATTTCGGTTTGCGCGGAGACCTCGTAGTCGAACGACGAGAGCTTCAGTCCCGTTTCGGTGGTCTCGATGAGGATCCCGCTAAGGATCGGGAGCGTCGTCCGCTGTGGGAGCAGCTTGACGGCGAACGAAACAGCCTCGCTAAAGACGTCTCTGTTGACCTGAAACTTCACGGTTCACCCCTATCGGTGGGTACGGCGGTCGAGGCGTTAATACTGGCACAGGGCGGTGAGTCGCCCGGTCCAAAGGTTATCCCCCGAATCGATTAAGAATTAAAGAAGTTAAAGTTCATAACCGTTGTGCGAACTGTGCATAACTACAAAAATTTCAGGAATCGAGAGGGAACTACACCTTTGTGACTTGTGGACAGACTGTGGGATTCGGTGGACTTGTCATTCACAGCTCGAGCTCGGCCCAAATCGGTTTCCACAGTTTCCTGTAATTCGTGAACAACACTTCCCGGCGAGTTCCTGTAGTTATGCACAGGTTATCCACACTGTGTGAAACGCCTAATTTGGGCAATGTGATCGAGCTACGCGTTGTTGTAACGGTGGTTCTGTTTGATGCGGCTAGTGAGCTCAGTCACCTGGTTATAGATCGATCGCCGTTCCTTCATCAGCTCGGTGATCTTCTTATTTGCGTACATAACCGTGGTGTGGTCACGGTTTCCGAAGAGCTGGCCGATCTTGGGCAGTGACAGGTTGGTCATTTCCCGGCAGAGGTACATTGCGATTTGACGCGCTGTGGCTACTGCCTGAGATCGAGACGATCCATAGAGGTCGTCGACAGTGAGCTTGAAGTAGTCCGCGGTGTGATTGATGATGTCGACCGGAGCGATGACATTGTCATCATCGAGGGTGATGAGGTCCTTGAGCACGGTTTGAACCAGTGCCATATCCACGGGTGTGCGGTTGAGGTTCGCAAAAGCGGTTACGCGGATGAGCGTTCCCTCAAGTTCGCGGATGTTGGACGACACCTTGGATGCCATGTACTCGAGAATGTCGTTGCCGACCTGAAGCTTTTCGCTCTGCGCTTTCTTTCGCAGAATCGCGATTCGCGTTTCCAGGTCTGGAGCCTGCACGTCGGTAATCAGACCCCACTCGAAGCGACTGCGCATGCGATCTTCGAATCCGGTGAGTGCCTTCGGCGGCAGGTCGCTGGTGATGACCACCTGCTTGTTGTGGTCATGCAAGGTGTTGAAGGTGTGGAAGAACGCTTCCTGGGTGCTGTCTTTACCCTGCAAGAACTGGATGTCGTCAATCAGGAGGATGTCGATCTCGCGGTACCGGGACTGAAAAACAGAAGCCCGGTTATTGGCAATCGAGTTGATGAAGTCGTTGGTGAACTCTTCACTACTGACATAGCGAACGCGGATGCCTGGGTAGAGACTCTGTGCGTAGTGTCCGATCGCGTGTAAAAGGTGGGTCTTTCCCAGACCCGATGACCCATAGATGAAGAGCGGGTTGTATGCCTTTGCCGGCGCTTCCGCGACGGCAACAGCTGCAGCATGTGCAAATCGGTTCGAGCCGCCGATAACGAAGTTATCGAAGCTGTACTTCGGATTGAGGCGGGAGTCCGATCGCGAGCGACCCGCATGCTGGTCGAGTGTCGCGGAGACGATGGCCGTCTCGATGTACGGAGGAGCCTGCTGTGGTGGCTCTTGTTCGACATGCGCGCTTTCCAGCGGATCCGTTTGGATATCCGGGTTCACGACAATGGCGAAGGTTGTGACTGCGGCGGTATCCGCCAGTGTGGAGATGGCATTCAGCAGCGGAAGGCGGATGCGCTGCTCGAGCATTCCACGCGTCAACTCATTGGGTACCTCGAGATAGAGGGTGCCTGCCATCACCCCTTTTGGCTCTACGAGCGAGATAAATCCATGCAGCTGGGGCGTGATCCGCCCGTCATTGGTGAGCTGGGACAGGATTGCGGTCCAGATTTCTCTGGTCGAATCAGCCAGCTCTGTCATTTTTGTCCATCCTTGTTATCCACAACTATCCACAGAGTTATCCACCGACTGTGAGTACACGGTTTTCGAGGCGTTATCAGCCCATGGCCCCCAAAAACGGGAGACCTTTACCTTAGTTCTCCACAGGCAGTCATGACCAACTGTGGATGGATTAGTCTTCGATAGTGCTGGGAAACAGTCGCCAAAGTTTGACCGCACGCGTCATAAGCCGTAGTTTTAATAGGTTGACTTCCTGCCTTCGGGCAATTTACTTCTTTCCGGCCTTCAGAGCTGGGCTTTGGAGATACCACTATGAGCAAGAGAACTTTCCAGCCGAACAACCGTCGTCGCGCCAAGGTGCACGGTTTCCGTTTGCGTATGCGCACCCGCGCCGGTCGCGCGATCCTGGGTGCACGTCGCCGCAAGGGTCGCACCGAGCTTTCCGCGTAGTACACCCCGGTGCTCACCAGGGCTAACCGGGTGGTGACCGCGGATGATTTTCGCGTCACCGTACGGAGAGGCAAGAAAGTGGGGACTCCCCACTCGATTGTCTATCTCCGGGCCCGGGACTCTGGCGCGCCTACACGCTTTGGTTTTATCGTTGCAAAGACCGTTGGTAATTCGGTCACGCGCAACTTGATGCGTCGGCGTCTACGTTCCGTGGGCCGCGATGTTTTGGCGACCCATTCCACTGGTGTGGATGTGGTGATCCGCGCTTTGCCAGGATCGCCCGAGGTTTCCTGGGCTACCCTGCATGAGGAGATATCAGCAGGCATTGACAGGGGTGTGAATAAGCAATGAAACGGACACTGCTGTTCGTGTTGCTGCTGCCCCGCAATATTTGTGTTGCCATCTTGAGCGGTTATCGCTCGGTGGTATCCCCTTTGTACGGCGATGTCTGCCGGTACTACCCTTCCTGCTCTCACTTCACGCTTCAAGCGATCCAACGTTTCGGCGTTATTCGCGGTACGTGGATGGGGTCGAAACGGATCGCTCGATGCCACCCGTGGGCAGAAGGCGGAATAGACGACGTTCCCTCATCTTTGAGGCAGCGATATGAACTCACCCGTTTCGGGTTTGTTGTTGCAAGTGGCCACGGAAAGGGCTGACCCAAACTTATGCCGGACATCTTTGGCACTATTCTCTGGCCCATTAAGTGGGCCGTTGAGGCGATCCTCGTCACCTTCCACACAATCCTGACCACGATTGGTATGGACCCGGACGACGGACTCACCTGGGTTCTGTCGATCGTCGGCCTCGTTCTGGTTGTGCGCGCGGCTCTTATTCCTATCTTTGTGAAGCAGATCAAAAGTCAGCGCCGCATGATGGAAGTCGCCCCTCAGATCAAGAAGATCCAGGACCGCTACAAGGGCAAGAAGGACCAATTCTCTCGTGAGGCGATGTCCCGCGAGACGATGGAACTCTATAAGCGGACGGGGACTAACCCCCTCAGTTCGTGTCTTCCGCTTCTGATCCAGATGCCCATCTTCTTCAGCTTGTTCTCCGTTCTTCAAAACGCGCAGCATGAGCTGGTGGGTGTGGGGCTGCTGAACCTGCAGTTGTCCACTTCGTTTGGTGAGTCGTCACTTTTCGGCGCTCCGCTGAAGCTCGCGATCAGTACTGCAGACGGCAATATTCTCGTCATTGTGATCGCTTCGGTCATGGTTGTTCTGATGACCGGGTCGCAGTTCATCACCCAGAAGCAGATCATGTCGAAGAACCAGTCGCCTGAGATGAAGGCGAGCCCGACGTTCAAGCAGCAGCAGATGTTGCTCTACATCCTGCCCCTTGTCTTTGCATTCTCTGGCTTCACCTTCCCCCTCGGTGTCATGTTCTACTGGTTGACCTCCAACATCTGGACAATGGCGCAGCAGTTCATCGTTATTCGCAACATGCCCACACCGGGATCCGAAGCAGCGCTTGCACGCGAAGTACGTATGGCTCGTCGCAACCAGCGCAAGGGAATTTCGATCACCGAGATCGACGCGGTCGGGGACCCGGTTACCGATGTCAAAAAGGCGCAGACTCAGCGTCAGCAGCCCGTAAATAAGAACCGCGCAAAGAAGCAGGGTGGAAACAAAAAGTGAGCGAAGTGAGCGAGACCACGGCCACGCCGGTAGACGAGATCAACAATGTCCCGGCTGCTCCTGCCGATGTGCCCACTCCCAATCAGCTCGAGGAGGAGGGTGACATTGCCGCTGATTACATCGAAGAGCTGCTGGACATTGCTGACCTCGATGGTGACATTGACATCGATGCGCGCGGAGGTCGCGCGTATCTGTCAGTGAACTCGAGTGAAGGCACGGGTGACCTCCGTCTCCTGGCCAAGCCTGAGACTGTCAATGCGCTGCAGGAGCTCACCCGTATCGCTGTGCAGACCAAGACAGGCGTGTTCTCCCGTTTGATCCTGGATGTCGGGGGATCACGCGAAACGCGCGCTGCAGAACTTAGTCTCCTCGTCGATACAGCAATCGAGCGTATCGAGGCTGGCGCTGATTCGGCTGCTCTTCCTGCGATGTCCTCCTACGAGCGGAAGCTTGTGCACGACGTAGTTAGCGAACGCGGTTTTGTGTCGGAGTCCGAGGGTGAAGGCCGCGACCGTCATACCGTTATCACGCGTCGTTAGTGTTAGTTCACCCTTGACGGACATCGATCTAGAGCAGGAGCCAGCTGTTGCAGCTGCTCTTTTTGGCGACCGCATCGACGTCGCCCGAGCGTACACCGCTGACCTTGCGCGTCGTGGAGAAGAGCTGGGGCTCATTGGCCCCTTAGAACTTCCTCGGCTGTGGTCTCGGCACATTGTGAATTGTGTCTTGGTCGCTCCGCTCCTCTCCCCCGGTACTACGGGCGACATCGGCAGCGGTGCTGGCTTACCTGGATTAGTTCTGGCGATTGCACGGCCTGATGTGCAGATGATCTTGATCGAGCCTATGGAGCGCAGGGTCGACTGGCTTAAGAGTGAGGCTCTCGAGCTCGGGCTCAGCAACGTGTCGGTAGTACGCGCTCGCGCCGAAGAGACGAAGCTCGAATGGCCCCTGGACCAGGTGACTGCCCGAGCTGTGACGGCTCTCAGCAAGTTGATTCCCGCGACCGCTCCCCTTGTCCGATCCGGCGGCGAGATGATCTTTATGAAGGGGTCTCGAGTGTCCGATGAGATCACTGCGGCAGCGAAGCAGATTCGGCATGCACGTCTGAGTGATGTTGAGGTGTTGGAGCTTGGGGACGGTATTGCGGAAATCACCCGAGTGTTCCGCGCTACAGTCGATAAGTAACCTGATTTTTTCTCACTAATACGCGTACCCTTCGTCTCATCGAGGCTCCGTGTTTCTCGTGAGGTCGTCAGTGACCTAAGCGAGATCTTGGTGTGTGCCGATCGTGCGGCTTTGATAGATGGCTACCACTTGCTGTTTCGGTGCGTGTCGACGGGTTGTTTGATGCGGGTGTCCCCCGTGGTGTCGTTTGATTGGCTGGCGAGTCGCCTTGGCCGTTTGCTTCAGTCCAGATAATCGGTGCCTTTCGTCCCGGGCGGTTGCTACTGCGTGACGATTGTCTTCTCCTGCCGGCATTCGGATCTCCGTGCTGGCGAAACGGGACTACCGCGTGCTGACATCGGTTACGTCTCGGTCCCGGCTGGACCGCTCCGCTGTGTCAAGGCTTTACTGGATCGCGTCGCGGCCGATTCAATCCTTGTTCGTTTCGCCAAACACTCGACGCACCCTGGGCTTGGTCCACGTGCGCAGGCTTCGTGACGATGCCACCCAAGCCGACAGGTGCCACTGGCAACAGCACGATCTTGGCAGACGACTTGATCACCGGCGCGTCGGGCGATTCCAGTTAGCGGCTAGTTGCTATCCGAATAATGTTTCACGTGAAACCCACCTTGCCAACTCTGGTTGTAGTTGTGGACGGACGACCCTCGACGGGATGCTCGGAAGCTGTTTGTCTTCTGAATCGCCGTCCAAGTTCCCCGTGTACGGCATCGATCGCCACTCTCGTTTAGTGTCACCAATCGGCCGCGCCTGGCCTAGCGCGCTCACGGCCCGAGTGCCGGCGTTGCGTTGTGATCGACACGGCGGTTGCGATTTTTCGCCTGGTTGCGACCAGGTGGTCAATGTCAGGGCGCGTCCTGATGGCAATCCCTTACGGCGGGAGTGGCTGATCCGGCGGTGGGCGACCTAATCTTCCGGGACCCGTTCAGCGTCGCGCTCACATTGATGAGGCGAGTGAGGGTTGCGCCGAGACAGGGGCTTGCGCGAATGCGTCTAGAGAAGTGGGAATGAGGTTGCCTAGGTTTTGCGATTACTGTTCGCATGTCGGGGATCGGGGTGTCATTGTCATGTCCGCATGGTGTGTGCAAATCTTGGACGCGTTTGTCCTCACGGAAGCAGAGACATCGTGTCGATTGTGGTCGATCGCGGATTTCTGCGCTCAGTCACGATATTCGATCTGACTGCAAGGTAGCGGCCACAAAGCCAGCACTGGTAATCAGAAGCCGGTGGTCCCCTCCCCCGTTCAATCGGCCTTTTGGCCTGACTCGGTCGCCTGCTTGTCGAGTGAGGGAGTGTCGGTCGACGTCCGTCCGATGAGACGTGTCCCGGCGAGAGGTGCTCCAACATGGCACTGCAGAGCGCAGCGCCGTCCACGATGCTGATGTCACCGAGTCTTCGGTTCGCACCGGCGAGTGCTTGTCGGCGGAATGTCGACGTGGACGAGGGATGCG
>Ga0247735_1001059_pt1 | contig 10810 bp, 16 predicted proteins | sample UWRJL178409R2_FD_180934 | JGI IMG/M metagenome (GOLD analysis project Ga0247735, IMG submission 180934) | Plant litter microbial communities from Arlington Agricultural Research Station in Wisconsin, United States - UWRJ-L178-409R-2 | ecosystem: Environmental > Terrestrial > Plant litter >...
CTCACTCACCGCCTTTGTCTACTTTGTGCTGTAGTCGATAGCTTCACTTCTGCGATCCACTATCTTAGAGCGTGAGCAGCAGATTAAAGACAATTTGGACAGAATTAAGCAACTCGAAAAAGATTCTAAGGTACAGCTTTTCATCAATTCAGAAAAATGCAATAAGTACACCCTACTGACCATTCCCTCAGATCTACAAGCAACAAGTGAGTATACTCACTGAAGATCAATTCAACAGGCTCAGCGAGGTAGGCCATACATCACCTTTCGCGCAGCTTGCTTTCAGACCGATGATTTATAATTTCTTAGGTCGACACACTGAAGGAGGTTATTGATACGCTCAAAAGAGAGATTGTTACACTCAAGCAGGAGATTATGAAGTTGAGGATGCTGGAGGAACAGGGTGTAGACGTTTAGGGTTAGGGAGAATCTTTGAGTGGGTTGCTGTTGACTACTTTACCACCCATATAATACACGCTCTTTCTTTTCTTCCGGCTCAGAGAAGCCTCATCAGTCAAATCCTATGAAATTTATGCTGTCGATGCGTCAGCGAATCCAGATTACATGCACGGTGCACTACATTGGTGCCGTTGAAGAACGTTACTCAATATCGTTCATGCCATGACTATTTCGCAAAGCAGAGAGGATGTAGTTGCACATAAATTACATATAAGTGATTGATACAAATTCGCTACGATTACGCCAGTATTAACCAAAATCTAAGTAAAGTTGTCCATGGTGAAGTGGTTTGGTGATGATTATAGGATCAACCGATGTGTAACAAGTAAGGTAGTTTTGAGGCGTCGTGGCGAGTCATTGGATGAGAGCATTGCGTATACGGAAGGTTCGTTTTATATCGTTCGTTTCAGTATCGGTACATCTGAGGATGATAAGTGCTTCGCCGACGGGAGGTGATGACGATGAAGTCGGGTGAGATGAAAGAGTTGCGTGGCTGCTTGCGCGCGCTTCGAGTGACAATCTTCCACATGCCGATGAGGCGGCGTTCAAGTTGCTTGGTGCGCGAAACGCGTGGGTAGGGTGTAGCACTCCGTCTGATAGAGAGTCAGCATCGCGTCTGAAATTAAGGAAATGTGAGGGCACACCTTGGGATCTCAGCCTCAGTCATGCACATGGAGAAGCGAGGATCGCGGACGACAAAAGACATTAGGATGGCGTAAGTTTAGTAAAGTGTGCGTGTGGATGAGTGTCGCAAAGAAGTAAGAATCGGCTTGTCGTCGTTTATGTAGTCCGGCTACCAGTACCACTAAAGGAGTGTAAAAGTTGGGTTGGTAGAAGTTGGATATGTGGTGACGGTGACGAGGTTTATTTGAAACGACAACGATGGGTCAAGAAAGTGTTCGTCCACAGAACGGGGCTGATCCAGATCGCAAAGTCCTCTGAACGTCCACAGCAGTCATTTATACGGCAGAAGGCCAATAGGACACAGTAAAAGACAAAGGCAACAATAGAGACCCCTCCGTATAATGGACTGCGCGCGTCCAAGTAACATAGAGACCGCATTGTCCGCCCTCGTCTGCCTTACCCATCATTCTGAAAGGTAGATCCCCTCTGGAAGCCCCATTATCAAGAAGAAAGTTGCCATGGTATTCAGGACATTGTAAGTTATTCGATGTTCGCATGTCAAACTCAAAGTGAGTTGAAAACAATAGCAGGTCTTTATTTGTACACCAAAGGTGTTGTTTGGCCATCTAGGACCCTTGTTTGACCACCCGGAATCAGGCGGTCCGAAGCTCGCTGATCTCGACTATGATGACCTCCGACACAAAACCCAGAATGTCGCTCCCTGCTGAGCTCATGCACGAATTTCTGCAGTATTTGGATGAAGACACGGAATCTTTGAGGAATTGCTCACTGGTTTCGACATCATGGACGCCTTCTTCTCGTCACGTCCTCTTCAACCATCTCAACCTTGATCTCTCTTGCCTCATACCATTGCCGATTCAGAAAGCCTACCCTCTCATTCCCGCTCGCACATCGTCGAGGGATTGCATGCTTCTGGAAGAAAAGTTGGAGATAATTGCGGGGGCTTTGGAGCACACATCATATCTTTCGTCATGCGTACGAAGTCTCACTCTTTCAATTCTCAACTACTCCGATCCTATGCATCCTTTGAGGGGCGGGGTTGCACAAACTTTAATCAAAATAATTGGCTTTCTCACCTCTATAAAATCCCTGAATATGGTTCTAGGTTCCTGGCATAATCACGTAGGTGTGATGAAGAGCACATGCCTAAACATGCTTGAAACGCCTTCCTTGGGATCCGTTACGATCCGTGATGGGTCTGTGCGATACGCCGCTGATATTACAATCATCTTGCAGAGTATGAACCAGGTGGAAGATCTCAGAGTTAAAGGCATCACTTGTGATTTCCCGACGAAATCAATCCAGGCAGATGCGACGTCTGCTGCACCGTCCTCTACTTTCACCCTGAAGAGGCTGCAGCTTTGTTGCGACTCGAGGGTCAACTGGGAAATCTACTTGTGGCTTTCACAGTCATTCACGAAGATAACCTTGGAGGCGCTGTCGGTCAGCGGCTCTTTGGCGTCCAACCACATTCGGGCAATCCAATGTTTACTCAAAATGTCTGGCCCAGATCTCCAAATGCTTGAATTTACGGTAAACCCGCCAGGCTCGGACCAATGTAAGCCTTCCAGTTACCTCACATACCTTATTCCATACTTAAGAACGTACTTCGCATAGCCCAATTATGGGTCATGAGGCTTGGCATGTGCCCAAACTTAAAGCGGATCCATATCCATGGTATACTACAATCCCCCGTAACCAACCCGCTGGCCTTGGTTATTGAACCCTTTCTCAACTCATGCCGAACTGCTAATATTCTATCTCTGGCGTTCATTACTTTCCATATCACCTTGGTATTCTCGACAAGCCAAATGGATTGGGACGAATGGCGCGTTCTGGATGATATAGTGTCAGAAGCATCATTCCCAGCCTTGGTCGAGTTCAACATTATCTTGCACATCAGAAGTGGTTGGATTGGCTGTGAGGAAGAGAAATGCCGACTGGAAGCCGTACTCCCGAAACTCAAATTTAGGAACGTTCTCAATATTTTCCTTCCTTAGACAACGAGATATGGCGAGAAGTGGACGTAGCCCTACACAGTCTCGTGACCAAACCCTCGTTTACTTACAATCTCTTATACGTATACGTAGTCCTCTGAACTTGAATTTGTCAGTATCTCGAAAATACTTCCCCAACAATCTGATAATACAAACTTGAAAAGTACTATGTAATTTCCAGTTGTTCCATGAGTCGATTATTGCTTGTTTGGTAATGTTGGCCGTGCCCATGCAGACTTTCACCATGGCCTCCAGCACTGAGCCGGCTCTCGAACTCCCCCCAGAGCTAATCCACGAAATTCTATATCATTTGGACGGGGATACGGAGTCTCTTAGGAACTTCTCTCTTACTTCGACGGCTTGGACGTCTTTCTGCCGCAAAATCCTGTTCAATCATGTCGACCTCAACCTTAGGCATCTCATACCAATGTGGATCCAGAGAATTTGCCCTCTCAGTCCCCCGCGTACATTCATAAAAGAGTGCAAGCTTTTGGAAAAGAACCTGGATATACTCTTAGGTGCTTTACACCGAACACCATCTCTTTGTTCATGCGTCCACAGACTCACCCTCTTGATCCTCAACTATTCGGATCCCGACCATTCTATGCGAGGAGGAGTTGCGCGGAGGCTAATCCAACTAATACGACTTCTCACCTCTCTGACGTCTGTGGAAATCACGCTGGGCTACTGGAATGGTTATGCTGATGCGATGAAGAATACCTACCTGAAGGTGCTCAAAACACCTTCGCTGGTGTCGGTCATGATTTGCGACGGATCCATGCGATACTCAACCGATATCTTACCCTTTGTGGAGTGTACCAAGAGGGTCTTAGAGTTCCGGATAACCAACCTCATCAGTAATAATCCCGGTGCGAGGAACACTGTCCAGAGGCATGCGAATGTTCCTCCGCCATATTCCGTATCCAACCTAAGGATTCTACAACTCCATTCCCCTACAGCGATCAATCAGGAAATATACTGCTGGCTTTTACGGTCCCATTGCAGAATATCCCTACAAAAACTATCCCTTAAAGACAGTATGCTGCCCGAGGGTATCCAGGCAGTGCAGGCTTTGCTCAATGTCTCAGGCCAAACGCTCCGATGCCTTGAGATGACCGTTCCTTCGATTTTGGAGCCTTGTAAGCTTGAAGCATAATCATCCGTCGTACTTTTCTGAAAAGAATACTTCAAATAGCCCGAATGTCCACCCTGAAGTTCAACATGTGTCCAAACTTGGAGCATGTCGTTTTTGACGGCGTGGTGCAATTGCAGAATTCTAACGGTATCCCATGTGTGATGCCCTATGTAAATTCATGCGTCGCTGCCGGCCTTCTTTCCCTGGTGTCCATCACGTTCCACGTTCACTTACCCTCCAATGTTCGCCTACCGTCCACTGTTCATATCAATTGGGACGACTGGCAAATGGTAGATGCTACGGTGTCAGAAGATTTTTTCCCTGCTTTGGCCAAGTTCAGCGTTATCTTGCGCATTTGGGAGGGGAAAACCTTCGAGCAAGAGAAACTCAAACTGGAAGGCCAACTCCCGAACCTCAAGAGTAGGAATATTCTCAGGATTTGCATTGGTTAGGCACCACTGAGTGGTTCTCAGGCGAAGAAAGCTCGTCATTTGGTCCGCTTATGAGGATTGCATGGTATTACATGCAATCGTTGTTGGTTCCCCATGATGCGGAGGGATGAATGGCCGAACAGATGGCCAATTTAGATGGGTAGGAGAGAAAAGATTGCTGAAGTGTATATAAGCTTGTATTCGAGGCCCAATTTCAGAAGCTAGGGCTTCATTCCAGGTCAAGGTTAGGCCACGGCACAACGATAGAAATATCATTATCTGTCAATCCCGGTTGTAAACTATGTACTATCGATACATATGCTATTTTGACAGTCGACGAAGCGCCCAGGAAATATCCTGATGAAGGTGTAAGGATGAAGCAATAGAATAAGCATAGGCCCTTGGTGCTGGTGAGTTCATGATGAATCCGGAATAGTTGATAGCGTTTTGCTCCACTGGACAACCTTAGGATGAGCTTGAACCTGAAGACAGAATCAGATAGAGAACACTGGCAGGAAGTCATACAGATGGAAACATACCTTGCTCGGATCGAAATTGAGAACCTGCAATCCTTCAAGCGAGGTAGCACGCGATAACGCGACATAAGCCTGACCTTTTTCAAACACTTTACCTAGGTCGACTTTCACTCGGTCCAAGGTCTGTCCCTGAGATTTGTGGATGCTCATAGCCCACGATAAGATCAAAGGAAGCTAGACAGGTTCAGTGAAAATAACATAGGGATCGAACGGGCAACATACCTGCAAACGACTGACTTGTACCTCACCACTCGGTAGCTCTACCTTCCATAGCTCGGGCATGACAAGCATCCTGCGTTTGCTCCCATTCGGAAGAATAAATTCAACAACAGGGTAACCCTTGTTGTTACCGATGGAAGCTGATTTCTTCGACGACGCGGAACCTGCCCCAGCAGTGGACGAAGCACCAAGCACACCCCCCCTTTCGCCAGCCATGAGCTCATGGTCCGCTTCGGTGCCATAGATGGCCGGATCGACGAAGCGAAGGACACGACCCATACTCCCATTGACCAGCGACTCGTCCACGTTCTTGATCAACATTACTTGAGCATCGATTCGGAGTTCTAGGTACTTTGGCGCCATGAAATTAGCGAGCATCTTTTCCCGTTGATTGGGATCCTGGATGGCACCACCATCGATAGCTACAAATTTATCTTGGACAGTGTTGAGGCGAGCCATACGGGTGGAGTTTGATCGCTCGACATCTTCTCTTCGAGGAAATCTGCAAGAGGTGAAGACAGGATCATTGATGAAATAATGAGGACATACAACTCTGTTGGCCCGAGGCCATCGTCATATTCTATGGGCCTTGAAAGACTCCGGAACGCCTGAATGGATTTCTGCGTCAGTGTTCCGAAGCGCATTTCGTTAAGCATGTTGATGAACGCTAATGTACAGGTCAGTTTAGATTGCTTATAAATTGAATATACGTACTTGGGTCGCTTTGACGGAAGACCTTGGTCAAGTTGTAGGTATGTTTGACGGCTTGCTTCCACATTTCAGCTTCGAAAGCAAACTTCACCTGCGCATCATTTTTTGTAACAGGAGGTAGCTGGAAGAAGTCTCCTGTCACGATAACCTAGAATACGATTCAACAATGGAGCAAGAGGCAGTGAAGTATATGCACCTGTATTCCTCCAAATGGTTCGTGGCCTTTAAGGAGCATGCACGCAATCTTGGCCAATTTGTCAAAAAGGTCACCATCGACCATAGAAACTATGATCGATGCGTTTAAATGCGTTCAAGAGGATTGGGAGAAGAGCCAACCTTCATCGATGATCAGAACCTTGGTTCTCATCCATCTCGTTGAGGCTTTCTTGTTCTTCTTAATCTTCTTGACCAGGTCTTCCGCCGGCTCGATACCCAAGCCAATGCCAGCAAACGAGTGAATGGTAACGCCTCCGATGTTACAGGCAGCAATGCCTGAAGATGGTTTCAGACATAACGAAGCATTATAGGATAATAAATGTACCAGTGGATGCCGTAATAGCTACAGCATCTGGAGTCTTAGAGAACTTCTTGCGAAGAGTCTTGATAATTTCCCGCAGAAGAACAGACTTTCCGGTCCCTGCATCGATGTAAACATGATCGTATATGCGCCAAAAGAAAGACCAGGTAGAACTGACGTACCAGCACTTCCAGTATAAAATACACTTTCCCCACCTTGAACGAGCTTCAAAATTTGTGTCTGCTCTTGACTTAAGAAGATAGCAGGAACCTTTGGCTTCCCTCCGGTGGAACCTGCTGAGCTCTCAGGCGACGGTTTTGAAAAACCTTTGGATCTGCCAGGTCCATCAGAAGGTATCGAGAAACTCGAATTAATCAAGGCGTCTTTGGATGGCCAATCGGGTGGCAGCTGACGAGCGCGTTTCGGAGGAGGTGCGTTGGCAGGAATAGCGGTTGGACTGGCGCGTTTATTTTGCGCTGTCGACTCAACCAGAGGTGGTGGAGGAGCTGGCGCGCTGTATCCCGCTAGAGCCTCTTGAATAGCTTTCAACCGGGCTTCTGATCCCGACAGGGCCTTTGGAGGAGCGGGTTGCTTTGGAGGAGAAGGTGGCCAGTCGAGTGGTTGGGATGATCTTGGCTGCGAGACGTCCGATGAAGACCAGTCGCGTTTGACTGATCCCAAACCTGATTTTGCCGATTTCAACGACTTCGACATTGTGTTGGAAGAAAGGAAAGAAAGCCACAATTCTTGTGACCACCGTGTCTAGACTGCAACATGCCCGACTAGCGTGCGAAAAACGCGAACGAGAAGTCACGCGTCGACGCGTCGCGCTTCCTCTCACGTACTTTGTAATATTGAAAAATCTCAGCAGAAGAGTGGTGATTACTGTTGGTGGGTAGCGACAGCGACATTAGTACTAGTATGTAGTGGTCTATGTGTAGGTATAAATATGCAGTACTTTTAAAGGTATGCTCGTGCGCTGCGACGCGCCATCTATGTGAAGTGGGTGTCAATGAAGGCTTTATTGAAGGGAGTCCTGGAGTACGTACCTCAACAACTTTCCATCCACCGGTAAGCTCATTATCCAGCTCCTCCGGTAGACGTGTAATGACTGCAACGTATGTACACTGCTCGACCTTGTCCTCAGCACCCACCGCGATCTCACCAGTCTTTGCATTGCGGAAGAGCATCATTTCTTGAGTGGCAAAGCTGACAAGGAACACAGGAACATCGTTCTCCAGGATTTTTGCATCAGCAACCTGGGGCAAACCAGATTAGAAAATGAAGATCCTCGACAGCTCAATCACTTACGTCTACTTGACGGATGTCAAGTACCTTGCTTCCACTGATCAGTCCCTGACGAAGGAAGTGCTCCATGGTAGCCCATAGGACATTGTAAGTCTGAAGATACTTTAGTAACGCGCCAACCAAACGAGGTTAATAAACTCACAGCTTCGCTACACCATGCTTTCAGTGACTCCTGATCTGCTGATAGATAGGCGTCGACAACTTCGGGCACGATGTACTCTCGTAGCTCTCTTTCGAAACCCTCTCGATTGAAATCTGGATCCATCTGTTTCATCAACCGCATTACCTGAGCGGTCTCATTCTCATCGAACCATGATCCAATCGTTTCCGTGACCGAACGCATTGATGAGATAACAGGGTTCTCCGATTCGTCGTACACCTGGCGTAGCTCGACCACCTTCTTCAGCACGGGGTTGGTTTCCTTCATTTTATTCCACGCTTCTTGTTTTGGTGAATCCTTGTGAAGTACCACGGCGCCTCCGGCTCTAGCAGAAAACGGGTTAGGATGAGTATCTTAGCAAAGGAAGAATACGAACTCGGGATCAGCAACAATTCGCTTAGGACCAAGGCCTGACGCTCTTCCTGCCTTAGCAAGGCGCTTCTGTCTACGCAACCGACGGGCCTCCTTTTCCTCAAAACCAGCATGCTTGGCACTACCACTGTCATCCAGAGCATCAACCAATGTGTCCGCCAGGGTTTTATACGCAGCCGTTTTGCGTATAGGTTCCGTGGATTTCTCGACAGCGGAAGAAACAGCTGAAGAGGCGCGTGAAATCTGGACCAAAGCTCAATTCGTGTGTTCGTCGAAAAAACGGTTCCACATACGGCGCGCATAACATCACTCTCCTCCATGGTCTTGAGGGCTTCTGAAACAGCATCTCCGACCTTAACTCCCGTCTTTCTCAATTCCTCCGCAGCTGCCCGTAGCTTCGGATTCTCTTTGATACTTGACGTTAACTAAGAAACAGAACGTCAAAGAGTTTTCAAAAGCACTAAAAAAAATTGTGCCCACTCTTGCCCGCTCGTAAGCAGCTCTCGCCCTCTTCATAGCCTCCGAGTCCTGAAGTTTGTCCACATCACCCTGAAGCTGCTTCACATTATCTTGAAGCTCCCTGTTCTTCTTCAGTTCGTCTCGTAGGACGTCAACGAAGGTCTGGAAAGGTGACTTCGGAACTTCATTCTGGCGCCGAGATGACGAATGAAACCCGGAGGCGCGTTGGCCAACCGCGCCAGCTATCCGGAAAGGTGAAGAGTACAGGTGCTGGCGTGTCAAAAGTAGGTGGCTGCGAGTGGCATTGCGTAGAACAATATTTTGCAGGTTCCGCGGCAGCATAACTTAGAAGAGGGGGACTGGAGGGGATTGGAGAAATTTCCGTCAGAGAGCTGGGCATCCAATTTTGACTTTCGCCCGACTGGACGCGCATGAGAAAAATTCTGACACCGTTCACGTGAGTCTTCGGGCCGCAACTCCGTCGGGCCTGAAGTTCTACGATTGTTAGTGTTGCGGAAATTAGGGTGGTCTAATTCGCAAAGTCTAATTCACAGTGAGAATTAGCTGCTAATTTACAGGTTTCCCAGAAGGGCAAAATTTTGGCTGCGAATCAGTGCGAATCAGTGCGAATCAGCGAAGCCTTGTTAGAACCTGCGATCCGGCTCTTATATCTTGTTCCTCCATGATTTAGATATCTCTCTAGACGTTTTCCGTACCAAGAGATGGCTTTTTCGTTATGCAGTATTATATGACCAATTTTCAGCCATTTCAGACATATTCAACAATAAATTTGTTGATATTTACACTGTAACTATATCATGATTCACGAAGGACACCACCGCCTACAAAATCCATCCTCCTCACGTTGAAAACACTCGCTCTAAACCATGGAGCGCCTAATTCGGGACAACATATCCCACCTGAGAATCTACCTGATAAATCTCCTGGACACCATGCCAATTGCAAAGGGGGACACGGCCACCAGCGCACTGCTATTCTTTCCTATTGACGAAAGCTGCTGTGAACCGAGCTCTCGAATGCGCATTTTTTTGACTTTGGCCCTCGAAGCGACCAGGGTATCTTCAAGATAACGAGGGGGCCTTGATAAGTTGCCTGACGTTCTCGAGTTTCGCAATTCGTGACTACGACACATGGCTTGAACCAGTAAGTACTATCAAGTATCTTTAAGTTATATATCAGAATTGACTTTCATTGGACTAGGAAAAATTTCAGCCGCCTCTTACAGTCAACTGGCATGACATGAAGAAAATCATCTTTGACACCACGACGGAGGACTTGGACAGGTTGAATACGAGACCGCTGGATCAGGACACCAACCATGAAGCCAATTCAGCCGTTGAAGGATGCGCAGGATTGCATTCAAGCAGTAGCTGACCTATCCTGGCTCGACGAAGATCTTCTGGATCTGAGGACTGTGGTTCATGAATACTTTGACCTTACGACCGAGTTCGACATCTCTCTTTACCTCGTTGTCCTTGCCGATGAGGCAACCAAAGGCATTGCCGCCGTCACAACAACCGACAAGGGTACCAAATTGTCCAGAACCGTACTCAGCAGTCAGATGAATCAGGATGCCTCGACTATAGCTCCCAGGACTCTGTATGGGATGATTGGTGTTATATACGATGGCGGTATCTACTCTAATTCATATTCAATACATAGCCCTAATTCACACTAGATTCCTAATTCACGACGAAAAATGAGCGCGAATTAGTGAAAATCACATATCTGCAAATTTGCAGTGAATTAGGTGAGAATCTCGGCCGCGAATTAGGGAGTCCTGGGAGGCATTGCAAATTTGCACTGCCTGCGGCGCAAAATCCTAATTCCCGCACCACTA
>Ga0247735_1001060_pt1 | contig 10808 bp, 9 predicted proteins | sample UWRJL178409R2_FD_180934 | JGI IMG/M metagenome (GOLD analysis project Ga0247735, IMG submission 180934) | Plant litter microbial communities from Arlington Agricultural Research Station in Wisconsin, United States - UWRJ-L178-409R-2 | ecosystem: Environmental > Terrestrial > Plant litter >...
GAGGCACATCTGTAAATCTAAAAAATAGAGGTCGCATTGCTCCTTTTTAAGATGAGGTACCAGCCCATCAAGAGAGATACAACCCACCGGGACGGTGGTTTTTAATCTAAGCGCGATGGTATTTTGGAGAAAGAATACCTGGGGAGTAATTGTTGAGACGGGAGAAATACATGAAAACTTTACATACCTACTTCGATATCTTCCCCAAACCCGTGAGTAGTGGTAAGACGGAGTAGGTGTAAGTAGTTGCAAAGACGAGCCCGGAAAGGGGGGTGAGAACGCGGGTTCCACACCTCAAACATCGAGGTTTTATGATACAGTATTGGATCACTGAGGTCCGCTCTATTGGACATTCTGATAAATGAGTACGTCAGAGTAGCCATGCAAAGATTCAGTCGGCTCGACGCTGGAGATATTCGGCCACGTCGTTTTCGGGGTGTTACGAACGAGCAATTTAGGAGAGAAGTATTCCGGTTCTAATCCATGAGAGAGTATCGCGGAGACGCAAGAGTACAAGTTTTGAAAAAGACACCGTTCAAGAGCTTAATCCTCAACGGACAAGATGGTAAAACAGAAAACAGAGTGAATGCGATGGTGTGAAAGCCAATGCTGAATGTTCGTATCACCTACAATCCTTGTCGTCAGAGGCGTCGGTAGACTGGGTGAAGCGTAGAAGACAGTAAGACAAATGCATCATAGTTAGAGACAGTTCAAATCACAGAGGGCCTGCGAGAACAAAGTTCTTCACCCCTCCCCAGCAGAGAGTATGAGGAATCATCAAACGAGAAGATATACAAGAAAGATGCTCAAGTCGTTCGTTTTGGCACTAAAACATGAGGGTTTGGTCGCGAAACGCATGTACATGCGTTAGCATTGAGGACAAGACCGCAAGAGAACGCGAAAGCGAGATGCCTTGCAAGACGTATGGAGATCATCGAGCAGTTGATTCAGTGAGACCACTCATAGTGCCAACGGTCTTGGCCAAGAAAATAGGTCCGATAAGAATGAACTAGGAAGGAGGGGAAGAAGATATTAGACATGAGGGCTTTGGAAAGAGGGGATTCGACCGAATGAATCGTCACGGGACGAACTCGACAAAGCTAAGTTGAAAATGGTAGCAGGTGTTCGAAAAAAGATAGAGAAATATCCCCATGGCGAAGAGAAGGTGGATATAAAAACTGAAGAGCACAAGAGATAAGGACAATAGAGAAACGTACGATGTTCAGTGTATCTCATCCAACAGCGCACTTCCATCGCCATATCCAGCAGCGCCGGTTGTCCGAGTTAGATGCGAGAATATTCAAAGACGCGTAGAAATTGAAGGGCAGAAGCTACACAAGCGAAATGTATTGAATCAGGTCATCAACTGTGCGGTTGGGTCGCTTAGTAAATCGGATGCACCCATGAGCACCTGAGCCACTTGAGGAAACAACCATGGTCCAAGGATCTGAATTGCAGTCCTGATGTAGTCTCGTAATTTTTGCATCATTTCACCAGGCAGAGGGCGGGAAATGCTCGACGAAAGCTGAGTGAGTAATTTCAAGGGATCGATGGTGGCTGAAAGGAGGAATGCAGACGACTGGCGCCTTCAATCGGACTAAACCACCGGATCAAACGGGAAGCAAGTCGGTCCGCCCCGGGCTTATCTTCTGATCCGCCTTCGTTCAATAATGCCTCGGCTTGTCTGTGGCTGAAACTTAGAGTCACTGATAGGTTCCTTGAAACTGTCTTCTGCGTTTCCTGATACTTGAACACCTTCCGATCTCATCTCAGGGCCTTCAGACCTCTTCCTCAGATCTGGCGGTCGTAAAGCACCGCCGAAGACATCCCACAGTACAACTTCTCCAATTTCGTTCGGCATGCGTTCAGCGCGTGAGGGAGAAATATTGAAATTCGAACTAATTTGCACTACTCCTTTCCAGTCCTCGTACTGTGTATGCCTGGACACTGCTGTGTTCAGGTCTTGGAGCATATGTGTGGTACATCCATTTATGGTATTGCGATTTGGGTGTTGGGAATATCCTAGAGACCAGAGAATTTTTTTAAACAGACAACGATGACTCATGGCAGGGTTGAATGTGTGACTTTTATCGCAGTTTTTAAAATCGTGAGGATTGCTGGTAGTATAGTATCCGGGCGACACTAGGTAGATTAGCGTCTCGTCATATACCCCGCTACGCCGCGGCTTTCGTTAGTTAAGGTGTAGCCCCCAAACGACTCAGGAGCAAGATATAACACATCACAAATTTGCCGTCGAGTTACAGCCGCGTTTTGGCCTTCACAATATAATACGGTACGGTGCCGTCTTCCCCTCCAAGTCTCGATATGTACATATGTCAGCTCTACGAGTGTGTACTATGTGCCATATGATTTGACAACATAATTTCTTCGGTGGGTTAGATATAGTGTCCAGGCCTGCCCGGAGGGCAAATACCCGCGAATTTTCCATAGCTCTATTGACACTTGCCCAATATAGAGCCTAACTTTAAGCATATTTAGGCCATCCCTAGTGACGTCGCCTGACTAAAAACAGATATAGGCGCCTGACGAATCCGTATCGGGTCTCCGATAGTTTCTTTACTCTCGTTCCACGCATTGGTTAACCAGCCCAGATGACATTTCTCATCCTATTATCTATGCCACAGCTTACAACTGAGATTCTGCGTGCATCTTTTATCTTTTACTAATCCTCTTGTCTGACGCTGTCCAATCCAGTCATATCTATTGATGTATGGGTATGAGGTTCAGGAAAAAGTAATGTACGGTCCTATTTCCAACATTTATAACCCGATAAAATTCAGTTTGGATTCCAGAACTTTTATTTCATGATAAGATTAGCAACAACTTCTACCCCGACAAGTTGAGCGAAGCTATGGCGGATACCACTCGTGGTATCTTCAATAAACGCTGCTTTCTCGAAATCATCTGGAAATTCATCGCCCCCAAGGTACATATGAATGCTAAATTCAAGCATTCTGAGATGGCTAAACCCTGACCAAGGAGTAGAGTCCGCAAAGCTTTGGAATAATTCAACGATACCTGCCGTCGCTGGGTCAGTGTAGCAGGAGAAGCTGAGTCGGATTGTCTCAATTGAGGTTTCTCCAAAAGAAGAGAGCTCTGCAATCTCCACCGAGATCCCCAAAAGACAATCCGGAATGGACCAGATAGTTACGAAAATGAGGGTTTTAAGTGACGACCATGTTGGCGCACTGTTGATTATGGCACTAGCTAAACCCGTAAACCGGTCATCTAGTATACCAATGGGTACTAAATTACACTTGGGTCATTTCTTTTGATGAGAAGCTGCATGAGAAGACGTACTTGAGCGCCGTACTTCAAGCTGAATTAAATGAGGTGCGACCCGCAGGAGTTTCCCTAATGTACTCCTCGGATCATGCCATGCCCATGACATAGAGAAGAGTCTCAGAGAACAAGACCGCTCATCAGCCAGAGTGGCTTCATCCGCCATTTCCCAGATCCCAAGGTTGATAGAGGTCAATGCTGGCAATTGCCATGTGCTAGAGGGAAGAGTACCATAACCCTCTAGCGTCAATCGTCGAAGAGATGGGTGTTGGAGGATTGTGTTGACGGGTTCAAGCCATTCTATCTTCCTCGCTGGAAACAGATCGGCATGTAGGCCGTCTCCTTGTCCAATCCGTAAACTCTGAATAGAGCTCAGTTTCCCGAGGACTGGGATGACCGTGGAGGCGGCTGGGAGGGGGAACTCCAGTGTGAGGGTGAGGTCGAGGATATACGTGGCGAGATGAGGGGATATTTTGAGTAGATTGTCTAAAGCTGGGTATGTTGGTTTGCGACCGTAGGGCAATGGTATGAATATTTCGATCGCAGATTCTCTGAATAGTTGCCTTTGGGAGGGTTCAAGCAACGCGCGACATGTTTTCGACAGACCCCTCAGAGTCAGGAAGTCTGTGCCGGATCTCAAATGGCCAATGACTTCCGTGATGACATCGAATGGTAGAGTTGGCATTGGTGGGTCCATGATGATGCTATCGAAGTTGGAGATAACCAAGTCTGGTCGCGTAATCCTTGTCAATTCCCAGGACCGCGATTGGTTCGGCATTAATCGAGCACCCTATTTTCACGTGTGCTTACGATCAGTGCTCTGGAGTTTGAAACGATTTGAAAAATTTGAGTGAATTTTACCACGACTGTGCCTCCAAAATTTGTAGGGCTATAGGTAAGCATCTTATAAGTGTAAATCTGTTTTCTATTTTATTATTTCAGAGTAAGGAGCAAGCATCCTTGAAGCTTTGGAGTTCAGAGGCTCGACCCTACGGGTATCATAAAGAGCCGAGGAGCTAAAACTTGAGCCCAGGCGCAGGCGACCTTTCTCCCAAAAGACTCTTCACGACTAAATGGCAGATACATTACTGCAGATATCAGCTTCGGAGCATGAAGTAACAGCGCAGAGAATGGAAAGTGGGGAGGTAGAGTCGGCATCACTGTTCTGGTGAACCACGTGGTTCACGTCACGCGTGAAGGGCTTAGGGAATAAGGAATGGCGATCCTAGATCGAAATATTCAAACATTTATAAAACACATAAAAATGGAACCGAAATTGCCAAAATCTACTTGAAACATAGATAAAGCGTAAACTGGGTGGAAATTAAATGAACAAAATGCGAAAGGGAGAAAACTGAGAAAGGTAAAGAGGAGGGAATGTGAATATGACCAATAAAGAGGACTGATTGCTGGATTTATCATCGTTGTTTTCCTCTTCATCCATCTAAAGAACGTAGTGGAAGATCGAACGGTGAGTAGTTGTATTGCAGACCCGAACACGTCGGTGTTGGCCTATGGTGGACGAGGGTAAAAAAAACCGCGCCCAGGTTACAATAAGAACGAAAGGTCACTTGAGGTTATAGGCGAAGAAACAAAAGGAAGAAGCCGAGGTTTGAAATTTGGAAGTCCAGAGTCCAAAGTCAGTCAAAATAAAAGAAGCGGCAGGACGAATATAAAAAGGCGGTAGCGCAAACGAATACGCAAAAAGACGACCAAATAGGCTGATTGAGACAGCAGAGGCCTCCCCCAATGGTCATTATCCATACCCATTCCACAGGGGATCTGGATATGGTCCCACGTCGAACTGCATACCACAAAGTGACAAATGTATGCGGCTGCCATGCAGGACCAAGGATGCCTCTGGCAAGGGGGTTTATTCATAGACACAGCTGAAGAAAGAAGAACATGTATGGAACAACGCCGATGCCGAGGAAAATGGAACAATTCGAGAACATGTAACGCACCTGCGCCGAGCGATATCGGGCCTTACTTTAAGAGGTTGCAGCTGGAGAGAAACTTGGCCCTCCGGCTAGTCATCGCGAATTACCAAAAGAGATGGTAGCGTTGGCCAACTGATCGCAGCCAATCTCAGGTAGTGGTTGCGAGACGTACTGTTGACAGGAAGATGATGTCATTTCGGGCATTAGAAGTGAGGATAACAGAGACGTACAATAGACCAATTCCAACTTGATGTGTTAACTCGGAAGGTCGCTGGTATGTTGCTACTTGTAAGCGGTGACAACGAATAGAGGTTTGAAACCACTAATCCATGAGCTTAGCCGATCACCGGAGTGGGAAGGAACAACGGAAAAAACATACGGGGGAGCAGGTTAGCAAGTAGGCTGCACCTCTATATCTAGAGATAGGACCTCTCCAGAGGTCTGGAATGAAGCTAAAGCTTAATGAAGGCGGAGCGAGAGAGGGAGGGTGAAGCGTTGGCCAACGAAGATATGCCCTCAACTCGTAGAGAAGAAATAATTTTCACTGAGCGTCCGCATGGTGAGGTGTGGAGGAATTCTCCCTCATAGCATGGCCTCATCCCATCCGCTGGAATGTCGAGGGTTTTGAGTGGCGACAAAGAAGAGAGACGAGAGATATTCAGAGACTTGAGGGCCCGAAACTTGAGATCAGATATCAGATGAAGCGTGAATTCAGCTGGGGCCACAAAGAGCCAACATACCTCGATCGGCCGGTGACGAGATCTACGAACGAGTCAGTGAAGAGGCTGCAAATTGGATGCCTCTGAGCGATAGATATTGGAGGTAGAAAGAGACGGTGAAAGCCGCAGGAGGGACGGAAACGTGAACCAGGCACAGCTTGGGCCAAACACTGTCCACCCGGCACTAGCCGGCAATGACGCAACAATGGTGTTTGCGACGATCCATCTCGATCCCTCTGAATCCCAATCGGGTTCCAAGTTTTCTGTTGGCTCGATGGAATTCACTATTAGCGAGTTCGCGCGCTGCGCGTGTCTTCGATGGACTCACCCGACGTTTCATGTATACTTGCTACTTACATAGATGTAGATATCCTCTTCTGGGATTTCAATATTAATACGTCCCATTGACAATACACCTAACCCTTGCAGAGCTGGAATGCATCGATAGCTCAGTCGTGCTTGGTGCAGTCTAAAATTCACCACATTCAACGCCACCTCAAGCAAGGGACACCATCTCACCATTCTCCTGATAGAGACGTCGCATATTTTGTGAATGAATAAAACTGTATCCAAAATCGCTAAAAATTGGCAGGAGGTGCTTCGGCCATGCTTAATATTGTGATCCAAGAGCACAAACTGTCACTTTAGGCGTTATGAGGTCTCTGCTAGCGTATCGTTTGAGGTATTCCAAGATCATATACTGTTGTTACAATTGAAAATCAGCAATAACGAGAAGAAATGGTCCAAGCTTTACACAACCACCGTCCAGTTGTCATTTTTTTCATCGGCGGAAATGATGTCGAAATCATATTGACGCATGGTGCGCCTAATGGCTTAGTGACATCCGTCAAACTTCATATTGACTCTGGTTACATGGAGTCGAAAGCAGCGATCGAGTAATTGCAAGATTTATGCACTGAATAGATTCGTGCCCATGGGATACGCGAAGCCGGACGAAGTACGAACAATATAAACTACGAATCCAACTTCGTACATATAGGAACTCGTATCACTAAGCCATTCAGGGAATCAGATTTCTCGAACTTTGTTTAGCACTGAGTAAATTGGAATTTAACATCCTATAAAATCGAATATTAGTCTTTGTAAATGTCGGAGAGACGCATAAAATGGACGTACAAGCTGAAAGGGTGTCGGATAGGATTGAATAAAAACCATTTAGCAACCAGCATCGTGCAACCGTGCAATGATGACTTACCGTGTCAATGACACTGTATCCTAGACTCGCTTGGTTGGCGGAATTCACACTGATATTGCTGCCGATCTCTAGGACGGTCGGCCCCCCACAGGGTCCCGACGCTGGGTCAAAGGTAACGTGCTTGGCATATTTCTCGCCTGCCATGATAAGAAATTGAATATCAATATATTTGCATAGAACCGCCGCTTACCGCTGCTGGGACCAGAGAGACTGTACACAGGGCTTGTTTGCTTGGGGTGTCCTTGGACTAGTGGGTAACGTTAGCAAGCGTCTATTCGAGCGCACGGATGACACATACATTGGTAGTCACTCTTCTGGGAGAAAGTGACCGCTGAATCGAGCTGGTAATATCCGCTCTATTGAAATTTAGTGTCAGATTAAAAGAGAGTTTAACCGTTAATTTACTCACATAGTCGATGGAAGAAACGGTAGTCCTCCAGCCTGAAGGAAGACTACAGCGAAATATGCGTCAGTTTCAAAACATCGAGCAAGGAATAAGTCTAGAGTATTACTTGATGCCTACGGTAACTGAGCAGCTTTTATCACTGGCTGCAGCTGAACCTGTCTCGGCGGAGAAGTCGCTCGCTACGACGGTGAAGGCGCTCTTGTCAGCTATAGAGATTGGAAAATTAGCCAGTGTTACACTTTTAGGAGATTAAAACCTACTAGCGACTATAGTAGCAGTGGAGCCTGTAGGACATCCTGAGCCAGAGGCACTGATGTTTGTGCTATGCACAGTAGAAACAGAGCCAATTCATAATCAGAAGATAGACATAAAAAAAAATTACGGGAAGCGTACATGTCAAACCCAAGAGGAACTGCTGCAACTCCTTGTGCCGCAGTGAGCGCTGGGGCAACTAAGACAAAGGCAGCGAGGAGGTTCAAGAATTTGGACATAATGTTAAGTGGATGAAAGAAGAATGTAGGAATTCTACTGAAGAGAAAAGGTGAATACGACGCGTATATATACTAGAAATGGCGCCCTACTGGAAGAAATGAGGCGATGAACCTAGTACTCTGTACGCGGTCAATTTTGCCCGTACCTCTGACTCGGAAAAAGATCTGCTGAGTGAATCAACCACCAATTTTCACATAGAATACACTGCATCGAGGGTATGTTAAAGTGTTTGAGTCGCGTGGTGAATTTAGAAGCTCAAGATTTCCCGGGAAGATGGTTGATAGAGCGCAGAAGCCGCACCCATGTGATCGCAATCCACGGGAAAAGGGGCATGATCTGGGCATGTCGGTGTCGCAATCAGCTTCCGTGTTTCCACAAGTCGGCAATCATCAACCGTTCTTATCTTCAAGAGGTTATCCGCGATTAACCCAAAATCACTGCCAGGTCTCATCATTAGTTGTACATACGGCTATCTTCAGAGGTAGTACACTGGAACGATATCCACCTCTGATATGTGCAGGTCAGCGAACTGCGGACAACGCAGATACTGAATATTGAATACTTAATCAAAAATTTGCGGACTTGAGAGGGATTTTAGATTAATCATCTACTCTATCCCGTGGTTCTAATGCCTAGAGAGTTCTAGAGCAGAGCACGGAATCAAAACACCTCTATCAAAAACCTCCGTCTCGTGGTTTGGTTTTGCGTTTCGTCTGTTATTTTGCTAGTATAGATTTGCGTATATCCCCAGATGACTTGTGGAGATCCTTTGAATTTCGGAGCAATTGCGTTGTTATTAGTCGCACTTTCTCTGAGTCCGTCGATATGGTCAGCATTCCAGAATTGGTATGAATTTCAGACCACACATGTCCCAGTCAAAGACTATGGAACGACGTTTTTTATCTGAGATAATAGTCCCAACTTTTATTTTTCTTGAGGCTGAATATATAAAACTATCCGACAGTGTCTGACCGTTTTCTTATTTTATTCCTACCTGTGTTACATGCAGCAATAAAAATACTAATTGGAAAAGTGTTTAAATCGACGACTTGCTATCTTGAAGTTCAATGGTTCCCTCTAAAGTCACACAAAAGCAACCAGTCATGCGCCTATATCTTTCGAACATTTGATGGTAGCTTGTATAGCGGACGGTGCTCCGAGCGATGAGAAATGAGAAATGGGCAAATGTCCAAACGAGTGATGATGTCCAAATGAGCGATATATGACTGTGATGCAGCTGAGAGGCACAGAATCTCTTAGCACTATCTAAGGTAATGCATGAAGTAGGTGGTTGGTCCGTGATATTGTATCTAATAGGCTGTGTTAAGGTAGATTATGGTTCGGTGGTATCGTACGGGTGGTGTGGGCGGTCGTCAAAATATTATAAGTATCTACAATAAATCGATAAGTGTGGTCGTGATTTGGTATAAAGTGGAACTCATCTGTGGGATGTGTCATCGACGATCTAAAACAGATAGCTTTGGAAACTAATTATTTTGTGCTCTCTGATAGAACTTTTACTCGATGAGAGGATATTCGTACGTTTCCTTGGTGCATTTTCCTCAAAATTTTTTCTTATGTATCTTTCATTCAACTACAGCGGCTCTTTATATCCAGCAGGACCACAAAACAAAGTTCTAAAAGCTGGAATGGGCGGACAGTCGCTTCTGAAACGGCTTGCAGGTTGAGATGGGGTCGCGAAAATACAAGAGCAAATGTCATTATTATCAAAAACAGCTTTGAGGTGCCTAGGTTCAAACGGGTACGACCGTGCTCAACATTTAAGCCATCGGAAGTTAAATGTCTATGAGGTATCAAAATGTTGTGTTGAAAAAAAAAGATAAAATGGCATACCTGCTTAAGCGAGGTGTCGATCTACGATAAAATCGAAAATTGAGCGTAAAAACATAGATATAGTATATTGAACGCACAGAATCCGTGGCAATGTATCCACTGCCTCCACGGTTCGCACTGTTGTCAACTCGGAGGTCGCTCTTGATGTTCAAGACAGTTTGCGCACCGCAAGGTGCAATGACAGTCGAGACAAGGTCAAAGGCATCGCGGTACAAATAATCCTTTCCTACCGTTTCCAGGGGAATGAATATGTGGTACCTTGAAATTGACCTGACTAAGCTCACCTGGAACGGGACCGACGAGGGTAGATCGAGCAGTGGCTTGTGCAATCTGTCCCTGGACTGGAAACGGAGGGATAAGCGGCGTACGGCAGTAATGTAAAAGGTTCATACAGTAGTAGATTGACTGCTGGGCTGCAGTGACTTTGGAATCCAGCTTGTAGTAGCCTCGCTGCAAGAATTACAAGTTAAGTCTCTGGTCAATCACTAACTGAGAAAGAACTCACGTAATCGACGGTGGCAACGCCGAATGAGAAGCCTTGAGGGACTCTGCCAAAGTATCAAGGTGTGCATAACGAAACAGCGCAGGAGTGGGATCACGTACTTGACTCCGAACGTCAGTTGGCAGTTCTTGCGGTTGCTGTTGATAGTAATATTTGGGCCGGCTTCAGCAAAATACTGGCTGAATGTGACAGTAACGGCGGTTCTGTCGGCTATAGGAATGTGTGTAATGGGTATATGCAAGGAAAACTAGCGAGTCATACCATTGAGGAGGTAGAAGGTGGATCCTGGTGGACATCCTGATCCATTTAACCCAAGACTCGTGCTGAGAAGAATAACTTCTATCAGGATACATTTCGGTAAGCGGTATGTCAGCAC